>Ga0247727_10012888_pt1 | contig 14228 bp, 11 predicted proteins | sample WisWelCaveWW1625_FD_202498 | JGI IMG/M metagenome (GOLD analysis project Ga0247727, IMG submission 202498) | Biofilm microbial communities from Wishing Well Cave, Virginia, United States - WW16-25 | ecosystem: Environmental > Aquatic > Deep subsurface > Groundwater > Cave microbial mat | place... | reverse complement strand
AACTACTTTCGCGGCCTCGACGACCCGGCGGGCCTCGCCCTGCCCCTGTTCGGCGGCGACGAGATCCGCAAGCGCCGCGGCTTCCCGGGCATGGACGTGTTCGCCGAGCCGCGCAGCCTGCGCTCGCAGGGCGAGGCCGAGGACGGCACCGTGCGCTCCTTCACCGGCGACGTGAACGCGCTGCCCGCCACGGTGGGCGGCGGCACCACGCACTGGGATGCGAAGGTGCCGCGCTTCTTCCGCATGGACTTCGCGATGCGCTCGCGCTTCGGCCCGGTCGAGGGCGCGGACGTCGCGGACTGGCCGCTCTCCTACGACGAGCTCGCGCCCTGGTACGACGAGGCGGAGCGCGTGCTCGGCGTGGCGGGGGATCTCGCCGAGACGCCGGACTTCGTGCTCGCGGAGTCGCCGCGCGGGCCGTACCCGATGCCGCCCGGCCCGCCCATGTACTCGGGCCTCGTCTTCCAGCGCGCGGCGGCGACGCTCGGCTACCGGGTCCACCCCTTCCCCGAGGCGATCAACTCGGAGCCCTATGACGGGCGGCCGCCGTGTCATAACTGCGGCTACTGCGCGGGCTATGGCTGCCCGGTGAACGCCCGCGGCGGCGCCGCCGTCTCGTTCCTGCGCCGGGCGCTCTTGGCCGGGGCAAAGCTGGTGACGCGCGCCATGGTCACGAAGATCGGGACCACGGCGGCGGGCCGCGCCACGCACGTCGAGTACCTTGCGGGCGGGGAGCTGCGCCCGGCGCGCATCGACGCCGACGTGGTGGTGCTCGCGGCCTCCGCGATCGAGAGCGCGCGCATCGCCCTGCTCTCCGCGAGCCCGGCGCACCCGGCCGGGCTCGGCAACCGCAGCGGCCGCGTGGGTCGCACGCTCTGCTTCCACGCCTCGACCTTCGCAACCGCCATCATGCCGCAGCGGCTCCATCCGCACCGCGGCCGCAGCGCCGCACACGTGATGATGGAGCCGTGCGTGCCGGTGACCGACAACTGGCTGGCCCGGCGCGCCGGGCTGCCCTATCTGCGCGGCGGCGTGCTCGAGATCGGCGGCTCGCCGCAGTTGATCGACGAGGCGCTCGCCTACGAGCAGGTGCCCTTCCTGCGCCGCAGCCGGCACAAGGAGCTGATGCGCGGCTCATCGCTGCGCGACCGCCTGCTCGGCTGCCAGATGCTGGCGGAGGATCTGGCGCAGCTCGCCAACCGCGTGGACCTCGACCCGACGCTGCGCGACGTCTACGGCCTGCCGGTGGCGCGCGTCACCTACAGCCCGCACCGCCACGACCTGCTCGCCTCGCTCTACTGGGCGCGGAGGTTGCGCCAGATCTGCGTCGCCACGGGCGCGGAGCGTGCGCTCGTCTACCCGGCCGCGCTCGGCTGGGCCTCCGATCCGACCGCGAACAACACACGCCACGTCTCGGGCACGCTGCGCATGGGGACGGACGCAGACGTCTCCGTCACCGACGCCTTTGGCCGCCTGCACGACGCCGAGAACGTCGTGGTCTGCGACGGCTCGCTCTTCCCGACCTCGGGCGCCATGAACCCGACGCTCACGATCATGGCGCTCGCGCTGCGTAACGCGACCGCGTTGGCGCACGGGGAGGCGGCTGCGCGCACGGGGGCCGCGCAAACATGATCGAGGTCTTCGACCCCTTCGCGCCGATGCCTGCGGAGCAGCGCCATGCCGCACTCCGCGAGATCCGCCGTCGCGCTCCGCTGCTGCGCATCGACGCCGGCCCGTGGCTCGCCGCGCGCATGTCCGCGGTGCTCGCTGGCCTCCGGGCCGTCGAGCACTTCGCCGGCAGCTTCGGCGCCACCGGTGCCGGCCCGGAAGACGACCAGGTGATGGCGGCCATCCCCGAGCCGCGGCACGGCAAGATCCGCAAGGTCGTCAACAGCGCGCTCGCCTATCACCACGCCTCGCAGGTCGAGCCCTTCGCGCGCGCGCTCGCGGCCGAGCGGCTCGAAGCAGCGCTCCAGACCAGCGGGCGCCTGGGAGAGGTCGAGGCGGTCGAACACTGGCTCGCGCCAGTGCCCTCCGCGGTGATCGCGCGGGTGCTCGGGGTGCCAGACGCGGACCACGAACGCTTCGCGCGCTGGTCCGACGAGCTGCTCGAACGGCAGGGCCAGAGCGACGCCGTGCACACCGGCATGGCCGGCGCGCACCCGGAGTTCGCCGATTACGTGGACGCGCTCATCGCGGCGCGCCTCACGAGCGCCGCGCCCCCGAACGACGTGATCTCGCGCCTGCTCTTCACCGAGATCGAGGGGGAGAAGCTCTCACCACGCATGGTGCGCACGCAGACGATGTTCCTGATCGTGGCGGGCAACGAGACCACGCGAAACCTGATGGGCAACTGCGTGTACCGCCTCGCCCGCGACCCGATGCTCTATGAGCGGCTGCGCGGCGAGCCCGGCCTCGTGCCCGCGCTGATCGAGGAAACGCTGCGCATGGACTCGCCCGTGCAGCTGCTCGCACGCACCTGCACCGAGCCCATCGCCCTCGACGGCGTGCGCATCGCGGCGGGCGAGCGGGTGCTCTTCCATCTCGCGTCGGCCAACCGCGACGAGGCCTGCTTCGAGGCGCCCGACGAGTTTCGGCTCGACCGCGAGAACGCACGCGACCACGTGGGCTTCGGCGGGGGCCCCCACGTCTGCCCCGGCGCCTACCTCGCGCGCATGGAGACGCGCGTGGTGCTCGAGACGCTGCTCGCGCGCGCCCCGAAGCTCGGGCTCGCAGCGGGCTACGCGTGGGACCCGAACCCCGTCTTCTGGGCGCTCGGGCCCCGCACGCTGCGGCTCCGCCTGGAGTGACCGCGCGCACCACTCACCTCCCGAGCGAGCGCACGTAGAGCAGCACCTGCCAGCCCTCTTCCGCGCTCAGCACAGAGGGCACGAAGGCGGCCATCGCCGTCCCCGGCACTCCGTTCGCGAGCACCCAGTAGAGCTCGCCGTCGCGGCGCGCCGCCTGCCAGGCGGCGTCCGTGAAGTCGCGCGGCAGCGCGCCGCGCAGCTTCGAGGTGTCCACATCGGAGCCGAGCCCCTGCCCGCTGGGCCCGTGACACGCCGCGCAGAAGCCCTTGCCGGCATACAGGGCGCGGCCACGGGCGAGCTGCTCGGAGCTCGCGCCGAGCGGGTTCGCGAGGGCTCGTGCCGCGGCGCCCTCTGCGGCGGGCACGCGCGGGGCGAGGTCGGCCCCGGCGTGCGCCACCGCGCCGAGCAGGAGCGCGGCGACTCCGGCGAGCCTCGAGAGCGCGCGCAACACTCAGGGCCCCGGCGGCCCGGCGCCCTCCGAGGGATCCGGCGCCCCGGCGCCGTCGGTGCGGTGGCGATGGCCGATCGATTGGGCGGGGATCGCGCGGCCGTCCGGCACGGGCAGGTGGTGCATCCAGAGCTTCCAGATGATGCCGTCCGTACCCGCGGCCGCCTCAGCGAGCGCCTTTGCCTCCGCCTCGGGCCGATCGAGCACGGCCACGCGGCCCGACGCGATCTCGATCGCGTGGTCGTGGTAGTACTGGTTCCACACGTCGAGGCGCAGGTTCGGGCGCGTGAGCTGTTTGTCGATGAAGTACTCGACACCCATCAGCCGAGCACTCGACTCCGGGGACATGTAGAGCAGGCACTCGAGGATCAGTGGCTTCTCCTGCGCCAGCTTGCAGTAGTGATGGAACGGCCCCATCACCACGCCCTCGACCACATGGGGCGCCATCAGGTGGATGTCGAAGCCCGAGGCCGGGCTCGCGGGCGGTTCCGCCGCCGACGCTGAGCCGAGCAGCACGCCCAGGGCGAGAAGCAGCGTGGGTTTACTCATGCCGACCTCCTCTCGAGCCCGAGCGCGTCGCTGCCCTCGTAGCGGAAGCGCTCGAACAGCGCAGTCCCGAGATAACGCTCGCCGAAGTCGGGGATGATCGTGACGACGAGCTTCCCCGCGTTCCTCGGCTCGCCGGCGTAGCGGAGCGCGGCGAGCACGTTCGCGCCCGCCGAGACGCCGCACAGGATGCCCTCCTCGCAGGCGAGCCGGCGCGCCATCTCCATCGCCTCCTCGTCGTCCACCGTCATCACGCGGTCCACCAACTTCGTGTCGAGCACCTCGGGCACGAAGCCGGCGCCGATGCCCTGGATGCGCGTGCGCCCGGGGGAGCCACCCGAGAGCACCGGGCTCGCGGCGGGCTCGACCGCGATCGCCTCGAAGCTGGGCTTCCTCGGCTTCACGTAGCGCGCGACGCCCGTGATCGTGCCGCCGGTGCCGACGCCCGCGACGAGCGCATCGGCGCGGCCGTCGGTGTCGTCCCAGATCTCGGGGCCGGTCGTTTGGAAGTGCACGTCGGGGTTCGCCGGATTGCGGAACTGCTGCGGCACGAAAGCGCCGGGCAGCTCCGCAGCGATCTCGTCCGCACGCTCGACGGCGCCGCGCATGCCCTTGCTCGCCGGCGTCAGCACGAGCTTCGCGCCGAAGGCGCGCAGCGTGATGCGCCGCTCCTGGCTCATGCTGTCGGGCATCACCAGCACGCACGCGTAGCCCCTCACCGCAGCCACGAAGGCGAGCCCGATGCCGGTGTTGCCGCTGGTGGGCTCGACGATCACGGTCTTGCCGGGCGTGGCGAGGCCGTCGCGTTCGGCGGCCACGAGCATGGCGAGGCCGATGCGGTCCTTCACGCTGTTCGCTGGGTTCTGGCTCTCGAGCTTGGCCACCAGCGCGGCGCCGGCCCCGTTCGTCACCCGCCGGAGCCGCACCAGCGGGGTCTTTCCGATCAGCTCCGTCACGTCGTTCGCGATGCGCATGGGCTGAATGCCTCCGGAGCAGAGGCTACGAAGGGGCCGGCCCGGGCGTCCTTACCGGAGCCCTAACTTTCTCGTAACTTCGCGCGCTGGAGCACGGCCCGATGCGCTTTCGCTTCGCCGAATGCGTGCTGGACGCGGATCGCTTCGAGCTCTCGCGAGCCGGGCAGCCCGTGCCGGTGCAGCCCAAGGTGCTCGATCTGCTGCTGGCGTTGCTGCGCGAGCACGAGCGCACCGTCACCAAGCAGGAGCTGCTCGAGGCGGTCTGGCCCGGCACCGCGACCGGCGAGAGCTCGCTGACACGCGCCGTGAGCTTCGCGCGCAGCGCGCTCGGCGAGAGCGAGCGCGACGCGCGCGTGATCTGCACCGTGCGCGGGCGCGGCTATCGCATCGGCGTGCCCGTGCACATCGAGGCTGCGGAGCCGAGGTCCAGCCCGGGGCGTGTGGACGACTTCGTGTGCCGCGAGAAGGAGCTGGCGCTCGCCCGCGACGTGCTGCACGAAGCGCTCGCCGGACGGGGGCAGCTGCTGCTGCTGATCGGCGAGCCAGGCATCGGGAAGACGAGGCTCGCGGTGGAGCTCGGCCGCATCGCCCGGGAGCGCGGCGCGCTCGTGCTCTGGGGCCGCTGCCAGGAAGGCGAAGGCGAGCGCGCCTATGGGCCCTGGCTCCAGATCCTGCGCGCAGGTCTCGGCGAGTGGGGCGCCGACCTGCTGCACGCTGAGCTTGGCGAAGGCGCGGCGGCCGAGCTGGCGACGCTGCTGCCCGAGCTGCGCGAGCGGCTGCCGGAGCTGCCGCCCGCGGACCCGGACGCGGAGCGCGCGCGAACGCTGCTCTTCGACGGCCTCGAGCGCCTGATCCAGCGGCGCGCTGCCGACACGCCCCTCATGCTCGTGCTCGACGATCTGCACTGCGCGGACGAGCCGTCGCTGCGGCTGTTGCGCTCGCTCTGCCACGGGCTCGCGGAGCAGCGCACGCTCGTGGTCGGCAGCTATCGCGACTTCGAGGTCTCCGTGCGCCATCCCCTCGCCGCCACGCTCGCCGACCTCGCGCGCGCGCGCCCTGCGCGCCGCCAGCTGCTGCTGCGCGGGCTCGAGCCCGGCTGCGTGCGGCGCTTCATCGCAGGCAGAACGGGCGTGGAGCCGGCGCCCTCACTGGTCGCCGTCTGCCACGCACGCAGCGAGGGCAACCCGCTCTTCCTGCTCGAGCTGCTGCACTGGCTCGAGAGCCGCGGAGCGCACGCCGAGCCGCCCGACGGCTTCGAGCACGAGGTGCCGGAGGGCATCCGACACGTGATCCGGCGCCGACTCGCGGCGCTCTCGGAGCCCTGTCGCGCCGCACTCGCGGCCGCCTCGGTGATCGGGAGGGAGTTCGCGACCCACGTGCTCACCCCCGTGCTCGAGCGGCCGCAGGAAGAGCTGGCCGGACTGCTCACCGAAGCCGAGACCGCGCACGCGCTCGACCCGGTGCGCGGGAGCCCCGGCCGCTTTCGCTTCGCCCATACCTTGATTCGCGAAACGCTCTACGAGGACCTGCCGAGCCTGGTGCGCGCGGGGCTCCACCTGCGGACGGGCGAGGCACTGGAGGCGCGCTATCGGCCCCGGCCGCTGGTCCCGACGCGCGCGCCGCTGCCGATCCGCGGCGCCCATCTGGCCGAGCTGGCGTATCACTTCGCAGCCGCCCTGCCCGCCGGCGACACGGCGCGCGCGCTCGACTATTGCGAGCGCGCGGGCGAGCACGCGCTCTCGCTGCTCGCCTTCGAGGAGGCGGAGCGCCACTTCGAGCGGGCGCTGCGCGTGCTCGACGCCGCGAGCCCGGCCGACGAAGCGGGGCGTGCACGCCTCACCGCCGCGCGCGAGCGCGCGGCCGCGGCAGCCGTGGCAAGCTAGCCGCGATGCTGCCGTCGCTCTCGGAGCCGTATGCCCTCGACGAGCGCGCGATCTCCGCGTTCCGCACCGACGGTCACGCGCGCATCGACGGGCTCGCATCCTCCGCGGAGATCGCCGCCTTCCGCCCTGCGATCCTCGAGACCGGCCCGCGCTGCCGCTACGACCAGCGGCCGCTCGAAGAGCGCGACACCTATGGCCAGGCCTTCATCCAGATGTTCAACCTCTGGACGAAGGACGAGCGCGTGCGCGCCTTCGTGTGCGCGAGCCGCTTCGCACGCGCCGCCGCGGAGCTGATGGGCGTAGCTGGCGTGCGCCTCTACCACGATCAGGCGCTGTTCAAGGAGCCGGGCGGCGGCTTCACGCCCTGGCATCAGGACCAGTTCTACTGGCCGCTCGATACCACGCACACGATCACGCTGTGGATGCCGCTCGTGCCCATCACGCCCGAGATGGGGCCGATGACCTTCGCCTCGGGCTCGCAGCGGCTCGGCAAGCTGAGCGATCTGGCCATCAGCGATGAGTCGGAGGCTGCCTTCCAGCGCGCGGTGGACGAGCACCGGCTCGCCTGCACGGCGCCCGAGTCCTTTGCGCCCGGCGACGCCAGCTTTCACGCCGGCCGGACGCTGCACCGCGCCCCGCCCAACCGCACCGAGCGCATGCGCGAGGTGATGACCGTGATCTACTTCGCCGACGGCACCCGCGTCGGACCGCTCGACCACCCGAACCGCCGCTTCGACCGCGACGTCTGGCTGCCAGGCTGCGAGCCGGGGGAGCCGGCCGCCTCGCCCAAAAACCCTGTGCTCTGGCAGCGCGGCGCGTGAGCGCGTTCAGCTGCCGCGCGGGTCCTCGAAGGGATCCCGAGCGCGGGCGCCTTCGAAGCTCCGGAAGTCGCGGTCGTGGGTCCACAGCGTGGTGACGCCGTGCTGCAGCAACAGCGCGACGAGGTGGGCGTCGGGGACGAGGTTGCCACGCACGACGAGCGCATCCGTGGCCCGGCGATAGAGCGGCCAGAAGTGTTGGCGGTGACGAGCACGAGCTCGTTCACTCGCGCGATGGCTGCGATCTGCCCGTCCGCGGCCGCAGGGGGGCGCCCCCGCCGTCCGAGGCGAGCTCGCTCACTCGCGTGCCCCTACCCGAAGCGGAGCGACCCGGCGGTCACGGGCTCGGTCGCGAGTCGAGGGTGCACATCCGAACGATTATAGTTACGATGACACTATGGCCTTCCTGGTCCGCCGCAGCCCCAACCGGATCGAGATCCGCGAGAGCCGCGCCACGCCCCGGGGGGCTCGGTCCCGCGTCCTCGCGAGCTTCTCTGAGGTCCTGACGCGAGACGTGCTGGAGCGCACCGCCGCGCGGGCCTCGCGCCCCTTCGATGCCCGCATGCTCGTCCGTCGGGCGCACGCGCTGGGCATTCCCGTCCAGGAGCGCTCGCGGGAGCCCGAGGCCCGGGCCCTGCTCTCGCGGCTGCGCCGCGGCGACGCGCTCGATCCGGTGCTGGCGGCCTCCCTGCGTCACGCTCTCGCGCGGCTCCCCGAAGCAACGGTCCCCGAGCCTCTGGCGGAGGTCGCCGAGTGGGTCGGGGCCAGCGCCGCCGAGCGCGGCGCGGCCCTCCGCGATCTCCTCGACCTGTATGGGCGAATCGAGGGCAGCCGCCCGCCGCGGCGTCGCCGCGAGCGCGCGCGCTTCCCGCGCTTCTCTTCGCGACGCGAGGCCGGCTGAGCGTGGCGACCGCCTCCCTCTCCGAGAAGGTGCTGCTGATCGAGGAGGGCCTCCGCCGGCGCCGCATTCCGCATGCCTTCGGCGGCGCCCTCGCGCTCGCCTACTACGCCACGCCGCGTGCCACCATCGACATCGACGTGAACGTCTTCGTCGGCGTGGACCGCGCTGACGAGGTGCTGGGCCTGCTCGAGGCGCTCGGCGCCGAGCCCCTGCGCGAGCAGGAGCGCGAGCAGCTACGACGCGACGAGCAGACGCGCGTCCGCTGGGACGCGACCCCCGTGGATCTCTTCTTCTCCTACGACGCCCTCCACGAGAGCTGCCTCGAGCGACGCCAGCGCGTGCCCTACGGCGGCGGGGACTCGATCCACGTGCTCGCCGCCGAGGACCTGCTGATCTTCAAGGTCCTCTTCGATCGCGACAAGGACTGGCGCGACATCGAGGAGCTCGTCTATGCGATGGCCGACGAGCTCGACGCCGCCTACGCGAGAGGTTGGCTGGAACGCATCATCGGCGAGCAAGACCCGCGCTACCAGCGGCTCCGCGAGGTGCTCGACCGCTACGCGTGATCGAGCCGACCCCTGAATGTGAGGGTGGGAACCCTGCCCCGCCAGGCGAGGTGCCGGGTGGCGCGTTCAGCTGCCGCGGGGAGCCCCCAGCTCCGACGCCAGGCGGTCGAACTCGGGCACGTAGCTCGGCGCCTCGAGCCGGCGCATCAGGGCGCGGCCGCGCGCGACGGCGGCCGCGGCGGCCTCGCGCTCGCCGCAGGCGAGCCGCACGCGCGCGTCGACCAGGTCGATGCGCGGGCCGTCCCAGCACGTGCTTCGCAGCGCGAGCGCGCGCTCGATCGCGGCACGCGCGCGGATCGGATCGAGCGCGAGCCACGCCTGCGCCAGGTCGGCGTTGCCGAAGGCGCGCGTGCCGAGCATCGCCAGGTGCTCCTCGGAGTACTCCAGCATGCGTTCGAGATGCGAGACTGCCTCGTCGAATCGCCCGTTCCGCCAGCAGGCAACGCCCAGCGCCCAGTGCTTGAAGAGCTGTGTGGCCGTCGCGCTCGAGCGATCCGCGAGCTCCGCGATGCGCTCGGCGTGGCGCATCGCCGCCGGCGGGTCGACCAGGTCTTCGCAGCCGAGGGTATTCAGGATCCAGCAGTGCGGGGGCCCCTCGGCCACGACGTCGTCGAGCTGCCGCCCGAGATCGAACGCCCGCTCGAAGCTCTGCCGGGCCTCTTCCCGCCGGCCCTGCATCGACTCCGCCACCCCCTTCAAGGCCCAGAGCAGGACGACCGGGTTCATGCCCACCACGGCGAAGCCGGCCCGGGTCCACAGACTCCGCCAGCTCGAGCGAGCCCTTCACGTCGGCGAAGAGCACGCTGACCTGCTTGCGCTCGCCCTCGAGTGCAGACTTCGACTGCAAGATCTTGTCCGCGAGATGCTTCGGCGTGTAGTCGCGCGGGTCGCGTTTCGCGGGGGTGGGGGCTTCGGACTGGGCGCGCGGCTCGGCGAGCTGCTGGCCGCAGCCGCTACAGAAAGCCGCGTCGGCAGCAAAGCTGCGGCCGCAGGCGGGGCAGCTTTGCTTGAGCGGGCGGCCGCAGCCGCTGCAGAACGCGGCGTCCTCGGGGCTGTCTCGCCCGCACGCGGCGCAGCGAAGGCTCACGGGCGCATCCCGGCGCAGAGCTCCTCGAAGCGGGCGAGCGCACGCTCGACCTCGGCGATGTCGAAGAGCTCGAGGTGCCGGATGCGATCGCCGTCGATCACGAGAACGCTCACAAGGACGCTCTCGAACGGACCGCCACCGTCGGGCATCGTCCCGAAGCCGCGGGAAACGATGACGCGACCGTGGCGGTTCCAGAGCAGGATCCGAACCATCTCCCCGCTCCAATCGCGGGCGAGATCGGCGACCGCCTGCAACGATCCGATCCATTCCTCACGGCCGACGGCACCCAAAAGACCCAGCGTGCGATGGTCGCGCAGCAAGAAGTCATCGGCGACGCGGGCGCGCACGGCTTCCCAGTCTCCCGCGCCGTGGATCCAATCAGGTCCGCGAACACGATGGTAACGACCTTGCGAGTCACGGCCGCGGGGGCCGGACCGGCGGCCAGCGAGCCGCCGCACGCCTCGCAGAAGCGAGCGTTGGGCTGGCACTCCGCCCCACACGCCGGGCAGCGCGGTGCGAGCGAAGCCCCACAGCCCCCGCAGAAGCGGGCGCTGGCTTGCGTCGCCCATCCACAGCTCGCGCAGACCATGGTCGACCTACCGCCGCCCATACTACTCGCCTTGCCGGAATCTTCCTGCGAGGCAGAATTCCCGGAGGTGAAGCGCGTCATGAGTCGCCGGGAGATGCTCGAGCGGATGCTGGGAGCCATCGGGCTCCTGCTCGGGGGAAAGCGGGCCGCCGCGGCGGCGGCGGCTGCTACCGGCATCGAGCGGCTCGACTTGCCGAAGAGCGAATGGAAGAAGCGGCTCACGCCGGAGGCCTACGCCGTCCTCTTCGAGGCGGGCACGGAGCGCCCGGGCTCGAGCCCGCTCGAGAAGGAGAAGCGGACGGGCACCTACGTCTGCGCGGCCTGTCTGCTGCCGCTCTTCGAGTCAGCGGCGAAGTTCGAGAGCGGCACGGGCTGGCCGAGCTTCTTCCGGGCCATCGACGGGCGCGTGGCGACGAAGACGGACTACAAGCTCCTCCTGCCACGTACGGAGTACCACTGCGCGCGTTGCGGCGGGCACCAGGGCCACGTCTTCGACGACGGACCGCCGCTGACCGGGCTTCGCTACTGCAACAACGGCGTGGCGCTGCGCTTCGTGCCCGAGGGCGAGCCGCTGCCGCCGCTCGTGCGCTCGTGAGGCCGAGCTTCGCCGCGCTCGCGCTCCTGCTCCTCGTCGCGCCCGCGGCGAGCGCGGCGGACGCCGTCGCTCTCTTCGCTGGAGGCTGCTTCTGGTGCATGGAGCCGCCCTTCGAGGCGCTGGCCGGCGTCGGCTCGGTGACCTCGGGCTACACCGGCGGAACCAAGGAGAACCCCAGCTACGAGGAGGTGTCGGGCGGCGGCACGGGCCACGCAGAGGCGGTGAGGATCGTCTACGACCCGACCAAGCTGAGCTTCGAGAAGCTCCTCGACGTCTTCTGGCACAACATCGATCCCACCGTCGCCGACCGCCAGTTCTGCGACGTGGGCTCGCAGTACCGCTCGGCCATCTTCGTGCACGACGCCGCGCAGCGAAAGGCCGCCGAGCGGTCCCTCACCGAGGTGCAGAAGAGGCTCGGCGTCTCGGTGAAGACGGAGATCGCGGAGGCGGGACCCTTCTACCGCGCCGAGGAGTACCACCAGGACTACGCCCGGAAGAATCCGCTCCGGTATCGGTACTACCGCGCGAGCTGCGGCCGCGACGCGCGCCTCGAGGAGATCTGGGGGGTGGACGCTGCCTCCCACTAGGCGTCGGCGCAGAGCTCAGCGAAGCGGGCGAGCGCGCGGTCGGCGTCGGCGACGTCGAAGTACTCGAAGCGCTGGATGCGATCGCCGTCGGTCAGGATGACGTGGGCGTAGAGGTTCTCGAAGGGTCCTCCGTCGCGCGTCCCGAACATTCGCGTCAGCTGGACGCGACCGAGGCGGTTCCAGCTGAGGATCCGCACTACCTCCGCATCCCAGTCGGGCGCAACATCCGCCGCCGCCCGCAGCGACTCCACCCACTGGTCTCTGTCGAGCGTTCCCAGAATCCCCAACGCACGGCGGTCCCAGAACACGGCGCCCTTCGCCAGACAGCCCGGGACCGTCTCCCAGGCGTGGCGCGTGATCGCGCGGTAGAGCGCGACGACCGGCGCCTGCCCTCCGATCGCGGCGGCCTCCCCCGCTGCGAAGCGCGCGTGCGCCTCCTCGAACGCGGCGGCGCGGTCGTCGGGGTCGAAGCGGAGCGCGGCGCGGATCCGGCCCTCTGCGTCCACCTCGGTCAGGCGCAGGTGCTCGCGCTCCACCGGTGCGCCGTCGGGCTCGCCCCTCCACAGCACGCGCTCGAGCGCGACCCGATCGCCGGCCGTCCCGATCAGCTCGCGCTCCACCGGCGCCGGCTCCACGAAGCGGTTGTTCTCGATCCACATCTCGACGTCGCCGCTCACCCGCGAGATCCGGCTGCGACCCTCGAACACGAAGTCCGGGCTCGCGAGCGCACGCAGCGCGTCCCAGTCGCGGGCCTGCCAAGCTGCGTGGCGGAGCTCGCTCGCGCGCGACGCGGCATTCGGCGGGATGCGCAGCGGGTCGGGGCGCAGCTCCGCGAGGCGTGCGAGCGCGGCGTCGAGCTGGTCGATCTCGAAGAGCTCGAGCCGCGTGATCCGGCCACCGGCCACGCAGAACACGGCGGCCAGGAGAATTTCGAAGTCGCCTCCGTCCGCGCCGCTGCCGAAGGTACGCGCCGTACCGACCGCGCCGTGGCGTTCGATCGCACGCACCGACAGGATTTCCAGCTGGATGTCCCGGACGAGGCCCAGGGGCGGGAAGAGGCTGTCGAGATACGCATCGACGCCTTCGATCCTGCCGACGCCCGCTTGTCGATGGTCTTCGTGGACGAGGTCGTCCGCGAGCGCGGCGCGCATCCGCGCGCGCTCGTCGTCGTTGAATCCTTCGAGGAACTCGGACAACGGGGTCAGCGTCGCCGCCGCCACGGGGCCGCTGGCGATCAGACGGGCGAGCGCCTCGCGGTGGGCAGCGCGCCGCGCGCCGGCATCGAAGGTGACGCGGAGGACGATCCGCCCGGCCTCGTCGAGCTCGGCCAGCCAGAGGTACTCGATCTCGACGCGACCCTCGGCCGGCCCGCCCCTGAAGAGCACGCGCTCGAGACACACGCGATCCCCGGCCGTGGCAAAGAGCGTTCGCTGGTAGTGGACGTCTCCGACCTCGGCCTCGGCGACCTGCCTCAGATCCGCGATCCACCAGTCGGCGTCGCCCGCGACCTGCGCGTGCCGGCGGCGATCCTCGAAGCGGGCGCCATCCGCGGCGAGCGCTCGCAGAGCGGCCCAGTCGCGTGCCGCGAACCCCGCCTGGAGCCGGTCCAGCGTCGCGCTCGCGGCATTCGGCCTGATCAGTGCAGTGAGCGGATCGTGCGGCGCGCTCACGGCGAGCGCCTCGAAGCGCGCCCGCGCCTCGGCGAGCTGCTCGAGGTCGTAGAAGTCGAGGCGGTGGAGCTTCCCCCGTGCGTCGAACTCCATGACGACGACCCGACGGTCCTCGAACGCTCCGCCCTCGCGCGTGCCCCACAGCATGGAGATGCCCAGCGCCCCGCGACCAGAATCCTCGCGGTGGTCGAAGCGCAGCCTGGCGTCTGGCGCAAGCTCGACCAGGGCCTTCAGCGACTCGAGGTACGCCGCCGGGCCGCGCAGCGTCCCCCAGCCGAGGAGCCGGTGATCCTCGATCACGAGGTCGGGTGCGAGCAGCGCGGCCACAGCGTCCCAATCGCGAGCGTCGATGCTGCGAAGCAGGAGGACCGGCAGCTTCGTGGCGCCGTAGCGCTCGTCGAGCTCGGCGTAGGCGGCGCCCGGGTCGTCGAGGTCGAAGATGACGAGCGCGATGAACTCGCCGCGCGCGTCCACCTCGAACACATTGAGGAACTCGATCACGCTCGGCCCCACGTCGCTGTGGCTGCCCTCGAAGCGCCAGCGCACGTGCGCGAGTCGATCCCCCCGCGTCGCGAGCGGCTCCCACTCGATCCGAGTGGACTCCATCTCGAACAAGAGTCGCGCGATCTCGAGGTGCTCCTCACGCGTGAGTTCGAGCTGGAACAGGCGGCGGCGATCGCTCCGCCGGAAGCCCGGCGCGTGAAGGGCCACGAAACGCTCCCAGTCCCGACTCCCCCATGTCCCATGGAACTCG
>Ga0247727_10012887_pt1 | contig 14228 bp, 10 predicted proteins | sample WisWelCaveWW1625_FD_202498 | JGI IMG/M metagenome (GOLD analysis project Ga0247727, IMG submission 202498) | Biofilm microbial communities from Wishing Well Cave, Virginia, United States - WW16-25 | ecosystem: Environmental > Aquatic > Deep subsurface > Groundwater > Cave microbial mat | place... | reverse complement strand
GCTGGCGCTCGGCGAAGCCGCGCGCGGCTATCTCGGCGGCGCCCTGCTGGGCGGGCGCGTCACCGGCGGAGTGGTGCGACTCGACATTCGCCCCGCCGACCTCGCGGCGGCATCATTCCGCAATGAGGCGATCGATGTGCGCTTCAACGTCGAAAACGCCGAAATGCGTTTCATTTCGACGATGTCGCCCATCACAGCGGCGCGCGGATCGGGGGTGTTGCGCGGCAACCGTTTCGACATGGTGGTGCCGGAAGCGCGCTTCAACGGGCTGGTGGTGAGCAACGGAATTATCGAGATTCCGCGGCTGCGGCCGAGGGGAGCGATGACCACCATCTCAGCTCACGTAGAGGGCGATGCGCGCAACATCGTTGAAGTGCTGATGCAAGAGCCGTTGGCGCTGAGCGAGCGCTTGCCCATCGACGCGGCCAGCGCAAGCGGGCGCGGCAGCGTTAATGTGCGGCTGCAACGCCCTAACCTGCGCGAGGTCCCGTTCGAGCAATGGCGCTTCGCCATCGACGGGACGATCCGCGATTTCGCCGGGGCCATGAGCACGCGCCGGGTCGGGTTGTCGAATGGGCAATTGCAAGTGCGCGGCGACCAGCGCGCCATTGTTGTGTCGGGCCCGATCCGCGCCGGAACTTCCGATATTGAAGAGATGCGCTGGACGGAACATATTGGCGGGCGCCGACGCGGTTCATCGGAATATAGCATCGCCGGCGATTTCGACGCCGACGATCTGGAGCGGCTCGGCTATCCGATCGCGCGCTACGCGCAGGGGCGTATTGGCGTCAGCGTGAGCGGCCAAGGGCGCGGCTTCGATGTGGATCAGGCGCGCGTCGAACTCGACCTCACCGACGCGGCGGTGGAGGCGCCGCGCATGTTCTGGACCAAGCGCGCTGGACAAGCGGCGGCGGCGCGATTCAATGCCGAGCGGCAAAGCGATGGCGGCCTCGCGTTCGCCAACATCGACGCGCGCGGCGCCGGGCTGAACGCGCAAGGCCGCGTGCGCCTGGCCCGCGACAACCGCATCGCCGAGGCCGAGTTCACCCGGCTGAGCATCGAGGGCCGCTCGGATGCGCGCTTGACCGCGGCGCGCGCGGCCGATGGCGGGCTCGATGTGGCGGTGCGCGGGGCCTTGTTCGACGCCGCCCCGTTCATGGGGCCGGGCGAGCCCGCCGAGCCGGGCGCGCGTCCCGCCCCGCCAGCGCCATTGCGCGCCAGCGTCATCGTCGAGCGGCTAAAGATGCGCGGCGGCGCCACGTTGAGCGACGCGCGGGTGACGCTGGCGACCGCGCGCGGGGCGTTGACGATGTTGAGTGTCGAGGGCGCTTCCCCGGCCGGGCAGCAATTCTCGCTCGGCCTAGGTCCGCGCGCCAATGAGCCGACCGGGGCGATTGTGTTCAGCTCTGGGGACGCCGGTTTCGCCGTGCGGGCGCTGACTGGCTCTGAGAACGTGGTCGGCGGCTCGGCTGCCGCCGATGGCGTTTGGCGCACTGGCCCGCCGTCAAATGCCCGCTTCAATGTGCGCATGCGCGATTTTCAAGTGGTGCGGCTGCCGGCGATGGCGCGGCTGTTGTCCTCGGCGGGGTCGCTCACCGGGCTGGTGGAAATGCTCAATGGCGACGGCATCGGATTTTCGGTGATGGAAGCGCAAATGAGTTACGCTGACCACCGCCTGGCTTTCACCGAAGGCAGCATGCGCGGACCGTCCTTGGGGCTCACCGCCTCCGGCGTCTACGAGGTCAATCGCGACAATCTCGATATCGATGGCGTGGTGGCGCCATCGTATGGGCTAAATTCGCTCTTGGGCAACGTGCCGTTGGTGGGCGATTTGTTTGTCTCGCGCCGCGGCGAAGGCGTCGTCGGCATGACCTATTCAATTAACGGGCGCGCCGGGGAGCCGCGCGTGGGCGTCAATCCGCTCTCGGCGCTGACGCCGGGGATCCTACGCCGCATTTTCGAACCCGCCCCGCCGCGCGATTCCTCCGGCGGCATGCACGCACTGGAACCTGAGGCGCCGCCGGCGCCGCCAGAAGAAGAAGTCGCCGCGAGCGAGCCGTAATGGCGGCGATCCGAAGCTCCGAATCCCGCGCCATCGCTCGCCCGTCGCCGCGCTTGCACTTATCCCGCGCCGCTGTATGCCGGCTGCGATGGCAAAGGCCGAGAGCGGTTCAAAATTCGATTACGTGATTGTCGGCGCGGGCAGCGCTGGCTGCGTGCTGGCTAATCGGCTGAGCGCGGATCCCAGCGTCAATGTGGCGCTGCTGGAGGCGGGGGGAAAGAACGATGCGCTGCTGGTGAAAATGCCGGCGGGCGCGAGCCAGCTGTTTAACAACAAGAATGCGTCGAATTGGGCGTTTGAAACGGTTGCGCAAACCGAACTTGGCGGGCGCAGGCTGTTTACCCCCCGCGGGCGCGGCTGGGGCGGCTCATCGGCGATCAACGCCATGCTCTACATTCGCGGCCACGCCCGCGACTATGATCATTGGCGCCAGACCGGCCTCACTGGTTGGGGCTATGCCGATGTGTTGCCGTACTTCAAGCGATCCCAACACCGCGCCGATGGCGCCGATGCCTGGAACGGCGAGGGCGGCCCGCTTTGGGTGTCGCGCGCGCCCGCCGGCTATCCGCTGCACAAGGTGTTCATCCAAGCGGCGGCGCAGGCGGGCTATCCGGTCACCAAGGATTTCAACGGCTACCAACAGGAAGGCGCCGGCCCCTACGACGTCACCATCAAGAACGGCCAGCGCTGGAGTTCGGCGGCGGCGTATCTGCGCCCGGCGCTGAAGCGGGCGAACCTCACAGTGATTTCCAACGCGCACGCGCAGCGCGTGATTATTGAAAATGGCGTCGCCGTCGGCGTGGACTATGCCGCCCGGCGCGGCGCACCGGTGCAGAGCATCTACGCCAAGCGTGAAGTTCTGCTCAGCGCCGGCGCGCTCCAGTCGCCGCAAGTGCTGCTGCTGTCGGGCATCGGGCCCGGCGAGGATTTGCGCAAGCTCGGCATTGAAGTGGCGGTTGACGCCCCTGAAGTCGGGCGCAATCTGCAGGACCATATCGATGTCGCCGTCATCACCGAATGCGCTAAGCCGATTACGCTTTATTCGCTGACCAAGGGCTTGAAGCAGCCATTGGTCGGCATCGAATACATACTGAGCGGCGGCGGCCATGGGCGCACTATCCATCTGCATTCCGGCGCGTTCCTGAAAACCCGCGGCGAGCTTGATCGCCCCGACATGCAGATCCACTTTGTCAATTCGGTGATGATCGACCACGGGCGGGTCAAGCCCGATCGCGACGGCTTCACCATCCACGCCTATCCGCTGCGCCCCGACAGCCGCGGCGATGTGCGCATCGCTTCGCGCAATGCCTTCGACGATCCGCTGATCGATCCGCGCTACCTTAGCCGCGAAAATGACATCAGGGTGATGCGCGATTCCGTGCGCATGATCCGCGGCATTGTCGGCCAGCAAGCGTTCGACATGTATCGCGGCCCGGAAATGCGTCCCGGAGCGGACATTCGCACCGATTCTGAACTCGACGCCTGGATTCGCGCCAGCGCCGAGACCTTGTATCACCCGGTCGGCACGGTGCGCATGGGCGTTGATGCGAAAGCCCCGCTGGACGGCGAGCTGCGCGTGCGCGGAGTTGCCGGCTTGCGTGTGGTTGATGCTTCGGTAATGCCCACACTCGTCGGCGGCAACACCAATGCGCCGACCATCATGATCGCCGAAAAGGCCGCCGACATGATCCTCGGCAAGGCGCCGCCGCGGCAAGAGCATGCGCCCATTGCTGAAGATGGACGCGTGGGGGTGGTTTGACGGCGGCAGGAGACTTCCTGTACCGAGTCCCACCTTGGAGTTGCGCGCGCGCTTGCCGTCACGGGAAAACGAGTCCCTCAGCATATTGGCCTTGAATGACGCGATGCCCTTCGCACGAATGGTGCTTGATCCAGAAACATTGATAACAGGACGTGAGGTAATAGTCTGTGTTGCGGCTGGTTGACAATTGAAGTTCAGACTCGCACCGCAGCGCCTGCTCGCGATGATCGGCGCGCCCATCGTCGCGGCGGCGACGGTGTCGCAAGGCTGGCTCTCGGTTACGGAATTGATCGGCCAGGGGGTTTCGCCGGCCGAAGGGGTGTGGCGCTATCTGTGCTATTTTACGGTGTTGACGAACACGTTTGTAGTTTTGGTGCTGGCGCGGGCGGCGCTAGCACCGCAAAGCCGCACCGGCCTCAACGCGCCGCGCATCGAATTGATGGCGGTGACCTCGATCCTGTTCGTCGGCGCGGTATACAATCTCCTGCTTGCCTCGCAATGGGACCCCCAGGGTTTGCGCAAGTTCAACGATGTGACCTTGCATGTCGCATCGCCGCTGTTGTTTACGTTGTTTTGGCTGTCGCGTCCCCATGGTGCGCTCAATTGGCGCGACGCGCTCTATTGCGCGCTGTGGCCGGGGGCTTATTCCATTTATGCGCTGACCCGCGGCGCAGTTGACGGCTTCTACCCGTATTATTTCATTAATCCCGCAAACATGCCTTGGCCCCATGTCGCGTTCAACATGGCCGGGCTTATCATCGTGTTCACCCTGGCGGCATTGCTGCTGGCCGCGCTCGCCAATGCCCGCCATCGACAGCGGGCTTGAGGGCGCAATTTCCGTGCGCGCTAGTCGTTCACCACCACCAGCCGCATGCCATTTGGCGCTTTGGCTTGCGGGGGGTGCAGCGAGGCGAGGCGCAGAATTTGGATTGGCCGCCCGCCGAGCAAGTGTTCGCCGCCGAGCGCTTGAAACATGGCGAGGAAACGGCAGCCGAGATAAGCGTCCACCTTGAGCGGGGTAAGCAGAATTTCCGCGCCGAATGCCTGCCCGCACGCAGTCTCGGCGCCGACGCGCGCGACAGCGGGTTCACCGGCGGCCGCGCAGGCGCCGATCAGCGCATGGATGAGCTGCAAATCCGGCGCGAGGAAGAAGCGCGCGAAATCATGCTCACGCAAATCGCGACCGAAGAATTTCACCAGATCGGCGCCGAACGTGCGAATTGGCAAACGCCCGTCGCTGATGCGCTCGATCACAAGCAAGCGCTCGAGCACCTGGTCGGCGCCGCCCTTCTTGGGCGCGGGCCCGGCGCCCGCCAGCGCGCGCCCATAAGCCAGCAGCGCGCGGGTGTCGGGGTGAAAGGATTCCTCGCCGGTCATTGCCTCGTAGGCAGCAAGCCCCGCGCCGCGCGAAATCCGTGCTGGATCGGCGCTTTTCCCGCCGCGCGCGAAGCCTGGCCTCCCGCTTGCAGCATGGCAGGGGAGTTTCAGGAGGGCGGGGAGATGAGTGTTCCAAGTCGAGACATAGTCGCGCGTGCCGTGCTCGCCACGCTCGCCTTCGCCGTCGCCGCGCTTGGGTTGGTGCTGTTGGCGGCGTGAAAGAGTGGTTGATCGACCTCTAGACCGGCACGTTTGCCTCCAGCGCCAAAAAACACGCCTCCACAGAGTTCACCCACAGGCAAGCGTGCAAAAAATTCGCTGGCGTTAAATTCGCGTCAATCGTGTGCTGCATCAGGTGGAAGAATGGCGCCCAAAAATCATCTTCCGACAGAAAGATGATGGGTTTTCGGTGCAGATCCAGCCGCCGCCACGACAGCGTCTCCACCGCTTCCTCCAGCGTGCCGATGCCGCCCGGCAGCACCACAAACGCGTCGGCTTCGTTGAACATGATCGCCTTACGCTCGTGCATGGTGTCGACCATGCGGTGGGGCACTTCGGTCAGCACGATTTCGCGCCCTTCCAGAAAACGCGGCATCACGCCGAGCACGTCGCCGCCGGCGGCGTGGGCTGCCTTGGCGCAGCGGCCCATGAGGCCGATCGAGCCGCCGCCATAAACCAAACGCAGGCCCCGAAGCGCCAAGGCTTGGCCAAACCGCGTCGCCAGATCGTGATATTGCGGCCGCGTGCTCTCTGAAGAGCCGCAATACACGCATACCGACCGCAGCGGCGGGCCGGGAGGACTGGAATCGGCCATGTGTTTCATCTCCCTCCGCCAATAAAGCGCATTGCGGGCGAAAGCGAGCGCGCCTACCTCCGGCGCTTAAAGGATTGATCCAGTTGCCGCCGAGGGAAGTAGAAATAGTCGGCAAGCCCGAACCGGTCGCCGACCTGGCGCCCCCGCTCGCGCGCACGGTGAGCCGGCTCATGGGGCTGATCGGCGGCCTCAGGGGGCCGGATTTTCGCTTGCGGCTGGGGGCGGCGCTGGTGCTGACGCTCGTCGGCAAGGTGCTTGCGGTGTTTTCGCCGCTGGTGCTGGCCGACGGCATCAACGCGGTGGCGCGCGGGGAGGGTGAAGGCACGTTGCAGGCCTTCATTGGACTGGCTCTGTTTTGGGCGGGCCTGCGTTTTGCCTCCACCGCCGGGCCGCAATTGCGCGATGCGATTTTCCAGCCGATCAGCGAAGAGGCGCAGCGCCGCGCCGGCACGCGCGTGTTTTCCCACGTGCACGGGCTGTCGGTGCGCTTCCATCAATCCAAGCGCACCGGGGCTGTCTACCGCACCATCGAGCGCGGCATTCGCGCAATTGATTTTCTGCTGCGCTTCCTCGCTTTCAATATCGCGCCGACCTTGGTCGAGCTCACGCTTGCGGCGGGCGTGCTGGCGTGGCGTTACGGATGGAACTTCGCGCTTATCGCCGCTTCAACGGTGGCGATTTACGCCTGGATTACCTTTGGAATCACCGAGTGGCGCCTCAAACATCGCCGCGAAATGAACGAGGCCGACACCGAAGCGGCGGGACGCGCAGTGGATTCGCTGCTCAATTTCGAGACCGTGAAAAGCTTCGCCGCCGAAGCGCGTGAAAGCGAGCGTTACGACCGCGCTCTCGCGTCCTACGCGCACGCCGCCGTGCGCTCCAACACTTCGCTGGTGCTGCTAAACGCATTGCAAGGTCTGGTCATGAACCTTGGCTTGCTGAGCATGGTTTTGGCGGCGGGCTTGCTGGTGGCGCGCGGGACGATGGGGCCCGGCGACATCACGGCGGTGATCCTCATCATGGTCAATCTCTATGCGCCGCTGAACATTCTCGGCTTTGCCTATCGCGAAATCAAGCAAACCTCGATCGACATGGAAAAGATGTTTGTGATGCTGGATGAAACGCCGGACGTCGCCGACACTCTGGGCGCCGTTGCGCTGAACGCGGGGAAGGGCGGAGTGGCGTTTGAAAACGTGTCCTTCTCACATGAAGGCCGCGACCGCGGCTTGGATGGGGTGTCATTCGTAGCGCCCGCAGGCAAAACCACGGCCATTGTCGGCCCTTCCGGGGCTGGCAAATCCACGGTGCTGAAGCTGTTGTTCCGCTTCTATGACCCCAGCGCCGGACGCGTCACCATCGACGGCCAGGATTTGCGCGAGGTGACGCAAGCGAGCTTGCGCGGCGCGCTCGGCCTGGTGCCGCAAGACGTAGTGCTGTTCAATGACACCATCCGCTACAATATCGGCTACGGCCGCCCTGAAGCGAGCCAAGCCGAGCTCGAACAAGCCGCCCAGCGCGCGCAGCTGCTCAGCTTCATCGAAAGCCTGCCGCAAGGCTGGGAAACCCGCGTCGGCGAACGCGGCCTCAAGCTTTCCGGCGGCGAAAAACAGCGCGTCGGCATCGCCCGTGTTGTGCTGAAGGATCCGCGCATCCTCATCCTCGATGAAGCCACTTCATCCTTGGACAGCGCTACCGAAGCGGAAGTGCAGGACGCGCTGGAAGCGGCCTCGCGCGGGCGCACCACCATCGTCGTCGCCCACCGCCTCTCCACCATCGCCAACGCCGACCAGATCGTCGTGCTCGACCAAGGCCAGATCGCCGAACGCGGCACCCACGCGGCACTGATTGCGCGCGACGGTCTCTACGCCGGCCTCTGGCGCCGGCAGGCGGAAGAGCCGGATGCAGTCGTGGCGGCGGAGTAAAGTCACGCCCGCTCTTCGCTGAGCACCCTGGCGAAATCGCGCAGCCTGCGCCGAATGGGGTCGGAGAGCCGGAAGTAGGCTTCGATAAGTTCGCGTGCTTCCTTGCTGGACAACATTTCGTCGGACGCCACCAAATCGTGATCGTTGGCGGGCGCGCCCGCGTGGCCATTTTGGTGCAAGCCATCAAAGAAATATTGCACCGGAACTTTCAGCGCCCCGGCCATGCGGAACAAACGCGACGCGCCGACCCGATTAGCCGCGCATTCGTATTTTTGGATCTGTTGGAACTTCAAACCAAGCTCATGGCTCAAATCCCCCTGGGTCAAACCCAGCAACCTGCGCCGCCGCCGAATGCGTTTGCCGATTTGGAGATTGATCTCATCTTCGGTTGGCGGGCAAATCCCCTGGGCGGTCTCAAACCTGAGTATCAAATTCGCCTCCTGATAAAGCGCTAGAGGCGACATGGGTGTGCTTAATAAGCCACACAAGTGGTATAAACAACACTATTTTTAACTGGGTCCGATCCGTAGGTTTCGGCCATGCCTGTGGGCGAAGTCCTCACCCCGCCGGGCTATTTTACGGGCGCTGTTTCGCCCAGCGCGGGCGGACCGGGGCGAGTCCCTCCGGACCACTGGATGGCGCACGATTGGAGTGTTTGCTAAGGCCACCGCGGAGGGCGCGACGGGTATGGCGGAGTTTATTCTGGTTGGGGCTGCGATGGGCGGGCGCGGTTCATGAGCGTGAGCCCGCGCGCTTCCATTGTGGTGGCGGTGTTCAACGAGGCCGAGAACGTCGCCAGTGTCTGCGACGAAATTATCGCCGCGTTGGCCAGTGTGGCCCGGTTTGAAATCGTGTTTGTCGATGACGGTTCAAGTGATGAGACTGCCGCGCGCCTCCAGGCCATCGCCGACCGCGACGCGCGTGTGCGCCTGCTGCGCCATGAGCGCCGCTGCGGTAAATCGCAAGCGGTGCGCACCGGTGTTAAGGCCGCGCGCGCGCCCTGGGTCGCCACCCTCGACGGCGACGGGCAAAACGATCCCGCCGATCTGCCGGCGATGCTGGAACTGGCGTGGTCCGCGGCGGGACCCACTCCGCTTGTGGCGGGTATTCGAGTGCGCCGCGACGATCCGGTTTCTCGCCTGATCGCCACACGCTTTGCCAATAGGTTCCGCGCCGCAGTGCTGGGCGATCATTGTCCCGACACAGGCTGCGGCGTGAAGGTGTTTCGGCGCGAGGATTTTCTGTTGCTGCCTTGCTTTGAAGGCATGCATAGGTTTTTGCCGGCGCTGTTTGCGCGTTATGGCCATCCGCTAATCAACCACCCGGTGCGTCACCGGGCGCGCATGAAAGGTGTGTCAAAATACACCAATTGGGGTAGGGCGCTGGTCTCTATCTTCGACATCATCGGCGTGATTTGGCTGACGCAGCGCACGCGCGCGCCGCTTGGCGTTACCGAACGCACGCCGCCATGACCAAGACATTATCGCTGCGCGATTGGGCGATGGTGCTGCTCTTAGGGCTGGCGTCGTTTCTACCGGGCCTCGCCAGCTTGCCGCCGGTGGATCGCGACGAAGCGCGCTACGTCGTCGCTAGCCAGCGCATGGCCGACACTGGAGATGTCATTGACATCCGCTACCAGGATGAGCCGCGTTACCTGCAGCCGGTCGGCATCTATTGGCTGCAAGCGCTGGCCACAACCGTACTCGATAGCCCCGCGCACGACAGCATCTGGGCCTATCGCATTCCTTCGTTGCTCGGCGCTTTGTTGGCAATTGCATTGACCGGATGGATCGGCGCCCTTTATTTCGGCCGCAACGCCGGATTGGCTGCAGCGGCGCTGCTGGCGGTGAACTTGTCGCTCAATTTCGAGGCTCGCATCGCCAAGACCGACGCGGTGTTGCTCGCTTCTATCGTCGCGGCGCAGCTGGCGTTGATGCGCGCGTACACCGAGCCCGTGCTCAGCCGCGCCACGGCCGCTCTGTTCTGGGTCGCGCTCGGAATTGGCCTGCTGGTGAAGGGGCCGGTGATCCTGATCGTGGCGGGGGCGACCATCGCCGCCCTGCTCGCATGGGACTGCAAAGCCGCATGGCTGTTGCGTCTGCGGCCGGTTTGGGGCGTGCCGATGATGCTGGCGATTGTGTTGCCCTGGTACATCGCCATAGGCATGGTCAGCGACGGCGCCTTCTATGAACGCGCGGTGGCGCGCAACATGCTGGGTAAAGTCGGCGCTGGCGAGCAGGGACACAGCGGCCCGTTCGGTTATCATTTGGCGTTGTTCGCGGTGTTTTTCTGGCCAGGCTGCTTGCTGGCGTTGCGCGCAATTCCTTATGTGTGGCGTGAACGCGCGGCGCCGGCGGTGCGCTTTTTGCTCTGCTGGATCGTGCCGACCTGGATCGTGTTCGAGATCGTCGTCACCAAATTGCCGCACTACGTGTTGCCGACTTACCCCGCCATCGCGTGCTTGGCGGCGGCGGCGTTGTTTGCGCCAGCGCCCAGCGCCGCCGCCGGCCGCATCGTCTTCGCGATTGTGGCCGCGCTCTGGCTTGTGCTCAGCGCGCTGGTGAGCGCCGCCGCGCCCTATGCGTTGTGGCAAGTCGAGGATGAGGTGAACGCGGTTTCGTTAAGCCTTGCGGTGCTTGGCCTTGGCGCGGCGGGCGCATCCTTGTATTTGCTCTGGAAGCAACGCCCGCCGGCGATGGTCGGCGCGCTCGCCGTGGCGGGCGTGCTGGCATGGGGCAATTTTTTTGGATATGCCGCCCCGCGGCTTGATTCATTGTGGCTGAGCCCGCGCATTGTCGCGGCGGCGCGGGCGGCGCGGCAATGCGAGAGCGGTGTGTTGACCTCCACGCCCTATCATGAGCCCAGCCTTGTATTTTTACACGGACGCACGCGGACGACATTGGCTAATTCCGGCGCGGACGCCGCGCAGGCCTTGGCGGGGGATGTTCAATGCGGCCTCGCGCTCGTCGATGTCAGCGAGCAGCCGGGCTTCCTGGCTCGCGCGGAAAGCCTGGGGCTTGGAGTGCGGCCGGCGTCTCGCATCACGGGACGGAATTATTCCAACAATAATGCGCTCGATCTCACGCTCTACCACGCCGGCGCCGTGCGAGAGGGTGAAAGTGCGGCCCGCTAAGGCCCCGCGCATTACGCGGCTGCACGTCGTCGGCTTTGCGGTGCTGGCGCTGGTGACGCTGTTTGGTTTCGCCGCGCCGTTTTTGCCGCGGGATTTCGTGTTTGGCCTCGGCCCGTGGCTCGATGCGGCGCGGGACCATCCCTGGGCGCCGGTCGCGGCGATCCTGGGCTTTGCGCTGTTTGCCAGTTTTGGCGTGCCGCAAATCGTATTGATCACGGCCGTCGTCGCCGCGTTCGGGCCATGGGCTGGGTTGCTCTACGCTTGGAGCGGCAAGATGCTCGCCTGCGCCATTGGGTTCATCGTCGGCCGGCGTTTCGGCGCCGAGCTTGTCGCCGGTCATTCCAGCGATCGCGTACACGCCTTTATGCGCCAATTGGCGCGCCATGGATTCTTGGTCAGCGCGCTGATCCGCCTGGTGCCCACGGTGCCGTCGGTGCTGATCAACATCGCCGCCGGCGCGACGCCGATCAGGTTTGTCGACTTCATCGCCGGCACCGCGCTTGGCAGCGTGCCGAAGATGGCGCTGATGGCGTTCGGCGGGCATGCCGCTTTGGTGGCGGTGCGCCAGAGCAGCTGGTGGGCTTGGGTGGCGCTCGGTGTGATTATCGCGCTTTGGGCCGGACTTGCATTCGTGGGCCGGCGCTGGATGAAACGCATGGACGGCGGTTAGGGCGGTCCATCGGAGTTAAACGCGCCCGTGCTCCCCCAATAGGGGGAGCTGTCAGCGAAGGTGACTGAGGGGGCAGCGCCAGTGCGGCAAGCAATTGCGTTTCCCCATCCGTCACGCGCTGACGCGCGCGCCAACCTCCCCCTGGAGCGTTTCCCACCAAATCCGACTCGATCAAGCGGAATGGGAAACGCTCAGAATCCAACATTTAGACCGCTTCCTGGTCGGAAAACCGCATACACTTTTCCGGGAAGCGGTCTAGCGGGGGAGGACGAGGTTCGTGCTTTGCCTGACTCGGTTCTACTCGACACGTCCGCGCCGCATATCCCGCGCCACGACTTTCGCCGCATTGTGCCCCGGCGCGCCGGTGACGCCGCCGCCAGGGTGCGTGCCCGAGCCGCACTGGTAGAGCCCTTTGATCGGGGTGCGATAATCGCCGTGGCCGAGCACGGGCCGGGCGCTGAACAATTGATCCAGCGACAGCGCCCCATGCATAATGTCGCCGTTCACCAGCCCAAACGTGCGTTCGAGATCGAGCGGCGAAAGCACCATCATTCCCAACACGGATTTGGCGAAGCCCGGCGCATATTTATCGACGGTCGCAATCATCAGATCGGCAACTTCGTTCTTGTGATCGTCCCACGAACGCCCGCCGAGAAGCACCGGCTGCACGTGTTGGCAGAACAGGCTGGCGACGTGCTGGCCGGCGGGGGCGAGGGTATCGTCGAGCGTTGACGGGATCAGCATTTCCACGATCGGCTCGCGCGACCAGCCGTGCGCGCGGGCATCATCATAGGCGCGTTCCATGTATGCCAGCGACGGCGCGATGATGATGCCGGCGGTCATGTGATCGCCTGGCTCGGGCATGCAGGTAAAGCGCGGCAACTTGGAAAGCGCCACATTCATCCGAAAGGTGCCCGAACCGCAGCGATAGCGTTCGATGCGTTCGCGGAAATCCTCGGGTTGATATTCGGCGCCGACAAAGCGTTCAAACAACAGTTTTGGATTGAGATTGGAAATCACCGCCTTGGCGGTGATGCACTCGCCGGTTTCGGTGACGATGCCGCGCGCCGTTGGCGTCTCGCTCACCACTACGCCGCCCGCGCGCGTCGGTGCGTTTTCGACGATAACTTGCTTTACCGCCACACCAGTGCGGATCTCGACGCCGCGTACAATGCAGCAGGCCGCTATCGCCTGGCTGATCGCGCCCATGCCGCCAATAGCGTGACCCCACAGGCCTTTCTTGCCATTCACTTCGCCGAACACGTGATGCAGCAGCACGTAGGCCGATCCCGGTGTGTAAGGGCTGGCAAAATTGCCGACGATGGAATCAAATCCGAACAGCGCCTTGATCGGGTCGCTCTCGAACCAATGATCGAGCCAATCGCCGGCGGATTTGGTGAACAGGTCCAAGAGGTCGCGCTTGGCGGTGAGGTCGAGCTTGTTGAGGCGCCCGCCAAGCTGGGCGGCGCGCAAGGCTTCCTCGATGGCCGGCACGATGCCGTGTTCGATCAAGTTCGGCGGCTGTTCCAAGAGCAGCGCGCGCACCACATCGGCGATGACTTCAAGCCGGCGCTCATATTCCGGCAAGCGTTCCGCGTCGCGCTTGGAGAAACGGGCGACCTCGCTTTGGGTGAGGCCAGGCGCCGAGCGGAAGCTCTGGCCGTCTGGCAGCGGCAGAAAATTGGAGATGCGACGCTCGACGATGCGCAGGCCATGGCGGTGCAGTTCCAGATCGGCGATGATTTTAGGGTTGAGCAGCGACACTGTGTAGGCCGCCACTGAATTGCGAAAGCCGGGATGAAATTCCTCGGTCACCGCGGCGCCGCCAACCACGCCGCGCCGTTCAACCACCAGCACTTTCAAGCCGGCCTCGGCCAAATACGCCGCGCAAACGAGCCCGTTATGTCCCCCGCCGATGATTACAATATCGTGCACCAAGCCCTCCGAGCCTCCACATGGCCCAGTACCCACTTTCCTTGCAGCATGAGTCAAGCACCGCACCCTCGCGCCCGGTGAAAGTGGGTACAGAATCATGCCTTTGTACCGGAACCTGGCGGTCCAAGCCGGGGCGCCAAGCGGAAGGGATTAAGCCGAAGCGGACGTTCCCCGCTTATGCGAGCTCTTGGCGCATGAAGCTGTCTCCCAAACGGCTATTCGATTCGAAAGCTGCCGGTCGCCCGACCGGGGTAATGCTGCTCGCAGACATGAAGGTGCCGCAGCGGATCACGGACAATCTGCGGGACTGGCTTGACGAGTGGAAGGCGAAAGAGCCCCAAGCCGAGGCGCCTTCGCACCGTTCGTGCGACCTACTCCTCAAAGCGACCCGTGGTGAGCCCTGCGGGATGCCGCGCCCAGTGTCGCGGGCCGCGGTCGCGCGCTCGACAACTACACCGCTGTGCGGCTGCGCCGGCGGCTGCGCGCGAAGCACAAAGTCAAGCGACGCCGAGGCGGGAGCTATCCACTCTCGCACCTCTACGAGCATCTCGGGCTC
>Ga0247727_10012886_pt1 | contig 14228 bp, 15 predicted proteins | sample WisWelCaveWW1625_FD_202498 | JGI IMG/M metagenome (GOLD analysis project Ga0247727, IMG submission 202498) | Biofilm microbial communities from Wishing Well Cave, Virginia, United States - WW16-25 | ecosystem: Environmental > Aquatic > Deep subsurface > Groundwater > Cave microbial mat | place... | reverse complement strand
CTCGATCATCCGCTCCACCTGGGAGAGGACCGAGGCGTCGTCGGGATAGGCGCGGAGGAAGCAGAGGACCTCGTGGAGCCGGAAAACCTCTCGCGAACGCCGGAGCGAGAGCGCTTCGAGGTGGTTCAGGAGGGCGAGCTTCCTCGGCGCCATGCCGCCGAAGCTCGCCTTGCACCGCTCCAGCTCCTTCAGGCGCGACGCCCCGCGATCGCTCATCGATCCTCGATGGGGACATTCGGCATTACGCCAAACGGACTCGAACCGACCGGGCCGTCGTTGCCGAAATGAAGAGTGTCCCCGTCAGAGCATAGCTCGACTCGGGCACACGCCAATTGGCCACGCGGAATTTCGACCTCGCGTCAGGAGCCCCCTCGGATGGTTGTAGAATGTCGCGGTGCACGACCGGATCCTCAAGAAGATGCGAGCGAGGATCCGGACGCGCGAGTACGTGATGACTGTGCACGCGGAAGAGGAGATGGACGCCGATGGCCTGTCGATCTTCGATGTCGAGAGCGTGTTCCTGACCGGCAGAATCATCGAACGGCAGTCGGACCTGGCGTGGGGCGACCGCAAGTATGTGATCCGAGGGCGGCCACTCGAAGGGGATGACTCGGTGGCGGTTGTGGCGAAGCTGGGCCCTACTGGCCAAGTCGTGGTTATGACCGTATACGTTGAGGGACCAAGATGAGAAAGATGAAGGCGCGTTGCGACATTTGCGGAAAACCGGGGGTGCTTCGCCGCAGGCTGTCGCGAACGTACGGCAAGGGCGCGACGCTACTTGTGGTGGAGAATGTCCCCATCGTGGCCTGCCCGAAGTGCGGCGAGAGCTACATGACCGCGGAGACGCTACACGAGATCGAGAGGATCAAACTCCACCGTCGGAGCCTCGCGAAACCGCGGAGCGTCGCGGTGGTGAATTTCGGGTAGTCCACGAGAAACGAGATCTCGCGGACAAGGCTCCCGGACGAGCGTGATCGAACTCCTCGAGATCCGGAACGCGGCGGAGCGGCTCCTGGGCAAGGTGCACCGCACGCCGATCCTCACCTCTCGGACGCTCGGCGAGAGGACCGGGGTCCAGCTCTTCCTCAAGTGCGAGTGCTTCCAGAAGACGGGGTCGTTCAAGCCGCGGGGGGCGCTCCACAAGCTCCTCTGCCTCTCCGCCGAGGAGAAATCCCGAGGGATCGTGACCGTCTCGGCCGGCAACCACGCCCAGGCCGTCGCCTGGGCCGCCTCCCTCGAGGGCGCCCCCTGCGTCGTCGTCATGCCGTCCGACGCGCCGCGGTCGAAGGTCGAGGCCGTGCGAGGTTACGGCGCCGAGATCGTGTTCCACGACGACCGCGCCACCCTCTTCGACCGACTCCACGAGGTGCGCGCCGAGCGCGGCGCCACCTTCGTTCACCCGTTCGACGATCCGGAGGTCCTCGCGGGCGCCGGGACCGTGGGGCTCGAGATCGTGGAGGAGGTGAGCGACGCGGACGCCGTGATCGTTCCGGTGGGCGGAGGAGGGCTCCTGGGCGGCGTCGCGTGCGCGGTCAAGGCCCTCAGACCTCGGTGCCGCGTCATCGCGGTCGAGCTCGAGGCTGGCCCCGGGCTCGGCCCGGCCCTGGCCGCGGGAAAGCCCGTTCCGGTCCGCCGCCCGGCGTCGACTCTCGCGGACGGGATGACGCCGCCGTTCGTCGGCGCGCTTCCTCTGGACATCGCGCGGCGCCACGTGGACGAAGTCGTCACGGTGCGGGAGGAGGCGATCGTGGAAGCGATGGTCCTTCTTGCGACGCGCGCGAAGCTGTACGTGGAAGGCTCTGGGGCTGCGGCCACCGCGGCGCTCCTGTCGGGTTCGGTGAAGGTGCGCCGTGGGTCCCGCGTGGTCGCTCTCGTGTCCGGCGGGAACATCGACCCTGAGCGGATGGCGGAGGTGCTGCGACGGGAGCCGGGGGAGAGGACATCGTGAAGAAGCTCGAGCCCCCACGACTGGAGGAGATCCGCGCCGCTCGCGAGCGCATCGCCGGCTCGATCCTGAGAACTCCCCTCGTCCGCCTCGAGGTGGAGGGCTGTGCCGCGGAGATCTACCTGAAGCTCGAGAACCTCCAGCCGATCGGCTCGTTCAAGCTGCGCGGCGCGGGCAACGCCATGCGGCTCGTCTCGAACGAGGCGCTGCGGCGAGGCGTCTACACCGCGAGCGCCGGCAACATGGCGCAGGGGGTCGCCTGGAACGCGCGGCGCATGGGGGTCCCCTGCACCGTGGTCGTCCCCGACCGCGCCCCCGCGACGAAGCTCGCAGCCATCGAGCGCCTGGGCGCGCGGATCGTGAAGGTGGATTTCGACGCCTGGTGGCGCGTGATCGTCGAGCATCATCATCCCGGGATCGAGGGAGCCTTCGTCCATCCGGTGAGCGACCCCGCCGTGATGGCGGGCAACGGAACGATCGGGCTCGAGATCCTCGAGGACCTGCCCGACGTGGACGCGATCCTCGTTCCGTACGGCGGGGGCGGACTCAGCTGCGGCATCGCGGCCGCCGTTCGGGCGATCCGGCCCGCGACGAAGGTCTACGCCTGCGAGGTAGCCACCGCCGCACCCTTCGCCGCGGCGCTCGCCGCCGGGGAGCCGACGAGGATCGATCATCGCCCGAGCTTCGTGGACGGGATCGGCGGCAAGAGCGTGCTCCTAGAGATGTGGCCCCTGGCCTCGCGCCTTCTCGACGGGTCGCTCGTGGTCTCGCTCGACGAGGTGGCGGCGGCGATCCGTCTTCTCGCGGAGCGCACCCGCGTGATCGCCGAGGGCGCGGGCGCGACCCCGGTCGCCGCGGCGCTGTCCGGCAAGGCGGGATCCGGAAAGATCGTCTGTATCGTCTCGGGCGGGAACATCGACTCCGGCAAGCTCGCGCGGATCCTGGGAGGAGAGGTACCGGAGCCCTGAGCGCGCGGGGCAGTGGAAAAAAAGGGCGCTCCCGGGGAGGGGAAGAGGGCGTTTGTTCCGGGAGCGCCCGTGGGGCTGAAACGAATCCGGTCTACTTGGTCTTCACCGACGCCAGATCGCCGCTCACGTGCTCGAGCATGTGCTGCCCGATCCACTTGGCGAGGACGTCGGCGGGCATGGGCGCGAGGGTCAGCGTCACCTCGCGGTCGGCTCCGTTCCGCTTGATCGTGTAGGTCACCGACTGACCGGGCTGCCACTCCTTGCGCGCCTTGGCGAGGGCCTCGTGGTTGTCCTTGCTGATCTTCACCCCGTTCAGGGCGTACAGCACGTCGTCCGGCTGGATCCCCGCGCTCTCCGCCGGGCTGCCGGGGACCACCTTGAGCACCTTGTACCCACCCGAGGCGTCGTCGCTGTCCAGCTCGAGCCCGACCCAGCCGCTGTTCTTCATCATGGAAGACATGTGGTCGAGGCAGCCCTGCGTGGTTTCGTGGCACTTGGCGTACTCGCCCGCGAGCGCCGGCGTCGCAACGACCGCCAGGGCCACCAGGCCGCCGATCCATGTTCTCGTTCTTCGCGTCGTCTTCACGAATCCCTCCTCATGCGTTCGCGTTTCTGTTGACGATGGGAGTCTACGAGGACGCCTCGTAAATGTCCTCCCGCGATCGGTAAAAAGACGTCTAAGATGTCAACGACTTGTAAAGGCGCGGCGGGACGGGCCGCTGCGAGCGGCGCGCGGGGTATATTCGACGCGGACATGGTCGATCTTCGGGAGCTCATTCAGCGGCACGCACTCGTCGCGGGGTTTCTCGCGGTTCTCGTCCCCCTCCTCGTCCTCCTCGGCTTCCAGTCGACCTGGCTCCACAAGCTCGAGCGGGCCTCGACCGTCGCGGAGAAGGCGGCCCTCGGCAGCTTCCTCGAGGCGATCGACACCGAGATCCAGCGCCACTACACCGCGCTCGCCGAGCGCGCGTTGTCCTTTCCCCCGGCGATCTTCGTGAACGGAAGTCTGGACAAGGCGGTCCATCACTGGAAGAAGAAGCCGGTGGAGGGGGTGCGGCGCCTGTTCCTCGTGGATTTCACCCGGGAGAGGTTCGGCAACTACCTGGTCTTCGATCCCGAGCGCGGATCCCTGTTCACGCCTCCGGCCTCGGATGAGACGCTGGCGATCATCGTGGCGACCACGCCCTGGCAGGTCCTGAGCTACCGGGGAGTGCCGGTGGAGTCTCCGGCGATCGCGGTGGACGACCGGAACCCTCCCTACCGGGTCATCCTGAACCCCATCACCGACGACGCGTCGATGCTCGTGGGGATCGCGGGAATGATCGTCGACGAGAAGTTCTTCCGGGACGAGATCCTCCCCGCGATCGCGCGGAAGGCGCGGCCGGCCTTCCTTCCGGACACCGAGGAAGCCGGCGTCTCGGTCACCCTGCGAGAGGCGAGATCGGCGGCGGACCCGGAAGAGCGCGCAGCCACCCGGCCCCTGTCGTTTCTGTTCAGCGACCTCAAGCTCTGCGTGAACGCCCCGGATTTCGCCCCGGGGCGATGGGCCAAGGCCAGCTTCGCGTTCAACATGAGCCTCTCCGCCGTTCTCGCGGCGTTCCTTCTGGGGGGAGTCCTCCTGGCCCTCCGCACCGCGAACCGAGCCATGAAGCTCTCGGAGATGAAATCCGAGTTCGTTTCCAACATCTCTCACGAGCTGCGCACGCCCCTGGCGTCCATCCGGATGTTCGCGGAGCTTCTGCGCCTGGGAAAGACCTCCTCGACCGAGAAGGTGCGTGAGTACGGCGACTACATCGACGCCGAGTCTCGCCGCCTCTCCCAGCTCATCGACAACATCCTGGACTTCTCCCGAATCGAGTCGGGGCGAAAGGTCTACCGGTTCGTCCGGGGCGATCTTCTCGAAGTGGTGCAGGGTGCGGTCCTTGGCTTTGAGGTCCGCCTGAGGCACGACGGCTTCGCCGTTCGGTTCCAGACGCCGGGCGAAGCGCTCCCCGACGTGGAGATGGACAAGGACGCGGTCTCCCAGGCGCTCCACAATCTCCTGGACAACGCCGTGAAGTACTCGGGCGCGTCCAAGGAGATCGCCGTCCGCCTGGCGCCGGACGGAGACGGGGTGCGCCTCTCGGTCGAGGACCACGGGATCGGCATCCCGCGGCCAGAGCAGGACAAGATCTTCGACCGCTTCCACCGTGTGGGGACGGGCCTGGTGCACGACGTGAAGGGGAGCGGTCTGGGCCTTTCCATCGTCCACCACATCGTGAAGGCGCACCGCGGCCGGGTCGCGGTGGAGAGCGAGCCGGGGAAGGGAAGCGCGTTCTCGATCTGGCTCCCGGCGGCTCCTCCGGACAGGGGCGGCGCGGCGGGAGGAATCGCTTGAGAAAGGTGCTCATCATCGAGGACGACGAGGCGATGGCCGTGGCCCTCTGTGACGGGTTCAGGAGCGAGGGGTTCGCCGCCGCCGTGGCGCGCGACGGAGCCGCCGGCCTCGCGAGGGCGACCGAGGACGAGCCCGACCTGATCGTGCTGGACGTGATGCTCCCTCGGCTCAGCGGCCTGGACGTGTGCAAGGAGATCCGCGCGCGCGGGTCGGACGTGCCGATTCTCATGCTCACCGCCCGCGGACAGGAGATCGACAAGGTGCTGGGGCTGAAGCTCGGCGCCGACGACTACGTCACCAAGCCTTTCGGCTTCATGGAGCTTCTGGCGCGCGTCGAAGCGCTCCTGCGCCGGCGGACGCGACGTGACGCTTCGCCCGAGGCGTACCGCTTCGGGGACGTCGCGGTCGATTTTCGCAAGGGGGAGGCAACGAAGAAGGGGAAGGATCTGGGGCTCTCGGCGCGGGAGATGAAGCTCCTCCGGTTCTTCGTGGAGCGCCGGGGCGAGATCGTGGGCCGCGAGCAGCTCCTGGAGGCGGTGTGGGGCTACACGAGCGCGCCGCTCACGCGCACGGTGGACATGCACGTGGCGAAGCTCCGAAAGAAGATCGAGGATTCCCCCACGGACCCGCGCCACATCGTCACCGTCCATCGCGCGGGGTACAAGTTCACGGGGTGATGTTCGGGGGGACGCTTTCCCTCGAGACGCCCGCACGCGCCTCCGCGTCGAGAATCGCCACGGCACGGGAGTAGATCGCTTCCGCCTGCTCGTGGGAGTCGCCGACGGCCGTGATCCCCGCACGCCCGCACTCTCCGAGCGCGCTCATCATGTGAAAGACGAGACCGGTCTGTCGCGTGTGGTCGAAGTGCAGTCCCCGGCGGACGATGATGTCGAAGAGATCTTCCGGCGTGAAGACCCGATAGAGGGGCGATTCCAGGTGATCGCTGGCCACGAAGCACTTCGGCCGTCCGCTGGGCGCGGTGAACACCGTTGCTTCCGCGTCGTACACGCCGTCGGTCAGGAACTGGAGGGTCAGAAAAGGGTGGGTCGTGCCTCCCTTGCGGAGGTTGATCTCGATGGCGTAGGGCTCCCATTCCGCACCGTGCGAGCGCACCACGACGAAATCCAGCGCGAAGCGCCCGAGCACTCCCTCCCGCGCCAGGCGTCTTCCGATCTTCGCCGCTTCCCGTGAGATGAGTCCCGCGTAGGCGCGGTCCGCCGGGAAGCGGCAGCCGAGGTAGCTCTGACCGCCGGGGCCGCCGAGCACCTGGTCGTGAGTCGAGAGAAGCTCGACCTCGCCGAGGGGCGTCACGCGGAGCTGCACGCTGGGGCTCCTGATCTCCTCGCCGATGATGCGCTCCTCGACGATCCCGCCTCGGGCGGCCAGCTTGGCGAGGTAGGAGCCGAGATCCGCTCCCACCTTCTCGAGGTGCATGCCGCGCACGCGGAGCTCGATTGCCGCACGCTCCCCCTCCGCGCCAGACGGGGGCAGCCCCGCCAGATCGACGACGGCGTTTCCCTCCCCAGAGATCCCTTCGTTCAGCTTGACCATCGCCTCGACGACCCGAGACTTCCTCGCGCGCATCATTACGATCGCATCGACCACCTCGGGAACGGAGGACACTTCCTCGAATCCCAGCGGGTGAGGGACGCCCTCCTCCGCGAAGAGCTTCCGCGCACCGCTCTTGGTGCCGAGGGGGAAGAGCCTCGGGTCGGTGGCGTACATCGGGATGCCGAGGGACAGCGCCAGATCGCGCTCGAGCAGGGTCGTGTTGAACGGCACCAGGTGGGCGCGATCCGGGTCCAGGATGAGCGAGCGCACGCGCTCGAGAAAGCGCGGCCGCTCGAGGAGCTTCAAGGACAGCGGACGCAGCGAGCCGTCCTGGGGCGAGAGCAGGAACAGGCGGCCCCGGGCGTGGCTCGCGATCGTTCCCGGGAGCAGTCCCAGGTAGTAGTCGACGATCGAGGGATGGATCGCCTGGGAGGTGATGTAGAGGAGGCGCGCACGCGGCTGGCGGAGCAGGAGGAGGAGGAAAAGAAAGCGCTCCTCGTAGGCCTGCATCTCGGAGACCTTCAGATCCATGTCCACGGTCATGGAAGGCACGACGACGATCGTCTGCTCGTCCTGGTTCATGCTCCGGATCGACCTCCACAGCGGGACGAGCTTTTTCTGTAGGGCTTCGAAGCGCGCCTCGGCCTCTTCCGGTTCGAGGCCCAGATCCGGCGTGGGCAGACCCCCGTGCATCGGCGCTCCTCTTCGTTGTCACGAGAGTGTACCTGATTACCTGCCGCTCACGAATCGCGGCTATATTGTCCCGATGCCGGCCCGCACGATCCCGGAGCTCGTGGGTCAAATCCGCGCCGCCCATCCGGAACGGACAGCCTTCCGGTTCAAGCGGGACGGAGAGTGGAGGGACTGGGACTGGACCCGGGCCGAGAAGGAGTGCCGCAGGGTCTCGCGGGCCCTTCTCGCCTCGGGCGCTCGTCGCGGCGACCGGGTCGCGATCCTGAGCCAGACACGGCTCGAGTGGGTGCTGTGCGATCTCGGGATCGCCGGATGCGGCGGGATCACCGTGGGAATCTACCCTTCGAGCCTCGGGACGGACTGCGCCTACATCCTCGACCACTGCGAGGCCGAGTGGGTGTTCGTGGAGGATCGGGAGCAGCTCGCCAAGGTCGCCGCCGTTCGAGACCGACTTCCACGTCTCCGGCGGATCGTCCTCTTCGAGGGCCCGGGCGATCCCGGGAGCGGCGTTCTGAGCTGGGAGGAGTTCCTGCGCCTGGCCGTGGACGTCCCCGAGGCGCAGCTCGACGGGCACCAGGGCGAGATCGGCCCCGAGGACGTGGCCTCCATCGTCTACACCTCGGGGACAACCGGAGTCCCCAAGGGCGCCATGCTCACCCACGGCAGCCTGCTCTTCGTGGCCGAATCCGCGCGCGAGGCTCTCGCCGTGACTCCGGGCGGCGTCTATCTCCTGTTCCTGCCCCTGGCCCACGTCTTCGCGCGCTTGACCGTCCACCTGTGCATGAGCGCGGCCAACACCATCGCCTTCGCCGAGGGACTGAACCAGGTCGCCGAAAACCTGAAGGAGATCCGGCCGAACTTCCTGGCCGGCGTCCCCAGGATCCTCGAGAAGATCCATGGCAAGATCCTCTCGGACGTGCGGAAGGCAGGCGGATTCCGGGAGAAGCTCTTCCACTGGGCGCTCCGCGTGGGGCGACGCGCGAGCGGGCTCGAGCAGGAGGGGCGCCGGCTCTCGGTCGCGCTCGCGATGCAGCACGCCGTCGCCCACCTCGTGGTGTTCCGCAAGATCCAGGCGAGCTTCGGCGGGCGGGTCGAGTTCCTCATCTCGGGCGCGGCGCCCCTCGACAAGTCCATCGCCGAGTTCTTCCACGCCTGCGGCGTGCTGATCCTCGAAGGGATCGGGATGACGGAGAACAGCTCGTTCTCCAACGTCAACCGAAAAGACCGGTACAAGTTCGGCACCGTGGGCCCGCCGGGCCGCGGGATCGAGGTGAAGCTGGCGGAAGACGGCGAGGTCCTCGTCCGCGGACCCAACGTCATGAAGGGGTATTACAAGGACGCCGCCGCCACCGCCGAGGCGATCGACAGCGACGGGTGGCTCCACTCCGGGGACGTGGGAGAGATCGACCCCGACGGGTTCCTCACGATCACGGACCGCAAGAAGGACCTGATCGTGACCTCCGGCGGCAAGAACATCGCGCCCCAGCGTCTCGAGCGCGCGCTCCGCTCCTCGCCGTTCATCGGCCAGGCGGTGGTGTTCGGAGATCGCAGGAAGTTCATCACGGCCCTCGTGACCTTGAACCCGGAGCACATGCGGGTGTGGGCCGCGCTCAACGGGAAGGACGGCATGAGCCTCGAGGCGCTCGCCCGCGACGCGGACGTCCGCGCCGTCGTCGAGGCGGAGGTGGAGTCGGCGAACGCGCAGCTCGCCTCGTTCGAGACCGTGAAGAAGGTCCGGATCCTGCCCGCCGACTTCACGATCGAGGCGGGAGAGATGACCCCGACCCTCAAGATCCGCCGGAAGGTCGTCGCGGAGAGATACCGGCCCCTGGTGGACGAGATGTACCTGGAGTGAAGGCGGCCCTACTCGAAGAGCTTGCGGACGCTGACTCGGAACCCTGGCACGACATCTTCTCCGTCCAGCGCGTCCTCGCGGGAGATCAAGCGGGGCGACAGCAGCGAGCCGTAGACCCTCACGGTCTCCTGCTCGGGGTCGACGACCCAGACGAGCCGGGTGCCGGCTGCGATGTAGTCGGCCACCTTGGCGTGAATCGCGGCAGGCGTGTTGCTCGGTGAGAGGACCTCGACAGCCAGGTCGGGAGGTCCGGAAAAGGCGGCGGCCGGGTCGCGCACGCGGTGAAGGTGCTCCTTGGCCACGAACGCCACGTCGGGCCCGCGAACCGTGTCCGGGTCGCGCGCGAGGATGAAGCCCGCATCTCCCGCGAGCACCACGCCCTGCCTGTGCCTCCGAACGTGTCGCCGGAGCAACTCGGTGACCGCGGCGGTGACCCGCCCGTGCCGGAAGCTCGGCAGCGGCTCCGACACCAGAAAGCCGGCCTGGAGCTCTTGCCTCAGGCCGTCTTCCGGCATGTCGTAGAGGTCTTCCACGGTCCGCGGAGGATCGAACGCCGGTCGCGCCATGCCGTGATGGTACATCCGCTCCCCGCCCGCCGGCAATTGGCGCGGTTGCGCTGCGGGAACGCGCCCAAGGTGACTACTCCTCGTCGCATCCCGAGCGTCGGCGCCCGAGCTTCAAGCGCCCGCGCTCTTTCTTCTGGAGGAGTCGGCGATTCCGAGATGCGGCGGTTGCGCGGGTGGGCCTTCGCGCGGGCTCGCGCCGCAGCGCCGCGCACAGCAGCTCGACGAAGCGCTCGAGGGCAGCCTGGCGGTTCCTGTCCTGGCTCCTGTGCCGCTGGGAGACCACGCTCAGGATTCCCGCGCGGCTCACCCGGGTCGAGAGGCGCTCCCGGATCAGCGCGCGCTGTCCCTCGCTCAGGCTCGGCGACCGCGCCGCGTCGAACAGGAGCGTGATCCGCGTGGAGGTCTTGTTGACGTGCTGCCCTCCGGGGCCGCTGCTGCGCGTCGCGGTGAACGTCAGCTCGGCCTCCGGAATCTCGAGGTCGTCGGTCACGTGAATCATGGCGGGTCCGATTATCGCCCAGATTCGATATTGCATGGTCATGCAATATCGCGTATAAGTATGCGGTCGTTCCCGATGGAGGAGCGCCGGTGATCCGTTGCGCGGTGGTGGGTGCGTCGGGGTACTCGGGCGCGGAGCTGGTGCGGCTTCTCGCGCGGCATCCCCTCGCCGATCTCGTGTCGGTCCAGGCCGACTCCTCCGCGGGAGAGCGGTGGGAGGATCTCCATCCCCACGCGCGCCACCTCTTCCGGGGACGGATCGAGCGGCTCGACGTGGAGGCTCTCCGAGGGCTCGACGTGGTATTCCTCGCGCTTCCCCACGGGGAGTCGGCGCGGGTTGCCGGAAAGCTCGCGGGCCGTGTCGGCGCCGTCATCGACCTCTCGGGCGACCTGAGGCTGGAAGACGCCGAGTCGTACCGCGCGTGGTACGGCCGCGAGCACGAAGCGCCCGATCTCCTGGGCCGGGCCGTGTACGGTCTCCCGGAGCTCTTCGGCGCGGATCTTCCCGGTGCCACCCTCGTGGCTTGCGCCGGATGCTATGCCACCGCCATCCAGCTCGCGGCGGCCCCGGCCCTCGGCCTTTCCGACGCGGTCGAGAGCGACATCATCGCCGCCGCCGTCTCGGGAACGACGGGCGCCGGACGGAAGGCCGACACGGCGCTCAGCTTCTCCGAGGTCGCCGGCAACCTCCGCGCCTACCGCGTCGGCCGTCACCAGCACATCCCCGAGATCGTCATGGGTCTCAGGCGACGATCCGGACGCGAGGTCCGCCTGACGTTCGTGCCGCATCTCGCCCCGATCCCGCGAGGGATTCTCGCGACGGTCGTTCTCCGGACCACGAGGACGATCCCGCCCGAGGAGCTCGTGGCCGCATACGAGCGCGCGTACGAGAGCGCCCCCTTCGTCCGAATCGTGGACCCGGCCGAGCGGCTTCCCGAAGTGCGGGACGTCGTCGGCACCAACTTCTGCGACATCGCGCCGGTCGTCGACCACGCCGCGGCGAGCGTGGTTGTCGTGGCGGTCCTCGACAACCTGGGAAAAGGGGCCGCCGGTCAGGGGGTCCAGGTCATGAACGCCGTTCTCGGTCTTCCGGAGATTACGGGCCTCGTCTCGCCCGCGGATCGGCCGCGCGCGGAGGTGGTGGTTCATGGATGAATCGCTGAAGGTCTCGCTTCGGCCGGTGCGGCGGAAGCAGAAGACGCCGACTTCGGGTGTCACGGCGGCACGGGGCTTTCTGGCCTCGGGGCTGCACTGCGGGATCCGGCGTGACCGGGCGGATCTGGCCCTCGTGACCAGCGATCGTCCCGCGTCGGCTGCCGCGGTGTTCACGACGAACCGGGTACAGGCGGCGCCGATCCTCCTGTCCCGGGAGAACCTCCGGATCTCGGGCGGCCACGCGCGTGCGATCGTCGTGAACTCGGGGAACGCGAACGCCTGCACGGGAGAGCCGGGCCTCCTGGCGGCCCGCCGCACCGTCGACGAGACGGCGCGGCTCCTAGAGGTTCCACCCGAGCAGATCCTGGTGGCCTCGACGGGGGTGATCGGCGTACCGCTTCCCGTCTCGCGGATCGTGGCGGCCCTCCCCCGCGCCGTCTCCTCGCTCTCGCCCGCGGGCGGTCGGAGCGCCGCGGAGGCGATCCTGACCACGGACACTCGCACCAAGCTCTCCGCCCGGACCGTGCGGACATCGTGCGGGACGTACGTCGTGGGCGCCATGGCCAAGGGCTCGGGAATGATCCACCCGAACATGGCTACGACCCTCGCGTTCGTCACCACGGACGCCGCGGTCTCTCCCGCCATCCTGCAACGCTCCCTCGAGCGAGCGGTGGAGGTCTCCTTCAATCGGATCACCGTGGACGGAGACACATCGACGAACGACATGGTGGCGGTTCTCGCGGGAGGGGCCTCGGGGATCGGGGTGTGCGAGGGCGGTGCGCCGCTCTTCGAGGAAGCGCTCACGGGCGTGCTCACCGACCTGGCGAAGGAAGTGGCGCGCGACGGCGAGGGCGCGACGAAGCTGGTCACGATCGAGGTTTCAGGCGCCGCTTGCGACGCGGACGCGCTCCAGGTGGCGCGCACGGTGGCGCGCTCGCTTCTCGTGAAGACCGCGATCCACGGAGCCGACGCCAACTGGGGGAGGATCGTGGCGGCCGCCGGCAGCGCGGGGGTCGATGTCGCCCCCGAGGCGATGAAGATCTCGTTCGATCATGTCGAGGTCCTGAGCCCGGGCTACGTCTCGTCCTTCTCGGAGGAGGAGGCGCGGCGCGTGCTGGAGAAGGAGGAGATCACCGTCCGGATCGAGCTCGGCAAAGGGTCGGGGCGCTCCGTCCTCTGGACCTGCGACCTCGGTCACGGCTACATCGACATCAACGCGAGCTACAGGACCTAGGAATGCGCGATCTCCGAGGCAGCGTGGTCGTGGTGAAGTACGGCGGCGCCGCCATGGGCGATGCGGATCTCTCCCTGTCGTGGGCCCGCGAGGTCGTTCGCCTCTCGGACGCCGGCGCAGGGGTCGTGGTGGTCCACGGAGGCGGACCCGCTCTCACGCGCACGCTCTCCCGCATGGGGATCGACTCGACCTTCGAGGACGGGCACCGCGTGACGAGCCGAGAGGCCGCGGAGGTGGCCGAGATGGTCCTCTCGGGCAGGATCAACAAGGAGGTCGTCTCGCTGCTCTGCCGCTCCGGCGGGCGCGCGCTCGGACTCTCGGGGACCGACGGGGGCCTGATCCGCGTGCGCCGGTACCGGCCCGGAGGCCGCGACCTGGGGTTCGTCGGGGAGGTGGAAGACGTCGACCCGGAGATCCTGCGGCTCCTTCTCGACCACCGCTACATCCCCGTCCTCTCGTCGACCGCGGCCGACGGAGAGGGGTGCCCGTACAACATCAACGCCGATCTGGTGGCCGGGGCCGTCGCCGCCGCTCTCGGTGCCACGCATCTCGTCTTCCTCTCCGATGTTCCCGGGGTCCTGGTCGAAGGGACGACAGCCCGCGTCCTGACCGACACAGGCGCACGCGAGCTCCTGCGGAATCGCGGCGCGAGCGGTGGGATGCGGCCCAAGCTCGAGACCGCGCTTCAGGCGCTGGACGCCGGCGTGCCGTTCGTTCACCTCGTGGACGGGCGCACGCGACACGCGCTCCTGCGTGCGCTCCTGGGCCGCGATTCCCCGGGCACGAGGATCAACCGGGACATTCCTCGTTTTCGCCCGCAGGGTTCCAGCCAAGCGGACCCGCTGGGGAGGGACAAGTGAGGAATGTCCCGAAATCGAGGCGGCAGCGCGCCATCGTCGACCTCGTGAAGAAGGAAGCGCTCGGAAGCCAGCAGGAGCTCGTGCGCGCCCTCAGGCGTCACGGCTTCAATCTCACCCAGGCCACTCTCTCGCGCGATTTCAAGGAGCTCAGGATCGTGCGGGCGCCCACGGAGGATGGCTACCGCTACGTGCAGGCCGCGGACGCGGAAAGCTCCGCGCCTGGGCCGGAAACCGGGGTGCGCCTGCGCTCGGTAGCGGCGGAAGAGGTGACGGAAGTGGAGGCAAACGAGGCCGTCGTGCTCGTCCGGACCCTCACCGGCCGGGCCCAGGGTGTGGCGGTCTACATCGACTCGCGCCGCCTTCCCGACGCTCTGGGCTCGATCGCGGGCGACGACACGATCCTCGTGATCCCGAGGAACGTGAGGAGAACTCCAAGGCTGAAGAAAGAGCTCGCCGACCTTTTCGGCGTCTAGGAGCCCGTCTGACTAATCGGCCCCGACGGTCGCTTTCCTGAGGTGCGGCGTGC
>Ga0247727_10012885_pt1 | contig 14230 bp, 27 predicted proteins | sample WisWelCaveWW1625_FD_202498 | JGI IMG/M metagenome (GOLD analysis project Ga0247727, IMG submission 202498) | Biofilm microbial communities from Wishing Well Cave, Virginia, United States - WW16-25 | ecosystem: Environmental > Aquatic > Deep subsurface > Groundwater > Cave microbial mat | place... | reverse complement strand
CTGCTCTTGCAGATCCTGTTTCCCAGCTGTCGATGAAGGTGTACAATGCCTCTGGCATCGTGTGAGTCCAGAATTGCTGAGATGTATGTCCTAGGATTCTTCCTAGTTCATATGCCGCTGTTTGGAAGGCGAGGTGGGTCTTCTCCTCCATTTTGTAGAGTTGCTCATTACCTTCCCAAACGATGCGACGGCAGATGGGGTTTTGGTATTCCTTAGTCAATTGGCTCTCCATTCTCGTCGATGCGGGAGTCGAACTGCTCGTATGGATTCTCGGGTATCACTGCGAATGGGACGAATTCGATCTGGAGTTTCGGATCTCCTGAATTTTGCATTGCACAGATTACGGGAACCAACTCTCCCGTCTTCTTATCGCGGCATTCGAGGAGGCAAACGTTGCCACTCGCAAATGCCCTTTTCAGGGTCTCGAAATTCGCTGCGGCGTCCTTTGAGATTGCCATTTGGGGCCTTTCTTAGAACTTTAGGTTATCTGCTTGCACGTTGGGCACATCTGGCCACGGTAAATCCCAGGATGCAAACATCCAGTCCAACTGTAAAGCCGCTTGAGTAGTTCATCATCCTCAGTGTAAAACGGATCGCCGCCAGCCATGTTCACAATCAGCTGTCCAAGCCGCAAGTCAGGCTGCAATACCCAAGCGTGTTTGATAGCCGCCAAAACACTATCGATCCTATCTGGATTTCTCATAAATCCTCCTAGTATTCAATCCCTTTCTTAGAACTTGAATTCCTCGCCATTGGGAAGGAGGACGCGTGAGTCGAGTGGGATTTCACCAGTCTCTCGGGCGTCGAACAGCGCACTCCTCAGGTTGTCCTCGTTGTACTGCGGCCACTTGATGGCGTCGCAATCTCCCTCTGGGTAGACACACAGGAGAAGTTCTGTGCATCCTCCAGGAAGATATAATTCTCCATCCTTCACGATCAGTTTCGTGTCCATGTTCCAATACTTGCTTTTGTGGGTGGGGAGGTCGCTAGCGTGCAGTGCGTAGTCGACACACTGTCCGACCCCGACCAGATTGATGAGGTGCACCATGACGGCATCTACGACCGTCTGTGGGATAGGGGAGCCATCGTGGTCGTTCAGATGGTTGTTGAGCTTGATGGACTCGGAGGCCTGGAGTCTGCATTCCGCTGCCGTGGTGGTCATGAGGTCAAGGAGTTGGATCCTGGCCAGCTCCCCTATCGACTCGATATGAATCTTGGTGAATACTTGTCCACTGAACGGCTTCCACTTGTGGATATCCCTCATGGCGAAGAGGCGGATTTCGCCCTTATTCACGTCGAGGGCTTCTAGTAGCCACTGTGGCTCTGGGTGATACTCCGTTACCCTGAAGACTACTTGTCCAGTTGGCCGGATGTGGTAGTAGGAGCGCTCACCTTTCCAATTGGTGTAATCGATAGAGACATCCCACTGTGGGTTGGCGTCATTCATATATCTCTTCCTTTAGTGGGTCGCCATTCTTGCGGCGTCTTCCTGATTCAATGTGACGCGACCATCCTGTCAATTCGCCTTCACCGCTGTACTTCTCAACGGCTTGGCACGCAAGCCGTGGAGTATCGTATCAGTAATGGTCAATCGTAAACCCATCAACCACTACCCAAATTCTTGCACGGCCTAAGGTCAATGGAACTATCTTTAATAATCGGCCATCACCCAGTGTTTTCAGCAGCAAAGGGAGATCGTCATCCATTGCTAGACGATCTCAATGCCGATCAATTCCTCTTTGTCATTCAGATCGGCCATGATTCTGCCATCTCCGAATTGGACCGTCTCGGAGTACTCCTTGGTCCTATCTGCGATGAAGCCAATGTAAACCAGTAGACCACTAGCAATGGATGACTCCTCGTAGGTCACTTCTGCCTTGGTCGCACCGGGCGGAAGTGGGAACACCATCTTCTCTGATGGAGTGACTCTCCTTCCCTTTCGTGAAGCTTTCACCTCATTGATCAGGGAGTGCAGGTCCTTTGGTGAGATGGGTACCCAGTGCTTACCCAAATCTGCCTGGGCCTGCATCAGGTCGAGGGCTGCCGGGTGCAGTGGTTTGAATTCGCTCATGCCCCTTCTCCTGTACAATCGAATTTATTAGACTCTAAGTAGTTAGGAAAGGTGGTATCAGAGAGGCCGAATGACCATTTGTAATTCTCGATTTCAAACTTTAGGGCATCATCGTCGATCTCATCTCCCAGGCACCACGTGATGTAGGACTCAAACCTCTCTGAGAGATTGAGCACTAGATTGTTAGCGGATGCTCTAATTAGAGCGTTGACTCCACCATATGGGACCCATTTTTCATCGTCCCAGCCGCCTAACTCGTCGCAAGTGACTGAATGGAGGTCCATGATACGGGAGCGGAATTCCTCCATATCGATACCAAGGTTGATTCGTCGCCCACAATCTGGGCAGAATTTCTTATCTTGGTTCCTCTTGCAGCATTTATTTGACGTCCCTTGCCTCTCTTCACAGTACCTAGCAAGGAGTTGGTCAGCCAGTGATTTCAAGGCAGCATACCTTGACTCGAAGTAACAGCTGCTGTGGAATACTAGGAGGGAGCAGTAGGCACTCTCGACGTATCCGCACACTCCCACGATTACGCTTGTCTTTTTCATCCTAGTATCCGACCGAGAATTCTGTACTATCGGCAGCACAGATCTTCATGACCTTGGTGGGAATCTTGGCGTAGCCCTTGCCATCCCACCTACATGGCCACTCTTCTAGGCTGACGCGATCGACCAGGGAAGCATATGGTGAACCATGGTCGTCGCTGACGACCTCCAGATCGCCATGCTTCTCAATGAGTTGAGTGATTCTATCACGTAGCTCACTTGCTTTCAAGGCCGTCTCCTTTCCCTTTGATCAACTTGAAGAAATCTGGATGAGGCCTGAAGTCCCATCGATTGTTCTCATGGTATTCGCGCGTCTCGCGCAAGAACTCAACAACCTCATTACTGCAGTCAAGATTGGTGAGTCGCCTCATCACTTCGATGTAGAGACTCTCCACTCCACCAGCATACCTGGTGTCACTGTGATTGGGAGCGCTTTTGTATGCGGCCTCAAAGAGGGAATTGATGATGTCAGTGGCGTCGTTCCAATCGTCATCCACCGGACCTAAGATTTCGATGATGGCTGCAAGCACGTCGCCCCAGCATTGGCGTTTCAATCTAACACACAACTTATGGCACCCACAAGTATTGGTATTAGCAACCAATCCCCATTTTTGGAGGTGGGCCAGGATGGTTTGGCTTTCTGGGCCGCCTGCGAATGTGATGTATGGCTCCATCCACTCGTCGATGTCACGATGCTTCTCGCCGGGAGGGTGCCCTTGGCACGAGCTAGTCGTGGCGATGCCGTGCTTATTGAGGTGTTTCAACACCTTGCGGTAGGTTGGGTCAGGATCCAGGTCGATTCTGTCTATATTAATCATAGTCTCTTAGATTTCTTCCCTCCAAAGACTGGTCCCCTGAGGCGGAATGGGTCTTTCTGCGGCTCGCGGGGCAGTTTCACTTGCACCGCTGGTTTGCGGGGAGTGCTGTCCAGCTGCTCGACCTTTCGATCAAGCTCGGCGACAGCCGTGGAAAGCCGCGCGACCTCAGCTCGCAACTCTTCGAGCGCCGCCGCCACCGCGGATAGGAGGGTTTCGGTTTGTTGTTTATTCATCCTAGATCCTCCAGATTGGTCGGCAAAATAGTTGATCGGGGGTCATCAATTTGTCTCCCAAATAGATGTAAGGGTGACCCCAGCCATCTGATTTTGCTCAGCCCAATTATCGGCCAGATCGTCGATCTTGCTATTTAACTCGTCATCCTCACTCATGTAGAGTGGGACGTGATCCCACACCATGAGTCCTGGGTCGAATTTGGGGTGGGCTTTGAGATGTTCGTTGAGTAACTGGCATCTCTTCTTTTGATCTAATTCTACCAATTGTACATCTAGAATGTCCTTATTGGAGATCTCAAGGAATGCTCCTTGGATTGCATCTTCTTCATCTGGTCCTACTTTGGTGAAGAGGTCGGTTAAATCTTGTTGGTACTCTTCTTGGACCTCTTGCCACTCGGCGGCTTGGAACACCTGGTACAGCATCTTGAGTTCCTTTGCCTCCATATCGCGGCAAAGGTGGCTGACAGCCATGATGTTTTCCCAGCAGTAGAAATTACTGAGTAGCGTGTCTGCGGGTGCTTTTTGCAGGGTGACTAGCACTTCTTTGATCGTTGGCTGTTTGGGGTCGTTCATGCGCTGGAGCGCGTGGGCGGGGAAGCGGTGCGCCCACCCCCAAAGAATACGGGCGCCGGGCCATTTTTTGGCGGCCATCCACTCATAGGCAGAGACAAAAATGTCGTCCCCATAATCTCCATTGTGGATGAGGGCGCCTTTACTGCGCAACTCCTCCCAGCCCTTCTCGCCGATGAATGAGTAGAGGGTGATTTTATCTGTCATGTGGCCCACTTTAACCAGATGATGACTCTTACTCGATTTGCTAGGCCCATGGGGCTCCTAATTGTCGATCCACCCGCTAGTTTGTGTCCAGCGAACCTTACATTGGTGAAGTCTATGCTTGGCACACTCTGGATCTGCCGGGTAGATGAACTTCCTTTTCAGATCTATGAGTGCTTTTCTTGCTGCCCCATGACTCGTATGGGAGGATACAATGCACTTGATATTATTTTCCAATTTAACCACGTGCCAGTTCTTTATCAGGGCCATCTTTGCTCCTAGTTGCTATTTTATAACCCGCTTGCGGCGTCGTAGTTCTTTCCGGCAGTGTTCTTTGTTGCAGGCTACCTGTCTACCTACATCCCGTCTTAATCTGGCATGCTTGGCACCACAGATGGTACAAGCCGCAATCATCAATAAGGGAGCCTCACTATCCCTATTGTGGGTGTTGATTAATTTGATAGCTTCTTCTAGTACAGTAGGGGCTAGCATGGCTATTATTACCCCCGGGTATCGTTTCTCAATGTCTGGATTGATGTGTGAGAGTGTGAAGCGATTATTGGGTACGAAGACCCAGTGATAATCATCAACAACTTCTAAGGTGAGGCACCCACCCTCAGTGATACCGACGACTGCGCAAGGGATAGAACCAAGACCAGGCTGTTGGAGGGTTACCCTATCGCCGATTTTCATACCTCGCTCTCACTATTATCCTGGAAGAATGTTCGGATGGAGAGGCAGGTCGTCTGGCTCGTATAGGTCCCAACTGCAGATGTGAACAACGATCTTGATCTTCATAATCTCACTTTAGGGCATCCACTTTTCGAATCCACTGTAAGCTATCTCTTGCTCCTTGCTCCCTTCGGGGGCAAGCCTGAGAATCTCGCTCAGGATGGCTTTCTCTTTCCTATTGAATTGGAAGTCGCTATCGTCCAACCCAGCGTCTTGAGTGATCGGATCGTTGTAGGTTCTCGACACATGCTTGCGATGATCTTCGAGGGCTTCTACCGCTTCCTGGAGTGTAGCAAAGTGCATCATTCCCTCCGCATTAGGGAGTCCAATAAGTCGTTGCGATTGTTGCCGTAGCGAATGCCTATTTGGGCCTTGTCGAAATATTTTGAATAGATTGCAATTTCTTTCAGTGTGGCAGGCCACAACCCAACATTGAGCTGTTGCCCAATGATGGGCTGGCCATAAATCATTTCCCATCTGGGAAGACTCTTGCCTATTTTCTTTCCACCATAATAATTCAACCACTCGATCAAATGTTTCACTCTAACAATTTCATCGTCAGGTAGGGAGCACTGAATTATGGTATTTTCTTTGGCGAGGCGGACTAGAAGGGCGACCAGCCTGTAATCTTGTTGAACTCTTTCCATTGTCGCTAATTTCTCTTGGCCATGCTTCATCGGTCTGTAGAAGTCGACGCCTTCTCCACCTTTGGGTTTGGTTGTCCATGCCAGGCAGTAGCGTACGACATCATTCACATCACACATTGTTCTACAAATTTCCGGAACATTACTACTCATTATACCTAGCGAGCATCCAGGATTGCTGGGTAGATCTGGGAATAATATGTTTCTAGCTGTCCATAGCAAATCTTCGGCTTCACTCAGTTTCTCATGATCAAGATAATTTTTGTTATTGGGGTCGGTATATTCTGTTTCGGCACGCCACATCATTGTCCATCTGATCTCACCCCATTGTCCCATTAGGATTCTGTAGTAGAGATTCAGGGCTTGCATGATTGCGTTTGCCTGCTTGATGTTAATCCGCAGGTCGAATTCTATTGGAAGGTCGTCTCGTTCCATTTTCGGTTGAATCTGAGTGGGATGGGGCCGAGCCCGCCATCGGCCACTGGCGGTTGAGGTACTGTGATATACAGCTTGCGGTCAACAAATTATGAGTCGTTGATAGTACCTGAATTGGTGCGGCTATCGGCATCATGAAGCTCGGATCTCTGTGTGGCTGTGATCCGCAGATCGAATTCAATACTCTTGGCTTTTAATTTCATATCAGTAGGCGATGACTTGTGCTCCCATATCATCGAACCTCAGGTCTAGGTTGTCAATGAATTCGACGGCGCCATCTTTGTTTCCCTTGGAGGCCAGCGCGAAGCACGCGTGGGCTGCCAATTTGAGTAGGTCGGAGTGGGAGTTGACCAGGACTCCATCAGTGGTTCTCCCGTACATCGCACGTCCAGAATAGCCTGGGTGCGCTTCTACGTAGATGCCGAGAGTTTCTCCAGCTTCTACCAGGCGGCGAGCGGTGTCAGCGTTCAATTCATTCTCCTCATGTCATGAGGTAGACGAGATCACGGTTGGTCAGGTCGATCGGTGAAGCTCGAACGCCTCCCTTATCATCGAGTGGCCTGAGGCGCGATTCCCCTCTTGGTCCATTCGTCTCGGCAGACTGGGTGGTAGATCTCCCAGTCTGCAATGTTGGGTGGGTTGTTCTTCTTGGCGTAGTCTCTGAACCCTTGTTCTTCTTCGTCGGTGAGGGATTTGAATAGGAAGCTGTCGCTAGTGTAGGCCATAGGTCTCCTATTAGACTGGGTCAGCTAAGTACTTCCGATCGATTCCAGAGGCTTCGACTTCTTTGATCCAGTTCTCGGTGATTTCATAGTCTTCACCATCTGTTGTTGGACCTAATCCGCATGAGATGGCGATTGCAACCATTTGGCCAGAATTGATCTGTACTCCGTTTATGTCGAAGATTTTATTGCCACCCTTTTTGATGACAACATGGCTCCACTCGGAGTCGGAGGTGACGCAGTGCTCATTGCCATCTTTGTCGATGATGGTCCACTTTTGGCGGAACCGTTCGTGTACTTGCTTGGTGTTATCTAATCTGATTTTGGTCATATTCATCCTATGTTACTGGTAGGAAGCACTCCCAGTTGTCTACTGAGATGCCGCAGTCTGCTGGGCGGTGGGGGCCGGTGTTGTAGACAGCGCAGCGCATGGGCCGCTTTTCTCCGCTACCCCACTGGTTATCCAGTAGACATTGTGTTTGCTTGGTGGCGACTTCTATGTAGTCTTTCACTCGTTCGTAGCGGTACCACCCTAACTCATCTACTGTAGTCTTATCTGGTGGGATGCGGGCGTAGAAGGGGCCGCCGTGCCAGATGGTTTTGATCCTGCCGCGTCCTTCCTTGATTGCCTTTTTGATCCAGGCTTCACGCTCATCCCAGAGTTTGATTTTGGTGTCGTAGTCTTCTATTTTGATGATTTCTTTGTCTTGGAGTCGCTTTGGGAGTAGGAGGTTCCAGCGGTGGTATGCGAAGAACCAGTCGAAGAAGGGCCATGGGAATACCCAGATGCCCTTCCTGACCGGTGGGGTGCGAATGTTGATTAGTTGGAGTTGTCCTGACATTGGTCCGAATCGGCAAAAGAGCATTTTACCTTTTCTGACTTTGAATTTTCCTTTTGCCAAGAGGCACTCCGTATACTTGGTGCTATCCGGGTGGCATGGTTCGCTCTACGACTTTGGTACTATCCCTGTGGATGGTCACTCGGGTACTATGGTGCTATCCCGGGGGTTGGTTCACTCTCGATCTTTGGGGCTATCCATGTGGGTGGCTCACTCGCGTGCAATGATACTATCACCATGGGTGGTTCACTCATGGAGCGTGATGCTATCAGAGGTCCTGGTTCACTCCTGGCGTATGACACTATTATGAGATCTGGTTCGTTCTACGACTTTGGCGCTGTCCCCTTGCGTGGCTCACTCTCTGGATTTGGCACTATCTGAGATCCTGGTTCGCTCTCCGTACAAGAGGCAATCGCTGCGTATGGCTCACTCCTCATCCGTGGCGCAATCCGGCACAATGGTTCACTTCTCCCCCATGATGCTATCCTGTCAAGTGGTTCACTCTGGTAGTATGATACAGTCCCAGCACGTGGTTCACTCAATCTCTTTGGTGTAATCTTCGATGATGGTTCACTTCTCGTCCGTGGTGTGATCTGGTTCACGCGTGGTTTGTGATACTGTCATAGGGGGTGGTTCACTCATGGAGCGTGATACTATCAGAGGTCCTGGTTCACTCCACAATCATGGTACTATCCTCAGCGGTGGTTCGCTTTCCTTGAATGATACTATGTCTCGACTTGGCTCACTCATCGCATTTGATGCTATTTCCGTCCAAGGTTCACTCCTCTATCTTGATGCTATCACAGGCCATGATTGAGGGGCCTACCGGTTGGTAGGCCCCCGATTGGTTTAGAACTCCACCCCATCCGCCCGAGGAGCCACGTACACCACCTCCTCCACCTTCAGGACGATCGGATCACCCTGCGAGGGGGCCGACTCCAGCATGGAGAGGAAGTGGTCGCGGAACTTGCCCGTCTGGTGTTCCTTACCCTCGCGCCCCCCCAGGTGGAGCATGAAGTGGTCACCCCAGACCAGCTCGACCTGCTTCCGGCCCCACTTACCACGGAGGAGGGCGTGACCCAACTCGGTGGAACCGGGACGACCGAAGGGCGGGGTGGCATCCGCGTCCAACCCAGCCTTCTTCATTCCCTTCCCGGTCTGGCGAGCGGTGACCGCCATGGAGAGGAGGACGGACGTGGTTTCCTTACCGCCCTCGATCGTGAAGGACTTCTGCTTCGTACGCACGAGTGTGATATCCACTGCTCATTCTCCCGTTCAAGAAAGTGGGTGTCTCCCACTATTTCATATTACCTACAGCAGACCTAGTTCGCGCTGTACCCCGGAGGGGCGATGTAGTGTGCATGACCCTCATCCCGAGTCAGGATGTAGGGCTTGGGCGGATCCGTCTTGTAGTGCTCCTTGTAGGCCACGAATTGCCAATGAGACAGGAACAACTTCACCACCCATCGCCGCGCGCGGGCGTCGATGTGGAGGGGAGGGAGCATCTTTACTCCTTCCCCAGCCGGGACCGTCTTCAAGCGGATCTTCTCGTCACTCTCTTCCCCGACCCCCACACCATCCTGGTTGTCATCCTCGGGAGGGGGAGGAGGGGCCTTGAAGGAGTCCAGGTATTCCTTCACGTTGTCCGGCGTCATCATACCATTGTAGAACTGGTAGGCGACCGTGGACTCCTTATCGAACTTCTTCATCTTCAAGGCCCTGTCAGCCTCCCCAGCCAGGGCGCCAGAGAGGTTCCTTACCCACTCTTGGGCCTTCCTCTCTCGATAAAGGTGTCCGTAGAAGCACTTCTCACTGCCGGCGAACTTGAGGAAGCTCATACCGATCTTCCAGCAGTTATGCACCGCCATCCCCTCGACGACGTACGAGTGGTCCTCGTCCACTTCGAGATTGTAGACCATGCCTTGGTAGTGCTGAGTATCGATAGAGCTGAATGGATACCAGAATCCACCATCACCACGCTCGGCGATCGAGTCCCTCGCCAGGCCCTTATCCTGCTGGAAGATGAGCTTGTAGAAGAGGTCAGCATCGTGTACGCTGACCTTCCAGGCGTCGGTATGAATGTCATGATAGAGCGACGACGACAAACCGAGGCGGCTCAGCGCGTCCACCACTCGCATCGCCAAATGATTGGACGAAGTCGTGACAGTCGGATAGTCAGACAACCAACCATCCCCTTCGAACAAGCCGCGCAAGAAGGCGGCCATGATCTCAGGACGCATGTAGATGACCCACTCATATGGGAAGATCTTCGTCCTGGCATCCTTGCCGAACCACTTGGCGAAATCGTGGGCCACGATCTTACTGGCAGCCAACACTTGCATGGCATTTGGGCCAGTCTCATACCGCCGCGGATTGAGGCCGAGGCAGTAACGAGCCATGGACTCGGTGAAATCCTGGTATTCGTGCTCCTCGCGGTGGTGCGAGAAGCCGAGATGGTGTCCAGACGAGTGACCCTCGGATACAAAGAACCCGAGCATCCTAGCGACTTCCTCGGTGATGAGGATGTTCTGCGGGATACTAAGGGCCCCAGAGGCAGCACTGCCAGGATAACGACCACACGCCGAGATGGTGTTATCATCGTTCAGTACCGTCTCATCATCGTGCGTGAACGACAGGAAGAAGTCACGCACTTCCTCGTTGCCGCTGGTCGGCAGGAGGGCCTTCATCCCAGGGACGATATCACCAGCACCAATCCACACTTCCTCTGGCCCTTCGTAGTGGTCAGCGGTCCTCACTTGACCGCTGCAGATCATCGAGATGTACGACTCACTGACATCGTAAAAGCTGGCGAGGTCGGCCAGCTTAGTACCATCACCTCGCTTGGTGCGAATCTCAGCCACTTGCTCGTTGGTCAGTTTCAGCTGAGCCGGCTTGGCCACAACGTACCGCGGCTTGCCGGTGTCGTTACGACTAGTCTGATATAACTTACGGTTCTGAGCATAGACCGGGTGTTCGGGAGTGAGCCATGCCTTACGGGCACCACCGGCACCAAACACCGACAGTCCATGGAGCACCCCATCGTAGGGCCTCGATAGGACTTCGGTGACTTTACGCCATCGCCCAAGATGGGTCAGTACCTCATCACCGACCACCACATTGGAGATGGGAACGTGCCCACGTTTGGTGGTAACGTGCTGGTCCGGCCTCACGCACAAGCACTTGAGGTCCGCACTGAAGGGGCGCTTCGTCCCTTTCTCCCAAACCACCCCGGGGTGGAGGCCGGCGAAAGACCAGATGTGGCCAACCGTGGGAGCCTTGGTGATGTCGATGTAGGCGGAGAGGCCGGCGGCGATGACAGGGCCGATCCCGTAATTGGACATCGACCAGACGCCGATCGGGCTCCTCTTGGCGTACCCCAGGAGGACGGCCTTGATGGAGTTCTCGACGGTCTTGTCCAGGTGGGCAAGCCATCCGACAAGGGCGTTGGGCTGCTCTCGCTTCTTGAGAGAGCGACTCTGGCTAGCGCTGCGCTTCCGGTTGTCTTGGATGCGGTAGTAGGTGTCGACCAGGAAGCGCGCCTCACGATCGGAGAGGGTGAGGGCAGCGGCTTTAGCATCCTTGGAGAGCCTGGCGAGGCGCTCAATCTCTTCGAAGCTGAGGTCGTATTGGCTATTGTCGTGTCCGTCGTTCATGGTGGTCATATCTCTCCTATTGGTGCTATTCTTGTTTATGGCTCACTCATCGTAGTTGATGCTGTTATCGACGATGGTTCACTCGCGTTCTATGCTACTGTCAATTACCCTGGTTCACTACCCATGTATGGCGCTATCTCGGTCCTTGGTTCACTCCGGCCACATGATACTGTCACGACAGCTGGGTTCACTTTCTCCGTTTGAGGCTATCCTGATATGTGGTTCACTCAACTGGTATGATGCTGTTTGAGCACGTGGTTCACTCCCTATATATGGTGCTATCACGCGGGCTGGTTCACGCTTTTCTTATGGTGCTCTCCGCGCCAATGGTTCACTCATCTCGCTTGATGCTGTCGGCGAAGGTGGTTCACTAGCGAGCAATGGTACTATCGTCCCGATTGGTTCACTCCTAAGGTATGGTACTATCGTAAGCTTTGGTTCACACTTGGTGCTCTCCGCGCCCGGTTCACTCACTCAGTATGGTGCTCTCCGCGCCCCTGGTTCACTCATAGGGTATGGTACTGTTATTTGCCCTGGTTCACTCCGTTGTTATGATACTATTCATCCGTCTGATTCACTCGTCTGGTATGGTACTATCCACAAGGATGGCTAACAACTATTCTATCACTTCTTCTGGTGTTTGTGGTAGTCGCCTTCTTTATGAATTTTTTGCAATCGATCGATGACTTTAGATAGTTTCATGCTCTCACCCTCCTATCGCCGTTGGTTCGACTCTAGATGATGTGATACGACGTACTAGAGGACTCGCCATCAATGTACTCAGCGAAAATCCACTGGATTTGCATCAGCTGGCCTCGACTTATGCCAACCAACCATTTCCCAACTAATGTCACCGGCCATATCGGCCCATAACTTCGATAGATTCGGATCAGTGAGCAGCTTTGCTACCCTCTCCTCCTTCCATTTGTCCTCATCAAGATCGGTACCTTCAGGATACTGATCTAGCTCTGAATCGGTCACCTCCTCAGTTTCAAACTGTGAGTCGGCTACCTCCTCAGCTTGCCACACCCTGATGTCCTTATCCATCAGGGCCTTTAACTCTTCCCGATCATCTCTGGAGCCTAGCTCCGAAATGGAGTGTATCGGCCTCCCCTTCCGGTCTGTACTGCATGTGACTCTGATCAGGCGCACTTGAGTAACACTCCTGCGACGCGCAACAGTTCCTCCTCATCCTCAGTGAAGTAAACAGCCTCTTCCTTCATGCCATACCCTCCGCGCTTGGTCTTCATCGCCATCGGGAGGATGTGATGAAGGGGGGTCCACTCGTTGTTTCGGAACAACTCGATCTTGGCCCAACTCTGCTCAGGATAGGAGTCAGATTGGATCGAGACTCGCACCAGGTGGCGGTCGGCGTCCGCCGATCCTTTCCCCGGCTGCACTTCATAGATTGCGAGGTAGCGGGCGGTCTGGTTCCCCTTCCCTGTCGCATTCAGTGAAATCAGTGTCTTGATCATTTCTTCGTCTTATTCGGGTAGACCGTGTGGTCTTGAACCTTTACCTCGTACCCCTTACATGAAGTAAAGAGTAGGATCAAGATGAGCAGTACTTTCATGCGTCTTCCCCCTCGTCATCGTCCAGGTCATCACCCAAGAGTTCCTTCATCTTGGCTTGGGCCTCCTCAAGGGTGGGTTTCTCTCGATTGGCCCACAACACCAGGTAGAACTCATCGGTGTTGCGCTCGTCAACCCCCTTCATCCACTGGTAGTGGCGTTCGACATCATCGTATTGCAGGCCATTGGTGTAATACGGGACGTTGAAAAAGTCGATGTAGTCGTCCGCATCGGCGCTCTCCGAGGACAACACATCGAATTCTGGCTCTGGCATCTTGATCTCCTAGGTTTTGACATCCTCACTCATCATTTGTGCGACAGTGGCATCAGCAGCCACGATCACACTCTGAGAGAAGTAACTCAAGTCACCAGCACCACTCACGGAGTAACCGATGAGTTGGGCGAATTGTGTCCGATCGTCTGCAGTGAAATCAAGCATGGCGATCTTGTTCAGATCGATACCACCATGGTCGAGTAGGTGGCGTACGATCGCGTTGGCCTTAAAACGGTAGCAGCCATACTTGTCGCACTCGATTGGCTGGATGGGGTGCCGCGTGGCTGGAGTTGCCATTAGTCATCATCTCCGAAGCTGCCATCATCCAACGCTTCAGTTAATTTCTTGATGATCTCTTCCTCGGTGCCGATGAAGAAGTAGGCAACATCGCCATCGTCGCTTTCCTCGTATACCACGTAGACGTCTCGTCCTTTGGCGGCCACTGCAAGTTCGTAACCGTTCGTGAAGATATCCTCACCGGTCGAGCCGTCGTTGTTATAGCTAGTGGTGCAGCTATGATCGGTATGTTCGCCGGGGTCGACTTGCGACGCCAGTTTGTTGATCTTGTCTGATTGCTTGAACAATCTCAATCCTCCTTGGTAAGGGTAAGCTGATCCGGCCGGTAGCCGACGATGAGAACGTTCGTCGTATCCTCATCGTACCACGTGCAGATGTCATACCCATCCTTACAGGCCTTGGCCACATCGGCAGCGACATCTACGAAATCCTCGCCACCTGGGTCGTTCTCCGACACATTAAAGTCCACCATGATTTCGTAGATGTCGCAAGCCTTGATCGTATCGAATACCTCCTTGGTAAAATCAGGAGACCACCCTCTCTCATCTTCTTCCCCATCAAACTCGATCTTGGCAAGCTCCTCGTAGTTGTCATAGTTGCCACCATCAACCGAGAGAAA
>Ga0247727_10012884_pt1 | contig 14230 bp, 10 predicted proteins | sample WisWelCaveWW1625_FD_202498 | JGI IMG/M metagenome (GOLD analysis project Ga0247727, IMG submission 202498) | Biofilm microbial communities from Wishing Well Cave, Virginia, United States - WW16-25 | ecosystem: Environmental > Aquatic > Deep subsurface > Groundwater > Cave microbial mat | place... | reverse complement strand
CCGGCGCGGTTGCCGAAAGCCGGGAGTGCGGTGGTCTTCATTTTTAAAGCGGAAATTTGATATGCCGGAATTGACCGAAGATAGAAACGCCGAAACGCCGCTGACGATTGCCAGCCTAAAAAGGGCAGTCGAGATCACTGCCTTCAAATCCGGCGGACCGGGCGGGCAGCATAAAAACAAAACGGAATCGGCGGTGCGGCTCAAGCATCTGCCGACGGGTATTATCGTCATCGCCGCGGAGAGCCGGTCGCAAATCAAAAATCGGGAGCTTGCTTGGGAACGGCTGATTGAAAAACTCGCCAAGCGCCGCCAAAAGAAAAAGCCGCGGGTGCCGACAAAGCCTTCACGTTCTGCCCGGGAAAAACGCGTCGACCAAAAAGTGTTGCGCTCTCGCCAAAAGCAAGCCCGGCAAAAAGCGCATATTAATGACGAATAAACGCTGCTGATTTTTGAAGCCCCGATTATTGCTACCACCTGCCAAGTATTTCTAAAACTCCCTCCATCCAACTTATTGTTTTAATCCATAGAAATTTAGAAATCATACGCTATTCCGATTTCCAAGCCATTTCCAAACGATAGTTTCCAAATTTTCGTCAGTTTTTAAAAAAAGTGATTTAAACATTTAAGGACATTGCAAATAAATCATACAGACTATCATTCTGTTTTATGGATTTTTGGAAATCGCCGTTTAAGTATTTGATTGGAGGTCTCGGGCATTTGGTTTTTAGTTCTTTAAGATGTTGATTTTACTGGTTCATTTTCAACACTTTTTTCTGGCGCAGTCTTTGTCTGCAAAATAGGCATCAAAAGTTAATAGTCGGTTTTAACTTCTCAACGCGGTTCAAGAAAAAGGTGAATGAAAATGCAGCCCAATTTCCTCGATCAACCGTTGTCGGCGCTTTCTCATGCGGAGTTGCTCCGTAAGTTGGTGGCTGCACCTTGCCACCCCACACTGTCGAATGAGTTTAAATCTCGTTATAATGACGCCATTCGCCAAGCCATTGCGCAAGCCGTTTATAAGAAAATGCTTGCCGTTCCTTATGACGTGATGCAGATGCTCATTGAAGAGAGCGTGAGCGAAACCTACTTCCGCTTGTTTCAAAATAATTGCCAGGCTTTGCGCGCTTTTAAGGGCATGCATGAAAATTCCATTTTTGCGTACCTCCGCAGAATTTCTTGCAATACCGCGCGCAATAATATCCGGCTCTACTGGCGGCAGCATGCTTATGGGCGTTTGCAGCCGCTGGAAACGAGAGAAGAATCGCCGCAAGAGTTCGGGGCAGAACGGGAGGAAGCCTTGCATTGTTGCGAAACGCCGGCGGTGGAACAGCAATCCTTGGAACAGTTGCTCCGCGCCAGCCTGCGCCTCGGATTCCGCGATACCAATGCGAACCGCAATTTTATCATTTTTAAGCTGCACTTCGTACACGGCTATCATGCGCATGAGATGGCGCAAATCAAAGGTCTGGAATTGGGCGAGCGCGGCATCGGCAACACCGCGGATCGCATGCGCCAATGGCTGCGGCAAGGCCATAGCCCCGGCCGTGAAGAGAAGATTAACCGCCGGTGGCTGCGGGAAGAGTTTGCCAGTTGTTAAGCGTTCAACGCGAGACGATAACTTTTATTCCTTTTCATTTTCTTTCGATTCAGGAGGTGTTATGAAAAACTCTGGTCATGAAATTTGTCTCCGCAGCTTTGATCTTGCCTCCTACCTGACCGGCGCCGCCCAGGGCGCGCCCAAAGCGATGATCGAGCAGCATTTGTGCGAATGCGAGCGGTGTTTCACGAGCTTCATCTCGGCGTTCAATGAACATTTAGATCATGACGAGATCATGCTGAAGCGCGGATCCAACCCGGTGTCCGCGTTCCAGTTTGTTTAAACTTCGCCGCGCGGCCTGGAGAAAAAACGGGGAAAAGACGTGTCAAAAAAATCCTCCATTTTTTCAAAAAAAATGTTGCTATTGAGCGGGAATTTTATCATACTTTTGTGGTCAGATGGCATAGGATAGCGCGATCCCCCCAATTACACGTTTTCACCGCATGAACTGCAATCATGGGTTGGACCATTCCAGGATGGCGGATTTTAATTTTTTTTGACGAACGCCCTGCCGGCAAACGAAGCGATTCTATAGTTCGACGCCCGCAAAACGTTTTATTGCGGTTTTCAATAACTTTTAACCTATCATTAAAAAAGGGAGAAGCCTTATGAAAAGCAAGCTTAGTTTAGCTCCAAAAAAGCGAAGCGATACCGGAACGACCGGCACCAAACGCAAACCGGTGAAGAAAAAAAACTCGAAAAGCCGCAGTGACACTGGCACGACCGGCACGAAGCGAGGCGATACCGGTACGACGGGCACCAAACGAGGTGATACCGGCACCACGGGCACGAAACGAGGTGATACCGGCACCACGGGCACGAAACGAGGTGATACTAGCACCACGGGTACGAAAAGAAGCGCGCGGTAAAGCGTTGCCGATTTTTCGATCTCGGTAAAATGAATTTGTCTTTGCTCCAGGTTTGTTTGATCGGTAACGTAAGATTGGGCAAATGCTTTTACGTCCTAATCAACAACCTGGATTTTTTCGTCAACCTTGCCGCGCTCCCGACAATCGTTGCAAAACGAAGTTTGCCCTTTTTTTCGAGTTAAAGAAACTTTGTTTTATACCTTGAGGCCTTCATGTTAAACGCGAAGTGGAATAATCGCCGGCCCTGGATAAAAATCACGATCGGCATCGCTTCGGTTAGTCTAGTTTTTTTCTCGTTTCAGTTCATTGATTTTTTACGAGGCTACGAATTACAACTTATCGACTATCTGCAAAAACTGCGGGGAAAACACGCGCCCCATCCCAATATTATTTTGGTCACGGTGGACGATCAAACGACCGCGGCCCTCCGCGGCATTCCTTACCGCCGGTTTTGCGCTCAAGTGGTGCGCGATTTAAGCCGGTACGGCGTGAAAGTTTTTGCTTATGATTTTCACTTTTTGGATGAAATGGACGCCGCGATCGATACGGAATTGGTCAGCGTCACCCGCCAGTTTGAAAACGTCGTACACTCCATTCATTTTAAATGGTTCGAAGACGGCAAATCATCAAAATCACCCCCAAAAAACTTAGAACCCGCGGACTACGGCAAATATGCCTTTCACCTCCAAAACGAAATTGATTTTGATTTTATTGTCGGCGATTCGATCGGGCGCCCTTATCCGCAACTCTTAGCGCACAGTTCCAAGGCCGGTTTGACGACCGTTATTGACGAACCGGACGGCAGAAAACGGCAAATTCCTCTCTTTATGCAACATCGTGGCGCGCTTTACCCCGCCTTGAGCTTAGTCATGCTGGAGGAGTATTTCAAAACGGCACTGAGTCATCTGCGCCTTGAAAAGCGCTTCTTCGGCTATCGTCTGCTCCTGCAAACGCCGCAAATCGTTTTTAACATACCGGTCAATTCGCGGGGGCAAATCCTGCTGAATCTCTATGGCGATATGAAAATGTTCCGGTCGTACTCGATCTTACAAATCCGGCAGGCGCTAAAAGATTTAGAGGAAAAAAAAGCGCCCCACGTTCCATTGCAAGATTTTGCCGGCAAGATCGTCATTTTGGGTTCAACGGAGACCGGAGAAGATGCGCATACCACCGTATTTAGCATGAGTTTTCCCGGGATGGCGCTGCAAGCCACGGCCCTCAGCAATATTCTCAACCAGGAAACCTTATGGCAATTACCGTGGCCTCTCGATGCCGTCCTCGTGCTTTTGCTCAGCCTGCTGTTAATCGGAGGAACGACTTATGCCGGCAAGAGCGATCCTAGCCGCGAGGCGCTCTACGGATGGCTCTGTTTCGCGGCCATTGTTTTTTCCTTTAATCTCATCGCGTATTTTGGCTTATTCAAAATTTTGCATATGGCGCCGGCATTGTTGAAAATCAACGGCGCGCTGGTGGTGTTGTTCATCGCGACCTCGTTTTATGAAAAATCCGTGAGCGTCAAATTCCTCCAACGCGAAGTAGTGCAACTCGACGGCGAGGTCAAAAGCAAAGGGACGCAAATCGAATCGTTGAATACCCAAATCCAATCGCAACAGGAGCAGCATAAGGTGGTCAACTTTGTCATTCAGGAAATGGAGGGTATTTTAGAGCATCCGGCAATGGAAAAGCCCGAGCTGCTGGAAACGCCGCTGGTTAAAATGCAAATCATCAAAGAACAGCTTAAGCATGAGCTGGAACGGCGGCGCGCGGAAAAAGAAATCCTCGAAATTGAAAAGGAAACGCTCTATAAACAGATTGAAGCTTATCAGGGCGTTGCGCCGCGCGATCAGCAAAGTTCCGGCGTTTCTTCTTTCTCCTTATCGCCCCAACAAAAATTTGAACTGATGAAACGGGTGTTGGAGAATTTCAAAAAAGCGAAAACGCCAATTCACTTCAATGCGACTTTTGGCATGGTCACCCTGGGCGGTGACGAACCCGGCGATCGTGAAAATCATAAGGCGCCGGAAGTGTTCGCGCAAATTCGACGTTTCAGCGCACACGAGGTGACGGTGTTGATTACCGGCGAAACCGGCACCGGCAAAGAATTGGTGGCGCAGGCCATTCGCCGCCTCAGCCATCGGCAAGACAAGCCGTTCGTCGTGCTCAATTGCGCGGCCATTCCGGAAACGTTGATGGAGAGCGAGCTGTTTGGCCACGTCCGCGGCGCTTTTACCAATGCAATTAGCGACCACCCCGGCGCTTTTGAGCAAGCCCACGGCGGCACGATTTTTTTGGATGAAATCGGCGAGCTGAAACCGGATTTGCAAGGGAAGCTGTTGCGCGTGCTGCAAGATAAAAAAATTCAGCGTCTCGGTGACACCAAAACCAAGACGGTCGACGTGCGCATCATCGCCGCGACAAATCGGGACTTGCAAAAGCTCATGCAGTTGAAACTCTTTCGCGACGATTTATATTTCCGTCTCGACGTCGCCAATATTCATTTGCTGCCGCTGCGCGAGCGCCAGGAAGAGATTCCCCCCTTAATCCACTATTTTCTCGGTCAGTTTCATCATAAACATCAAGCTCCGGCGCAGATTAACGACGAAGCACTGATGGCGCTGATTTTGTATAATTGGCCGGGCAATATTCGCGAGCTGCAAAACCTGATCGAGAAAGTCGGCCTTAACACCGTCGGCGAGACGATTCGTTTAGATGATCTTCCCGAAAAATTGCAGCAAGCTTATCGCGATATTCTTGTCCATCAGGAGATTCCGATGTGGGACGTTGTCGTCAAAGCGACGCAGGACGAAATGGAAAACGTGTTCGCGCGCTGCAAGGAAATGATCGCCGCCGGCCACGTCGAAGCCGCGCGGCAAACGCGCCCCTGGCAGCTTTTGGGGGAGGCGTACGCGAATTGCTATGACTATATGAAAACCTATGTCGACAGCAAAAGCTCGCTTTTTCCGCTCGACCGACGCGAAAAACTGGCTAAGCAGACCATGGTGGCGTTAGCCGAGCAGCTCACGCAATGGTGGCGCATAGAAAAACGCGGCCCCATGAATCAAGTTTGGGCGGATATCGAAATCCTCATGGGCCGCACGCGCCGGCAAATTGATAATTGGAAGCACGAAGTGGGAATGCTGGGTTAAGCCCTGGTGTCGTAAAAGTTAGAAATGAATTCTGAGGTTTTTAATTTCCAACGGATGGAAAGACGACCAACGGATTTGAAAATAAAATCCGTTGGTCGTTTTTTAATCCGTTGGGCAATTTTTTAATTTAAAACTGCTTGGCAAGTGCTTCAGTTTCTTTACTCCGTAGCTCTCGGTGTTCTCCGATATTCCGTGTTGAGAAAGCTGCTCGCCAGGGCTGGTACTTTGTCCTTCCCGCGAAACTCTCGATAAAGTTTCAAAATCGCCGGCACGTATGCGGCGGTCTCCAAAGCTAATTGCTTATTCGTTCGCCCGCCGTTCAGCCAAAACCGCGCCTGTCTTTCTCCGCCATTATAACCGGCAAGCCCGGCCTCGAGGCCGAAGCGTGCAATCAAATCGTTCAGATAGCGGCAGCCGAGGCGGATATTGATCAACGGATCAAAGAGAACGGCTTCCGTTGAAATCCACGTGATCCCTTCCTGCCGAGCCAATTCCATTCCGGTTGAAGGCAAAATCTGCATCAAACCCATCGCCCCGGCAAAAGAAATCGCTTCCGAATCCCACGTGCGGCCCGTTTCGTGCGTTATCGTCGCGCAGATCAATTCCACGTCGAGCTGACAATATTTGAAACTCATGGCATAAATTTCAGTCGCGATCTCCAACTTTAAAGCGCCGTTCAGATTCGGATTGAAACGGTCGATGAGCGCGATCACGCGGTTGATTTGCTGCTGCCGCGCGCTATCCAGCGTGGCGAGAGTTTTAACGAATTGCAGTTCCTTTTGCAATTGCGCCGTTTGCGTTTGGCGTCGCTGCTGCACTTGGGTTAAATGACGATCAAATCCGATGAGCGCGACGGCGAAGAAAAAACTAAATGTGATGAACAGGCGGGGCGAAATGAGGCGCGGACGCGCCGTGGTTACTATCCGTGTTAAAGTTGCGTCATGGCGAGCGCTTTTCAGCGGAGCCATCCAATTAGATTGAGAGTGCGCGGCAAGATTTTGGGAAGCGGGAATGATTGCGGTCGGCGCCACAATATCGACCTCGAGCGCCTCTAACACTTCCGGCATGGAAAACGCCAACGCCCAATGCGGCGCCGCGCTGCCGGCAAAGTGCAGGGCCGCGGCGCGGCGCGTGGCAGTCTCCAACCACCACGCGCCGGAATCGCCGGGTCCACAGGGAGGGAGGGAGGAAGCTTCTGGCGTAATTTGTACGAGCGGGCCGATGATTTGTTTGACGCCGGTATCGCGCAGCATCGCATAACCTAAAATGCCGGTGATGATCCCGGAGGTTGAGGACCCGGATTTCATCACGGGCATGCCGAGTTGTGGAACGACCACGCCGGCAGCCTCGTTGATTGCAGCGGGCTCATGATTCGCGGGCTTGGCAAGTATGGCCGCATCTAGCCCGGCGTGGATAGCGTTGCGCAGATATTTATCGGAGAAATTCGGCTCTCGCTGCTTTTCCGTTTCCGCGAACCGGCCGATCAGAAAACTCGCGCCAGTGGGGTGCGAGGCGGCGACGGCATGCCAACTGGTGAGCAGCATTTCGGCGCCGCTCTGCCGGTCACGCACGTTGCCGCCGGCAAGTTTTATTGCTGGTAGCGGCTCGCGGCACGGCGGTGCAGAGCGCAAATGCAAATCATAATTCGCCTCAATCACCTCAATCGCAAAACCGAGGCGCTGCGCGTCAATGACGCGATGGGGCTCGCGAACGGCAAAATCTTGAAAAGCTTTGCCGGATAACTTTTGACGCACGTGCACGCGCACGACAAGCTCGGCGCTGCGATCATTTGCCGTCGCCGCGGTCTGCCGAAATCCGAGATCGATGAGCGACACATTCGGATCTTCGAGATAAAGCGCTGCGGCTTTTTCCAAAGCCCGTCGCGCCGCGCGCCAGGTTGTCGAAGCGATGTACATGTGGCATTCAAATTACGGCGTCACGCGCAAAGCCGGGCCTCGATGAAAAGCGATTTTCGGATTGACTTCGAGCAAAAACGTCACGACTTGCAACTGGTAACGCCCGATCGCCGGCGCGGCAAATTCGATGTAAAAACGATAATCCGTCTGGTTGGGGTGAAAGCGTTCCAATTGCGAAGCCAACATTTTGTGCTCGCCGGTTGCCGTATTCACGGCAAGAATTTGCGTGCACAAAGCGATATGATCCGTCGTCGCGCGCAACGCTTTGGCGCCGGCGACGCGGCAATCAATTTCGCCTTGCAAAAATTTCACGGCCGTTGCTTTTGCGGCCGCCGGCATTTCACGCTGGCTAAACCGCGTTTGCAGAATCGACAAAGCCACTTCCCCATTCGATTCGTTTCGGGTTCGGGGCTCCGGCTTTTCTATTTGGGCTTCTGGCGCGTTGGCTCCGGCGCCGGCGCGAGGTTTTATGTCGAGAGGCGCGCTCGCGATTTGAGAAATTTTTTCTGCTTCACCCGGCGACGTCTCGTGAAATTTTTCTTCCGGTCGAGAAACGTCCGCGGCGGCCGCCGCCATGCTCTCTTCGTTTTTAGCTTCAACCGTGAGCAGCTCCGCCCAGCCGATCCAGTCCTGCTCGATAATCGTTGCGGCGGCGATGGCCATTCCCGCGCGTTCGCGCAACGCTTGCGCTAAAGTTTCCGGCGTATAACCGAGAAAGTCGGCAAATTTCCGGACGCCGATGCTGTTGAGCGCCAGCTCCGTGGCGGGTTCGAGGCCTTCGATCTGCAGCAAATCGTCGCGGCGAGGCAACGGCAAAATCTCCGGCAACGCCGTTCGACTTCGCGCGCCGGCCGGCTCTGCGGAAGCGCGGTCTTTTTTCTTTCGGCTCGATTTCGAATTCATGGTGCTCATCTGCCATATCCTTTCGGGTTTTATTTTTTTCGTATCATTTCAAACGGCAATATCGACTTTCAAAGCATTCAGCACTTCCGGCATGGAGAGCGCCAGCCCGAACTCCGGCTGATTGCTGCCGGCAAAGTGCAATGCCGCCGCGCGTGCAGTCGAATTTTCCAGCCACCATGCTCCGGAATCGCCCGGGGCGCTGATTTCTTGGCCCGGCGCTTCCGGTGCGAGGTGAACGATGTTGCGGATGATGCGGCTGAAGCCCGCATAACGCTGCTTGGTGTAGCCGTCGACGCCGGTGATGATTCCGGACGTCACGCCGGTGCGCCGTCCTGATTTTATCACTTTCATGCCGAGTCGTGGAGCGGCAGCGCCGGCCACCGCGCCAATTTCCATCTGCTCATTGCGCAAGGGCCGTTGCCCGTTTAGCTTTGCCACGGCCGCATCAAGTCCGCCGTTCATGGCATGACGCGTATAAACCGCCACCGCGCCGGCTTCACGGCCACCATCGCCAAGGGCGGGTTGGCAAATCAACAGGCCTGGCCGCGCGAACCACGACCCCGCCAAAACGTGCCAATTGCTCAGAATCATCTCCTCGCCGCTTTGGCGGTCGCGCACTTTGCCGCCCAACGTCCCAAAGCCGAAACTGTCGGCGTTAGAAATGCTGATGCCGCCGCGAAGCTCGGCATACAATTGCGTGCGCCGGTTTGACCTGAGCGCCAACTGCCGCCCGCGGTGCAAGCGATAGGTCGCTTGAGGCACATCGATGGGAAAACCAATGAGTGCCGCGTTAAACTCCCGCCGCGGTTGGCGCGCCGCAAAAGCGCGAAAGGAAGCGCCGGAAAGTTTTTGATGGACGTGCAGGCGCACCGTCAATTCCGGCGCGAGGCGGTTGCCTTGCGAAGAAAGGATTCTCCAGCCGAGATCGATGTGCGACACATTCGGATCATCGAGATGCAGCGCCACCGCTCTTTCGAGGGCTGGCTGCGCCGCGCGCCAGATTTTGGGATCAATATTTATCATATTATTATTATTTTTTTAGAGGGGATGATGCGGTCGAAAGATTTGACGATGAATTTTTTAATCGGAATGAGCGTACGGTGTTGCGTCCTTGAAAAAAATTTAACCCGGGCTTGATTCACGGCATTCACCGGCTCCGGCATGAAGCCGGAGCCGGGCGTGAATGCCGTGAGCTCGAGGCGTGCAAACACCTCTGAGACGACGGCTTAGCGCTTATAAACCATAAAGCGCATCGGCAATTCGTTGTGCACGTGAGGACCGATCGCCGCATCCAACGGGAAGGGCAAGCCATCCGGATCGTTGTCAATGTCGAGGAAGCGCGTCGCAAAAGCCGCGAAAGGCTGCGGGCATTTTTTGTCGACCGCGTCCGCCGTCACATTGATTTCGTACAGGTTGGGATAGCACTCCGGCGCTCTCAGTTTGAACGTGAGCAGAAAAGCTTGCACCACGTCGGTCGTGAATTCGCTTTGAATGTGGATATCCGGTCCGTTCGTCACATTGGTCAAGTTCACCAGCTCGGCATTCAAGCAGAACTTCCGGCCGCACATCAGATCGAGCGCCGAAGGCCCGCAATCACGGCCGCAGCGAAGAGGCAGCGGATTCTTGACCACGAAGGCGAGGAAATGGACCAGCTCGCCGGCCGCGACGATTTTATGCGGCAAGAACGGCGGGCAGGTGATGTTTTGGATCGGGCCGACAACGAAGATGTCCCACCATTTGTAGTTGCGCGGAAAGATCGGTTCGCCGAGCTCGATGCCGGCTTGCGGTCCTTGCTCGGCCAAGGCCAGCGTCTTTTTGACGTTTTGATCGATGTGATCCTTCACCTTGGCGGTATAAGCGTCCAAAATGGACTCATAACGCTCGAGCAGTTCCTTCGACGGGCGTTGCAGACCTTCAGCAAAACCCACGCGCTCAACCGACGTTTCGGTTTCCACATGGGTCAGAGCGCTGCCATTGGCGCCATTGCCGTTCGTGACGATGATTTCATCGTCGCCGACGACTTCATGAAGTTGGTTTCTCATAAGTGTTGCTCCTTGAAATGAAAAGTTAAAGTTACATTGAGTTAATTGACTCTACTGCTATAGATCGAATAACAGTTTAAATTTCCCGTGTTTTTACAAAAATAATTTTAAATTTTTTTATTTCATTATTATATGATGTTGTATTTTAACCGTTTTCCAGATTTCACCGGCGCAGATACTGAACAGATAATTTGGGAAAATGCGATTTCCGATTTATCTTGATCTTTTGCTGTCGTCGCGAATTATCTTATCCAAACGACATGCCAGGGCTTTGCTCAAAATTGAACACAGCGCTTTAAAACATGAATTAACAAAGAACTAAAATTATAAAATGCGCTGACGCCACCAAACGCGATGAACGTTTTGCCTGGCGTGATTTCCGAATATAAAACGACATGGCCGGCGGTTAGACCATTCGTTATAGTTATATTTTAAATCAAGATGGAAGCGCAAAAGGCCGGCAAACGCCGGGGAGGGAAACGGCATTTTCGGAAATGCGTGCTCAGGACATTTCCGGAGGCGGCAACTCGCCAAAATTTGGAAATGGCGCCTCGGGAAAATTTCCGAATAATTAAAAATTTGCAAATGTTTTTATCCTAAAGCAGGCAAACTCTTGATTTCATTCCCCGATTTTTTTAGGAAAGACTTTGGAACGACTTTTGTCTTATTTCGCGTTCATAAAAATCGCTCGGCAGCAGGCGGGCGCCGGAAAGATTTTTGAAAAAATTTGAGATTTTTACGACGATTTTATTGTCTATATTAAATGGAAGAAGTTCGTGTTTCTATAACTCACCACACGAACTTTCCGAACCCGCATAGCCGGAGGAAATATGGATCAGCTTTTAGAAACACCGCATGCCTTCGAAACCGCTTCGGAAAAGGCTTCGCGCCGCCAGGGTCAGGCCCCTCAAAAAGATCGGATCGCCGGGCCGAGCAAAAAACACGATTCCTCGCAAAACAAACCCCCGGCCCGAAGAACACGCGCTCCCAAAAAGCTAGGCAAGAGCCGTCCCGCGGGCCGTTAGTGCATATTGGAGATTGCGATGTCAGAAGTTGAATACAAGAAAAATCGTTTTTGGAAAAAAGCCGCGCTTAGTGGGGCCGCGCTCACTTTGCCGCTGTTGCTTTTTCAAACGATCGGTTTGCTGCAGAATTTTGAGTCACACGTCATCGATTTTATGATGGCACTGCGCGGCCCACGTGTCACCCATCCGAATTTGCTGATGGTGACCATCGACGATGAAACCGGCAGGCAACTCGGCTCGCCATTGCCGCAGCAATATTACACCCAAACGATTCGGGCCTTAGCGCAATATGGCGCCAAGGCCATCGTCGTTGATGCGGTATTTAAACCCACGCGTCCGGCCGATGCCGCGGCCGATTCAGCATTGGCGGCTTTGACGCAGCAGCTCGGCAACGTGGTGCATGCGTTTTATCTGAGCGCCGAATATGACCCCGGCCCTCTTGAAGCGCCAAACGCAACGCGGCAAGATTCGGCTTACGCGAAATATGCCGTGCATTTGCAGGAAGCGCAAAAGTTAAGTTTTATTCGCGCCGATTCGATGATTTTGCCGCGGCCGTTTTTGCTCCGGCATTTTCAGCAAGCCGGCGATATTTCCGTATTCCCCGATCATGACGGACTTTATCGGCGTGTGCCGGTGTTTTGCCAATATCGCGGCAAAATTTATCCATCTTTAAATCTCGCGGCACTCAGCGCGTACGGGCGAGCGTCCTTAGATAGCTTAAAAATCACCCATAATTTTTGGGGATACAGCCTGGTGTTAGATAACGCTCAAACCCAATTCAAAATCCCCATTAATGCGGACGGGCAAGCCGTGCTCAACTTTGATGGCGCCTTTGCATCGTTTAAATCTTATTCGATTCTGCAAATTCTTCAGGCGGTGCAAGATCTCGAAGAAAGAAATGCGCCGCGCATTTCGCTGCACGACATTGCCGGAAAAATCGTCGTCATCGGCAACAACGAAACGCTCGCCAAAGATTATTTCCCCACGCCCCTGGCGGAAGACTTTCCCGGCATGGGCATTCATGCCACCGCGTTGAATAACTTTCTCAGCGGCACGGCGCTGCGCGAATGGCCGTGGTACGCGCAGGTGGGGCTGACGCTGGTTCTCGGTTTGCTCTTGAGCGCCGGTTTGGCGTTCGCCGGCAAACGCCATGCAGAGCACGAAACGATTTACGCCTGGCTCCTTTTCGGTTTTTTGATCACGGCGTATAATATTTTCGCCTATTTGTTTTTATTCAAAACGCTGCACGTGGCGCCGCCGGTCTTGCCGATCAATAGCGCGCTCGCGCTGCTCTTTATTGCAAGCCTGTTTTACGAAAAATCGTTGAATGTCGAGCGGCTGAATCACTTAGTCCACGAGCTGGCGAGCCAAATCGCCACGAAAGATTCGCACGTGCAAACGCTCAATACGCGCCTTGGCGCGCAAGACGAGCAATACAAAGCCATCGATTTTTTTATCAACGAAATTGAAAATGTGTTTCAGGCGCCGGCGGCGGAACAATCGCGCGCGCTGGAAACGCCGCTGATGAAAATGCAGCTTTTTAAGGGGCATTTGAAAACGGAGCTGGAGCGCGGGCGCGTGGAGAAACAATTATTCGAAGCGGAGAAAGCGTCGTTAATTTCGCAAATTGTCGCGTACAAAAAAATTTTGGAGGGCGTCAAAACCAAGGAAACCGCGCCGCCGGCGCCGGCAGAGCCGGCGCCCGAAAAAAATCCGGAGCAACTGCAGGACGTGAATCGGGTGATGGAAAGTTACCGCGCCTTCGTGCACAAAACGAAGACGGCTTTTTATTACGAGCCGTCGTTTGAAATGGTCGCCGCGCCGCCCAATGGACGGACGAATGGCGCCAACCATGCGGCGAAAACGCGGTTGCAAGAAATTCTCGCCCAAATTGCCCGCTATGCGCCTTACGATTCGCCGGTTTTGATCACCGGCGAAACCGGCACCGGCAAGGACCTCGCCGCGCGCGCGATCTGCCGGCAAAGCCCGCGGAAAAATGCGCCGTACGTCGTGCTCAACTGTGCGGCGATTCCCGATACCTTAATTGAAAGCGAGTTGTTCGGCCACGTCAAAGGCGCTTTCACCGGCGCGGTTTCCGATCGGGCGGGCGCTTTTGAGCAAGCCGACGGCGGCGTTATTTTTTTGGATGAAATCGGCGACCTCAAGCTCGAGCTGCAGGCAAAATTTTTGCGCGTGCTGCAAGAGAAGAAGGTGCAGCGCTTGGGCAGCAACAAGCTGGTCGAGGTGGACGTCCGCGTGATCGCCGCGACCAATCGCGATCTGCAGCAATTGATGCAAAACGAGCAATTTCGGCAAGATTTGTATTTCCGGCTCGACGTGGCCAACATTCATCTGCCGCCGTTGCGCGAGCGCAAAGAAGATATTCCTCATCTCGTGCATTATTTTCTCGCCGAATTTAGCCGGAAGAATACCTGCGCCAAGCAGATCACCGAGGAAGCCTTGCTGGCGATGATTATGGGCGACTGGCCGGGCAACATTCGCGAGCTGCAACACTTCGTCGAGAAAGTTTGCATCAATACCGTGAGCGAGACGATTCGACTCGCGGATTTGCCGGAGAAAATTCAGCGAGAATATAGCGCTGTTTCCAATGGGCGGGAGATCGAGTTGTGGGAGGCTGTGGCCGCCGCCACCAAAATTGAAATGGAGAATCTGCTGGAGAAATGCCAGGAATTGCTGCGCGCCGGCAGCGTGGAAACGGCGCTGCAAGCTGG
>Ga0247727_10012883_pt1 | contig 14231 bp, 12 predicted proteins | sample WisWelCaveWW1625_FD_202498 | JGI IMG/M metagenome (GOLD analysis project Ga0247727, IMG submission 202498) | Biofilm microbial communities from Wishing Well Cave, Virginia, United States - WW16-25 | ecosystem: Environmental > Aquatic > Deep subsurface > Groundwater > Cave microbial mat | place... | reverse complement strand
CCGGGGGGGGGTCGGCCCCGCCCCGGGGGGGGGGGGGGGCTATTTGCCGAGCTGGGACCCGGCGCGGCCGTACGTGACATCACCCTTGTGGATGCGGATCACGAATCCGCACTGCGGGTTGGTGCACGACCACGCCTTGTACGTCACCGCCGCGCCGTCGGGGCCGTAGTCCGACAGGGGCAGGAGCTGCCCCTTTTCGCACTGCGTACACTCCGGCCACTCATGCTCGTCCGCCATGCGACCCTCCCCGCCTGACGGCTAGCGAACCTCCTCGCGCCAGGCGCCCCACGGATAGTCGGCCTCGAACGCGTCGGCGAAGACATACACCGCGGCGAAATCCTCCGGGCGATCCTTGTCCTGCGCCTTGAGGAGGCCGGCATCGATCAGCGTGAACACGATGGTCCCGAAGTCGGCGGTCGCGGTGACGCCCCAGTGCTCCAGCACGGTGCGCGACAGCAGGCCGTACTGCTCGAGGGCGAAGTCGCGGCAGGCGTGCGCCAGCTCCTCGCCGGTGACGTGGCGCCGCTCGGGCAGCCGCGCCTGCAGGTGCTCCAGCGCGGCGAGCACGAACAGGTAGGCGCGTTCGTCGAAACGGCCCGCCCGGTCGCGGATCCGCGCCAGGACGTCGTCGGCAAAGTCGAGCTGGCTCACGAAGCTAGCTTATGCGCGAGCCGCCGCGGCGGTCAAGCGCACGGGCAGTCCGTAGAGCGGGAACTGGGCCGCCAGGGCCCGGACCTCGGCCTTGACGGCGGCCAGCTCGTCCGGGTCGCCCCGGCCCCGCACCGCGCGGTCCATCAGCCCCGCGATCCGGCGCATCTCGGGCTCTCTCATGCCCCGGCTGGTCAGCGCCGGCGTGCCGATGCGCACGCCGCTGGTGACGAATGGCGACTGCGGATCGCCGGGGACGGTGTTCTTGTTCACCGTGATCGCGGCGCGGTCGAGGGCTTCCTCGACCTCCTTGCCGGTCAGGCTGTTGCGCCGCAGGTCCACGAGCAGGAGGTGGGTGTCGGTGCCGCCCGAGACCAGGTCGTAGCCGCACTCCACCAGCCCTTCGCCCAGGGCCCGCGCGTTGGCCACGATCTGCCGCGCGTAGTCGGCGAACGACGGCTCGAGGGCTTCGCCGAACGCCACCGCCTTCGCCGCGATCACGTGCATCAGCGGACCACCCTGCGAGCCCGGGAAGATCTCCTTGTCGATCGCCTTGGCGTGTGCAGCGCGGCACAGGATCAGGCCGCCGCGCGGCCCGCGCAGCGTCTTGTGGGTCGTGCTGGTGACCACATCGGCGTGCGGGACCGGCGAGGGGTGCACGTGCCCCGCCACCAACCCGGCGAAATGCGCCATGTCCACCACCAGCGCCGCCTCGACCTCGTCGGCGATGGACCGGAACGCCGCGAAATCGATCACCCGCGGATACGCGCTGCCGCCCGCCACGATCACCTTCGGCCGCGCGGCGCGCGCCAGCTCGCGGACCTGGTCGTAGTCGATCAGTCCGGTGTCCTCCCGCACGCCGTACTGGGTGGCGCGGAACATCTTCCCGGACTCGTTGGGCGCGGCGCCGTGCGTGAGGTGGCCGCCGTGGCGCAGCGCCATCCCGAGCAGCCCCTCGCCCGGCCGCATCAGCGCCAGGTAGGCGCCGAAGTTCGCCTGCGAGCCGCTGTGCGGCTGGACGTTCGCGTGGTCGGCGCCGAACAGCTTCTTCGCGCGCACGATCGCGAGCTCCTCCACCTCGTCCACGATCTCGCAGCCGCCGTAGTAGCGCCTGCCGGGGTAGCCCTCGGCGTACTTGTTGGTCAGCGGCGAGCCCATCGCCGCGAGCACCGCGGGGGAGGCGAAGTTCTCCGACGCGATCAACTCCAGGCCCTCGGCCTGGCGCGCGGTCTCGCGGGCGAGAATGTCCGCCACCACCGGGTCGGCGGCCACGAGCTCCGAGGTCGGGCGATAGGGGTTCACGATGCTTCTATGCTAATGCGCTGACATCGTTGGTGCACGGTTAAGGGCTGTCCGCTTGCCGTTGACCGCTGTCCGAGGGGGCCTTGGGCGGACAGCGGACAGCGGATAGCGGACAGCCGCTTTCGATGTTCATACCCAGGTCCGTTTCAGCCTGCCCACCGCCGCGATCCGCTGCTCGGCCAGCCGGTCGGCGGCGAGGTAGGTCGGCAGCCGCTCCGCCTTCGCCAGCTCGTAGACCCGCAGCATCGTGTCGTAGATCTCGCCCGCCTTGCGGTGCGACCGGTCGGCGCTCCAGCCCTCGAGCTCGCCGTTCACGTTGATCAACCCGCCCGCGTTGATCACGTAGTCCGGCGCGTAGAGAATGCCCCGCTTCTCGAGCTCGTCGCCGTGGCGCGGCTCGGCCAGCACGTTGTTGGCCCCGCCCGCGATGATCTTCACCTTGAGCCGGCCGATCGTCTGGTCGTTGATCACGGCGCCCAGCGCGCACGGTGCGAACACGTCGGCGTCCACCCCGTAGATGTCGTCCGGCGTCACGGCCCTGGCCCGGAACTCCTCGCAGATGCGCTCGACCTTGTCCTTCGCGATGTCTGCGACGACCAGCCGCGCGCCCTCCTCCGCGAGGTACTTGCAGAGGTAGTAGCCCACGTGCCCGGCCCCCTGCACGGCCACGGTCTTGCCGGTCAGCTCGTCGGTGCCGAGCTGCCACTTCGCGGAGGCCTTCATGCCCACGTAGACCCCGTGCGCGGTGACCGGCGACGGGTCGCCCGAGCGGCCCATCAGCCCCGCGACGTGGTTGGTCTCGAGGTGGATGTACTCCATGTCGGCCGGGCTGGTGTTGACGTCTTCGGCCGTGATGTAGCGACCCTTGAGCGTCTCGACGAAGCGGCCGTGGGCGCGGAACAGCGCCTCGCGGTCCACCGGTCCCTCGCCCATCAGGATGACCGACTTCCCGCCGCCGAGGCTGAGCCCCGCCACGGCGGCCTTGTAGGTCATGCCCTTGGCCAGGCGCAGCGCGTCGATGATCGCGTCCTGCTCGCGCTGGTACTTCCAGTAGCGCGTGCCGCCGAGCGCCGGGCCGAGCGTCGTGTTGTGGATCGCGATCAGGCCGCGATAGCCGGCCGCGGCGTCGTGGCAGAAGACCAGCTGCTCGTGGTCGTGGTCCTTCAGGATCTGGAAGAGGTCCATGGGTCCGGAGTGGGGGTTGAGAGTCGTCGCGGTCAACCGTTTACAGTTGAACGTTCAACGGTCGACGGTCGACATGCCAGTCCACGCTACGAGGCCGCGTTCAGCAGCTGGCGCGCGATGACGATTCGCTGGATCTCCGAGGTGCCCTCGTAGATGGCGATCACTTTGGCGTCGCGCATGAGCTTCTCCACGGGGTAATCGCGCATGTAGCCGTAGCCGCCGAAGATCTGTACCGCCTCGGTGGTCACGCGCATCACCATCTCGCCGGCGAACAGCTTGGCCATCGAGGCCCACTGGGTGATGTCCTCGCCGGCGTCCTTGCGCCGCGCCGCCTCGAGCAGCAGCGCCTGCGCCGCGGCGATCGTCGTCGCCATGTCGGCGAGCTTGAACTGGATCGCCTGGAACTCGGCGATGTGGGTCTCGAACTGCTTGCGCTCCCGCGCGTAGCGCACGGCATGGTGCAGCGCGCACCGCGCGATGCCGACCGCCTGCGCCCCGACGCCGAGCCGTCCGCCGTCCAGCGCCGCCAGCGCGTAGATGAAGCCCTTGCCCTCCTCGCCCAGCAGCGCGTCCGGCGGCAGCTTGAGGTCCTCGAACGCCACCGCGGTGGTGCGGCTCGAGCGCAGGCCCATCTTGTCCTCGGCCTTGCCCGGGTGATAGCCCCGCGTGCCGGTCGGCACGATGAACGCGCTGATGCCGCGCGCGCCCTTGCGATCGTGCTCGTGATCGGTCCGCGCCAGCGCCAGCACCACGTCGGCCGTGTCGCCGTTGGTCACCCAGGCCTTCGTGCCGTTCAGCACCCAGCCGCCGTCCTTCTGCTTCACCGCCTGGGTGCGCAGGCTCGCCGCGTCGGAGCCGCTGTCCGCCTCGCTGAGCGCGAACGCGCCCAGGACCTCGCCGCGCGCCATCGGCTTGAGCCAGCGCGCGCGCTGCGCCTCCGAGCCCCATCGCAGTACCATCTGCGTGGGCAGCGAGTTGTGCACGCCCATCGAGATGGAGCTGGCGCCGTCGGCGTAGGCGATCTCCTCCATCGCCAGCAGGTACGTCACCGTGTCAAGGCCGAGGCCGTCGTACTCCTCGGGCACCAGCATCCCGAAGAACCCCAGCTCGCCCATCCTCCGGATCAGGTCCCGGGGGAACGTCTTGGTCCGGTCCCATTCGGCGGCGAACGGCGCGATATGCTCCGCCGCGAACTCGCGCGCGAGCTCGACGATCTGGCGTTGCGTCTCACTCAACAGTGCAACGGTCACAAGGCTCCGAATGCGCTGGCAGCTGTCAGCTGTCTGCTGTCTGCTGTCTGCTGTCCGCTGTCCGCTGTCAGTTGTCAGCTAGTAGTTGTAGAATCCCCGCCCCGTTTTCCGACCCAGCTGCCCCGCCGCCACCATCCGCTTGAGCAGCGGGCACGGCCGGTACTTGTCGTCGCCGAGCCCGGCGTGCAGCACCTTCAGGATCGCGAGGCAGGTGTCGAGCCCGATCAGGTCCGCCTGCGCCAGCGGGCCCATGGGGTGGTTCATCCCGAGCTTCATCACCGTGTCGATCGCCTCGGCCGTCGCCACGCCTTCCATCAGGCAGAACACCGCCTCGTTGATCATCGGCATCAGCACCCGGTTGCTCACGAAGCCCGGGTAGTCGTTCACTTCGACCGGCGTCTTGCCCAGCCCGCGCGCGACGTCCATCACCGCCCGGGTCGTGGCGTCGCTGGTCGCCTGGCCGCGGATCACCTCGACCAGCTGCATCACCGGCACGGGATTCATGAAGTGCATCCCGATCACCTGGGCCGGGCGCCCGGTCCGCGCGGCGATCGCGGTGATCGAAATCGAGCTGGTGTTGGTGGCCAGCAGGCAGCCGGCCGGGGCCTTGCGGTCCAGGTCCTCGAACAGCTTGAACTTCAGCGCCTCGGCCTCGCTCGCCGATTCGACCACAAGCTCGCGGTCGTGCACGGCGCCCAGGTCGGCGGTGGTCGCGATGCGGCCGAGCGCGGCGCCCATCTGCTCCGCCGTCACCGTGCCCTTCTTGACCTGCCGCTCGAAGTTGCCGCGGATCGTGGCGATCGCCTTTTCGAGCAGCGGCGCCGCGACATCGATGAGCGTCACGTCCCATTCGTGATGGGCGAACACGTGGGCGACGCCGTTACCCATCGTGCCGGCCCCCACCACGGCGACCTTCTTCACGGCGGAAACCTCCCGGAAACGCGCCGCGCGCTCTACCGGAGCGCGCGGGTCTTGGGCAGGAAGCCGCGGATCAGCAGACCCGCGACGACCACGCTCGCCACGTCCTTCAGCAGGAACGGGGCGACGCCAGTCGCGTACGCGCTGGCAGGATCGCCGGTCATCACCGAGAGCTGCGCCCAGCCGCCGGCCAGGATGACGGCGCAGCCGCACAGGGGCCCCAGCAGGCACGCCGGCATGCTGCCGCGCCAGCGCGCCACGATCAGGCCGGTGAGCGCCGCCGCGACGGGGTAGGCCAGCAGGTAACCGCCGGTGGGACCGAACAGGCGGGCGACGCCTGGCGGCAGGGTCGGGCTCGGCGCGAACACCGGCAACCCCGCGGCGCCCATCGCGAGATACATGACGAGCGCGGCGGCGCCGAACCGGGGCCCGAGCAGCCCGCCGACGATGAGCGCCGCGGCCGGCTGGAGCGTCACGGGGACGGGCGTGCCGCGCAGCAGCGCCGCCACCTGGGCCGCGGCGGCCACGATGACCGCGCCGGCGAGCGCGGCGATCAGTCGGTTGGCGAGCGGCGCCGGCCGGGCCGGTGCACTTTCGAGAACGGCGGACTCGACATGCGTCATGACAGGCGCTCCACGGAGAGGGCCACGGCGTTGCCGCCGCCGAGACACAGGGTGGCCAGGCCCGTCGCCTTGTTACGGGCCTGCACGGCGTACAACAGCGTGGTCAGCACGCGCGCGCCGCTCGCGCCGATCGGGTGTCCGAGCGCGATCGCGCCGCCGTTCACGTTGACCCGGTCCCAATCCCAGCCGAGCGCCTTGCCGTCGGCCAGGGCCTGCACGGCGAACGCCTCGTTGGCCTCGATGAGGTCGTAGTCGCCGATGTGGGTGCCGGCCTTCTTCAGCAGGTTCTGCACCGCGACGATCGGGGCGAAGAACAGGTCCTTCGGCTCGCCGCCGCCGGTGGCGTAGGCGGTGATGCGCGCCAGCGGCTTCAGGCCGTGGGCCTGCGCGTACGCCAGCGACGTCACCACCAGCGCGCTCGCGCCGTCGTTGAGGCCCGGGGCGTTGCCGGCCGTCACGCTGCCGTCCTGCTGGAACGCGGGCTTGAGCCTGCCCAGCGCCTCCAGCGTGGTGTCGGCGCGCGGCGCCTCGTCCCTGTCCACCACGGTCTTGCCCTTGCGGTCGGCGATCTCGACCGGGACGATCTCGTGCTTGAAGTGGCACGCCTGCTGCGCCGCGACCGCCTTCTGGTGTGAAGCGAGCGCGAACCGGTCCTGCTCGTCGCGGCTGACGCCCGCCTTCTGCGCCGTGTACTCGGCGTAACTCCCCATGTGCACGTCGCCCATCGCGCACCACAACCCGTCGTGGATGACGCCATCCACCAGCGGCTGGTTGCCGAACTTCACACCGCCCCGAATGCCGAACAGGTAATACGGGGCGCTGGACATCGACTCCATGCCGCCCGCGACCACGACCTCGCTGTCGCCCGCCTTGATGGACTGCGCGGCGAGCATCACCGCCTTGAGACCCGATCCGCAGACCTTGTTGATCGTCACCGCCGGGACCTCGCCGGGCAGCCCGGCGCCGAGGGCCGCCTGGCGCGCCGGCGCCTGCCCCGCGCCGCCCTGCACCACGTGACCCATGATGGCTTCCTGCACCAGCGCGGGCTCGAGGCCCGCGCGGCGCACCGCCTCCCGGATCGCGATCGCGCCGAGCTTCGGTGCGGTGAGGCTCGCGAGCGCGCCCTGGAACTTGCCGATGGGCGTCCGCGTCGCACTGAGGATAACGGGCGTCAGTTTCGGATCTGCCATATCACGGCACTCTCGCTCTGGTTCGAATCTGGTCCTGCAGCATCGCCACACACTCCTGTTGCGACATCATCAGCTGCTTGCTGCCCGTGCCCCGGGTGCGGACGGCCACGGTACCCGCCTCGGCCTCGCGGCCGCCGATCACCGCGAGGTACGGCACCTTCATCGTCTCGCCGTCGCGCACCTTGCGGTTCAGCGTCTCGTTGCGGTCGTCGAGCCAGCTCCGCACCCCGGCCGCGCGCAGCCGGTCGTGGAGTCCCCTGGCCGCGTCGTTCTGCCCGTCGGCGATCGGCAGCACGCGCACCTGCTCTGGACTGAGCCACAGGGGGAACGCGCCGGCGAAGTGCTCGATGAGTATAGCCATGAACCGCTCGAACGAGCCGCTCACCGCGCGATGGATGACGACCGGCCGGTGCTCGGTGTTGTCCTCGCCCACGTAGATGAGGCCGAACCGCTCGGGCGCCGCGTAGTCGAGCTGGATCGTGCCGAGCTGCCAGTGCCGGCCGATCGAGTCCGCCACGTGGAAGTCGACCTTGGGGCCGTAGAACGCGCCGTCGCCGGCGCTGACCTCGTACGGCAGCCCCGTCGCCTCGAGCGCGGCCCGCAGCCCGGCCTCGGCGCGGTCCCACGTCGCGTCATCGCCGACCCGCACCGGGGGTCGCGTGCAGAACGTGAGGGTCGCCGTCAACCCGAACGTCGCGTAGTAGCCCAGAATGAAGTCTGCCAGCCGCCGCACTTCCTCGGGAATCTGGCTTTCCATCAGGAAGATGTGGCAGTCATCCTGCTGGAACTGCCGCACCCGGGCGAGCCCCGACAGCGCGCCCGACACCTCGTTGCGGTGCAGCACGTCGTAGGTGTTCAGCCGGAGCGGGAGCTCGCGGTACGAGTGCTTGGCCGAGGAATACAGCAGGTAGTGCGACGGGCAGTTCATCGGCTTCAGCGAGAAGTCGTGCTCCCCCGACTCCTTGTCGAGCACCAGGAACATGTTCTCCCGGTACTTGCCCCAGTGCCCCGACAACTCCCACAGGCTCTTGTTGTACAGGAGCGGGGTCTGGATCTCCTGGTAGCCGTCGCGCTGCAGCTCGCGCAGGTACCGGGCCAGCTCGTTGATCATCGTCGTGCCGCGGCCGGTCCAGAACACGGCGCCCGGGGCCCACGGGTGGAACATGAACAGGTCCAGCTCGCGGCCGAGGCGGCGGTGATCGCGCTTCTTCGCCTCTTCGAGCCGGTGCAGGTACCCGTCGAGGTCCTCCTTCTTGAACCACGCGGTCCCGTAGATGCGCTGCAGCATCTGCCGTTTCTCGTCGCCGCGCCAGTACGCGCCGGCGGCGTGCAGCAGCTTGACGTGCTGGATCCGCCCGGTGCGGTCCACGTGCGGCCCGCGGCACAGGTCGGTGAACGGTCCGTCGGTGTAGACGCTGATCGTCTCGCCCGCGGGGATCTCCTCGAGCCGTTCCAGCTTGAGCGGGTCGCCGGCGAAGCGCTTGCGCGCCTCGTCGCGGGAAACCTCCTCGCGCACGAACGGGTAGTCCGCCTTCACGACGTTCCGCATCTCGGCCTCGATCGTCCCGAGGTCCTCGGGCGTGAACGGGCGCGGCACCGCGAAGTCGTAGTAGAACCCATCGTCGATGGGCGGGCCGAACCCGATGCCGGCGTCCGGGTACAGCTTGCGCACGGCCGTCGCCAGGGCATGGGCCGCCGAGTGGCGCAGGCAGTACAGCGCGTCGGGGTCCTTGTCCGTGAGGATGGCGAACGCCCCGCCGCGCTCCAGCGGCCGGTCCAGCTCGACGATCCGGCCGTCGAGCTTCGCCGCCACCGCCGCCTTGGCCAGGCGCGGGCCGATGGACTCGGCCACCCGGCGCGGCGTGGTGCCCGGCGGCACGCGGCGCTCGCTGCCGTCGGGGAGCGTCAGGACGAGGTCGGAAGCCATCGTGGTCGTCACACGGACCCCAGCGGAGGCCGCAGGGTGCGGCCGTACACGAAGTACAGAACGATCAGCGCGACGATGACCGCGAAGGCCAAACCCCAGAGCCACACCTGCCGGGGCGTCAACCGGGCCGGACCGGGCGAAGGCGGTGTCGTCACAAGCCTTACAATATAAGAGCGCAGGCAGCAGGCCGCTGGCAGCGAGCCGCAGCCGATCGGTGGCGGCTGGCCACAGCCACCGGCCCGCAGCCAGCCGTTTTGACGGCCGCGCAACTTGCGACGCAGCAGCGATTTCGCCACGTTACCAACGTGAGGCGCAAGCGCCGCATGCATCGCGACCGATTCACCGCGGGCGACCTGTTCGCCGCGGTGGGCGGGGCCATGCTCGGCCTCGCCGTCGGGTTCGTGGCCGGCGCCAGCGTGGGCCGCGTGAACAAACGGCGGCTCGAGCGCGCGGTGGGCCGCCTGCGCGCCGGCTCCCCGAAGGTCTGGACGGCCGAGGACGCCGAGCGGCTCGAGGCCCGCGTGCTGGACGCGCTGGCCCGCGACGTGGTGCTGGCGCGGCGCGCCATCCGCGTGCAGATCCTCGGCATGGGCCTGGTGGAGTTGACCGGCCGCGTGCTCCACGCGTCGGAGGTGGGGCTCGCCGGCGACATCGTGCAGCAGGTCGGGGGCGTCACCACCGTGCTCAATCACCTGCTGGTGCAGGGCGTAGACGCCACCGTCGAAGTACCGGGGCCGAAAACGCCAAGGGCTGCGCGCGGCTAGAAAGGCATGCCGCAGAGGTGGGCAGCCCGCGATGAGCGGGCTTTTTCATGACTGGCCGGCTGACGCTGCTAGCTGACAGCTGACAGCTGGCAGCCGACTGATAGGTGGAAATGTGACCGTCGACAAGACCGAGCTGAGCCCACAGTACGACCCCGCGGGCATCGAGGCGCCGATCTACAAACGGTGGCTCGAGCTGGGACTGTTCACGCCCGATCCCAAGAGCGGCAAGCGGCCGTTCGTGATCGTGATCCCGCCGCCCAACGTGACCGACGTGCTGCACATGGGGCACGGGCTGAACAATACCATCCAGGATGTGATCATCCGCTTCGAGCGGATGCGCGGGCGCGACACGCTGTGGCTGCCGGGGACGGACCACGCCGGCATCGCGACGCAGAACGTCGTGGAGAAACTGCTCGCCAAAGAGGGCAAGACGCGTCACGACATTGGGCGTGAGGCGTTCGTCCGGCGCTGCGAGCAGTTCGTGGCGGAGACCGGTGGCACGATCCTCGAGCAGCTCAAGGTCATCGGCTGCTCGTGCGACTGGACCCGCACCCGCTACACGCTCTCGCCCGAGCTGTCGCGCGCGGTGCGCGAGGTGTTCGTGCGCCTGTGGGAGGAGAGCCTGATCTACCGCGGCCACCGCGTGATCCACTGGTGCCCGCGCTGTCACACGGCGCTGTCGGACGAGGAGGCCGAGTTCGGTGAGACCGACGGCCAGTTGTATCACGTGCGCTACCGGCTCGCGGATGGAAGCGCTTCGGTGACCATCGCGACCACGCGCCCCGAAACGATCCTGGGCGACGTCGCCGTGGCGGTGCACCCGGACGACGAGGCGAAGCGGCCCCTCGTCGGCAGGCAGGCGATCGTGCCGATCGTCGGCGTGAGCGTGCCCATCATCGCCGACGAGGCCGTCGAGAAGGGCTTCGGGTCGGGCTTCCTCAAGGTCACGCCGGCCCACGACGCGGGCGACTTCGAGATCGGGCAGCGGCACAAGCTGCCCTCGCCCGTGGTCATCGACGCCGAGGCGCGCATGGCCGACGCCGCCCTGGAGGGGAAGCCCGGAGGCCGCGTGCCCGAGGGGCTGTTCGGGCTCGACCGGTTCGCGGCGCGCAAGAAAATGATCGAGCTGCTCAAGGCCCAGGACCTGCTCGCCAAGGTCGAGCCCCATCGCCACGCGGTCCGGCATTGCTACCGCTGCGAAACGGTGGTGGAGCCGCGGCTCTCGGACCAGTGGTTCGTGAAGATGACGTCGCTCGCCACGGCGGCCCTTGCTGCGTACCAGAGGGGCGACGTGAGCTTCCTGCCGGAGCGGCGCGGGGACGACTTCGAGCGCTGGCTGCTCAACATCCGCGACTGGAACATCTCGCGGCAGCTGTGGTGGGGACACCGCATTCCCGTCTGGTACTGCGATACCTGCGGCACCAGCCGGGCGTACCGCGAAGACCCTCGCGCCTGCGAGCAGTGCGGCGGCCCGCTGCGCCAGGACGAAGACGTGCTGGACACGTGGTTCAGCTCGTGGCTGTGGCCGTTCGCCACGCTCGGCTGGCCGGCCGATACGCCGGACCTCCGGCGCTACTACCCCGGCGACGTGCTCGTCACGGCACCCGACATCCTGTTCTTCTGGGTCGCGCGGATGATCTTCGCCGGCCAGCACTTGATGGGACCCGTGCCGTTCCGCACGGTGTACTTGCACGGCGTGGTGCGCGATACCCGGCATCGGAAGATGTCCAAATCCCTCGGCAATGGGATCGACCCGCGCGTGGTCGCGGAGCTGTATGGCGCGGATGCCTTGCGGTTCGCGGTCACGAACGGCCTCTCGGTGGGGACCGACGTCATCCTCGACCCCGACGACCTCGAGGCGAGCTTCGCGAGCGGGCGCAACTTCGCGAACAAACTGTGGAACATCGGACGGCTCGTGCTGGGCATGAGCGGGCAGGGCCGCACTGACGCACGGACGCACGGGTCGGTCGCCGAAATCGCGCGGGACCGGCTCCAGCTGGCGGACCGCTGGATCCTCTCGCGGCTCGACCGCTGCGTCGGGGACACGACCGAGGCGCTGGAGAAGTTCCGGCTGAACGATGCGGTCGGCACGCCGTACCACTTCCTGTGGGATGATTTCGCGGACTGGTACCTCGAGGCGATCAAGCCGCGCATCTACGGCGAGCAGAGCGCGGCGGGCGGCGACGTGGCGCTCGCGGTGGCGACCCACTGCTTCGCGACCGCGTTAAAGCTGCTGCACCCCGTGATGCCGTTCATCACGGAGGCGCTCTACCGGCAGCTGCCGGGTATCACCGACGTGAGCATCATGACGGCCCCCTGGCCCGCGCCGGCCGGCCGCGACGACGCCGAGGCCGAACGGACGTTTGCGTTCGCTCAGGTGGTGGTGAATGCGGCGCGCGCGATCCGCGCCGACTACGGCGTCAAACCGGGAGCCGCCGTCGCCGGCTCCCTGACCGGACTCACGGCGGACACGCGCGCCGCGGTGGAGGCCGAGCGCGGGATGATCGTCCGTCTCGCGAAGCTGTCCCGCCTCGACGAAGCGTCGCCGTCCGGGGCCGGGGCGCATGCGGTGCTCCCCCAGGGGGCCTCGCTGTTCGTGGCCCTCGGCGACGCGATCGACGTGACCAAGGAATGTGTGCGGCTGGGCGAGGAGCGGGAGCGGCTCGCGAAGCAGCTCGGTGCCTTGCGATCAAAGCTCGACAACGCGGGATTCCTGAGCAAAGCACCGGCCGACGTCGTCACCCGCGAACGCGAGAAAGCCGGCGAATGGGACAAGAAGCTCGGCGCGCTCGACGCGAAGGTGAAAGCGCTCGGATGCTAGCCGTACGCCTGTGCGCCTGTACGCTGCTTCTCGCCGCGTGCGCCTCCGCCGGCGACCCGCCCGGAGGCCCGCCGGACCCGGACCCGCCGCACATCGTGCGCATCGAGCCGGAGTCGCTCGCCATCGTGGCGCCGCCCTCGGCGGTCGAGATCCTGCTCGACGAGGTGATCGCCGAGCGGATCATCGGGCAGCGCGCCGAGCTGAACGACGCGGTGCTGCTTTCGCCGGCGCTCGGGCCGGTGAGCGTGTCGTGGCACCGCAACCGGCTCACGGTGCGGCCGCGGGAAGGCTTCCAGGCGGGGCGCGTCTACCGCGTGGAGGTGCTGCCGGTGCTGCAGGACTTGAGGAACAACCGGCTGCGCCCCGGCCTCTCGTGGGTGTTCTCTACGGGGCCCGAGATTCCCGCGGCGCGGCTCCAGGGCGCGGTCGTGGACTGGGCCGGCGGGCGCGCCGCGCCCAACGCCCTGATCGAAGCGGTCCTGCTGCCCGACTCCCTGCCCTATCGCTGGCTCGCCGACTCGAGCGGCGTGTTCCAGGTGGGGCAAATGCCGCGCGGCGAGTACCTGGTGTACGGCGTGCTCGACGGCGACGGCAACCGCCGCCGCGGCCCTCGCGAAGCGTACGACACGGCGCGCGTGCTCCTCGACACGGCCGCCTCGGTCGACTTGTACGCCTTCCCGCGCGACACCCTGCCGCCCCGGATCCGCCAGGTCGAAGCGGTGGACTCGCTGACGTTGCGGCTCACGTTCGACCGGCCGCTGCATCCGGACGCGCCGCTCGACACCGCGCTCGTCACCATCGCGCCGGAAGACGACTCGACCGCGCGGGTCCCCCTGGCCGGCGTCTACACCGCGCGCGAGCTCGAGGCGCTGCGCGCGCGGCAGGATTCGGCGCGCGCCGCGGCCCGCCGCGACAGCGCGCGCGCCGACACCGCCCGCGCCGAACCGGCCCGGGTGGACACCGCGGCCGCCGCGGCGGCGCGGCGGCCGCCGCTCGCGCAACGGCCCCCCCCCCCTGGCGTGCTCCGCCCGGGCGGCCCGCCGCCCGTGGCGGGGCGTGACTCCTCGCGCGCCGACCGGATGCTGGCGCGGCGCCCGCCGCCCAGCGACGTGCGGCTGGTGCGGCTCGAGCAGCCGCTCGAGTTCGAGCGCCGCTACGTGGTGATCGTCGAGGGCGCGCGCAGCCTCAACGGCGTCACCGGGCGCGCCCGGGGCCAGCTGCGGCTGCCCCGGCCGCGGCCGCCCGCGGTCGACTCCAGCGCGCGCGACACGTCCGCCGTGCGCGACACGACCCGGCGGCGGCCATGACCGACCGGCGCCGCGCCCTGCCCTCCGTGGACCGCCTGCTCCGGGAGCCGGCGCTCACGGCGGCGCTCGCGGCCCATCCCCGCCCGCTCGTGGTCCGCGCGGCGCGCGACGTGCTCGCCGCCGCACGCCGGGGGGAGGGGGGGGCGAACGCGGCCACCGCCCACGCCGACGACGCCCAATGGGCGACCGAAGTCGCGCTGCGGCTCGAGACGCTCGCGACGCCCACGCTGCGCCGCTGCGTCAACGCCACCGGAGTTGTGCTGCACACCAACCTCGGCCGGGCCCCGCTCGCGCGC
>Ga0247727_10012882_pt1 | contig 14232 bp, 15 predicted proteins | sample WisWelCaveWW1625_FD_202498 | JGI IMG/M metagenome (GOLD analysis project Ga0247727, IMG submission 202498) | Biofilm microbial communities from Wishing Well Cave, Virginia, United States - WW16-25 | ecosystem: Environmental > Aquatic > Deep subsurface > Groundwater > Cave microbial mat | place... | reverse complement strand
CCGTTCTGCATGGCCAAGGTCACCATCGACAAGGTCGAGCAGCAGAACCGCCTGATCTGCGTCGAAAAATCGCAGCTTGACGACAAGGCGGGCGAGGCGATGTTCGACGCCAAGGGCCAGCCGTCGGAGAAATGGAAGGAAATCGAGCGCCTGCTGACCGAATACGAAGTGGACCTCGAGCGCAGCCGCGAGATGTGCGGCATCCTCGCCGACTACGGCCTGCTCGAGCCCTTCACCATGCAGGCCAAGCTCAACAAGGGCGGCGACCCGATGGCCATGACCGGCATGCACCGCGTCGCCGAAGCGAAGATCGAGCACCTCAATGCGGCCCAGCTTAAGAACCTGGTGAGGAAAGGAATCCTGTCGCGCGTCTACGCGCAGCTGCTGTCGCTCGACAACTTCGCCAGACTGCTCGAGCGCAAAGCGGCGAAGGCCGACTGAGGACCTTGGAGGGCTCGATGAAATACTTGCTGATCGCCACTCTCGCCTTCACGCTCGCCGCCTGCGGCGTCGAGACCGCCACCACCGCCGCCACCAGCGCCGAGATCAAGCGGCGCGAAACGGAGCAGGCGAAGAAGACCATGGAGCAGGCGACGCAGAAGATCGAGCAGAGCACGCAGCAGATCCAGCAGCGCGCGGCGCAGTCGGACGCCGAAAAGTAGCACGGCAAGCGCGCCCAGGGCGCAACTTTGTCGCGGCCCCTTCGGTCTACCGTACCATCGGGACTCCTTCCCGCATGGGCAAGATGTCCAACGATCCGCGCGCCAGCGCAGCCCTCAATCCATCCGAGCTGATGGGGGGCCGCTGGACGTCCACACCGGCCACCGCAGCGCTGCTCGCGGCGAACGTGGCCGTGTTCGCGGCCATGCTGGCTAGAGGCGCCGGGCTGTGGCACTCGCCGAACGACGTACAGCTCGCCTGGGGCGCGAATTTCGGCCCGGCGACGCGGGACGAAGAGTGGTGGCGCCTGGGAACGGCGACGTTCCTGCACTTCGGAATCGCACACCTCGCCATCAACATGTGGGCGCTGTGGGACAGTTGCCGGCTCGTCGAGCGCCTCTACGGCCACTGGCGCCTGCTCGCGGTCTACGGCGCCGGCGGCGTGGCCGGAAACCTCTGCTCGCTGTTCGCGCAGGGAGACCGCGCCGTCTCGGGCGGCGCCTCGGGCGCAATCTTCGGCGTGTACGGCGCGCTCCTCGCGTGGCTGTGGCGGGAGCGGCGCCAGGTGCACCCGGCCGAATTCCGCTGGCTGTTCGGCGGCGCGGCCGCGTTCGCGGCCGCGACGATCACCCTGGGGCTGCTGATTCCGGGTATCGACAACGCCGCGCACCTGGGCGGGCTGGTCTGCGGTGCGCTGGCCGGGCGCGCCCTCGCCAAGCCGGTGTCGGCGCAGAGCCCGGCGCCCGGCATCGGCCGCTGGGTCGCGGGAGCCGCGCTCCTTTGTGTGGTCATCGCGCTGGTCGCGGCGCTTCCGGCGCCCGCGTACCGGTGGCGCGAGGAGCAGCTCGCTCGCACGGAGATTCGCGAATTCCTGGCCGAGGACCGCCGCATTGCCGAGCGCTGGCGGAGAATCCTCGAGACCGGCAGCGCACAGGGGGCGTCTTTCGAGGAACTGGCAGCGCGTATCGAGTCCGACGTCGCCAGCGAATACCGGGAAAGCTTCGAGCAGCTCTCCGCGCTCAACCTCGACCCGGCTGCGCCCTCGGCCAACACGCTCGAGATTCTGAAGCGGTACGCCCGGCTGCGCGGCGACGCGTCTCACGCGCTCGCCGACGCTCTGCTGCAAAACGACCCGCAGCGCATTCGCGAAGCGCTCGATGCCGCGCGCCGCGCGCCCTACACCGCGCGCGGCGAGGCGCCTCCGGCGTCGCCTTGAATCGGCGGTGTTCGTAGTGGGCCGGGTTGGAATCGAACCAACGACCAAGGGATTATGAGTCCCCTGCTCTGACCAGCTGAGCTACCGGCCCTCGCGAGCAGTTTACTTGAAGCTCAGGTACTTGCAGCTGCGCGAGCTGCAACACCATTCTCTTCTGTGGCCAATTCTGTAGCACGCACTTCGATTCGAGCAGCCGCTTTCGCCAGATGTTCTGGCGAGAGATGCGCGTAGCGCCGAACCATCGCCGGCGTTTCCCATCCGCCCATTTCTTGCAGCTCGATCGCTGACGTTCCCGCCTGGGCGTGCCAACTCGCCCAGGTGTGCCGCAGATCGTGCCAGCGAAAGTCACCGAGCTCCGCGGCCGCGTCACCAGTTGGGTCACTGTGACCTGCCGGCTGGCCCTGCCGATCGACGCGTCACCGCCACTCACGTCGATGTTGTAAGCCTGCCGCTATCGCCTAAGTAGTAGAATTCGCGCGTTGATCGGATCGGAGCTCGCCATGGTCGCCATTGCATACGCGCAACTACGAAAAAAACTCGCCCAAGTGGTCAACCAGGCCGCTGAAAAAGCAGTGGTGATTACGCGCGCGGACGGCCGGGATCTTGTGGTGCTGGCCAAGTCCGAGTACGACGCGATGCGCGAGACGCTGCACTTGACCGCCTCCAAGGCGAACGAAAAGGCGCTGCGCCGCTCCATCGCGCAGATCCGCCGCGGCGAGACGGTGAAGTTCAAGCTCGATTGAACGTCGAGTTCTCGCGCCAGGCATACCGCGAACGCGAATGGTGGAAGCGCCACGACCGGCGAGTCCACGGAAAGATCGACGAGCTGCCGCGCGACATCGCGAAATCTCCATTCTCCGGGCTGGGCAAACCCGAACTTCTGAGGGGCAATCTCTCGGGCTGGTGGTCGCGGCGCATCACCGGGGAGCACCGGCTCGTCTACCCACTGAGTCCATCGACAACCGGATGAACTACTGTTCTGCGAAAGAATCTGGCACAGCCCAAAAAAAGGCCGCTTGCGCGGCCTTCCCTGCTCCTCTCCTTGCCCCTCCGGAAATCAGCCTTCCTGGTCGAGGAAACTCTTGAGCCGTTCAGAGCGCGACGGATGCCGCAGTTTGCGCAGCGCCTTGGCTTCGATCTGGCGTATGCGCTCGCGCGTCACGTCGAATTGCTTGCCCACTTCTTCCAGCGTATGGTCGGTGCTCATCTCAATGCCGAAGCGCATGCGCAGCACCTTCGCCTCGCGCGGCGTAAGCGTGTCCAGCACTTCCTTCGTCACGTCGCGCAAGGACGCATAGGTCGCCGCGTCCGAGGGTGCCATGGTGGACTGGTCCTCGATGAAATCGCCCAGGTGCGAATCGTCGTCGTCGCCGATCGGCGTTTCCATCGAGATCGGCTCCTTGGAGATTTTCAGGATCTTGCGGATCTTCTCCTCGGGCATCTCCATCTTCTGCGCCAGGGTCGCCGGATCCGGTTCCTGCCCGGTCTCCTGCAGGATCTGGCGCGAGATGCGATTCATCTTGTTGATGGTCTCGATCATGTGCACCGGGATGCGGATGGTGCGCGCCTGGTCGGCGATCGAGCGCGTGATCGCCTGCCGGATCCACCAGGTCGCGTAGGTCGAGAACTTGTAGCCGCGGCGGTATTCGAACTTGTCCACCGCCTTCATCAAGCCGATGTTGCCTTCCTGGATCAGATCCAGGAACTGCAGGCCGCGATTGGTGTATTTCTTGGCGATCGAGATCACCAGGCGCAGGTTGGCCTCGGTCATTTCGCGCTTGGCGCGGCGCGCCTTGGCCTCGCCGGTGGACATCTGCTTGTTGATGTCCTTCAGGTCCTTGATCGAGATGCCGATCTTGTGCTGCACGCCCTGGATCTTGCCGAGCCGCTCCAGCACCGCGGGCTCGAGCCGCACCAGCGCCTCGCTCCAGGGGTTGCCGGCGTTGAGTTCCGCCGCCAGCCAGCGCTTGGAGCCCTCGGTGCCGGCGTAGATCTTGATGAAATGCTGGCGCGGCATCTGCGCCTTGTCGACCAGGATCGCCTGGATCTGGCGCTCGTGCGCGCGGATCTCCTCGACCAGGCTGCGCACGCTGTCGCACAGGCGCTCGACCGTGCGCGCGGTGAAGCGGATCGTCATCAGCTCGGTGCCGATATGGTCGCGCACGCGCAGGTAGTCCTTGTCGCGCGAGCCCTTGTTCTCGAGCGCGCGTTTCAGCCTCTCGAACAGGCGCCTGATGCGCGCGAATTTTTCGAGCGCCTCGGTACGCAGCTTTAGCAGACTCGCCGTCTGCGCCGCGTTCTCCTCCTCCTCGGAGGCGCTTTCCTCCTCCTCGATCTGCTCTTCCTCTTCCTCTTCGGACGGCTCGGCGGACTTCTTCGCGTCGAAATCCTCCTTCGCGTTCGGGTCGATGAGGCCATCCACCACCTCGTCGATGCGCATCTCGTCCTTCTCGACCTTGCCGGCAAGGTCGAGGATGTCCTGCACCGTGGTCGGGCAAGCGCTGATCGCCTGGATCATGTGGCGCAGCCCGTCCTCGATGCGCTTGGCGATCTCGATCTCGCCCTCGCGCGTTAGCAGCTCGACCGAGCCCATTTCGCGCATGTACATGCGCACCGGGTCGGTGGTGCGGCCGAATTCGGAATCCACCGTCGAGAGCGCCGCTTCGGCCTGCTCCTCGACGTCCTCGTCGGTCGGCGTCGCCGCGGGTTGGTCGGGGCTGATCAGCAGCTGTTCCTGGTCGGGCGCCTGGTCGTAGACCTGGATGCCCATGCCGCCGAAGGTAGAAATAATCGCTTCAATTTGCTCCGCGTCCACCAGATCATCCGGCAGATGGTCGTTGATCTCGGAATAGGTGAGGAAGCCGCGGTCCTTGCCGAGCTTGATCAGGTTCTTCAGGCGCGTGCGGCGCGTCTCGGCGTCTTCCTTCGGCATCTCCGGCGGAATCAGCCAGGCGTCCTTCTTGCCCTTGCGGCCCGGGCGGCCCTTGCCCTTCGCTTTGGCCGCGGCGACATTGGCTTCGAGCAGCTCGAGCGCCTGCTTCGCGCTCTTGATCGCGGGCTTAGCGAGCGCCTTGCCCGCGGCCTTGCCCTTCTTCGCGTCGACTTTGGCGGCGGGCGCCTTTGCCCGAGGCGCCACCGGCTTCTTGGCGAGGACTTTCCTGAGGAACTTTTTCGCCGCCTTGCGTTTTTTCTCGACCGGACGCGCGCGGCGTGCCAGTTTCTTCTTCAAGACTTTGATTTTACGGTGTTTTTTCTTGGCCTGGGAGACTCGGCTGGGCTTCGATTTGCGCTTGAGTTTGGCCATTGTTGCCTCGTGGACGCCCCGCTATTGACCGGGGCGGAAAAAGGGCCGGATTTTACCCTATGCGGCTCGCGAAGTCTCAGCTTTGACCATCGGCGGCAAGCTTTTGTTCGAGCTGCTTTACCTCCGCAACCATCCTGCCAAATCTTACGTGCTCGTCCTTGGTGAGCGCTCCCTGCTCCAGTCTTTGCAGCAAGCCATTTATTTCCTGCTTTTTGCGTCTGATATCCAGCTTGCGAAGTTCCTGAATGAGCTGCTCCCGGGCCTCCTCCCGTGTCAGCTTGAGTTGCAAGGGATAGGCCTGCGCATTGAATAGAAACCCGGCGTACGGCTCCTCTTGAAATCTCTCGATGAGCATCGCATCGACACTCTTCGCGTTGCCAGCACCACTACGGCACCACTTGGCGACTTCGCCAAGTACCTGCCCCTCCATGGTCTGCGCATCAATCGCGGAAAAATCAACCTCGGCTGCGAGGCCTGGATATGCCGCGACAAACGCAAGCAGCTTCCACTCGTGCGACTGGGCGGGCCGAGACTGGGGCCTGGCCGGCGCAGGCCGGCGGTAGCCGGGCCCGCTTGCCGGCGCGAGCAGCCGCTCGACGTCTTCGGCGGTAACGCGCGCCAGCGCCGCGAACTCACGCACCAGCTGCATCCGCAGCGCCGGAGCGACCATTTTCTCCAGATGCATTTTCGCGGCTGCGAGAAATCCGGCCCGGCCCTCCGCGTTGTTCAAGTCGATCTTCGAACGCAGCTCCGCGACCAGGAACTCCGACAGCGTCGGCGCCTCGCGCACCAGCTGCTCGAAGGCCTCCTTGCCGTGCTTGCGGATGTAGCTGTCCGGGTCGTGCTCCGCCGGCAGAAACAGGAACCGCATGGGCTTGGCGTCGGTCGCGAGCGGCAGGCTCACTTCGAGCGCGCGCCAGGCCGCTTTGCGTCCCGCGCTGTCGCCGTCGAACGAGAACACCAGCTCATCGGTCAGGCGCAGCAGCTTGGTAACGTGCACCGGCGTGGTCGCGGTGCCGAGCGTCGCCACCGCGTAGCCGACGCCGAACTGGGCCAGCGCCACGACGTCCATGTAGCCCTCGACCACCAGCACGCGGCCGGCGGCGCGCATCGCATCGCGCGCCTGCACCAGGCCGTAAACCTCGCGCCCCTTCTCGAACAGCGGCGTCTCGGGCGAATTGAGATATTTCGGTCCGCCGTCACCGATGACCCTGCCACCGAAACCGATCACCGCGCCGCGCGCGTTCAGGATCGGAAACATGATTCGGTCGCGGAAGCGATCGTAGCGCTTGCCGTCGTTCGCAATCACCAGGCCCGCGTCCGCCAGCGACTTGTGCTCGTAGTCCGGGAACGCGTTTTTTAGGCCCTGCCAGTCGTCCGACGCGTAGCCGATGCGGAAGCGCGCCGCGATTTCGCCCGTGAGCCCGCGCCCCTTGAGGTACTCGATCGCGCGCGGCGATTTTTTCAATTCGGCGCGGTAGAACTCCATCGCGGCTTCCATCACCGCGACGAGACTGGTTTCCTGCTCCTTGCGCTCGGTTTCGCACTGCGCCTCCTCGCGCGAGCGGGGTCGCGCTTCGGGCACCTGCATGCCGGCCGAGGCGGCGAGGTCCTTCACCGAGTCGACATAGCCCAGGCCGCCGTAGGACATCAGGAAGCCGATGGCGTTGCCGTGCGCGCCGCAGCCGAAGCAGTGGTAGAACTGCTTCGCCGGGCTGACCGTGAACGAGGGCGTCTTTTCGTTGTGGAAAGGGCACAGGCCCTGGAAATTCGCGCCACCTTTTTTCAGGCGCACGTAGCGCGATACCACCTCGACGATGTCGACGCGGTTAAGCAGGTCCTGCTTGAACGATTCGGGGATCACGGATGGAGCCCCAATTCTAGAGCGTCAGCCGGTCAGTTTGGACTTCACCAACCCCGACAGCTTGCCCATGTCCGCTCGCCCAGCAAGGCGGGACTTGAGCAAGCCCATGACTTTCCCCATGTCTTTCGGGCCCGCCGCCCCAGTTTCCCGGATCGCGGCAGCCACGGCTTCCGCCGCCTCCGCCTCGGAGACCTGCTGCGGCAGATAGCCGGCAAGCACGCCGATTTCGAATTTCTCGACTTCGGCGAGATCATTGCGGCCGGCCTGCTCGAATTGGGCGATGGACTCGCGCCGCTGCTTGATCATTTTCTCGATGATCGCGAGCACGTCGGCGTCGGTCAGCTCCGTGCCCGAGAGGACCAGGCGCTCGTCCACTTCCTTCTGCTTCATCGCGGCCAGCAGCAGGCGCACGGTGCCCAGGCGCGCGCTGTCCCTGGCGCGCATCGCCGCCTTCATGTCTTCGGTGATCTTGTCCTTCAGCGCCATGAAATCAAGACGCCCCGGCATTCAGCCGAGGCGTCCAGGATTCCCGGTATGCGTTCCTAGTACATCTTCTTCGGCAGCAACTGGCTGCGCAGGCGCTTGTGATGGCGCTTCACCGCGGCTGCGAGCTTGCGCTTTCTCTCCGTGGTGGGCTTCTCGAAGTACTCGCGAGCGCGCAGCTCGGTGAGCAGCCCGGTCTTTTCCACGGTGCGCTTGAAGCGGCGCATCGCCACTTCGAAGGGCTCGTTTTCCTTGATGCGTACGGTCGGCATGCATTCCCCGGATTACGGAAAAGGGGCGCATTCTATCAGAAGCCGCGAAATCCGAGGCACAATCCCGGCATGTTTCGCCTCCCATGTTGATTCTCGGCATCGAGACCTCCTGCGACGAGACTGGCGTGGCCCTCTACGAGGCCCCGGAACGGGGATCGTCCATGCGCGATGCCCGCGCCGGGGGACTGCTCGCCCACGCGGTGCACTCGCAGGTCGCGATGCACGAAGCCTACGGGGGCGTCGTTCCGGAACTCGCCTCCCGCGACCATCTGCGCCGGCTGGTACCTCTCAGCCGGGACGTACTTGCGCGCGCCGGTCGCCGGATCGAAGACCTGGGCACGGTCGCCTACACCGAGGGGCCGGGCCTGGCGGGCGCGCTGCTGGCGGGCGCCGCGTTCGCGCGCAGCCTCGCACACGCGCTCGGCGTGCCGGCGTTCGGCATCCATCATCTCGAGGGCCACCTGCTTTCACCGCTGCTCTCGGCCAGGGCACCGAAATTCCCGTTCGTCGCGCTGCTGGTCTCCGGAGGGCACACGCAATTAATGCGCGTGCACGGGATCGGGCACTACGAGCTGCTCGGCGAGACACAGGACGATGCGGCGGGCGAAGCCTTCGACAAAACGGCGAAACTCCTCGGCCTGGGCTATCCCGGGGGTCCGGCACTTTCGACGCTTGCGGAATCAGGCAACCCGAAACGCTACCGGCTGCCGCGCCCGATGATTGGCAGCGGCGATCTGGAATTCAGTTTTTCGGGACTCAAGACCGCGGTACATACCTTGCTCAGGAACGAACCCGGCGCGCCCCATCCCGATATTGCGCGTGCTTTCGTAGACGCGGTCGTGGAAGTGCTGGAAGCGAAGTGCGCGCTGGCAATGGAACGGACCGGGCTCACGCAGCTGGTGATCGCGGGCGGCGTCGGCGCGAACCGGCAACTGCGCGCGGCGCTGGACGCCAAAGCGCGTCCGGCCGGATTCGACGTGTTCTACCCGGAACCGGAACTGTGCACCGACAACGGTGCGATGATCGCGTTTGCGGCCGCCTTGCGTCTGGAAGCGGGAAAGCAGGCCGCGGCGGAATCCGGGTTCAGCGTCCGGCCGCGCTGGGACCTGGCGGCGATCAGCTAGATTTCTCGCGACGTTTTCTCGCCGCGTAGGCTTCGAGGTGCGTAGCGGCGATTTCCAGCACCGGCGCGGCGAGCGCGCGCTTGCGGGCCGTCGCGAGCAGCGCGCCGAGGATGTGGTCGCCTTCGGCTTGCCTGCCCGATTCGACGTCGCGCAGCATCGAGGCCGAAAACACCGAGCCCTTCTGCGTCAGCAAGCCGCGGTAATTCGCCAGCACGCCCTTGGGCGTCGGATAGCCTTCCGCGGTCGCCACCGAGGCGCATTCGCCGAGCAGCGCCAGCGTGAGTTTTTCGCCCGAACCGGTGGCGACGATGTCGCCGACCGGTGCGCGCATCAGGCAGGTAATGCCGGCCAGCGTCGCGAGCAGCACCCATTTGTCCCACATCGCCTGCTCAACGTTGTCGAGCTGCTTCCAGTCGAACTTCACGCCCGCGAGCGCCACCGAGAGTGCCTCGCATACCGCTTTCTGGCCCGCCTTTTCCCCCGCCACGCGCGGTCCGAACACGATGCGGTGGAATTCGTTCAGGTGGCGGATCCCGCCGTCCGGCGCCAGCGTCGAGGCGATGTAGGCGACGCCGCCGAGCACCCTTTCCCGCCCGAAGCGCTGGTCCAGCACCTGCATGTGCGAAATGCCGTTCAGCATCGGCAGCACGTAGCCTCGGCTGCCAGCCATAGCAGGCGCGATCGCGTCGACCGCGCTCGCGAGGTCGTACGCCTTGGCGGTGAAGAGGATCACGTCGTATTCCGGCTCAACCTGCGTTTCGGTCAGGCATCTCGGCGCCACGGACAGGTCGCCGAACCTGCTCGAGATTCGCAGGCCGAATTTCGCGAGGAGCTCCGCGCGCTGCGGCCGCACCTGGAAGCTCACGTCGGCCCCCGCCTCGGCCATGCGGCCGCCGAAATAGCCGCCTACGGCGCCTGCGCCGAGCACCAGGATCTTCATGTCTTCCTCTCTCCGAGACGAGGTTCCGCGCCCTTCAGGATGCGGCCGATGTTTTCGCGGTGGCGCCAGACGAGCAGCAGCGCGATCGCGGCGACCACCGGGACGATGGGTTGTTCGCCAAACAGGAAAAATGCGTAGCACACGGAAAATACCGCCGCGATCATCGAGGCAAGCGAAATCATGCGGAAAAAGGCGATGATGATACCGAAGGAGGCGAGCGTGGCGAGGCCGAGCCAGGGATTGAGGGCGAATAGCACGCCCGCCGCCGTCGCGACGCCCTTGCCGCCCTTGAAGGCGTGAAACACCGGATAGAGGTGGCCGAGAAACGCCATCGCGCCCGCAAGCGGCGCGTCGAACCCGGCGATCGCGCTCTCGCCGGTGTAGAGCACGGTCAGCGCCACGGCCAGCGCGCCTTTGCCCGCGTCGCCGATGAGCGTCAGCGCGGCGGCGAGCCGGTTGCCCGTCCTGAGCACATTGGTCGCCCCGGGATTGCTGGAGCCGTAGCTGCGCGGATCGGGCAGGCTCATCAGCCGACTCACCAGCACGGCGAACGAGATCGACCCGAGCAGATAGGCGGCCAGCGCGATCAGTAGCGTCTGCATAGGGTCTGGATTCTATAATCTGCCGGCATGGACTCCATCCTGATTCGCGATCTGCGGGTCGACGTGCTGATCGGCATCCACAGGCGCGAGCGCCACGTGGCGCAGGTCGTCTCGATCGACCTCGACATCGGACTGCCCGGGGAGGCGGTGTTCGCCTCTGACCGCGTCGCCGACACCATCGATTACGAGCAGGTGGCGCTCGGCATCAAGGCCCTTGCCGCGAGCGGCCACTTCAAGCTGGTGGAGACCTTCGCCGAGCGCATCGCCCGGTTGCTGATCAATGACTTCAAGGCCCCCTGGGTGAGAGTCAGCGCCGCCAAAATCGGCATCCTGCCGAACGCGAAGTTCGTCGGCGTTTCGATCGAGCGCGGCAAGCGCTAGCAGTCATCCACGGGGATGATGTTTCGCGTGCAGCAGCTTCATGCGCTCGCGCGCCACGTGGGTGTAGATCTGGGTGGTGGAGATGTCGGCGTGCCCGAGCAGCATCTGCACCACGCGCAGGTCGGCGCCGTGGTTGATCAGATGGGTCGCGAAGGCATGGCGCAGCACGTGCGGCGACAACGGCCTGCCGGGAACGGCGCGCGCGCCATAGCGCTTGATGTTCTGCCAGAACGCCTGCCGGGTCATGCTCGCCCCCCGGGCGGTGATGAACAGATGGTCGGAGGATTTTTTCTTCAGCAATGAAGATCTGAAATCTTTCAGGTAACGGCGAACCCAGTCCACCGCCTCTTCGCCCAGCGGCACCAGGCGCTCCTTGGCGCCCTTGCCCATGACGCGCAGCACGCCGGCATCGAGGTTCACTTCGAATACCTTGAGGCCCACCAGCTCCGAGACGCGCAGGCCCGCGGCATAGAGCACTTCGAACATGGTGCGATCGCGCATGCCGCGCGGCGTACCGACATCCGGCGCGGCGAGCAGCGCCTCGACGTCGGCTTCCGACAGGACCTTCGGGAAGCGCGGCGTGTGCTTGGGCGGATCGAGCTTGAGCGTGGGATCGGCCTTGATTTTCCGCTCGCGCAGGCACCAGCCGAAGAAACGCTTGAGGCTGGAAAGCATGCGCGCCGCGCTGGAGGCGCGGCCCCGGCGCGCAGCGAGAAACGCGAACAGGTTTTCCTCGCTGGCCTTTGCCAGAGGAGTTTTTTTCAGAAAGGAAGCAAGTTGCGCCAGGTCGCGCCGATACGAAGCGAGCGTGTTCTGCGCCAGGCCGTCTTCCAGCCACAGGTCATCGCAGAACGAATCGACGAGCGGCGCATCCGCGCCGCCAAACCCCGCCGCGCTGTTTGCGCTCAGGGCCTGAGCTCGAACGGATCCGCGCCCGATTCGTGCATCAGCAGCCAACGCTTGGCCTCCAGCAGGTAACCACCGGTCGCGTGCCCGAAGCCGCCGATGCCGTCGGCGGCGACCACGCGATGGCAGGGAATCACGATCGGCAGCTTGTTGTCGCCGCAGGCCTGGCCCACGGCGCGCGCTTCTGCGTCGAGTTTGCGCGCCAGCTCGCCGTAGGTGAGCGTGCGGCCGCGCGGAATCGCGCACATGGCGTCCCAGACGCGGCGCTGGAAATCCGTGCCCTCGATCAGCAGCGGCAGATCGAAGCTCGCGTCCGGGTCTTCGCGATAGCGCTCGAGCTGGCGCGCGGCCCGCTCAGCGAGCGCGTTCTCCGGCGCCTTCGAGTCCGCGGTGAGCGGCAGGTAGCGGATCTCGGCCAGCCGCGATTCGCGCGTCGCCACGGCAACCTTCATCTTCGGGAACTCGATCACGGCTTGCCAGTGCATCTCAGGCCGCCGCCAGCTTTTCGATCCTGCCCGGCAACTCGTCGGCGATCTCGACAATTCGTCCGGCTTTTTCTTCATAATATCGATTCTAAGGGAGGATCAGACATGGGAACGTTCATCGAACTCAAATCGGCCGACGGACACAAATTCGCCGCGTATCGCACCGAGCCCGCGGGCAAGCCGCGCGGCGGCGTGGTGGTGATCCCGGAAATCTTCGGCGTCAACAGCCACATCCGGCAGGTCACCGACGGCTATGCTGCGGACGGCTATCTGGCGGTGTCGCCGGCGATGTTCGATCGCGCGCAGCGCAACTACGACACCGGCTACTCGCAGCCCGAGATCGAGGCCGGCGTCGCCATCATGCAGAAGCTCGACCCGAAGCAGAGCATGCTGGACGTGCAGGCGGCGATCAGCGAGGCGGCCAAGGGCGGCAAGGTCGGCATCGTCGGCTATTGCTACGGCGGCACCGTGTCATGGATGGCCGCGGCGCGCGCGAGCGGTCTTGCGTGCTCGGTGCCCTACTACGGCGGCGGCATGCACGGCCTGATCGGCGAAAAGCCAAAAATCCCGGTGATGTGCAATTTCGGCGAGACCGACCAGTCGCCGACGCTCGCGCAGGCGAAGGAGATCACCGCCGCGCACCCGGCGATCACGGCGCACTTCTACGCCGGCGCCGGGCACGGCTTCAACTGCGACCAGCGCGGCTCCTGGAACGCCGAAGCCGCCAAGCTCGCGCGCAGCCGTACCATCGAGTTCTTTCGCAAACATCTGGGCTGATTGAGCCCGCGAATGGAGGCCGCCATGGCTGCCGCATCTTCCCTCACGAATCGACAGTACCGCCTTGCCGCCCGTCCGGTCGGGCTGCCTAAGCCCTCCGACTGGAACCTCACCACCGAAGCGGTGACCGACCCCGCCGAGGGGCAGGTGCTGGTGAAGGTGCTGCAGCTTTCTCTCGACCCTGCGATGCGCGGCTGGATGAACAAAGGCAGGAGCTACATTCCGCCGGTTGCGATCGGCGAAGTGATGCGCGCGGGCGGCGTGGGCAAGGTGGTTGCGTCGAAGTACCCTGACTTCGCCGCGGGCGACATCGTCAACGGCGGTTTCGGCATCCAGGAGTACTGCCTGATCGACGGCAAGGACGCCGCGCGCACGGGCCTTGCGAAGATCGACCTGCGCCTCGGCACGCCCTCGCAATGGCTGAATGCGCTCGGCATGCCTGGCATGACCGCCTATTTCGGCCTGCTGGAAGTGGGCCAGCCGAAGGCAGGCGACACCGTCGTGGTCTCTGGCGCGGCAGGCGCGGTCGGCCAGACCGTCGGCCAGGTCGCGCGCATTAAGGGCTGCCGCGCGGTGGGCATCGCCGGCGGCAGGGCAAAGTGCGATTTCGTGGTCAACGATTTGAAGTTCGACGCCTGCATCGACTACAAGGGCGGCAATGTGCAGGACGGCCCCCGGGCCGTGCGCGACGGGCTGAAGGCGCACTGCCCCAAGGGCGTGGACGTCTACTTCGACAACGTCGGCGGCGAGATCCTCGACACGGTGCTCACGCGCATCAACCGCAGCGCGCGCATCGTCATCTGCGGCGCGATCTCGCAGTACAACAACACCACGCCCGTCAAGGGACCGGCCAACTACATGTCGTTGCTGGTCAACCGCGCGCGCATGCAGGGCATGGTGGTGTTCGACTACGCCGACCGCTACGCGGTTGCGATCAAGGACATCGCGCAGTGGATGAAGGAAGGAAAGTTCATCTCGCGTGAGGATGTGGTCGCGGGCATCGAGAATTTCCCCGCCACGCTGAACAAGCTGTTCAGCGGCGAGAACTTCGGCAAGCTGGTGCTGAAAGTCACCGATGGATGACGGATAGAGTCGTTTGGTGCAATCTGGTGCAAATTGGTGTAATCTGGCCCCATGCCAATTGCCGAAAAAACCATCCGCCAAAGCATCAGCCTTCCGGCGCGCGTCGCGCGCCGGGTGAAATCCCTGGCGAAGAGC
>Ga0247727_10012881_pt1 | contig 14233 bp, 13 predicted proteins | sample WisWelCaveWW1625_FD_202498 | JGI IMG/M metagenome (GOLD analysis project Ga0247727, IMG submission 202498) | Biofilm microbial communities from Wishing Well Cave, Virginia, United States - WW16-25 | ecosystem: Environmental > Aquatic > Deep subsurface > Groundwater > Cave microbial mat | place... | reverse complement strand
GATGTAACACAAAATAACCAGACCCAAGATGAGGTGCAGCCAGCGGCATATAGTTCGGGCGCGCTTTTGGGTGATCATTATTCTGTTTTTAATAATTCCTTTATCCGGGCCAACAATTCTTCAGTGTTAAACGGTTTAACGAGGTACGCATCGGCACCAACCTCTATGCCGATTTTTCGATCCTCTTCTTCGGCCCGGGAGGTCAGCATAATGATGGGGATACTCTGGTGCTTTTCCTGGGATTTCAAAAGACGGCAAAAATTAAAACCGTTGATGATGGGCATCATCACATCCAGAATGATCAATTCCGGGAATTGTTTAAAAGCCTTTTCTAAACCCTCGGTCGCGTCGTGAGAAACGATCACCTCATAACCGTTGGACTTTAGATTCCCCTCCAACGTTTTGACAATCACCGGATCATCATCCACGACCAAGATTCTTCTCGACATGAATTTATTTAGCCCTCAAATTTTGCGTATTCACAATCGCTTCTAATTTATCCAAACGCGCGGTGATTTGTTTGAGATATTCGATAACAATAGCGTGGGTATACTGGGCGTCAATCCCCACCGGAGAATTCGCCAGGCTGATTTTATCAATGACTTCCTTATATTCGTCTTTGGTTTTTTTAAGGGGATCGATGGAATTCATAAGCTGAGTTTATTGTAACGTGATTTTTTTACGGAAACAAGATAAAAAAAGGAAACCCCGTACCACATAGGGTACGGGGCCCAACCCTGCACCGATGGGTGCAGGGGTATAAACCCTGAACCCAATATGGTTCAGGGGAAAACCCCTGTCGCTAACGCGGTTACAGGGGGCTAGACAAGGAGAGGCATTCTCCTTTGAATGAAAAAATGGTGACGAAGTTAGATTTCTCGGTTAATTTAAAACCAGCAAAAATCATACCAAATTTTCTGAACTTTCTTGTCAAAATTTCCTGATGACCATAACTTATTGGTAATTAAAATATTTTGGGAATGTTTTATTTTCGAAAGCGGGAAATGAAACCACGGCAACGCGCAAAAATGTTTAATCCCGGCATCCGTGTTCAAAATGATAAACACAGCATCGGGGTGGACAGTCCCTCCCTGTCCCTATCGATTTGTTTTAGAGAATTGGCGTGGAATACTTTTATAAATCGAAGATAAAAGAAAAGCAAAACCTAAAGTGAGGATAATCGTTGCCCCGGTGGCCAGGTTATAGGCATAGGAAACCCATATCCCACCAGCCGTAAAAACAATGCCAAAAACAATCGACAGATAAATTGTCTTTTTGAAACTATGCGTGTACTGTTTGGCTATGGCCACCGGCAGGGTCATCAAAGCGATGACTAAAATCATTCCAACAACCTTGATCAGCATTACCACTGACAATGCCACCAAACACAACAAGGCATAATACAAAAAATTCACCGAGACACCGCTGACCCGGGCAAAGTCTTCATCAAAGGAAAAACTTAAAAGGTCGTTATATAGCCAAACCACAATCAGGACGATTAAAATATCCAGGACAAGCATTAACCAAATATCCGCCATAGAAACCGTCAAGATATTGCCAAAAAGATAGCCAAATAAATCCGGCGCGTAACCTGGTGTTAACTTAATCAGGATAATCCCCAAGGCCATACCGATGGACCAGAAGATGCCGATGGTCGTATCTTCAGGAAGTCTACTTCTGCGACTAACAAACCCAATCCCCAGCGCCGAGGCAATGCTGAAAGGTAAAACCGTCCACAAAGGGTTTACCCCTAAAAAATATCCTAAGCCAATACCGCCAAAAGCCGCGTGAGCAATCCCGCCGCTTAAACCCAGCATTCTTTTAAAAACAATATAAACGCCGATGACCCCGCAACAAATACTCGCCAGGACCGCGGCGATAAAAGCGTTTCTCATAAACTCAAATTGCAAAGCTTCGATCATGGGTGTTTATGCTCCTTTAAAATCCGATGCGGCACGCCATGGGCAATCAAATCAACGGGACATTCATAAACGGCCTCCAGATGTTCCGCCGTGATTTCCTTGGAGTCATGGTAAAAAAGTTTCCGATTCAAACAGGCGATTTTATTGACAAAACTCGCCACCGCGCCGATATCATGGGAGACCAAAATAATCGTCATCTCTTTTTTTAATTTTTCCAAAAGGTCATAAACACCAACCTGCATCGGCTTGTCCACGCTGGCGGTCGGTTCATCGAGAATAAGAAGCTTCGGGTTTTGCGTCAATGCCCGGGCGATAAAAACTCTTTGCCTTTGCCCTCCTGAAAGCTGGCCGATTTGCCGGTCTTTCAGATGCCACATCCCAACGGTCTTGAGCGCTTCTTCGGCAAATTTTCTATCTTCTGAGTTGAAACGCCGTAACCAGCCAACTTGATTTAGCCTCCCGAGCAAAACGACTTCCCAAACGCTGATGGGAAACTCCTTATCAAAAACGGTTGTCTGCGGGACATAGCCAATGAATTTCCGGGCGTCCTTAGGCTGACGGCCCAAAACCAAAACCTCGCCGCGATTAGGTTTAATTAGTCCCAGAATAAGTTTTAAAAGCGTTGTTTTCCCCGCGCCATTGGGGCCGATAATCCCCAAGAAATCTTCCTTGCGGATAGTAAGGTTGATATCTTCGAGGACAACCTGCTCTTCGAAACTCACCCAAATATTTTTTAATTCGATGATTTTATTGTTCTGTGTCATTGGAAAGCATTTACCAGTTGATCAGTAACCCGGCGTAAATTCTCGAGATAATCTTTGGCCAAGGCATCGGTGACGATGGGTTTGGCATTGATTTCTTTGGCGATGACCTCCGCCGTTTTCCGACTGAACTGCGGTGAAGTTAAAACGGCGCGAATGCATTTCTCCTTCGCGCGCTTGAGTATTTCAGATATTTCCTGAGCGGTCAACTCTTTGCCCTCTTTCTCCATGGAAATCTGTTCGAGGGAATAATCCGCGGCCAGATACCCCCATTCCGGATGCACGACTAAAAAAGCCCGGCCGGCAAAAGCCGCCAATTTGTTTTTTATTTTCGTGTCGAGCGCTTGCAAACGGCTGATAAAATCCCGCGTGTTGGCTTTATAGAATTGGGCATGGCTTGGATCAATATCGCTCAAGGCATTCTCAATATTCTCGGCCATCGTGACAACCCGAATAGGCGACAGCCAAATATGCGGATCGGCAAACCCGTGCGCATGTCCGTCATGCGCGTCGGCGTTCATCGATAAAAGTTCGACTCCGGAAGAGCTATCGCAAAGACGTATCGTTTTGTTTAATCCCAAAAGCTTGTCCAACCAATACAATTCAAATTCCAAACCCGTTCCCACTTTAACATATAAATCCGCCGTGCTTATCTCTTTTAATTGATTTGGGGTGGGCTCGTAGGTGTGCGGTTCCGCGCCCGGGGGGATCATGACGCTGACCTTGACTTTATCTCTGCCGATCTGTTCGACAAATTCGGCTAAAGGTAGAATAGTCACCACGACGCTTACTTTCGAATCGGCACAAACGTATTGATTTGGGGGAAAAAAACTTGCGATAGAAAAGACTATAACGCTAAATACTCCTATTCTCATTTAGGAAAGGCGTAGGGACAGGCATGCGACCTGTCCCGTTGTAAAACATTGATTGTAAACAAACAGACCTATCGTTTGCTCTTTGTTACTGAGGACTTTCTTAAGTCTTTACTTAAGGTGATGAGGTTTTTCAACGACTTCAACGACTCTTCCCAATTGCGGGTCTTCAAACCGCAGTCGGGATTGATCCAGAAGTTTTCTTTCGGGATGACTTTTAGCGCCCTTTTGACGACTTCCTTCATATTTTTGACGTTGGGAACGGCCGGAGAATGGATGTCCCAGACACCAAGTCCGATCTGGCGTTTGAAATTAACTTTCTCAAAACTCTTGATGATATCGCCGCGGCTGCGGGTCGTTTCAATGGAAATGACGTCAAAATCCATGTCATTGATTTCCTTGACGATTTCGCCAAATTCCGAATAACACATATGCGTGTGGATCTGCGTCTTAGGGTCGGTATTGACCGCCAATCGAAAAGACTTGATCGCCCAATCAAAATATTTTTTCCAATTTTTTCTTTTGAGGGGGGCCTTTTCGCGGATAGCCGGCTCATCGATTTGGGCGATCTTGATTCCGGCCTTTTCATAATCCCGGATTTCATCCTGCAAGGCCAAACCTAACTGATACGCCACCTGCTCAATCGGGATATCTTCCCGCACATAGCTCCAGGCGATGATGGTGACGGGTCCGGTCAACATTCCTTTGACGTGCTTTTGAGTTAGACTCTGCGCGTAAACGATCTCTTCAACCGTCATCGGTTTTGGCCGGGAAATATCTCCGTAAATAATTGGCGCCCGGTAAACACGGGTGCCGTAGGAAATAATCCAACCCTTCTTAGTGGTGGCGATGCCATCGAGTTTTTCGGCGAAAAATTCTACCATGTCCGTGCGTTCAAATTCGCCATGGACTAAGACATCCAGCCCTAAATCTTCCTGGATTTTAATGAGCTCTCTGATCTTGCCGCGGACAAATTCCTTGTATTGCTCTTGAGAAATCTTCCCCAAACGAAAATCCAATCTCTTTTCCCGGACTTCGGCTGTCTGAGGAAAACTCCCGATGGTCGTGGTCGGAAATAAAGGCAGATTCAAAATCTTGGAGTGAAGTTTAATGCGGCTAGCATAAGGCGTGCTCTTTGAGAAATCCTTTTTGGTCAAAGCCTCGACGCGGTTTTGCACCGCGCTGTTGAAACCAAAACCCGAAGGGCTTGACTGCGCCGGAACCTGACCACTTTGAAAAGACTGACAAATCAACCTTAATTCTTTGAGTTTCTCCTCGGCAAAGGCCAGGCGGCTCAATAAAGCCGCGTCTAAATCTTCACCTTGAAGAGTAATCGGCAGATGATATAAAGGCGCCGCGTTGGAAACGATAATATTATTCACCTTCGCAAATAATTCCTTGAGAATCCCAACGGCTTTAGCCAAATCGGTTTTCCAAACGTTTCGTCCATTGGCCAAACCGGCGATCAAGGTTTTATCTTTCGGGAAGCCATATCTCTTGATACCGGCCAAATTTTCCGGGCCATTGACAAAATCCAAACCAATAGCCGCCACCGGCAATTCATAAAGGTCTTTTAAAAAATCAACACTGTCGTAATAAGTGATTAGATTGATGCGACATTTAGTCCCGCCTAAAATTTTATAGGCTTTTTTAATCAGTTTTATCTTCTCGGCGGTCAATTCCATGACAAAGGCTGGTTCTTCGATATGAACCTCTTTAAAATCATTGATGATTTCCTTGTAAACTTCAGCCAAATCCGTCAGATATTTGGCGAATTTGTTTTTGGGAATACCTTTGGATAGTTTTAAAAACGTGAACGGCCCAATCAAAGCTGGGATACCTTTGTTGAATTTGGTAAGGAATTCTTCGGGCTTGTTCCAATTCAATTTAAATTTGACGTTTTTTAAAACGGAAAAGTCGGGAACCAAATAATGATAATTGGTGTTAAACCATTTGGTCATCTCCAACGCGCTCTTGCCGCGGCAAAGTTCATAATAGGCCTTCATGTCCTTGGGGGTGTATAAACCGACCATGATGGCCGTATCCAGCATCAGGTCATAACCGGTGATTTCCCCGACCGGAAAGAAATCGACGGATTGTCCGTAAGTCGATAACATTTGTTCCTGGAGCTTATCCAGCGTCTGGCGTGTTTGTTCAGGTGAATGTTCGCCTTTCCAAAAGCCCTCGATAATTTTTTTGTATTCTCTGTTTTTTCCGAGCCGCGGGAAACCGTACGCGTAAGTCTGCATGCAATTCTCCTGTATTTTGTATTTTGGGCAAGGACAGGACAATGTCCTGTCCCTACGATTACTTTGTTTCAGGTTTTGCTTCCGGTGGTTTGCGGTGAGCCTCGATGCTGACGGTTACCTTGACATCATCACCGACAACAACGCCGCCGGCATCCAATTGTTTGTTCCAGGAAACACCGTAATCTTGACGATTGACGGTGAATTCGCAAGTGATGCCGATAGCCTCATCACCGAAAGGACTCTTGATTGGTCCGGCGATGGTCGCGGGAATATTGATTTCCTTAGTCACACCGTGCATGGTCAACTGGCCGGTGAGTGTATAATTCGAAGCGGAACCTTCTATTTTCGTGCTGTTAAAAGTGATGGCGGGATATTTCTCGACATCAAAAAATTCCGCGGTGCGCAAATGCTCATCGCGTTGTTGATTGCGGGTATCGATGCTGGCGACTTTAATCGTGATATCAAACTGAGAGTTGATGGGATTATCCTTATCAAATAGTATTGTTCCGGTGTAATCGGAGAAATCCCCGCGAGTGGTGCTGACCATTAAATGCTGGACAGAAAAACTAATGTTAGAGTGGGCGACATCAATGTCATAGCTATCGGCGGCGCGCGCGCTCAATGGAGTTAAAAATATCAATACAAAAAGAGATAGTCCAGCCAAGTTTTTCCTCGAAGTTCTAAACATTTGTTCCCTCCTTTTTTTGGTTTTTCCCGATAGGCACTTGCTTCTCTGCCGGCAGGCAGGGCGTCGCGCGCTATCTCTCTGCGGGCCGCCTTCGGCGGGATCACATCGAAATTTTTCGCCTATCTGGTCCCGCCAGAGGCGGAGTCGGAATTTTAACTTTTTATTAAAATTCCGATGTGACGAAATAAGCAGGCGGTATTATACCACAACTATTTTTAAGTAAAACGAATATTTTCTTGAGATATGCACCCCCGAACTCCTAATTCTACGACGGAAGTTTCCTTCTTTTACCTCTTTTTTTACTTTTCTACTTAGGAGTTAAAGGACAAAGCTGTTTTATGAGAGCGTCTGGGGAGAGATATTTTCGAGGTAGCGGTAGTATTCGCTGTCGGTGTTGAGGATGGTATGACAGACTATAGGTTTATAAAATCTGGGAGACGCTTAACTTATTGTTTCCCGAATTCAGTACCAGGATTTTGTCAACTACTGTTTTTAAAGACCCTATTCCCTCGACAACTAACTTTTGTTTATCCTTTTGCCTAAATTGACTTGCGATGCCGATGCAATTTCGAATTATTTAGTTGCAGAGAAACTATATCCTCATTTCTGGTGTTCTGCTACCGTCGTATTGATTTTTTAAAAAGACTGGTACTCGACCAACTGCCATCCACATCACCCAGCAAAGTCGCCCGGAAATCTTGATTGGGCTGATCCGAGGAAAGAAAAGAAAAAGCACGCGATGGCGGGGTAAAAACCCATTCTCCCGTTTTATCGTTCTTATAAATCGGAGGATAGCCTTTGGCATGTCTCCATATGGAAATAAAAACGTCGAAAGCAACCCGTCCATTGGGGATGACATCAGCCGCTCTAATTTGTTGGGGCGAAAGGGTCCGCCTTCCCAATAGATAGTCCAAGACCAAGGACGCATCATTAAGGGTAATGATATTCTTTGTACTGAGATTACCAATTTTCTTTGGTTTGAGTGAATAATCCAGGCCGTTGAACAAATCCTTCAATGCGTAACGGCCATCCGATCCATTAACGATCCTGCCGTCATTCTCGCCCGTTATATCCATGGCAACATCCTTCACCACAGCATTAGATAAGTCATACACGACACTACCGGAGATATCCGAACCTTTTGCGAGGACGGCCACAGTAATGGGAATGGGCCCAGTGAGCGCAGTATCGAACTGGTATCTGATAATAAAAACAGGACGACCATTATCCAAAAATAATGTGGCCAGAGCCGAATCATCATCTTCTCCCTTGATCGGAGAAAAAAGTTTGACAATGCCACCTCTTCTTTCACCCGTCTCTCGATCAAGAAAAAAAGTACGCGTCTCTTCATCGGTCTCCCCCGTTCTTATATTCAAAAAGACGACATTACTGTCAATGACAGCTGAGTTGTTGAAAATCTTCATTGTGACAGGAAACATAAGAAGAGAGTCTTCTTCAGAGTAAGAGTGTTCCCACTTGAGTTGCGTATTGTGATCAAAGTAATAAATAACCATGGGGCGACCCAGCCGGAGGGTTTGATTTGTTTTGGTCGAAGATTTTGGCTTTATGCCCAAGAATGATAAAAAAGCTCCTTTATGTAAGGCCGGTTTTATGCGAGAAGAAAGAAATTTATTGATACTCTGGGCTCTCTGTGGAGTTCCCACTTCAATAGTCGCCACCGCAAATTCGCCGTCACGAAAATCCAACGCAAGTGCCCAAAAACCCGGTTTTCCATAATACGGCCCCTGGGATTGTCCCGTAACCGCATCCAGACGATAAAGAACAAAATTTATTTTGGATGCAATTATATCGGTCAGAGAGACCATTAATTGATTGGTCGCGGGATCAAAATTAAATCGATCTAGCCCTGAAAAAAACCAAATGTCATTCTTCTTAACAATCAACGTATTAAAGTCAGGATCTCTTTCAAGGGAAGGGTAACTGTATTTGTTCACCATCATCTCATCATGACGATGTTTTAAGACATAAAAGGCATCTCGGTAAGGCCATAAGACTTGGTCAACACTGTCGTTGCCGGGAATCGCATTATCCATACCGAATGCACCGAGTAATTGACCAGCGAAAGAGTATATCCGGCAGATACCCACCTCCTGTCTGTATAGGCTTGCCGTTAACCACGCGTGATTTAAATCCTCCAGTTACGAATTTGTCACCCTCTGGAGAAACCGCTACCGAAGTAAAAAGATCAACCTCAAAGGCATCTTGAGCCATAATCTGAATAAATGGCGTGGAAAGATCGGCGGGTTGTATGATGACAACTCCTTTTCTGTCTGAAGGACCACCTATGGTACCGACGGCTACCATATCACCCCGTGGTGAGACCGCAAAATCGTACACTGAGAACTCTATACGTGTATTAATGACCTTCTGCTCTTGCGTGGATAGATCATAAGTCACAAAGGTAACTGATTGATATGGAGGAAAGAGATTAAAGGAATATCCCGCAATGTAGATTTTATCTTTTGTTTGCCGGACAAAGACAGGAAAATTTAACTCTTTATTATCAAAGAACGGCTCGTACTCGAGATTCCCATCCTGAGCAAAACCCACAGAGATGCCCGTCATCGATAAAAGTATAAAAAAAAGACAAAGAATCTTGAAGCCATTAAGAATCCGCATTTTCATTTCCTCCTTTTTGTCGTTACAGGATTTTTGGAAGATTGAATCAAAGAGAGCTATTCTATTCTCAAGATTATTTTTCTGTCAATATGACAATCTATGACAAAGTCTCCGAATTTTTAAAGCAGGCAAAAGTAGAATGTTTAATGTTGGGGCGAAAGCGCCCGAATTTCCTGCATGATACGGCTGGTTGTCTCTTGATAGGATTCGTGAGAAGAATGCTCAACGGCCTTGCCAAAATAAACCGTCACCGGATGTCGTTTTAGCTGCCTGGCTCCGGCCGGAAGCACATCATTTGCTCCTTTGACAAAGGTCGGGATCACCGGGACCTGACCTTTATCCGACAATAAAGCCACGCCGGGTAAGAACTTATTCATGTCTTTTTTGATCCTTGTTCCTTCAGGAAAAATCACCAGGCCATAACCTCGTTTTAATCGTTTCAAGGCTTCCTTTACAGCGCCGATGTCCCGCGACTCCCGCTTTAAAGGAAAAGCCCCCCATTCAGAAAGGATAAATCCAAGAATCTTATTTCTAAATAGAGAATCCTTAGCGATAAAACATAGCCGGCGCTTGATGGATATGCCGACCACGAAAGGGTCAAGATTGCTCAAATGATTGCTGGCGAGAATGAAGCCGCCTTTGACAGGAATATTTTCAATACCATAGACTTTTATCGGAAAAAGAAATTTACTTAAAATGACAAAAAGGACATAACCAATCCAATAAAGCATGGCTAAAATTTTAAAATGAGTCTTTCCCCATATTTAATAAGTTGCTGTGCTTTGTTTAAAGATTTTGCTTCCGCATAAATACGCACCAAAGGCTCGGTCCCCGACGGCCTAAACATAAGCCAGCTCTCATCTTCACAAATCAATTTAACGCCGTCATAATCCTTCAGCTCAATGACTTTTTTACCTAAGAGCCGCTTGACCGATTTGATTTTGTCCGGATCAAATGGTTTTTTACCTAAACCCAAATCCGAACGGACATAATAATAACGGCCGAATTCTTTCTCCATTTCATCAATGAGCTGCTTTAAATTCTTTTTACGATAAACCATCATCTCCAGCAAAAGAAGTCCGGCCAAAGTGCCATCACGCTCGGGAATGTAATTCTGGAAACCAATGCCGCCAGCCTCTTCCCCGCCGGTTAAAATATTTTCGGAGGCCATCAAATCCGAAATGTATTTAAAACCCACCGGCGTTTCGTAAAGTTTCAATCCCAACTTATTCGTAATGTGATCCAGCATTGTCGTTCCGCAAATAGTCTTGACCACACCGCCGTTTAGCCCCCGGTCCTGCACTAAATGGAGAATCAGCAGCCCGAGGATTTTCTGCGGGCTGACAAAATCGCCGTTGGAACTGACCGCCCCAATACGGTCCGCGTCGCCGTCTAAAATCAGGCCTAAATCAATCTTCTCTTTTTTCACTCTGGCGCAAAGTTCTTGAACGTATTCCGCCACCGGTTCCGGCTTCCCGCCGTCAAAAGTAGGATTGACGTCCGCTCTCATCAAAGACAATCTCACCTTGGTTCCTTTTAAAACTTCGGCCATGAGGCCGTTGCCGCTGCCGTGCATGACATCGGTTAAAACTTTAAACGCGGTATTCTTGATGCGATTCAAATCCAAATACTTCTTTAAGAATTGAACATAATCCACTCTAAAGTTATGAATGACAACCCTTCTCTCCTTAACGGCCTGCGCCAAATCCATGGTCGCCACTTCGGTTCTGCACAAATAATACTCGACAATATTCGTGATCTCTTTGGAGGCCGCCCCGCCCTGCCAGGTTTTAATTTTAATACCGTTGAATTTTCCCGGATTGTGACTGGCCGTGATCATGATCCCAACGGCACATTTCAGGCGAGTCACGCCAAAGCTCAAAGCCGGCGTCGGGATGGCCGCGTCCGAGAGATACACTTCGACATTGTTCTTCGCCAAAACACGACTGACGATCTTCGCGTATTCATCCGAAAGAAATCGGGTGTCAAAGCCGACGGCTACCCGTTTCTCGATGCCTGACTTTCTTTTCAAATCATGGTTTACCCATTCGCTAATCGCCTGAGAAACAATCGCCACGTTTTTAAAGGTGAACGTATCGGAGATAACGGCTCGCCAGCCATCGGTTCCGAATTTAATTTCAGTATTCATTGTGTCAGTCATCGAACTCTCCTGTTTCAATTTTTTGTTTCTGCTCATTGTAAGTATAATTGATGTTTTTTTATGTAATCCGCCACGTTCTCGAAAACAAAATATTTAATGGTCTTCCCATCGGCAAGGCACCGGCGCACATACGAAGAGGAAATATCAATCCCCGGCATCGTGACCGGCACATAAGCAATCCCCTTGGTCTTTTTAAACTGCCCCGGGCGATTAACCACGATAAACGTCGCAATCTTCAAAATGTCTTTAATGTATCTCCAATTCCTCAACTGCGGTAAGGTATCGCCGCCAATGATAAAAAATAACCTCGCGCGCCCTTTATATAGCTGCTTAAAGTGACACAGGGTATCAATCGTGTAGGACGTCCCCGACTTTTTGATTTCAAAATCTGAAATCTCAAAAAAAGGATTCCCTTTAATGGCCAAGTGTACCATGTTGAACCGATCCTGAGAAGAGGCCACCTGGTTGGGATTTTTATGCGGTGGAATGTTGCTCGGGACAAAAACCACCTTCTCCAATCGGCATTTCTCCAAAGCCATCTGGGCCATCGCCAAGTGGGCAATGTGGATGGGATTAAATGTCCCGCCGAGTATACCGATGCTTCTCACTGCCGTATCTGCCCCTGTCCAAAGATCAAATATTTATATGTTGTTAATTCTTCCAAAGCCATGGGCCCGCGGGCATGAATTTTGTCCGTACTGATCCCTACTTCCGCGCCAAAACCAAATTGATAGCCATCGGTAAAGCGGGTGGACGCATTGACATACACACAGGCTGAATCAACGCCTTTCAAAAATTTCTCGGCCTGAACCATATCTTTCGTCACAATGGTATCCGAATGTTTTGTGCCATACGTGTTGATGTGATCCATGGCCGCTTGAAGATTGTCAACGACCTTGACGGCCAAAATCAAATCCAGATACTCTTCATTCCAATCTTGCTCGGTAGCCTTTTTAATTCCCGAGCGAATAATTTTCCGTGTTTCCGGACAACCGCGGATTTCGACACCCGCTCTTTGGAAGACAGGGAGCATGCGCGGCAAAAATTTAACGGCAATTTTCTTGTCAACTAATAATGTTTCCATGGCATTGCACACGCCTGGCCTTTGGACCTTGGCATTAAAGCAAATATTGCGCGCCATCTCTAAATCCGCCCGGTCACTGACATAGGTATGACAAACCCCTTTGTAATGTTTGATGACAGGAATGCGGGAATGATCCGCGACAAAACGGATCAAGGCCTCGCCGCCTCTGGGAATAATCAAATCCACGTACTCCTCTAAAGACAAAAGAATTTCCACGGCCTTACGGTCCAGGGAAGAAATCAACTGAATCGCTTCAAAAGGGACTTTTGTTTTTTTCAAGGCATCCCGGAGGACTTTAAAGATGGCTCGGTTTGAAAAAATGGCCTCGCGACCGCCTTTAAGGATAACCGCATTGCCAGATTTCACGCAAAGTCCAACGCAGTCGCTGGTCACATTAGGACGAGATTCGTAAACAATGCCAATGACGCCAATCGGGACACGAACTTTCTTGATGAATAGACCGTTTGGCCGCTTGAACGCGGCCAGGGTTTCGCCCACGGGATCTTTGAGTTTGACGGTTTCCAAAAGGCTATCCGCCATTTCCTGGATTCTTTTTTCATTTAAAACCAGTCTGTCCACCAAGGCCTTAGCGTAATTTTGTCTTTGAGTTTCGGTTAAATCTTTTTTGTTTTGCGCGATGATATAACCACTTTTGGAAATCAAGGCCTGGGCCATCGTCGTTAGCGCCCGGTTCTTTTCGGCTGTTGAGATGAGCCCTAACTTCAATGAGGCAGCTTTTGCCTTTCGGGCCATTTCCATTATTTGTTTTTTAAGTTTCACGTTTTACCTCTTACATAACACCAAATTGTCGCAATGGATAACTTCCCGTTTACCTTTTTTATCTTCGCTTTTGTGCAAATCCGCTACGGAATAATCTGTGATTCCGCGGGCAAATTCTTTTTTTCCCTTATCCACCACGACCACGACATCACCGGATTTAAACGTCCCTTCCCAGCCGACAATTCCGGGAAGCAAAAGACTTTTTCCGCCTTTTAAGAGGGCCGCCTTGGCGCCGTCATCCACCGTGATATTTCCTTTTGGTTTCGCCAGAAATGAAATCCAATGTTGCCTGGCCAATGACTTTTCTTTCTTCTCGACAAAAAATGTCCCCAGGCGTTCTCCTTTAAAAATCCGCAACAATACATCCGGCGCTTCACCGTTGGCAATCACGCAGGGAACGTTCGCGTGGGTCGCTATTTTTATGGCATCGAGTTTAGCAATCATGCCGCCTTTGGAAATGTGTTTCTTGGTCGTGCCCGTGGCAATGCCTTCGATTTCCTCGGTGATTTCCTTAATTTCCTCAATCACCTCTTTGCGTTCACTGCGCATGTCATACAACCCTTCCACATCGGAAAGGATGATCAAAAGATCGGCGCCGATGGAACTGGCCACCAGTGCCGAAAGTTTATCATTGTCGCCGAACTTTATCTCAGCGGTGGAAATAGTGTCGTTTTCATTGATGATGGGGACAGCGCCGTACCCTAAAATCGAACGGATGGTATTACGCGCATTGTTAAAACGTCCGCGATTATCGAAGTCATCCCAGGTCAATAAAACCTGGGCGCATTTTAATCCGTTTTTCTCCAGCAAATCGCTGTAAGTTCGCATCAAGACATTTTGACCGATGGCGGCATAGGCCTGCAGAGAAGCCAAGTCAGAAGGACGCGCGCGCTGATTCAATTCCCCCAATCCCAAAACGATAGCGCCGGAACTCACCAGCACCACATCAACGCCATCTTTTTGGATAGCGGCTATTTGCCCGACCAAAGATCCTAACTTGGCCGTCTTGGGCTTCAGGCGATAGGTGGCGATAACGCTCGAACCTATTTTAATGACGACGCATTTTATTTTTCTGG
>Ga0247727_10012880_pt1 | contig 14234 bp, 17 predicted proteins | sample WisWelCaveWW1625_FD_202498 | JGI IMG/M metagenome (GOLD analysis project Ga0247727, IMG submission 202498) | Biofilm microbial communities from Wishing Well Cave, Virginia, United States - WW16-25 | ecosystem: Environmental > Aquatic > Deep subsurface > Groundwater > Cave microbial mat | place... | reverse complement strand
GCAAAGTGATCGTCGAGTCGAGCGTCGCTTCGTAATCAGGGGTCTTAAATTTTCTAGCCATAGTGCGAGTTTACCGCTTCTCGGCTCCCAACCAGAAGGGGTGAAGGGTTTTCCGACAGGCTGCTAGGCCATCCATCCGTTAATCCGCACGCCTTGCGGCTGGCTGTCGGGGCGGGTTGCGCGTTCAGGCGTTCGGTGTAGGGAAGCATCAGCCGTCGCGCTGCTCTGTGGCTGCATGCCGGCCGATGCGGTATGTCTTGCCGCTGGATGATCGTCAGAATGCCATCGGCGAACGACCAGTAGCGCGAACGCTCGATTTCGATCACGGCGCGGTCAATCGCGCGGAGCCAGGCGGGAGAAGTGGAAGCGGCGGCCTTCGCCGCGTTCACCGTTTCTGTCCAAATGCGAGTATTGAGAATCATAAGAAACCTCCGGGTTATTCAACGAAAATGCAATATAGCCTATAGGTTTTCTCGAAGTCAAGAGAAAAGTCATAGCTGCTATGGAATTTCTGTTGGCTCTGACGCCAAAGTCCGTTAGTCTGAGCTTGCACCGGCGTTAGCCGTGTATTATTTTTAAGGAATGGAAACGGAGGGTTTTATGACCGCGAGTGAATTTTCGGAGAAAATCAATACGCCTTATCCGACTGTAGCCGCGTGGTTGCGTGAGGGGCGTGTGCCTGGCGCGGAACTGCATCAATTCGGCAATACCAAATTCTGGATGATCCCCGCCGACGTGTTGAAGGACTTCACGCGACCGAAGAAAGGCCGTCCGCTACTGACTGACGAAGAGAAGGCGCGAAGAATGAAGAAGAAGGCGAAGAAGCCCGCGAAGAAGAAGGGAGGCGTAGGCCGATGACCATCGAAGAGATCGAGCGAACCTTACAAGCCATCACCGAGCAAAACGCGGGTTACACCGCGCGCCAGCAGCGGCTGGAAGAGACGGTTCAGGATGTCGTCGCGCTGCACCAGCAGGTTTTGAGGAACCACGAAGCGCGACAGCAGCGGCTTGACGACGCTTTTCAGAAGGTCGCGCAGGCCATTGAGCAATTAACGCAGATTGCGAGCGTGACGGACAGCCGGCTTGACTCTCTGGAAGAAGGCCAGGCGCACACCGACGCCAGACTGGATGCGCTGATTGACGCCCAGATACAGCTTACGCAGCGCGTGGACACGCTGACCAGCGACATAGCCGCGCTCAATGGCCGGTTCGAGAGAACGGATACGCGCCTCGACTGGATCACGGAACGCCTCGACCAAGTGGCGGCGTTGCAGAGTGAGAACGCGGCGCAAATCAAGGCGCTGATCGCGGCGCAGACAAAGACCGATGAGCGCGTCAACGAGCTGCTCAATCGGAACGGACAGAAGCAGCAGCCGAAAGCCGGATCGAAGAAGGCAAAGAAGGCCACGAAGAAGGGAGGCGCGGCGAGATGACCAATTGGCAATTGATTGCGACGCTGGCGACGCTCGTGATTGCGATCTACGGCGCAAACTGGAGCGCGCAGCGCGGTCTGAAGGAACAAATCGAAGCCTTTCGCAAAGAGGTGGACGCGAAGCTCGATTTGATTCGCGCTGAATTCAAGGCGGAGATCGTCGAGGCCAAGACTGAATTTAAGGCCGGGGTCGCCGAGATCAAGGCCGAGCAGCGCGTTACCAATCACCGGCTCGAATCTCTCGAAGCCCGGTTCAAGCCGGTCGCCGGCGATTGAATGAGTGAAAAGGAAGCCAATGAACACGGCTCAATTGATCATTACTCTCGCGCTGGGCGCGCTGGCCATCTTCGTGGCAGGCTGGCTCGGCCTGCGATCGGGCGGCGCCCAGATCAGCTTTAGAGAGTACCTAAGTCCACTCTGGAGATGGAAGCAAAAATGACCGACGAAAACACCGCAGACCTGACGACGGATGAACTGCTCAGAATGATCCTGGCGCGTCTGGATCGGCTTGAAGCCCAGGCCCAGGCCCAGGCGGAAGAGAGAGCAAACACAACGCGCCCGCTGCTCGATCTCGCGATTGCCGAGATGATCCGGACGCGAGAGATGTTGACGGAACAAATTGCGCAGGTTGGCGAGCGTTTGGCCGTAGTCGAACGGGAAACCAGGATCATCCGCCGCGAAATCGGGTTGCTGCGCGAAGACATTCGCAACGAGCGGATGGAGCGGGTTGAACTGGCGGAACGGGTGAGCGCGTTGGAGAGCAGGCCATCGTGAGCGAGAGCGAGGAATCAATAGGGGCAAGGCAGTGATGTGTGAAGCAGTGAAAGCAGAGGGGCATAACGGAAAAAGGGCAAGCGGATTGACCGCTCACCCTTCGACTGAAAAAATCATTTGTGGCGTTATTTGTGGCAATGGCTATAACCCGAAGGCTATGGCCATCTGTAAATCACTGATTCTGTTGATGGCCAGGGACGGAATCGAACCGCCGACACACGGATTTTCAGTCCGTTGCTCTACCAACTGAGCTACCTGGCCGACAAGGAAGGCGTATGGTACTGACCAGCTTGCAGCCTGTCAACCGGCATCACCGATTGCTGGTGCGGACGGGGTTCGGCTGATCGCCTGCCGCGAATTTCATTGCCTGCGCTCTCACTTGCGAGATCGGATCAGCCCTTTAAGCTCGTCCATGAACTCAGAAACGTCCTGAAACTCCATATAAACTGAGGCGAACCGGACGTAAGCGACCTTATCCAGCTCTTTCAATCGCCGCATGATCATCTCGCCGATCTTCGAGGTCGGGCGTTCGCGTTCCGGCGAGGTTTGCACGAAGGCTTCGACCGCGTTGACTATGGCTTCAAGTTTGGCGGTTGAGACCGGGCGTTTTTCGCAGGCGCGCAGCAGGCCTGCCATCACCTTATCGCGATTGAACGGCTCGCGCCGGCCATCCTTTTTGACGACCATATACGGAATCTCGTCAATCCTCTCGTAGCTGGTGAACCGCCGCTCGCATTTCAGGCATTCGCGGCGGCGACGGATGGAGTCCCCCTCGCGCGATTCGCGCGAATCAACGACTCGGTCTTCGAGGTGGCCGCAGAATGGGCACTTCATAGATTGGTTCCTCCCAGAGTTTGCCGGCTCGATACACCCGCCTGTTCCTGTGTTGATGCCTTCAGCTCATTTTCGCTGGCGATCATTTCGCGCAACTGTTTGAAGCTGAGGTCATCGCGGATCAAGTAATAAAGACCTATCAAAAACGGCGGGCCGAATGCGATCAGGTGGTAAACAATCGCGATGCTCGCCGCGAGGTTCGGCTCGAGGCCGAGAACCTCCAGCGCCTTTGCCGCGGCGGCGTGAAAAGCGCCCGCCGAACCGCCGGGGGTAGGCACTACCGAGCCGACGAGTCCGAATCCGAGAATGAAGATGATGTGGCTGATCGGGAAATTCATTCCGAAGGCATACAGAGTCAGCCAGGTCGCCGCCGAGACCAGCCCCCAAACGCAGGCGGTGTAGAAGACGGTCACCGCCAACTCGCGCAGATCGAGCAGCACCGACAGGCCGTCGGCCAGGTGGCGGGCGAAGTTCAGCAACGGTTGAGCCAGTTTTTTCGGGAATCGGCCGGATTTGCTCTCAAGCCACGCGATGATCGGTTGAGCTTTCAGTCTCAATAGAACGAGGATCGGAATTCCGGCAATCACGCCGAGTAAAAGAATCAGCCCGATGAACCGGATTGCTTCGAGCGTCGAAGCGTCGCCTCCGTGATCCGGCGGCAATTCAAAGAACACCAGATTTGCGGCGAAGAGAGTGACGACGGCGGCGGTGTCGTACACTCGTTCGATCAGGATCGTGGCGATGGTCGCGCTGGGCCTCAACCGCTCCCGAAGACTGAGAACCGCCGGCCTGACGATCTCGCCGGTGCGACCGATGACGAAGATGGAGCCGAATCCGACCGAGGTCGCGGCAAAAAGATTCCTCAATCCGACTTTGGCGATTGGGGCGAGGAACGCCTGCCATCTCAAACTCCGCGCCAGCAGCGTAAGGTTGATGAGCACCGCTCCGAGCAGCAACGGCCAGATGCGGGCGTTCCGCAGGTGCGCACCGACGGTGCCCCAGTCCAACCGGCTGGCAAACCAGTAGGCCAGACCAAATCCGATTGCCAAGATCAACAGAGATTTCAGCTTTTTGACCACTAGAGAATCTCACGACCAGATTTAGTAAAGCAGGATCGAGCGCAACAATTCACCAGACGGCTAACCGAAAATGTCTTTGACTTTGCCGCCGAATCTTCTGGCGGTTCCCTGGTTGAGCTTATCCTCGATGGCGGCGAATTCTTCGAGCAATCGTTTCTGTTCGCGGGTCAATCGGGTCGGCGTAACGATGGTGGCGACCACGAACAGATCGCCGCGTCCGTGACCCTGCAAAGAGACGATGCCTTTGCCTTTGAGGCGGAAGATCGAGCCGGTTTGCGTGCCTTCGGGAATGGCCAGCGTTTCTTCTCCATCGAGGGTCGGCACTTTGATCTCAGCGCCCAGAGCGGCTTGTGAGAAAGTGACGGGGACGCTGACGTAAAGGTTATTGCTCTGCCGCTCGAACATCTGGTGTTCTTTGACGTGGATCACGACGTAGAGATCGCCCGGTTGCCCTCCGTTCGCTCCGCCCTCGCCCTCTCCCGTCAGACGCAAACGAGCGCCGGTGTCCACTCCGGCCGGGATTTTGATCTCGATCTGCTGCTCCTTCTCGATCCGGCCCTGTCCGTGACAGCTTTTGCAGTGATTGGTGATCATTCGTCCGGCGCCGCGACATTGATGGCAGGTGCGGCTGACCGAGAAGAAGCCCTGTTGGAATCTAAACTGACCTGTTCCACCGCAGACATTGCAGACGACCGGTGAAGTGCCGGGCGCGGCTCCGCTCCCCTGGCAGGTCCCGCAGTTTTCGAGCCGGGGTATCGTGACCTGGGTTTTGAATCCGGCGGCAGCCTGTTCCAGCGTGATCTCCAGATCGTAGCGAAGGTCTGCGCCGCGTTGCGGCCCGCCGCGACGCGAGCTGCGAGTGCCGAATATATCGCCGAATATATCGCCCAGGATGTCTTCAAACCCGCCGAAATCCGGCGCGGCCCACGCGCCCGAAGCGGCGGACGATCCGACCCCGGCGTGGCCATACCGGTCATAACGCGCGCGGCTCTCGGCGCTCGACAGCACACCGTAGGCTTCGTTGATCTGTTTGAATTTCTCCTCGGCCCCGTGGTCGCCCGGATTGCGATCCGGGTGGTATTGCAGCGCCAATTTTCGATAGGCGCTCTTCAACTCCTGTTCCGTGGCGTTTCGATTGACGCCCAGAACTTCGTAGTAATCTCTTTTACTCAAGTTCGTCTACCTCTCACCTTGATCTCTGAGTGGGTTTCCTGAGCGGAAGTGGTTTTTGGTGCGGTCCTTTTCAATTAAGCTTCAATTGAGCGCGCCGCCGGGAACGGCGGAAAGAGCCTGCTCCAACAGGCGCGCGACATAATTGACCGCTCCGATGGTGCGGGCGTATTCCATTCTCACCGGCCCCACGACGCCTAAACTGCCGATGATCTGATCGCCGCAACTGTAATGCGAAGTGATCACGGTGCAGCCGCGCAGGCTGGGCAGGCTGTTTTCAGCGCCGATGCGAACGGCGACCGGTTGCAGAGCCATTTGCCCGACGCATTCATTGAGGATTTTGACCAGGCGGCTCTTCTCCTCAAACACGCGCAGCAACTCGCGAATCCGCTCCAGATCTCCGAAATCGGACTTGGTGACGATGTTGAAAGCGCCTTCGACAAACACCTCAGGCTCGGTCTGATCCGTCTCGCTCAATCCGCGTTCGCAGATCATGATCGCGTTTTGCAGCAGGCGGTCATAGAGAGCTTTTTCTTCGGATAACCGTTTGAGCAGCTCAGCCCGGATTGCGATCAGGCTCATGCTGCTGAAATTCGCGTTGACGTAATTGGCCGTGCGGTTCAATTCATCCTGCGTCAGGTCTTCATCAATCCGCACCGGACGATCCTGAACCAAACCGGCGCGGGAGACGGTGATGACCAGAATGCGGCCGTCGCTCAAGCGCACGAAATCAATGTGTTTGATGATGTCGTAGGCGATGCTCGGCGAGATGACGATTCCCACGCTCTCTGAAAATAGAGACAGAAGATGAGAGGCGCGAGGCATCAATTGGTCCGCGCTCGGCCAGCTCGTCCGCCCATATTCGCCCAGCAAGCCGTGTTGGATCACAGTCTCGTCGGATTCGGGCAGACCGGTCTGTTCCAGAATGTGGTCAACATAAAAACGGTAACCTTTGTCGCTGGGAACCCGGCCGGCGGACGTGTGCGGCTGTTCGAGGTAGCCCGCCTCTTCGAGGTCGGCGATGATGTTGCGGACGGTGGCAGGCGAAAGCCCCTCGCTGGTCAACCGGGAGATGGTGCGAGACCCGACTGGCTCACCCGTAGTGATGTGCGTCCTGATCAGCAGCGCCAGCATTTCGCGGCTGCGCTCATCCAATATCTTCGTGTTTCCTTTGATCATCTCGACTTTGAGTTGAGTTCCGGCGACTTAGTCGGGCAAGTGGATTCGGAATTGCGACTTCGATAAACCACGACGCAAATTACCATCGCGCCGGAAATCGTGTCAAGGCAGGGTTTTGTCTGACTTTGTGCGCGCTCAACCGGATCGGCCAGGCCGCGATAAAAATTCGTCGAGGCGCCGGCCTGACTCATCAGAGATTGGCTTATTGGCGGTGCAGGTCTGTAAAATGTAGGTGCGGTTTTCGACTGACGACTGACAACCAACGACTGACAACCAACGATTGGCAACCAACAACTGCTTATGCTCCGACTCATCGTTCAAAGCGGTTCACTCGCAGGCCGGCAATTCCAGCTCGAACAGGCGGATCGGTCGCGGCTTTTGATCGGGCGCAGTGAAGAGAGCGTCGTGCAATTGGCCGAGCTGATTGTCTCGTCCCGCCACGCGATCATCGCGGCGGAGGACGGCGGCTTCTATCTCCTCGATCAGCGAAGCGCCAACGGGACTTTTCTAAACGGCAGACGAGTCGAACGGGCCAGGTTAAATCACGGCGACGTTATCGAGCTTGGGATGCGAGGCCCCTGCCTGCTGGTCGAAATTGACGGCCAGGCTACTGCGCAAATAAACGTTGCCGGCACTTCCACCATTCGACCGCCTGCCGATACTTCGCGCCACTACATCCCGCCGGCTACCCGTCTGGGCTTGCACGACACGGCGCACAACATCGGCCTCTACAACCCGTATTACGACACCGGCAAATCGGAAAAACCACCCGGCGTGGGATTGATGTGGGTTGTCTTCGTTGTACTGGGGGTGGCGGTGATCGGGTTGACCATTCTCGATGTCGGCGCAGGGAACGCCTTCGTAGGCGCGATAGCAGCGATCTTTCCCGCAATCTTTTACCTGGCTATTTTTCTGTGGCTCGACCGCTACGATCCCGAACCGCCAGGGACTTTGGTCTTCGCCTTTGTCTGGGGCGCGATCATCGCCGTCTTCGTCTCGGCGATACTCAACGCGATAGCTGCGTCGGCGCTCGGCAATACGCTGACCGGCATCGTTTCAGCGCCGATTGTCGAAGAGGCGAGCAAAGGCATTGGCGTGCTGATCATCGCACTGTTCTTTCGCAAGGATTTCGACAGCCTGGTTGACGGCATAGTTTACGCGGGCGTCGTGGCGCTGGGTTTTGCGACGATGGAGAACGTTGATTATTACGGCAAGAGCCTGCTCGAAGGTGGCGTCGGCTCTCTGATCGGGACGTTCATCATCCGCGGCGTCCTGTCGCCGTTTTCGCACGTGCTGTTCACGTGTATGACCGGCATCGGCTGCGGCATCGCCCGCGAGACTCACAACCCGGGCGTGAAGGTCGTCGCTCCGATGATCGGGTATTTCGGCGCGATGTTTTTGCACGCGCTCTGGAACACGTTCGCGTCGTCCGACGGCTCCACGTTCTTCACCTGGTATTTGCTGGTCGAGACGCCCTTGTTCATCGCTTTCGTCGGGGTGATCTTTCATCTGGTCAGGCGTGAAGGAAGGATTCTGAAGCGGACGCTCGCCGCCGAAGTCGAGCGCGGGTTGATTACGCAACATCAATTGGAGATCGCAATCTCAGTCTTTCGCCGCACTGGCTGGGTGGCCGCAGCCATCGGCCATCCTAGACTCTTCAATGCGCGCCGCCAGTTTCTGCGCGCCGTAGCCAAACTCGGTCTTTGCCGTTGGCACAAGCAACGCGCCGCAGAAGCGGACGTAGACACCGGCAGCTTCCCCCTGATCAATAAACTTCAGGCCGAGATCTTCTCGCTGCGAGACCACGTCCGATAGCCGGTAGATCAGAAAAGCTTGATTGGCTTCAGGCCGCAGGACGGCGTTTCTTCGTTTCCTTAGCAGTAGCAGCGGCGCGTGGTTGCCCGCCGAGTCTGCCATTGACACGTGCGGCGGCGCGCCTGGTCTCGGACGTAACCCTGCCGCCCATTCGACCCAGTTCCGCCATCCAGCGCCTGGTTCCGAAAAGCCCTTGCAGCAGCCCGAAGACCGTAAACTGCGCGTCCAGCTTGTGCCAATGCAGGTCGAAGCCGCGCGGCATAAGCGAGAAGTTCGCCAGGTCTTCATCCGAAGCCCCGCGCAATCCCTGCATCAGGTCCACCGGGACGATGAACACGCAACCATTCATCAGCTCGATGACGACGCGGCGCGTTTTGGGATCGTAAGTTGCGCTTTTGGCGCGCGGCTCGGTCTTCAAACGCTCTTTGCCCCGTTTGTCTGCCTCCTTGAACATTTTGTCGAGCTCGGCCTCTGTGTAAGTCCATTTGCCGGCTTTAAGTGTCGCCATGAATTCTCTCCCATTCTGCAATCAGGAAGTCCTGGTTTTCAGCCGCGATCTTCAACGCCTTTTTCCTGTCCTTGTTGCTCACCCCATTGTTTTCGCGGACGTAAGGCCGCTGGTTTTCATCCCCAAGATTAATAACAACCTCCTTGCCCGCTTTCCAGACGTGCGTGTGAGACGGCTCGTGATCCAGCGAATAGATCATAAAATCAAACCCGTCTTTTCTCAGCACCGTCGGCATTGGCGAAGTTACATCCTAGCGTTTGGGTTTCGCACGGGGCTTATCAGCAAGCCGCCAATATCCCAATATCCTTATTAAGCCGCACGTCGTTTCTTCATCACTGTGACTGATGCCGCTCGTGGCCGCCCGCCGAGTCTGCCGTTGGGACGTGCAGCCGCTCGTTTGGCTTTGGAGGTGATCCTGCCGCCAATCGGCCCGAGTTCCGCCATCCAGCGCTTGGTTCCGAACAGTCCCTGAAGCAGTCCGAAGACCGTAAACTGCGCGTCCAGCTTGTGCCAGTGCAGATCGAAGCCGCGCGGCATCAGCGAGAAGTCCATCAAATCTTCGTCCGAAGCTCCGCGCAATCCCTGCATCAGGTCTACTGGGACGATGAACACGCAACCATTCAACAGCTCGATGATGACGCGGCGCGTTTGGGGATCGTAGGCTGCGCTTTTGGCGCGCGGCTCGGTCTTCAAACGCTCTTTGCCTCGCTTGACTGCCTCAGCATACTGGCGCTCGAATTCCTCATCGCTGATCCCCAGTTTGATTTTAGCCATGATCCTCCCATTCACCACTTCACGCTCTCAGCCCGCCCGTAATAAATCCCGTTGAACAGAAACTTGAACGTGCCGTGCGGCTGAGCACGGAATGTGATTTCGGGGCCGAACATAAACAGCTTGCCTTTGCCGACACTCGCTTCGATCACCGCCACGCCGTCCTGCAAATATTTCTGTCCCCAAGCCCAGCCGCTGCGCAACGGTTTGTCGCTGTCGTACCACGCCACGGGTTTGACGCCCTTGAGCGAAGCTTCGGGTTTCAATCGAAAGACCGGGCTGTTGTCGAAGAACACGTCAATCTTTTCGGGCATTCCGTAAGCGAGCGGGTTAGTGTTGTCCACGCTGGCTTGGAGGATCGAGCCTGGGATGTAGAGCTTCTCGCGCGCCAGCGGGCGCTCGGTTCCGTCGGGCGAGCGTTCCACCAGCGCGTTCGCAATCGGCAGTCCGGCGTGATAGCCGAGGCTCGTCGAAGTCCCGACGGTAATGATCGAACCACCGGCTTCGAGGAATTGGCGAAGCTGCGGGACGGTCTTGCCAATCGAGACATTGCCGAGCCAGCCGCGAAACTCTTCGGGAATGCTCTCCGCTCTGCCGCCCTGCCCGCCGCTGCCCGGCTCCACATCGCCGCCGCCTCCGCCACGTCCGCCAAAGCCCCCGCCGCCTGCGCCGGGAATCGCGCCGGTGACGAAGATCAGCACGTCGAACTTAGTGGCCAGATCGCCCGCGTCGAGCGTCTGCGGATAAACGACTGTGAACGGGAACTCAAATTGTTCCAGCAGCCATCGCGTCCAACCCGAAGGCATCGAGCCGCCGTAACGATCCCACAATCCGATCCGCGGCTGGCGCAGTTTGAACATCTCGCCAGAAGGCTTGGTCGCCGTCGCTTCGAAACTCAAGCCAAGTTCTGTCGCGATCTTTTGCAGCTTCGGCTGTGTCGTTGATTTCGCGGGAATGAAAATTGTTCCCGCCGGATAAGTTTTGCCGCCGGCGCTGAAAGCCTGCCTGATCCAATAAACCTCTTCGTTGTCTTTCAGCAACCGGTTGGTGGCGATGAACGAATCGTTGACCCGGTGGTCGGCGATGTAGCCGGCGGCATTCGACGCCGTCGTCACTTTACCTGCCGGTGGTTTGATCAATCCGTTGACTTTCTCGAAAGGGCCGTCGAACCCATCGAGGATGCGGTCGAACTTCACGCCCATCTGAAAGGCCAGCGTCCAGCCCGCGCTGTCGTAGGGCGGAACCGGCGGCCCGCCCGGATAGGCGAAATCGTGCGGGTGATCCTGCGGTTCGAACATATCCATCACGTGTGGGCGGAACGCCTGCGCGGCTTTGACGACGTACGATCCTGCCGGGTAGCTCTTGCCGCCCGCCTGAAACTCGCCGGTCGCGCGATGGATAGTCACGCCGGTCTTGATCAGCGCGTTGACGAATTTGGTCGCGGTCAGGAAGTCGGGTTGATCGGCAGGGATGAGGTAGCCGCGCGGATCGCGTTTTTCGGGCGTGCGCATCGCTTCGTAATACTTCACCGGCGTGCCGCGCGCGAAGCCGGCGCGAATCAAACGCTCCGCATCCGGCTCGTTGTCGCCCGCGCGCGCGCTGCCTGGTTGCCCTCGACCCTGTGGCCCCTGTGGCCCCTGTGGCGACGCTTGCTGGCGCTCTTTGTCGAACGCGGCCTGGGCTTCGGCGACCTCGCGCGGGGTGAACGTCCAATGATCGCGGCTGCCACGCTCGATGGAGTTCTTGCCCATTTGATAAGCGTTGAACAAAAACTGCTCGCGGTGTCTCGAGGCGACGTCAATCACCGCGCGGTTGGCTGTGATCGAGTATTCGACTGACTGGCGGAAGCGCCATTTCTGCGGCGCGATCGGGAGGGGAAGATCGGCGCGCGGCAGTTGATTGCGGAGCACCAGCGGAATCTCCACCGGCGTCGGGTTGCCGATGGTCTCGGTCAACAACCCGATCATATTGTGGAAGTAGACGGTCGTGCGCAGCCCGCCGTTCCACCACGTCGAATAGCTCGCCCCCGAACGCATCGTCACACCGGGTTTGCCTTCGAGCGCAAACCGCGAATGCATCGAAGCGCCGACCAGGTCAATGCCCAGCGGGACGAGCGGATCGAAGTTGTAATTGAATGGATCGCGGAAGGGCGGCGCAAACATCACCGTGCCGGCGGGGCCGGTCTGGTGATGGTTGTAGACGATCTGCGGGTGCCATTCGTGGTAGAAGACGCGATTGATCGCCTCGCTTTCAGGCTGTGCGGACATATAGAAATCGCGGTTGTTGTCGTGCCCGATGTATTTCTGATACAGCCGCGGGATGCCCGAAGAGCTTCGTCTGGCCGGCTCCGGCTCGCGCATGTACCAGTTCGAGACCAACTCCATTCCGTCGGGATTGACCAGACAGCCGAGCACGATCACGTCGTTCAGAAAACGCGCGGTCTCTTCGTCCGTGCGGCTGTTCAGTTGCCAGATCGTTTCGATCAGTTGGTGACCGCCCAGAACTTCAGTCGCGTGCAGCCCGCCGTCAATCCAGACGACGGCCTTGCCTTCCTTGGCCAACGCGCGCGCCTGTTCGTCGGTCAACCCTTCGGCCAGCGCCACTCGCCGTGAAATCTCTTTGTAGCGGTCGAGCCGTTTGTGGTTTTCGGGCGAAGTGATGATGGCGACGTACATCGTGCGGCCCTCGGCTGATTTGCCGATCTCGATCACCTTCATTCGATCCGATTCCTGGTCGAGCTTTTTGATGTAGGCCTCGTACTGAGTGTAGTTGGCGAGATGGTAATCGTCGCCGATGTTGAAGCCGAAATGGTCTTTCGGGCTGGTGAGCTTGTTCTGCGCCGAAGCGGTTGCGACCAGGCACAACATCAGCGCGAGCAGTGAGCAGATAAGCTGGTTCCTACGCATAAGCAGTCCTCTCTGAGTTGTGAAGTTGAAATCCGGGTGTTGATGCGCCGTGACTATAAAGCCTGCTGCAAGGATGTAGCAATGGCGAGTACGGTGGGCGGCGGCGTTTGGTTACAATCCCTTTGGCTGCGGCGAAGATGTGAAAGTCGCGGTCTGTGTGTACATCGTGTATCCAGCCGGATATACTTTGGCTTCGCTGGAAGGAGTGAATTTATGGCAAAAGCTACGGCAGGAAAAACGAGAAAATCATCTGCGCCTCAGAAAGCGACGCGCTTCAGCATCCGCGCTTCGGCGCTCCAGAAGAGAGTGATCTCACAGGCGGCGCGCCTCAAAGCGACCACGATGAGTGAGTTTGTGCTGGAGCAAGCCTTTTTGGCTGCGCAGCAGATGATTGCCGATCAATCCCACTTCGCGCTGCCGAAGAAGCAGTGGAAGACCTTCTGCGCCGCCCTGGATGCGCCGCCTAAATCCATTCCTGAACTGCGGCGATTGCTGACCAAACCGGGAATCTTCGATGCCAACAACTGAGCCGTTGAATCCGCCTGTTTTGCTCACCAAAAGCCACGACCGGAGCGCATTTGATTGCGGTGTGCCTGCGCTCAACGAGTATCTCAAACAATACGCTCTTCAAAACCAGAGGAAGAATGCGGCCCGCACTTATGTGGCGACCAGAGGCAACCGCGTCGTAGGCTACTACACCCTCGCTTACGGCTCAGTCGCCTGTGACGAAGCTCCGCCGAGCGTCAAAGCCGGCCTGGCAAGATTCCCGATCCCTGTCATTTTGCTCGCCAGACTCGCGGTGGATTTAACCGAAAAAGGTCAGGGACTCGGCGCGGGACTGCTGAAAGACGCCTTGCTCAGAACATTGCAGGCGGCTGAGATCGCCGGGCTGCGGGCGATGCTGGTTCACGCCAAAGACGATTCCGCCAAAGCCTTCTATGAAAAGTTCGGCTTTGAGCCGTCTCCGATTGACGCTTACCACTTGCTTCTGAAGCTCTCCGACATCAAAGCAAGCCTGGCTCCATAATCGCATTCGACTTCCGCGTCTATGGATGATTCATCAACACCAGCGCCTCGGATGCGGGAAGGCGACGAATTTCGACATACGCTTTCCCATCCGCAGTTCTCGCAACCGGAACAGTCTCGCCGACAGGATGCGACCCGTTGATCCCGGCGGCCTGCGCAGTATTGAGAACCACGGTCATCACACCGCCCGGCGGATTGAAGTCAGCGTCAACCAGCACACGCGCGCTGCGCTCATCCCGCCCGTTCGCCCCGCCCGAATTGATCACACACACCGCCTCTTCATCATCCAGAATGCGTGACCACGCGACGATCTGTCCAGGCCCGGCATCGTTGAACTCTTCTCTTTCAATCTCGGCGATGGGGCGCAAATATTGCCGCCCGTAACGCAGCACCGGATATCGCTTGCGCACTTCACAAGCGGCGGCGATGCGCAGGTAGACCGGATTCGCCTCGTCGAAGCAGTGATGACCGGCAGTTCCGAATGGCCCATAGCCGGGCAGGGAATCGTCCAGTCCGTCTGGCGGCGAAGCCAGACCTTCTCTGCCGCTTCGTCGCGGATGCAGCGGGCCGAACATCGCCTCGCGCAGGTAACGATCCGAGCGTCCCCACTCCGGCAGCCATTGACGCTCCGAGCTTTCAGGTCCCGCCAGCGCCTGCTCAATTCCGTAGTAGACGCAGGGAATGCCCAGTGTGAAAAGCTGCAAGACGACTCCGGCTGCGACCTGATGATCGGAAGCCGC
>Ga0247727_10012879_pt1 | contig 14234 bp, 11 predicted proteins | sample WisWelCaveWW1625_FD_202498 | JGI IMG/M metagenome (GOLD analysis project Ga0247727, IMG submission 202498) | Biofilm microbial communities from Wishing Well Cave, Virginia, United States - WW16-25 | ecosystem: Environmental > Aquatic > Deep subsurface > Groundwater > Cave microbial mat | place... | reverse complement strand
TCTGATAGAACTTTTTGAGAATAATAGCAGCACGAAGGCGGGACGCAATGGCTCGCATAAAAAACTCCGCGTTGAAGTTGTGAGAGCATGGTTAATTTGTCGTCCTCGCCGCGGACCGTTGATGTTATGATGCCGGCTATCAGCAAAAGGTTGCACAAGAAAAATTTTGCAGGAAAATTTTTTCTTATCACCTCCTTAATTAAATTGAATCTATCTTATTTTGGCGATTTCTTGAGAGCTTCCTGCATTTCTCTCACATATTCCGCATCCACACCGTGAATGCGCAATTGCACCAATTCATCGACCGAGAGATTTTTATATCCCAATTCCGCCATCTCTTTCACGAAAGCGGGCGTGACGCCGTGAATGACCATTTGCGTGAGTTGGTCAATCGGCAGTTTGTTATAGCCCAGCGTTTGCAGCTCTTTGACGAAAGCCGTGCCGACGTCACTGATCGCCAAATGGAAAACTTGATCAATGGCGAGCTTGTTGTATCCCAATGCTTTCATGTTGTTGATAAAGGCCGGATTGATCACAAATTTAAAATCGCCGGAGCCTTTGTCATTTCTAAATTCTCCTTTAAACGTGAAGACGCCGGCCTCGCGAGGCAATTCGAATTCGGCAACGGCGGGGCTGTTGATGGCCTGTTCCAAACCTTTAAATTCTTTGAGCAAAATATCTTGGCTAAAACTCATATTCCAGTTGCTGCGTTCCGAGCGCATGGATGATTTGAGCGACAGGCACATTTTGTAAAATCCAATCTCCCCTTTCCAGCGGCCTTCGATGGTATCTTGGGCCGCAGCAGAGGAAATTGTGAGACTGCAAAACAGCAGAGCAAGCCGTAAACTTTTTATGAATTTTGGCATGATGGGTCTCACATGTTCAAACGCGCAGCTCCTAAAGGAACTACTACGAAACTATTCTTTAAAAAATCTCGCATCGAAACCGCGAATTTTCATCTGAATCACTTTTTCCGGCGACAAATTTTTCAAACCGGCTTCCTGCAATTCTTTGACAAAGTCGGCGTCCACCCCTTGAATGCGCATTTGCAACACTTGCTCGGTGGTGAGATTTTTGAAGCCGGCTGTTTTCATCTCTTTTACATAATCCGTATCGACGCCTTGAATGCGCAATTGCAAAAGCTCCTCTGTCGAGAGATCGACAAAACCGGCGGCTTTCATTTCTCTGGCATATTCGGCATCAACGCCGTGAATGCGCAGTTGCAGCAATTCATCAATAGAAAGCTCGCCGAAACCCGCGGCTTTCATCTCTCGCGCGTACTCCGTATCGACGCCATGAATGCGCAATTGCAATAATTCTTCAAGAGACAACTCGCCGTATGTTGTTTTCATCGCGCGGGCGTATTCAGCATCGACGCCATGAATTCGCATTTGCAGCAATTGTTCTATTGAAAGATCGACAAAACCGGCGCCGTTCATCTCTCTGGCATATTCGGCATCGACACCGTGAATGCGCATTTGCAGCAGTTCTTCAATTGAAAGATCGTCAAAACCAACATCGTTCATCTCTCCGGCATATTCGGCATCAACGCCATGAATGCGCAGTTGCATCAATTCTTCGAAAGAAAGATTATCGAAGCCGGCAGCTTTCATCGCTTTGATGTAATCGGCATCAATACCGTGAATGCGCATCTGCAATAATTGCTCGATGGAAAGATCGGGATAACCCGTTTTCTTGACGTCTTGCACATAGGTTTCATCAAAGCTGTTGAGATTATTTACGGCTTCATTTATACCCGCTTCATCATAACCGGCATCTCGCAATTTTTCTGCCAGCATTCTGCCAATATCATCGGCAGTTTGTGCAACGAGGCGTTCGTTCGCAATGTTCTCCACGCCCAGCGCATGAATAGCGGCGTTAATACTACGGCCAACGGCATTAGCGCCATCATGCACGAATCGGTCGAGCGGCAATTCATTGAATAAATTTTTCTCCGAATTTTCTTCATCACAATCTTCCGTGGAGACTGGCGATTCCGCCGCTTCCTCGCTACCGGCGCGCCACGGTTCAATCACGATCGGATCCATCGCAACATTGGCGTTGATATTAAATTTCGGATCAATTTGTTGGAACCGCATATTTGGCAAAACAAATTTGTCACTTGAACGAGCCGGTTCTTTTTCAAATCGCGCCCACGGACTGATAGCGGCCAATGGCAAGATAACACAGGCAACCATCGCGCCCATGAGAAATTCGCCCGCCGGCGATAAAGCGCGACGGCGCAAATCAGGGTTGAGAATCGCGCGCAGACGTTCTTCAATTTGCGAGCCTTGCGCCATGGCCACGGCGGCTGAAAACGAACATTTGGTCATTCGCAGCGAACGCAGAATTTCCAGAATATGATTGGCGTATTCGGAAGCTCTCGTCCCCGCATTCAACACGGCGTCATCACAGGCTTGCTCGCGTTCGAGGCGCAGCCGGCGCGCCGCGATCCACGCGAGGGGATTGAACCAATAAAGCGCGCAAACGATTTGCGCCACATATTGGGCCGGCAAATCACCGCGTTTTACATGCGCCAGCTCGTGCAGCAAACCGACGCGGCGACGTTCTGGCGACCACGTGCCGGCATCATCTGGCAATAAAATCACCGGACGGAAAAAGCCCCACGTCATGGGCACGGCAGCATTTTCAGCCCGGAGCAATTTCACCGGCTGCTTCAAGCCGAGTTCCATGCTCACCTTTTCCGATAACTCGTGCCATTCATCATCAAGAATTTCCTGCGAACGTCGCGACAGCAATTTCACGTTCAACCATCCGATCAACCACCGCGCCGAGACCATCGCCACGCCGCTCACCCAAATCAAAAAAATCCATGTCGGCCAGTCCCATGATGGCCATATTTTTACTTGATCCGATTGGCTTCGAACCGGCGTCAAGGGTGACGAATAGCTCGTTGAAACTGTCCAGGTTTTTTCGTCGCGCGGTTGAATTTGATAATATTTTTGAGATTTCGATTTCGGCAGGCGATACTCATGAGAAGGCGCCAATCTCTCGAAACTTTGCGAGGAGGGCAAAATTTGCGGTACCAGCGGCACATTCCAAATTGGCAATATAAAGGAAAGCGCCGGCAGCGCCAACAGGCCGATCAATGCCAGGCTCCAAATCAGATGGCGCGTGGCAGCGGCAGCGCGACGCAGCAGCAAACTCAAAAGTAAAACCGCGGCTAAAAGAATGGCCCCTTTAAAGGAAGCATCGAGAAGAATTGCCAGCCATGTCGAATGGGCTGGCGTCCCAATCGCGTCGAATAGAAAACGCATGTTATCTCCCTTCATTTTTGGCTTGTTCGATCAACTGCGCGAGTCGATCCAATTCGTCGTCGGAAAGTTTCGTGCGAGACAAATCCAGCAACGCCGCAACCGCCTGCTCGGTTGATCCTTCAAAAAATGTTTCAACCAGATGTTTCAAGGCGGAGCGCTGGGCTTTATCGTGGGCGAGCGTCGGTTTGTAAACGTAACGCGGGCCGTCCTGGTCGTGCTGCAGATGCCCTTTTTCTTCCAGCAATCGCAGCATGGCGCGCACCGCCGAATAGCCGGGCGGCTCCGGCAACCTCTCCATCACCTCTATCGCCGTTGCTTCGCCGAGCTGATAAATGGCGTCCATAATCTGGCGCTCGCGGCGGCTGAGATGCAAATGGGATGTTTTAATGGCCATATTTGCCTGTTTGCCTTTCTATAGACTGCTTATACGTGAGAAGGTTGCAAAAAGATGCTAAAAAATTAGCATGGTGCTAAAAATATAGCACAATGCAATGAAAATGTCAAGAGAAAAAAAAGACCCCGCCTCCGTTGCCGAAGCGGGGTCTTTTCCGGAAAAGTTTTGACGACGTTCAGTCTCTTGCGCCAGTTTTTGCTTTTTTTGCAGAGCCTGGTGAGATCACTCACACTTTGTTCGGCGCATGGGAAAATTGATTCGTTTCTGTTTGCCTTTGCTGGCGCCTTCGATGGCGGCGGCGAGCGAGCCGTCTTTTTCCAGCCTGTAAATCACGCGCTGCGGAAAATCGTGCTGCGGATTTTCAAACACCGCTTCTTGATCGGCATATTTGATGAGCTTGAACGAGGCCTCGGCCTGTCCGGAGGGTTGGGCGATGAAAAAAATCTCGCCGTCCTGTTCGCGGATTTGCATGAATTCATACGCGACGGTTTTGCCGTTCGCCACGGTGCGGCTCATGCCGAGCAGCGTTTGCCCGGAGGGTTTCATCCACTGTTCGAGCGCTTCGCGTTTTTCGCCGCTGCCGTCCCAACAGCCGGCCAACCAGGCAAAATCGGCGATAGTGGCTTTCTTTTCTTGCGCGAGCGCGATTCCACACCAAAGCAGAATAACGCCGAGAACTGCGTAAGGCTTTGAGCTCATGATCATTCTCCAGGTAAAAGTTCTTGCTGATTCACGATCAAATTTAAAATTTTTAGCTTGAATAAATATACAAAATCATGGCGCCATTGTATTGTAAAAATCCGACATCCGATTTTTTCGCGTGAAGTAGGCCGACATCTCATAGTCCTGGTTAAAATAGGCCGAAGGATTTTGTCTGGAAAATTCCTTGAAATCGTGAATGAAATGCGCTTGATAACGTTGGAACGGATCGGCCAAATTAAAAATCAGCTCGACGCAGCCATCCGGCAAAATATTTTCCGGCGCCGTATCGGCAGGCTGGCGGCGGCTTTCCAACGTCCAAAAGCATTCGACGTATTGGGCTAAACGAGGAGCGGGCTGGAAGGTTTGATAGCGCATGCAAAAATAGATTCTTTTCTTTGTTATTCATTTATCATGAAGCCCCCAACGATTCAAGATATTGCAGCACCGGCAAAGCTGCTTCACCACCTTTTTTCGCGTGATGCAAAAACGTTAAGCCGTGCGGGCCTTTGGAGTGAATGATCTCCGGATAGGCGGTGAGCATGGCTTTGACGATATCCAATTTGCCCAACATCGTCGCGATAAAAATATCCATCCGCGTGCCCTGGTTAATGAGATATTCGGCGATGTCTTTGCGGCCCATATGGCCGGCGCCGCCGAGCGCCGTCTCAAAATCGCCGCCGCCCCAATCCCACGTCGCATTCAAAAGCCCCGGCTCCCTGGCCAATAATTCTTTGACGCGATCCAAATTGCCGTGGCCGGCGATGACAAACTCTTTGACCAAATCCGGCTGTAGCGCCGGCGGTTTATTTTGCTGCTGATTCTGTCCGAAAGAAAATGGCGGCGCCAACAAAATTCCGGCCGTACCAGCAGTCGACAAACCCAAAAATTTACGGCGAGAAAAAGAAAAATTTTGCATAACCGACTCCGTTTTGAGACTCACGAAGAAAGAATTGATAATTGGAAGAGACTTATTGAAGGACGCTGAATGAAGGCAGATCGTTCATTGTAATATCATCAATTTTGCCCATGCACCACGCTGGCCTGCTTCCAGACGATAAAAATAAAGGCCGCTCCCAACGATTTGGTTTTCATCGTTGAGGCCGCCCCAATTCAAAATATGCTCACCGGCAATTTGATTGCTTTTCTCCAAAGTCCAAACGCGTTGGCCAATGGCGTTGTAAATCGTGACGCGAACCGTTGCGGTTTCCGGCAAATAATAACGAATGGCCGTTTGCGGATTCGCAGCATCTCGTTTCCATGGATTGGGATAATTTTGCAACAATCGAAAATCCTTGATGGTCATCGGTGATTCATTCACGCGCGTTGTGGGTGGAGTGAAAACTTCGTTGGCGTTGGAAACAAACAACCCCGGTTGCGGGCCGCCGCCCATGACGTAAATTTTGCCGCCAGAGCTTACGGCGCCGAGCCCGTGCCGCGCCGTCGGCATCGGCGCCATGCTGCTCCACATTTCAGTAACCGGATCGAATTCTTCATTTTGATTAAACGTGCCAGAAGTCGCTTCGCCGCCGAAGACGTACAACTTGCCATACAACGCCGCCGCGGCAAGTCCGCCTCGCGCCGTCGGCATATTGGGCAGCGGCTTCCACATATTCGTCACCGGATCATAAACTTCTAAAGTGGAAAGGTTGCTGGCGAGCGGGCCTTGCCTGCCGCCGGCAACATAAATCTTGTTGTTGATCGCCGCGGCGGCGACGTGTTCACGCGGAGTGATGATGGGCGCGAGCATCTGCCACGAGTCGGTTGGCGGATCGTAAACCGCATTGTCATTGGCCGCGATCGTGCCCGGCTTTTGTCCGCCGATGGCGTAAATTTTTTCATTGACCACCGCGACGGCCATCGCGCCGCGCGCCATCGGCAAGCTGGCTTTGCGCGTCCATTGATTGCTCGTTGGATTATATTCATAAAGAGTATTCACCGGCGCGAAACCATTGCCCAATCCGCCCACCGCATAAACTTTTCCACTGGCAGTTGCAGCGCCGACATGATGAATCGCGGCAGGCAATGGCGCCGCCGTCGTCCAGCGATCCGGCGCGAAGTCGTAAACTTCAACGACGTTGGTTGCCGCGCCATTGGCGAGAAAGCCGCCGAAGACATAAATTTTGCCATCAAGCTCGGCGGCGGCAACTTCGGTGCGCGGCGTCGGCAGCGGCGATTTGGTTTGCCAGGCGCCCTGGGCGAATAAAGAAAACGGCGACGACAAAAAAAACAAAATAGGCGCGAGAGAGAAAAAGATTGACATTGAAATGGCTCGATGTTATTTTAAAATGGAAAGTGATCTAAAACTAAAGGTGCCATCATGATTGACGTTTTGGAAAAACCATTGCCTCTTTCCCAAATTTATGAGGAGTTCAATATGTCACCGGCCCGGGATCCGCATAATAATGTGGTTGGGGAAATTTATCATCGCCTTCGACTGTTGTTAGACAATACCGAATTCGTTGTCAAGCACGATACCTTCCGCTATCTCGACGATTGGCTGATTAATGCCTTTGGCGATTTTAAGAACGTCGTCAATCTGGAAAACTTCGTTTCGGGTCTTACTCGTTTTGGCGCTTCTAAAAAATTTATCCAAAATAAGCTGGATGAATATACGGGCGTCGGCACAGCGCCAGTGGGTTATGCTCCGGATGTTTTCATTGTGGAAAAGTCTGAACCGAACAATGAATTCGCCGTGCCCTTGATTGTCTTCGAGGTCATTTCGACTCAATCGCGGCAGCACGATCTTTTTTACAAACCTTATTTCTACGAGACCATCGGGGTGCGGGAATGTTTCATCTGCGAGGCCTCTTTGGATGGCGGCACGCTGGTTCGGGCTTATCGCCTTGAGAACAAGCAGTATCAGCCAATTCCGAAACAGGATGATCGCTACTTTTCCGAGGTGATTGGGCAATTCCTGCCACGCGTGTGGGAGTTGAGTCACTGAACGACAAAATTTCGGAAAATTATTGACCGGTCACTTAAAGTGACCGGTCAATAACAATTTAATAACAATTTCACTCCGGCAGCGCCAGATTGGGCCGGCCGTCAAATTTCGGGGGCTCGGCTCTTCTCTCTTCCAATAACCGCAGCGCTTCGACAATCGCGCGCTCCAGTTGCGGATCTTCACCGCGCAAATGCGCGTCAGGATCAAAATCCACCACCAGATCCGGATTGACGCCGTAATTTTCCACGCGCCACTGCACGTCGGTGAACCAAAACGAGTATTGCGGCTGCGTGGTGCGACCGCCGTCCACCAGCGTGTAACGATGATCGATGCCGATGACGCCGCCCCAGGTGCGTTTGCCGATCAGCGGCCCGATTTTCAGCAGCTTGAAACTGTGGCAAAAAATGTCGCCGTCGGAGCCGGCAAACTCGTTGGTGATCGCGATGATCGGGCCGGCCAACGCATGATGCGGATACGATTGCGGCATGCCCCAGCGTTGCACGTCGTAACCGAGCGGCCGGCGTCTGAGTTTCTCCAGCAAAATTTCCGAAACATTGCCGCCGCCGTTGTAGCGCACGTCGACGATCAATCCGGCTTTGTTGGTCTGCGTCAAATAATAACGATGAAATTCAATCAACCCCTCCGTGCCCATGTCGGGAATGTGCAAATAGCCGATTTTGCCGCCGGTGGCTTCGGCGACGCGCCGCAGGTTGCTCTCCACCCATTCCCGATAACGCGCTTTGAATTCATCGCGCAGCGTTCTCACGGTGAGGTGGCGCGGCGCGCTTCCCGGCGCTGCCGATTGCACGGTCAACACCACCTCCTGCCCGGCTTGATTGGCGAGCAATTGTCCGGGGGTGACGGTTGCGCTCAACGGTACGCCGCTGATCGCGAGCAGGGCCTCGCCTTCGGAAATGTTGAGGCCGGGCGCGCACAGCGGCGAGGCGCAATCTTTCATCCACACATCGCCGCGATAAATTTTGGCGAACACATAACGCTGGCGTTCGGCGTCGTAATCCAAATCGGCGCCGAGGCGGCCGATGGAATATTGCGGGCACGAGCGATAATCGCCGCCGGCCTCGTAGGCGTGCGAAGTGCCCAGCTCGCCCTGCATTTCCCAGATCAAATCCGAAAATTCCGAGCGCGTGGCCAGGCGTTCGACCAGCGGATAATAACGCTCATAAACTTTTTGCCAGTTCACGCCGGACATGTTTTCCGTCCAAAAAAATTCGCGCTGCAAACGCCAGGCTTCGCGAAACATTTGCCGCCATTCCGCCCGCGGCTCGACGGCGAATTTGGCGCGGTCGAGATCGAGCCAGCCGTTTTTGCGCGTCGTCGAACTGTCGGAATTATCGGCGGGCTTTTCACCCGCTTTTAAGACGCGCAAGCGCCGGCCGTTGCGATAACTCAACGTTTTGCCGCCGTTGGCCACCTGAATGGATTGCACGTCGTAGGCGATCACCTCGAGCTTCTGCGTCACAAAATCATAAACCCACAGCGTGCCCTTCTCTTCATCTTCCTCGGAAGCGGACGAGTCGCCCAGATCGGCGCGGCCGCGAGTCGGAAACGACGTGAAAACAACTTTGTCTTTGATGCCGAGCACTTGCCGATGAATGCCCTCTTTCACCGGAAATTCGACGAGGCGATTTTGAATGCCGTCCAAATCAATGCGCAGCGGCTCCCCCGATTTTTCCTTTGCCTCGGTTTTGCTTTCGCCGTTGGCCGCCTCGGAAGATTTATCGTCTTTGCCATTCGCCGGATTTTTGGCCGGATCGATTTTGGCCGCGCTCTCTTCACCGGGCGCGGCCGGCGAGGGCACAAACGGGCTGGCCAGCTCTTTGCGAAGCGTGATCAAATACGGCTTGCTGGCGGCCGGAAAGCTCACGGCAAATTGCACGTTGTCATTCACCGGATTCAAAATACGGGTTGAAAGAAAATACAGATAGCGCCCGTCCGGATCGAAATGCGGATAAAAATCATTAAGCACCGGCCGCGTCACTTGATGCACGGCGCCGGATTCCAATTCGCAAAGAAAAATGGCGCTGGTTTCTTCCGAGAGCGCTTTGCGATAAGCCAGCCACCGGCCGTCCGGCGAGAATGCGACGCCGGTGATTTCGGAAAATTCGTTTTGATCGAGGCGGCGCGGCTGCCCGCTTTCCAAATCGATCAACCACAAATCGAGCCGGCTGGTGGTCAACGCCGCCTGGGCAGCGGTGGGCGAGGGATGCAGCGTTTGAATGCGTCCGGGCGGCACCTCGATGATGCGCTCGGGCTCCTGCGAGGGCTCGCCGGAAAATAAAGCCAATTTTTCTTCGCCCTCATTATGATCGCTGAGAGCGATCAACCGTTTGCCATCGTGCAGCCAATAAACCAGGCGGTAACGCGCGCCTTCGCGGGTGCCGTATTGCGCCGGCGCGCCTTCCCAGTGCGCCAGGCTGAGCAATTTGCCGCGCGCGGTCAACGCGATGGAATAGCCTTTGGGATGAAGATGATAATTTTCCAGATAGCGCGCCGCCGAAGAAAACTTGCGCTGCGTTTGCACCAGCGGGCTGCGCCACTGCAGCGGAATGCGGCGGACTTCGCGAGTGGCCACCTCGAAGGCGTATAAATCCGCGCCGGCTTGATAAACAATCGTCCGGCCATCGGTGGCGGGATGGCGCACGTAGAAATCACGATGCGCGGTTTCGCGGCGCAAATCTTCGCCGCTCAACGTGCACGAATAAAGATTGCCGACGCCGTCGTGATCCGAGGCAAAATAAACGCGGGCGCCGATCCACAGCGGGCCGTTGGGATTGCCCTCGGGCAAATTCAATTTGACAAAATTATTTCGCCGCGGCGGCGCCTCTTCGTGCGGAAAGGCGGCATCGATCCAGATTTCGCCGGCGGTGCCGCCGCGATAACGTTTCCACCGCGCGTTGTCGAAATTGTTGCGGCCGATGGCGAGGCCGGGGCCGGATGGATTCAACGCCAGGTTGCGCACCGGACAATTCAAAAAACTTTGCGGATATTCGCCGGCGAGCGAAACGCGATAAACCGTGGGCTGATCCATCGGAATGCGCGGGCGATGCGAGCTGAGAAATAAGATATTCCCGCCGTCTCTCATCCACGCCGCGATTTTAAAAACGGCGCCGAGAAAAGTCAGGCGGCGCATCTCGCCGCCTTCGGCCGGCATCACATAAACGTCGGGCTGCCCCTCTTCGCGGCCGCAGAAAGCCAGCCATTTGCCGTTTGGCGACAGGCGCGGATAATTGACGATGCCGAGATTGCTCGTCAAACGCCGGGGAATGCCGCCGGCCAGCGCCACACTCCATAAATCATCTTCGCAAATAAAAACGACCTGTTGGTCCTGGACGGCTGGATGATGATAATAACCCTGACGAGCTGCGGTCATCTCACGATCTCCTTAATAAGAACCGGTTTTTTTGAATGGTTTTGGGATGCACAGCCAAATGCGAAACGTCTTGAAGCTTATTAAGATAAAAATTTTTCCGATTAAATCAAAACTGAAATTTCACGAAAAGCGCATTGCCAAAAATCAAATTGTTTCGTAAATTAAGATATGGCAAAATGATTTGCCTTGAATTTTTCGTAACAGCCCTTGAGGAAAATCCAGGAGAATTTTAATGTCCAGCAGTTCCGCCGCCATGATCCGCCAGTTTATCTTTCAGGCCGTTTATTTGCTTTTGCAATTTGCCATCTATCGCGTTTTGCGCGGGCAATTCGGGGACACGGCGCTGCGGCGCCATTTGATTCTGGCCGCCATGATCGCCATCAACCTGCCGTGGTTTTATGCGGTGATCCGAATACTCGTTTTTAAAAGCTTTCCCCACGGCTACGCGTTATTGGTGACGGTGATGAGCTGGTTTTTTATTTCCGTCATTTATTTGATTTATTTCGGACTGCTGCAGTCGGGATACAGCCTGTGGGAAACGATTAAACCGATCAGCCTGACTTCGGCGGCCGGAGCGACGGCGGCGTTGACGCGGCGGGCGTTTCTGCAAAAAGCCACGATCGGGTTCGGCGCGGCAGCGCTGATTGTAACCGCGCGCGGACTGTGGATGGCGCGCGGCACGCCGCGACATGAACGCGTGACGATTTATCTTCCCAACTTGCCCCCGGCGTTTGACGGCGTGCGTATCGTGCAGCTTTCGGATTTTCACTCCGGCCCCTACATGTCGCGCGAACAAATGTTGAGCGTGCGGCGATTCATCGATGAGCTGAAGCCCGATCTCTATTTTCTCACCGGCGATTTCGTCGATGCGCTCGCCGCGCAGATGCCGCCGTTTGTCGACGCATTTGAAAATTTGCGCGCGCCGCTCGGCGTCTTTACCGTGCTCGGCAATCACGATTACTTTGCCGACATCCAATCCGTTGAAGCCGGACTGGCAGCGGCCAAACTTCCATTGCTGCGCAACACGAATCATGTTTTAGAACATCGTGGCGATAAATTGGCAATCGTTGGCGTCGATGATTTATGGGCACGCTCGCGACCGGGCCGCGGGCCGGATATTACCGCGGCGGTGAAAGATCTGCCGGAAAATATTCAGAAAATTTGTTTGAGCCACCAGCCCAACTATTGGCCCGACCTCAAAAATCACCACATTGCTTTGACGCTCTGCGGACATACGCACGGCGGCCAAATCGGAATTCTCGGCACACAGATTAGCCTGGCGAGAATCGCCAGTCCTTATGTGGCAGGACTTTACAAAGAGGATGGCATGCAACTCTACGTCAATCGCGGGCTGGGCGTATTCGGCATTCCGATTCGAATCGGCATGCCGCCGGAGATTACGGAAATGACGTTGCGGCGAATTTAACCATTTGCCACTCAGTTGCAAATTACATTAATAAAACTGTCATGGCTTTTAGCGAAACCCAACTCCAATCTAAAGCAAACCAACGGCATACTTCCGTGGCTCGTGTTGCGAAGGCCTGGTACGTGGTTTGTGAATCGCGGGAATTGCGCGACCAACCTCTCGCCATGACTTTGCTCGATATGCCGTTGGCGGTGTTTCGCGATCATCATGGAAAAGTTGGCGCGTTGCTGGATCGTTGTCCGCATCGCAATGTCCCGCTTTCACTCGGCGCGGTTAAAGGCGACAACTTGCAATGCGCTTATCATGGCTGGGAATTTGATCGCAGTGGAAAGTGTCACTTTGTGCCGGGATTAATCGACGCGCATCTGTCACCCGGACGCCGCGTCCAGGCGTTTCCAGTGCGCGAGCAAGATGGATTGATCTGGGTCTACGCCACGCCGGAGGTGGAGCCGAATAACGAGCCATTTCGTTTTCCTCTCATCGGCACGAAAAACTATACCACTATTTTTCAAAAAGTGCATGCCGAAGCTTCGCTTCACGCCGTCGCCGAAAATGCGCTGGATGTGCCGCACACGGCTTATTTGCACGGCGGCCTGTTTCGCTCGGCTAAAGCCGAACGCCGCGAGATTGAAGTGGTGATTCGGCGCTGGCATGATCGCGTCGAAGCGGAATATATCGGCGAGCCGCGCCCGCCGGGATTAGCGGGAAAGTTACTGGCGCCCGGCGGAGGGATGGTGACTCATTTCGACCGCTTTATTTTGCCGGCGATCGTGCAGGTTGAATATCGTTTAGGCAAAAAGAGCCACATTTGCATTTCTTCCGCGCTCACGCCGGTGGCGGATTTTAACACGCAGCTTTTCACGGTCATCAGCTTTCGCCTGCCGCTGCCGAGTTGGCTGGTGGCGCTTTTTTTACGGCCCATTGCATGGCGAATTTTTCAACAGGATGCGGATATGCTCAAGCGCCAAACCGAGACGATCCGGCATTTCAACCGCGAACAATACATGTCTACCGAAATCGACGTGTTGGGTCCGCATATTTATCGCTTGCTCAAGCAGGCGGAGCGCGGCGAGCGGGCGCCGGTTGAAGAACCGTTTATGAAAACTATTCAAATGCTCATTTAGTGTTTTTAGATCAATGTCTCTCATCATCCCATCCGGCTGGCGGCGCGTGCTGGCTGATGAAATCAAAACATTTATCGGGAATTACAAAAAGATATCGGCTGCCGCATTCCCAGGCATGGTTGTCTGGCGCACTGGGCGAAGCAGGGCGTTCTTCTGCTCAATGCGGTGCTGACGGTGCGAGCGCATTCACCGGGATCGCATCGGAACAAAGGTTGGGAGATTTTCACGGATGCAATTATTCGAGCCGTTAACGAGAAAGCAGACCCGGCGGTGTTTTTATTGTGGGGCAATGAGGCCAGACAGAAAATAGCGTTGATCGACCGTCAACGACATGCGATCATCCCCTCGGCGCATCCCTCACCGTTTTCAGCCAACAACGGTTTTTTCGGCAGCCGGCCATTTTCCAAAACGAATGCCGCTTTACGCAAATTCGGCAAACCGGAGATTGATTGGCAGATTCCGGATAAGAATGTTCCGGATTAATTGTTGGCGCGTATTTCCACTCCCAGCCACATCATCAGCAAAAGCGCCAATCCGAAAATAATGCGATACCAGGCGAACACCGCGAAGCTGTGACGCTTGATGAACGCCATGAAAACGGTGATGACAATCCAGGCGACGACCAGAGCAACAAAAAATCCCGTGGCAAAAACCATTGTATCCTCGGCGGAAAGCAGCGGCGCGACCTCAATGAGTTTGTACAGGCTGGCGGCGCCCAGGGTTGGAATCGAAAGAAAAAAGGAAAATTCGGCGGCGGCGGCGTGACTCAAATTTGCCAACAGGCCTCCCATAATCGTGGAGGCGGAACGCGACATGCCGGGAATGAGCGCGGCGCATTGCGCCACGCCGATCCACCAGGCCTGTGATAAACTGATCGATTCCGCAACGTGGATTTTGGCTGCCGGTCGAAAATGTTCGATCAACAAAATGGCCACGCCGCCAACAATCAGCGCTATGGCGACGGGTTGCGGCTTG
>Ga0247727_10012878_pt1 | contig 14234 bp, 15 predicted proteins | sample WisWelCaveWW1625_FD_202498 | JGI IMG/M metagenome (GOLD analysis project Ga0247727, IMG submission 202498) | Biofilm microbial communities from Wishing Well Cave, Virginia, United States - WW16-25 | ecosystem: Environmental > Aquatic > Deep subsurface > Groundwater > Cave microbial mat | place... | reverse complement strand
CCGATGCGGAGAAGGAGCTCGAACTCGTCCCGGAGGTGGGTGCGCATCATCTCCGGGCCGTCCGTGGCAATCGTGAACGGCACGCCGTTGTCGACGAACTGGCGGATCATCTCGCGCACGGCGTCCTCGTCCGGAAGCGCTTTCGTCAACAGGTTCGAGGTGGGGCAGATCTCGAGGACGGTCCCCAGCTCGCGCAGCGCTCGCATGAGCTCTGGATCGCCCGCGGCGAGGATGCCATGTCCGATCCGCTCAGGGCGTAGGCGCTCGACGACCTCGCCCAGCTCCTCGCGGCCCATGTCGCCGCCCTCTTCGCCGACGTGGATCGTGACGCCGAGCCCGGCCTCGCGCGCGGTCTCCACCATCGGCTCGATCTGCGTGTAGTCGTAGCGGCCACCGCCCGGCCGGGGTCCAGCGATGTCGATGCCGACCACGCCGCGACCGGACCAGCGGATCGCCTTCTCGACGATGATCTCGTTGAGTCGCCGGTCGAATGTGCGATCCATCATCAGGATCAATCCCGCGCGGACCTGTGGATACTCGAGGCTTGCGAGGTCGAGCCCGCGGATCGCGGCGAGGATGATGTGGTCGAGGTCGCGCTCGCCTCCCCGGTTTCGCTTCATCGGATTGAACCGGAGCTCGAGTGTCGTGATGCGCTGCGAGCGGTACGCGCCGCCGATGGCGCCGTGAACTGAGCGCTCGACGGCGAGCGGAGACGACTGGATCAGCTCCGTCCAGTGGTAGATCTGGTCGAGCTCGTCGAGCCCCTGGACTCCCCGAGGGTCGGAGACAGTGACGAGCGCGTCGAACTCCCAGTAGTCCTTCACCGGAAGGGCGATGCCCTGCTCGTGGGCGAGGCTCCAGAGGATGTCGGAGGCAACGGAGCCTCCGAGGTGGGTGTGGAGCTCGGCGAGGCCCTCGTCGATCACGATTCGCGCGAGTCTACTCGCGAGGGGTCGAGACGGAAGCAAACGGCCAATCGCGCTCCAGCCAGTCCACCACGGCCTCTCGGAGCGGCTCGTCGAGACCTGTGTGCGTGACGCGCACCCACGATCGCACCGTCACGCCGCCTGGCCGGGTCTCGTCCGGATCGATGTAGACGCAGCCGATGAGGTCATTGGTCCGCGGGTCGAGGACGGTGTACGCGAAGGCGGTTCGGGCATCGAACTCCGCGCGATGCAGCTCGAGGTCGGCGAGGTTCTCCTCGAGGGACATCGGGTGTGGCCATCGGCGCCCGACGAAACCTCGCGTTGCGTGAATGTGATCGATGCTCGACGACCAGGCGTCATAGTCGCGCTCGTTGTGCTCCGGCCCGAGCGGCTCGAGGGCGAACGCCGGGCTCTCGAACCGGAGAGGAACCTCGAAGTCGTCGGGGACGAGCGCCACCTCGGCGGCGCAGTTTAGTGTGGGCTCGTGGGCGTCGATCAGCTCGCGTTTCGTGCGACGAACCACTGCTTGACCGGTTGCGGCATCGGCGAGGTGCTCGGGATGGTGCTCGCGACCTGGTGGGGGTGGGGCGACGCGGCCTCGATCGCTCTCGCCGTCGCGCTCGCGTTCTTCTTCGGCTACCTGCTGACGCTAATCCCGCTTTTTCGGGCCGGGGTCGCGCTCGGCGCGGCGCTCGGGATCGCGCTCGTAGCGGACACCCTCTCCATCACGACGATGGAGATCGTCGACAACGCGATCCTCTTGATCTGGCCGGGCGCGCTGGACGCCGGGCTCGGCGACGTTCTCTTCTGGGGCTCGCTCGCGATCGCGCTCGCGGTGGCGTGGGGACCGACGTTCCTCGTCAACCGTGCTCTGATCAGGCGCGGGAAAGGCCATGCGCACGTTCACGGCGCGCACGCTTAAAGCCCGGTGTCGTTGAAACGGGAGCGCAGCGGCCGCGAAGCGGATGCCTTCAGGGATTCTCGCGATCGGAATCCGCGCTAGCGGATTCCGATCTGCGTAACCGGATCAGTTGATGCGCTTGTCGCGCCCGGCCCAGGCGAGCTCGCGCAGCGTGAACTTCTGCACCTTCCCAGTAGATGTCTTCGGCAGGGCGTCGACGAACTCGATCTCGTCGGGCGCCTTGAAGTGCGCGATCCGGCCGCGCACGTGCTCGATCAGCTCGTCGGGATCGGTCTCGGCGCCGTCGCGCAGTACGACGAAGGCCTTCGGTCGCTCTCCCCACTTCTCGTGCGGCATCGCGACGACGGCGCACTCGAGCACGGCGGAATGGCTGACGATCGCCTGCTCCACTTCGATCGTCGAGATGTTCTCGCCTCCCGAGATGATGATGTCCTTCGCTCGGTCACGCAGCTCGATGTAGCCGTCCGGGTGCCATACGCCGAGGTCGCCGGAATGGAACCAGCCGCCGCGAAAGGCCTGCTCGGTGGCATCGGGATCCGCAAAGTACCCGGCCATCACGTTGTTCCCCCGCATCACGACCTCGCCCATCGTCTCGCCGTCGCGCGGCACGTCGCGCATCTCCTCGTCGACGATTCGGATGGGATCGGCACCGAGGAATGCGACTCCCTGGCGCGCCAGCAGCTGAGCGCGTCGATCCTGCGGCTCGTCCTGCCATTCGTGTTGCCACTCGCACACGGTGTGCGGGCCGTACGTCTCCGTGAGGCCATAACCGTGGACGATCCGGGCGCCCAGATCGGCCATCTGGCCGATGAGGGTCGGGCTGGGCGGGGCGCCTGCAGTCGTCACGGTCAGAAGGCGCGGGAAGACGTGGGCGTCGGGATGGCTGGCAAGCGATGTGAGCACGGTCGGCGCGGCGTTGAGGTGCGTGACGCCCTCGTCGTCGACGAGTCTCCAGATCAGAGCCGGGTCGACGGCGCGCAGGCAGACGTGGCGTCCGCCGATCGCGGTGACGCCCCACGTCGTGCACCAACCATTGCAATGGAACATCGGCAGCGTCCACAGGTAGACCGAGTCGGTGTCGTGATGGGAGTGGACGATTTCCGCGAGTGCATTGAGGTAGGCGCCTCGGTGCGTGTACATCACGCCCTTCGGGCTGCCGGTCGTACCCGAGGTGTAGTTGATCGAGATCACGCGCTCCTCGTCGTCCACACGCCACGGGTCGACCGAGCCGTCCGCCCGCGCGAGAAGCTCGGCGTACGGTGTCGTCTCGAACGGAGCTTTCTCGCCGACGTCGTCGATCGCGATGACCTCCTCGAGGTCCGGGCAGCTCGCGGGATCGAGAGCGGTCGTCTCGAGGAGCTGCGTGTCCGCGACCAGCATCCTGGCACCCGAGTGACGGAGGATGGTCTCGACCTCGGCACCCGAGAGACGGGTGTTGATCGCGACGAGAATGGCGTGGGCGAGAGGCACGCCGAAGTGAGCAATGAGAAGCTCGGGGATGTTCGGGAGCAGGTAGGCGACGCGGTCGCCGGGCGCTATCCCCGACGCTCTCAGCGCGCCAGCCAGCCGCTGCGCATCGTCCGCGAATTCGGCATACGTCAGCCTCCGGTGGCCGTAGACGATCGCGACTCGCTCGGGAAAGACGTCCGCCGACCGTTCGAGGAAGAGAAGCGGCGTGAGCTGCGTGATCGAGACCTTGCCCGTGGGCATGGCGCTATCGATTGCTCCAGGCGGGCTGCCGTTTCCCCACGAAGGCGCCGATTCCCTCTTGCGCGTCGTCGAGCTCTGCGTTCGACGCCATCACGGACTTTGTGAGCTCGTAGGCCCGGCGCTCGTCGAGCTCGATCTGGGCGTAGAAGGCCTTCTTACCGATTCCAGCCACGTGTGGGCTGAAGCTCGTGATCTGCCCCACGAGCTCGTCGACTGCTTCGTCGAGCCGCTCCGCCGGGACGACCCGGTTGACGAGTCCCCACTCCTGTGCCGTAAGGGCCGAGATCGGCTCCCCGGTCAACAGCATCTCCATAGCCCGCTTTCGCCCGACCGCCCGGCTGACGGGGACCATGGGCGTTGAGCAGAAGAGCCCGATCTTCACGCCCGGCGTGGCGAAGGTTGCCGAGTCGGCGGCAACGGCGAGGTCGCAGGCGGCGACGAGCTGGCACCCGGCTGCATACGCCGGCCCGTGCACGCGCGCGATCACCGGCTGCGGGATGTGGTGGACGATCTCCATCATCTGCGTGCACACGTCGAACAGCTCGCGGTAGAAGGCGAGGTCGCGATCGAGCATCTCCTCGAGGTCGTGGCCGGCGCTGAACGCGGGCCCCTCGCCGGCGACGACGACGGCCTGCGTCTCCTCCGGGAGGTCGTCGAGTGCGGCGATCACCTCCTGCATGAGCGCAAGGCTGAGGGCATTGCGGCGCTCCGGGCGCGCTAGCGTGAGACGGCTGACCGGTCCATCGTGGGTGAGTTGGACGAACTCGAGCTCCATCGAAGCCTTTCGGGACGGTTGCCTGGAGTATCAAGAGCTAAAGTCCGGCGCGCAAACGGGCAAAGGCACGAGCTGGGCTGATCGCCGGCAACTCAGCTCTCGAGGACCCCTCGCGCGCGGTGCCTGCCGTAGTTGGCCGACGTCCACGGCTCGTCTTCTGTCAGCCGCGCTCTCAAAGGCGCAAGAACCTCGGAGCGGAGAGGTTCGGGAAGCTCCGCGAGCGCCGGCACGGCGTCGGCGCTCAGACCTTGCAAGTAGGCGACGTCGAGGTCGGCTGTCGTGCGCCAGCGATCGACGTTTCGCTCGGCGATCCGGCCGTCCGGGTTCGAGAGTGAGAAGGCGAGAAGGCCGGCGGCGACGCCAACGACCGAGATCCGCACGAGATTCCTGCCGACAAAGCCGATCGCGCCTGCGAGGAGCACGAGAACGAACAAGCCGCCCAGGCCCCAGGAGAACGTCTCCGCGGCCAATCGCAGTCTCGTCAGCCCGAACGCGTCCTCGTATAGGTCCAGCCGGTGCACTGCAGAGACCACGGTGACGATCGTGAGAACACACAGGGCTCCGAGCAGGGCATGGAGCAAGATCGCGTGAGATCGCTTCCGCACCTCGGCCGCACGCGCAGCAGTGGCGACGACGACGAGCGTCAGCGCCGCTGCGGCGATGAGCTGCCAGAACCCTTGCCGCGCGTACTCGGAGTACGTGAGGCCTGCCGTCTCGAGGACATGGCCACGCCCTCCGAAGAGAACGGTCACCTGCACGAGGACGAAGGCGAGGAACAGCGCGTCGAGTAGGGCGAGTGGGATCGCCCACTCGCTGAGGCCGAGCTTGCGTGTGGGCAGAGTCAGATCCGCAAAGACCCGCTTGGCGGCGAGCGCAAGGCCAAGAGCGCCGAACAGCACGAGAGCGAACACGAGAACACGCGCGGGCAGCGACGAGAGCGAGGGAATCGGTGCGCTTCTGCCGATCTCGGCGAACGCCGCGTCGGCGGTCCAGAAGAGAACGCCGAACGGCAGAACGAGCACCGTTCCAAATGCGACACCGCGAAGCACCGGCGTCGAGCCGCTGGGAACTTCCGGAACGAGCTCCGGCACGCGCTCGAGCGCGCGAAACGGGGCCAGCAAAGCGACGAAGCGCGGCCCCGCGACAGCGGCGGCAGCGAGCAGGCAGGCCGCAATGATGTCGACGACCGCGACCCAACCCGCATCCAGTAGGGCCGGCATGCAGGCAAGCGCGACCGCCAAGGACCCGAAGAGAGCCGCGTCGAGCGAACGGCGCATGGATGTTGCGACTGTGGCAGCGACAAGCGCTGCGACGATCGGGACGTCGATTCCGAGTGGGGCGCGCGGCAGCAGCGCCGCCGCGGTGAAGGCGGCGAGCAGCGCGAGGGCTCTCATCGAGGCAGCTCGACGACCATCCGGCAGCCGTGAGCTCGCGAGGGAAGCGGCGTCAGGATCGGCTCGACCTGGTCCCGCAGGTGCTCGAACGCCGGCGGGAGGATGAGCGTCTCGCCGAGGTGCTCCGGGTCCTCGTCCACCGAGAACCCAGGCCCGAGCGTCGCGATCTCGAAGAGGACGCCGCTCGGCTCGCGGAAGTAGATCGAGCGGAACCAGAAGCGGTCGATGATCGGCGAGGGGCGCATCCCTGCGGCGACGACCCGTTCGTGCCAGCCCTGGTGATCCTCCATCGTCGACGACCAGGCGACGTGATGGACGGTTCCGGCGCCGCCGAGACCTCGCTCGGCGGGCGGCTCGTCGTAGACATAGAGGCCTCCGCGGCTCGGGCCGCGCGCCTCCCAGAGGCTCTCGCCTCGCGAAGAGAAGCCGAGCGTCTTATCCAGCACGTGCCGGCTCGCGTCTGGGCTTGCCGAGAACGCGCGAACGCCGTCGAACCCTTGCAGCGCCAACTCGGCGGGCACCTCCGGATGCTCTGCCACGAGCGGAGTGTCGTCCACCGCCGACACGACCAGGCGGTGCCGCAGGCCTTCGGGATCCTCGAAGGTCAAACCTTCGTCCCCACGCGACGACGCCTCGGCTTCGCCGGCGAGCCGTTGCTCCCAGAAGTCGAGCGCTGCGTCCGAGGCCACGCGCCAGCTCACCGTGTGCACCATCCCGGCGCCTGCGCGTCCACGCCGGACGCCCGGGTACTCGAAGAAGGTGATGTCGCTGCCAGGGCTTCCGGACTCGTCCGCGTAGAAGAGGTGGTAGACGGTCGGGTCGTCCTGGTTGACCGTTTTCTTCACGAGACGCAGGCCGAGGACGCGTGTGTAGAAGTCGACGTTTTGCGGCGCGTCGGCGGTGATGCACGTGACGTGGTGGAGGCCGTCGATGCGCATTCCGGCCCAGCCTAGCCGCAGGTCGCCCGATGATCGATGCCATGATCTCGCGCGTCCGGATGCGCGATCTGGCGCGTCGGGGCCGCTTCCGCCCGGGCGGACGCCACACAGCGGCCTCGCGTCGGGCGTGCGCTTCGCGACGGGAGAGCGGCACCGAGGCGTCCAGCATCGCCGCCGCTCTCCCGTCGCGCCCCCCGAGCCGCCAGCTCATGCCCCGGAAGAGGCGATCTCATGGCATCGATCATCTAGTGTCCCGCAGGTGAAAATCGGGATTGTTGTCCCGTTCTCCTGGTCGTTCTGGGGCGCGGTCGTCGAACACGCGGAAGCGCAGGCGGCGGCACTCGAGGAACTCGGCCACGAGGTACGCCTGATCATGGGCAACGATCCGCCTGGGCAGTTCACGCGCGTGCTCCACCCGCGGGTGGGGCGCCACGGCGACCCGCCGCCGAACGTGATCCCGGTCGGCCGGTCCGTGATCGTCCCTGCAAACGGGTCGCTTCCGAACATCGTGCTCTCGCCCCGAACGTTCTCCCGAATCCGGCGGGCGCTCGAGCGGGAGCGCTTCGACGTCCTCCACCTGCACGAGCCGATGACACCGACGATCTGCCTCTCGGCGCTGATCCTGGCGAGGACGCCCCTGGTGGCTACCTTCCACGCCTCCGGCGAGCTCGGCTGGATGAAAGGCGCCAAGCCACTCTGGGGCGATCTCATCGACCGGATCGACCACCGTATCGCCGTCTCCGAGCGAGCGCGCGCCTCGCAAGCACGCTGGCTCCCCGGTGAGTACGAGGTGATCCCGAACGGCGTGCTCGTTCCGGAGTCGGCGCCTGCGGGCGGCCGCGACCACCGAATCGTCTTCGCCGGTCGGCAAGAGCGACGGAAGGGCCTTCACGTGCTGCTTCGCGCCTGGCCCGCGATCCACGAGCGGACCCGGCTTCGACTCACGGTCGCCGGTGCCGACCCACTCGCGGTACGACTGCTGCTGGCTCGCCTCCGCGTCTCGGACGACGGAGTCGATGTCGTGGGCTTTCTGAGTCAAGACGAGTTGACCCAGGCTCTTCTGGGAGCCAAGGCACTGGTTGCGCCGTCGATGGGGCAGGAGAGCTTCGGCATGGTGCTGACGCGCGCGTTCGCATGTGCGCTCCCGGCTGTCGCCTCGGACATTCCGGGGTATCGGGAGGTGCTCGAGCCCGAGGCGTCTGTCGCCGTTCCCCCGGACGATGTCGCGGCGCTCGTCGAGGCGGTGTGCACGCTCGTCGAGGATGAGCCGCGTCGCGAGGCGATGGGGCAAGCGGCGCGGGACATCGCGGTCGGGCGGTACTCGTGGCCGGAAATTGCGCAGCGCCTCGATCGGATCTACGAAAGCGTCATCGGCGCGAGCGGAGAGGCGCGCGCGGCGTGACAGCGATTCGGTATGCGTGGCGCAGCCCCTTGGTTCAGGGCGCGGTCCTCGTACTCCTCGCAGCGCTCGCAGTCGTTGTCTTCTGGTGGCGTGGCCCGGAGTGGGACAGCGTCTTCGAAGCGTTCCGCTTCGTCATCTGGAGCTGGATCGTGCTCGCCTTTCTGCTCAACGTCGTCTCGACGCTCTTCCGGGCGTACTCGTGGCGGCTGACCATAGGACAGGCTCTGCCGCCCGAGCAGCAGCCTCGGCTCGACCACGTCTTCTCGTCTTTCGGGGTCGGACTGCTCGCGAATGCGGTCGTGCCGGGCCGGCTCGGGGAGCTCGCGCGCGTCGCGACCCTGCGCCGGCACATGCCCGACGCGCCGCACGGGACGAGCGCGACACTCGTGGGAACGGTGTTCGCACACCGGCTCTTCGATCTCGTTCCCGCGACGATTCTCGTCGTCTGGGTTCTTCTCACGGCCGAGGTTCCGCACTGGGCCGTCGTCGCCTTCGGGATCTCCGCTCTCGTCGGCTTTGCGCTGTTCACGATCGCATGGCTCGGTGCGCGCCGGCATCACCGGACCGTGATGGATGAGGGAGTGGGCTCGATTCGCGGGCTCCTGGTCATGGCGCGCCAGGGGCTCTCGGTGCTGAACGCACCCGTCCCGCTCGTCGGTGCGATTCTCCTCCAGTGCGCTGGGTGGCTGATGCAGCTTCTAGCGGTGTACGCGACGATGCAGGCGTTCGACATCAGTGCTTCGCTGCCGGCGGCCGGGCTCGTTCTCGTCCTCATGAACGTGGCCACGATCGTCCCGCTGTGGCCGGGGAACATCGGTCTCGTGCAGGCGGCGGTCGCTCTCCCGCTCCGCAACTACGGCGTCCCATACGCCACGGGATTCGCCTTCGGCCTGGCGCTACAAGCCGTCGAGATGGCTTGTGGTGTCGCGCTTGGCCTGATCGCCCTCGCGCGGGAGGGGATCTCGTTCGCCGTGTTTCGGCGCATGCAACCCGAGGAGCAGTCCGCCGAGGATGCGCTCGAGGGCGTGCACGAGATGGTCGAAGAGCTCGAGCACGAGGCTGCGCGTGAGAGCGCTGCTGTGCCCCGCTAGCCTCAAAGGGGTTCTCTCCGCGCGAGAAGCTGCCGGCGCGCTTGCGCAGGGCTTTTGCGATGTCGGCGCCAACGTGACCGAGCTGCCGGTCGCCGACGGTGGCGAGGGAACGTGCGAAGCGCTCGCCGCGGCACTCGGGGGAAGGTGGCGCGAGGCCGTGGTGTCCGATCCGCTCGGCCGGCCGGTGCCCGCGCGCTGGTTGGTCCTTCCTGACGGACGCGCCGTCATCGAGGCCGCCGCGGCTATCGGCCTGCCGTTGCTGGAGCCGGAGGAGCGGGATCCACTTCGAGCATCCAGCCGGGGGCTCGGTGAGCTCCTGCTCGCTGCGCTTGCGGAGTCGCCTTCGTCCGTCGTCGTGGCGCTCGGAGGGACCGCGACCGTCGACGGGGGCGCGGGCCTGCGCGAGTGTGTGCGAGAGCTTCCGGTCGCGACTGTGGTCTTGTGTGACGTGCGAACGCGACTGGCCGACGCGGCAAGGCTGTTCGGCCCCCAGAAGGGCGCGTCCGACGTGGACGTCGAAGAGCTGGAGCGTCGGCTCGCAGCGATGGAGGAGCTCGAGCCGTACGCGGATCTGCCGGGATCGGGCGCTGCGGGTGGCCTCGGCGCGGCGCTCGCTGCGCTCGGCGGCGGGCTCGTTCCCGGGGCCCAGGCCGTGCTCGACCTGCTCGGCTTCGACCAGCATCTTCGCGGTCACGACCTCGTCGTCACGGGCGAAGGTCAGATCGATGCGACCACGGCGGAAGGCAAGGCGCCCGGGGAAGTCGTCACTCGCTGCGTCGCCGCCGGCGTCCGCTGCGTGGTCTTCGGCGGGCGAGTTCGAGCCGAGCTCGCCGGCGCAGAGACAATCCCGCTCTCAGGTGAGCCGGCTCGGGCGGAGGTCGACCTCGTCGAGCTCGGCCGACAGCTCGGCGCTGTCGGCTGATGCAACGGCTGGGGTCAGGTCTCTTTTGTTGCGCGCACTTCGCGCAACAAAAGAGACCTGACCCCCCTGTTGCGCGGGGGCCGCTAGCGAGACTCGGCGGCTGCCAGGCGGTCGGCCAAAGACTCGAGCAGCTTCCAGGCGAGTTGCGGGCGCGACTCGACGAACGGCCGGAAAACGAACACCGGGAGCCCGTACGTCTTGAGCTCGGAGAGCGCGGTCACCGTCGCGGTTCGCGGGCGTCGGTCGATCAACGCGATCTCGCCGAACGCTGCGCCCGGCCCGAGTGTCGCGACCTCCTCACCCTGAACCTCGACCGACGCCTCGCCGCTCTCGACGACGAAGAACATCAGTCCGCCCTCGCCTTCGAGCGCGATCTTGTCGCCGGCGGAGAACCGCCGCTCGTTGAACTCGTCCGCGAGGCTCTCGAGATCCTTCTCGTCGAGGTCCGAGAAGAGGCGGACATTGCGGAGCAGGTCTGGTGTCGGCTTTGCCATGGGGCGATTCATACACGAACCGCATGCTGCTTGTCACTCAGTCGGTGTCGGAGGCCGTGAGCTCCTCGATCCGGAGCTCCGCTCCCTGCAGCCGAGCGACGCACGTCCTGTAGAGCTCCTCGCCGCGCCGGAAGAACGCAATCGCCTCGTCGACCGCCACGTCGCCGCGCTCGAGTCGGGCCACGATGTCCTCGAGCTCTCTCTGCAGTTCTTCGAACGAGCGCTCATCGCTCACGGCCGAACCTCCTCGACCGCGGCCCCCAACGATCCCGAAGCCAGCTCGATCTCGAGCCGGTCGCCCACGCTCACGGCCGACGCGTCGCGGAGCGCGACCACACCAGCGCGCACGACGGCGTATCCCCGGTCGAGCGTTGCGAGAGGCGACAGCGTCTGGAGGCGCGCTCCGGTGTGGTCGAGCCCTGCTCGGCGGCGCTCGAGGAGCAGGCGTGGCGCTGCGCGGAGCCTCACTCCGAGACGCTCGAGCCGTTCGGCGTCACGCTCGAGAGCGTTGCGGACGGCCAGAGCAAGCCTGCGGCGCGAGCTCTCGAGTGCGATGTTCAGCTCGCTCAGGTCCGGAACTACGAGAGCTCCTGCGGCGGTCGGCGTGGCGGCCCGTGCATCGGCGGCCAGATCGCACAGCGGCGTGTCCTGCTCGTGCCCGACCGCAGAGACCACCGGAACGGAGGTTGCCGCGACCGCCCGAACGACGGCCTCGTTACTGAACGGAAGCAGATCTTCGAAGCTCCCGCCGCCACGCGCGAGCACGATGACGTCGACTTCGGGGTGGGCGGCGAGCGCCGCCAGGGCCGCGATGATCGCCGCGGGCGCGCCCTTCCCCTGGACGCGGGTTTCGCAGACGACGACCTTCCCCGCCGGAAAGCGTGTCCCGATCGTCGCGACGAGGTCACCGCGGGCCGCCGCGTCCGCGCCGGTAAGAATCCCGATCGCGCGCGGAAGCCGCGGTAGCGGTCGCTTCCTCGCGGGCGCGAACAAGCCCTCCGCGGCGAGCTTGCGCTTCAGGCGCTCGAGCGCGAGCAGATGCCCGCCGAGGCCGATGCGCTCGATCGTGGTCGCTCGGAGGCCGAGCTCACCCTTCAGCTCGTAGAGCTCGGCGCGGCCGGAGACGTGGACCGTCTCGCCCTCCTCCAGCGCCAGTTCGAGCCGGTCGAAGGTACGCCGACCGATGGTCACCTTCAGGATCGCGCCCGTCGTGGGATCCTTGAGAGTGACGAAGACCGTCGCCCAAGCTTCATTTCGGCGAAGCTCGGTCACCTCGCCCTCGACCCACACAGACGGCAATTTGCCGAGGTACGAGGCGACGCCGCGGTTGAACGACGAGACCGTGAAGACCTTGCGGTCGCCGTACAGGATCGGCTCGACCTTCGGCACGACCGGAGCGTAGCCTTGCGCAAGACCGGAAGCCGCTCGCGCGGATTCCGCTCGCGCGAAGATCCCTGAAGGCGACCGCTTCGCGGTCGCGATCAGCTTGTCTCTTCGAGCTTGGCGCGGACGAACTCTCGTTACAAGAGGATCTCGGCGGCGGTCGTGGCGTCGCAGCCGCGCGAGAGCATCTCCACCGCGTCGTGCAGATCGACCTCGCTGACTGCGATTCGCTCGGCGAGATGAACCGGATAGCCGGCCTCGAGCAGGATGTGCAGTCGCCAGCTCTCGACCTTCGCGGGCTCGTTCTCGTTCCAGAGCGGGGCTTCGGTCGTCTCGGCCATGCGCGCGGGATTCGCCGTCGCTCCGGCGCTTCCTGCCCCGCCGGCAGGCCGCAGGCGCCGCGGCTCAGACGCCTGCCGACGAGCGGGACGACTCGTAGCGCTTCGCAAGCTCGAGGATGCGGTCGTCGAGACGCTGTGCTGCCGCGTTCACGGCATGCTCGAGCTGGTCGGCGATCAGGCCGTCGGCTCGGCGAAGAAACGAATCGGCTGTCCGGTCGAGCTCGTCGCGGAGTCGACTCGCCGCCTCCTCGCGGATGGCCCGCATACGGTTCTCGAACTCGAGCGCGCTCGCCTCGGCTCTCCGATCGACCTCCCGGGCGATCGCACGCTCGATGTGCTCGACTTGACGACGCTCGAGCTCGCCGAACGCGATCTCGATCCGTGCTCGCGCCTCGGTCTCCGCGCGGTCGACCTGCTCCGCGACTGCGTGCTCGTGCTGGCGGAGTCGCTCGGTCGTGTCGTCGATCGCGCGTCGGCGATCGTCGGCCTGCAACTGGAGGTCGTCGAGTGCCTCGGCGAGCCCCTCCTTGGCACTCGTCTCGAGAGCCTCGCGCAGTCGATGTGCGGCAGCGCGCTGTTCGTCGACGGTCGTTCCGAGCTCGGTGGCCTCGGCCTCGATCTTGGAATCGACATCCGCGATCCGCTGCCGAAGGCGCTGCTCGAGAGTCGTCACCGCACCCTGGAGTGCGTTCTGGGCGCGCTCGAGGTCGGCCTCCCACGCCCGTAGGCGCTCCTCGACCCGCTGCTCGACGGCGGCGACGAGCTCGGCCAGGCGTTCCGAGAGCTCGCGTTCGCGAACGCCGAGCTCACCGCGCCGCTGGTCCGATAACCGTCGCTCCTCGGCGACGTACGTCGAGAGCGAATCCGCGTGCGCGCGCGAGATCGCGACCCGGAGTTGCTCGGTCTGCTCCGACGCTTCCTCCTCTGCCGCGGCGCGGACGGCACGGCGAGCGTCGGCGACGAGCTCGTCGATGCGTGCGGCTCGAGCCCGCGAGCGCCGGAGCGCGAGCACGAGCACGATGCACAGGAGGAGAGCAGCGCCGAGGGCGCCGACGAGGATCCAGGTCGCACTGGACACGAGACCACTCTAGAGCCGATACACGATCAAGGCCGCCGCGAGCACGACCGAGGCGGCGGCCAGAAGCCGGAGTCCCCGCTCCTCGGCGTCGATGAGCCAGCGAGCGTCGATCGTCCTTCGGCTTCCGTCATGGAGCACGAGCTCGCCGCCGACGTCCTCTGCCCGTCGCCGGACCAAGCGGACGCGATTTGAGAGCGCACGCTGGGCGAGCGAAAGGAGAACGGCGAATGCGCCAGCCAGGATCGAGGCGGCGCCGATCTCGCCCGCGACTGCCGCATATCCGCAGACGACGGGGAAGCCGCCCCAGGCAAGTCCGAACCAGAGGTCGGAGTGGAAGTGTCCTCCCAGAAGCTCGAGGTTGTAGGCGAGGACGAGGAAGAGACCCACAGGGACGAGCAGGAGGAGCCAGAGCCGGAACGAGAGCGCCCCGACGATGCCGATCGCGCATGCGGCTCCGATCGAGCCGGCCGCGAGCAAGACGAGAGTCGCGCTCGGGATCTTCGTGGAGAGCGGGCGGCCGCTGAGCTCGTCGAGCGCGTGGGCGCCGATTCCCACCGCGAGCGCGAAGGCGAGGACTGCGGCGCCGAGCCGCCCCCAGGCGAGGGCCGGCGCAAGGCAACCGCCGATCACCACGTAGGACAGGTGCCAAGCCGTGTACGGCGGGTGCAGCAGGGTCACGTAATCGCGCCAGCCGCCCCGCTCGAGGGCGTACCACGAGGGTCGCTCGGTCGGCGGGATGCTCACGCCTTCCGTCCCCAGATGACGACCCCGCCGCCGAGGCTGAGTCGACGCACTTCGAGGTGGGCGAGCCCCGCCGCACGCCAGAGCGCGAGCTGACGCTCGATCGGGTACTCGGCC
>Ga0247727_10012877_pt1 | contig 14236 bp, 12 predicted proteins | sample WisWelCaveWW1625_FD_202498 | JGI IMG/M metagenome (GOLD analysis project Ga0247727, IMG submission 202498) | Biofilm microbial communities from Wishing Well Cave, Virginia, United States - WW16-25 | ecosystem: Environmental > Aquatic > Deep subsurface > Groundwater > Cave microbial mat | place... | reverse complement strand
CAGCGCCGGCGGGGGCTGGACGATGGCGCGGCGGGCGACGATGGGCGGGACGAAGCTCGCCAGCATTTCCATGCGCGCCCCCGGCATCGGGCGGCATGGTACCGCAAGGCCGTCATTCGGCGGCGGCGGAGAGGATGGAATCGCCGACGTGGATCCGGTCGAGGACGTCGTCGCCCGAGGCCAGCCGGCCGGCGATGGTGTACCGCCCGTCGAGGTGCGGCTGCGCCGAATGGCAGAGGAAGATCTGGCTGCCCCCCGTCTCCGGCCCGCTGGTGGCGATGCCGAGCGTGCCGCGGAGGAAGCGGGCCGGCGAGTGCTCGTCGGGCAACGCCCAGCCGGGGCCGCCGTCGCCGTCGCCGCGCGGGTCGCCGCCCTGGACGACGAAGTCGGGGACCACGCGGTGGAAGGCGAGGCCGTCGTAGAAGCCGCGGGCGGCGAGCGCGCCCAGCGCGGCCACGGTCAAGGGCGCGCCGGCGTGAAGCTCGATGAGCATCTCCCCCGCGGTGGTGCGCAGGCGCAGCCGGCGCGGCGGAGGCCCCGCCGCCTCGCGAGGGACGGCGGGCGCCGGGCCGGGGGTCGGACCGCGCAGCGCGCGATGGAGCGGCAGCGACGCGACCGGAAGGAACGCCGGCCGCTGCCCCGCGTCGATCAGCTCGGCGAGCGCCCCCAGCGCGTCGGCCTCGGGGTCGCCGGCGGGCCGCGCCCGTCCGGAGGCCAGCCGGCGCATCGCGCGCAGCGCCGAGGCGGCCACCGCGGGCGAAGGAGCCTTGGCCAGCGACCCGGCGGCGGCGGCCACCACGAACGGATCGGGATCGTCGAGCAGCCGCGCGAGCACCTCCGCCAGCGCCGGCCCGGCGTTGTTGGCCAGAGCGCCCCGGACGCGGCCGTCGGCGTCGGCCAGCGCGGCGTCGATGGCGGCGCGATCCTCGATCCGTGCAGCCACCGCCGCGGCGCGGGCACGCGATCGGTGCGCGGGCTCCAGCAGCGCCCCGCAGGCCGGCGTGGCCTTCACCTTCTTCGCCGCCCGATCGATGGCCGCGGCGGCGGCGCAGCGCACGGCCAGCGTGGCGGCGTCGCTGCCGGCCCGGAGCGAGGCAGGATCCGGCGCCGTCGCGGCCGAATCGAGCAGCGTGACCAGGACGTGCGCGAAGCGCGGGTCGGCGGCGTCGCGGATGGCGTCCGGCAGCGCGGCGGCGACCTCGGCAGCCGGCAGCGCGCGCGCCGCCTCGACGCGCACGCGCCAGTCGGGGTCGCGCAGCAGATAGGCGACGCTTGCGCCGTGCCGCCCGGCCGCCCGCGCCGCCAGGGCCCGCACCTCGGGCTCTTCGTGATCGAGTGGCGGCGGCGTGGACCTCGGGATGCGCCCCAGCGCGTAGAGCGCGCCGTAGCGGAGCGCTGCCTCGGGACGCCGCGCGGCCTCTTGCAGCGCCGGCCCGGCGACGCCCGCCACCGCGACGTCGGCGCCCTTCGCTCCGGTGCGCGCGATGATCCCGAGGGCCAGCGCGGACTCGGCCGCCACATCCGCGGCTCCGCGCACCCCGGCGGCCAGCGCGGCCAGCGCCCGTGGGCCTCGCCCGGGCGCACCCAGCGCGCGCGCGGCCGCCGCCGCTGCCGGGCAGCCTCGTTCCAGGCACGCCGCCAGCGCCGCCTCACCGCCCTCGATCCGCCCCAGCGCCCAAGCGGCCTCGGCCACGCCCTCGTCGAGCAGCCGGGCCAGCGCCGGGACGGCCTCGGCGTCGCGCACGCGGCCCACGGCCAGGGCGGCCCGCGCGCGCGCTGGTCCGGCGAGCAACTCGCGCAGCTCCGGGTCGGGCGCGCGGCGCAGCTCGGCGGCGGCGATGCGGGCCTCGACGTCGGCGGCTGCGGGCCGGACGCGCGGCGACGAGCAGGCGATGAGGCAGAGGGCCGATAGCAGGCGGATGGGCATGCGGCTAGATTGCCCCGCCATGCTCCGCCGCGCCTCATCGATCGCCCTGCTCTTCGCGCTGGCCGCGTGCGGCGGCGATTCCGGCCCCGACGCGACCGGCACCCGCCCCCGCTTCGATCCCGCCGCGCTCGACCCGGCGCGCCGCGACTTCTTCGGCCTCCCCTTCCCCACCGACCTGCGCCGCAAGGGCGCCGGCATCGACACCGCGGGCTTCCCCAACCCGGAGCGGGCCCAGCTCCTCGCCGACTACCAGGGCGTGCTGCTCGCCGACGGCCCCGGCTTCGGCGCGGCCTCGGCCGTCTACGTCTCGTTCAGCGGCGCGCTGCAGGGCGCGTCCGTCACGGCCGACAACGTCTTCGCCGTCGACCTCGACGCCTCCGGCGCCAGGACCCCGCTGCGCCTCCGCTACCAGCAGAACCCGACGCTCTTCCTCCCCGCGAACACCATCTCGGCGCTGCCCCTCTACGGCGTGCCCTTCGCGGCCGGCCACCGGCACGCGCTGGTGGTCACCGACGGCGTGAAGGACGCGCAGGGAAAGGCGGTGGTGGCCGACGCGGCCATGCGGCGCGCGCTCGAGGGCGCGGGCGAAGCGGCGGCCGTCACCGCTCCGTTCGTGGCCTGGGCCCGCGGCGCGGGCTTCGACTTGCGGCGGGTGGCGCTGGCGTCGGTCTTCACCGTGGCCGACGCCGCCGCTGGGGCCTCCGGCTTGCGCCGCGCTGTGCAGGCCGCGGCCGCCCCCGCCGCGGCGAAGCTCGCGTTCCATTCCAGCAACTCCTCGCGCCACCTCTTCACCGCCGAGGTCCCCATCCCCGTCTTCCAGGAGGGCGCCGCGCCCTATCTCGCCAGCGGCGGGCGCATCTTCTTCGAGGCCGACGGCAGCGCGCGGCTCCAGCGCACCGAAAACGTGCGCATCGGCATCAGCATCCCGCGCGGCGCTCCGCCCGCGGCCGGATTCCCCACCGTGCTCTATGCGCACGGCACCGGCGGCTGGTACCTCTCCTTCGCCTGCGAGGGCATCGATTCGCTGCTGGCCGCGCGCGGCATCGCCGTCATCGGCATCGAGCAGGTGGCGCACGGGCCGCGCAACCCGATCTGCAAGGACCCCGGCCCTTCCACGCGCAACCCGCTCTGCCAGGCGGCCGACGAAGCGTACGACCAGTGCGTCGGGACCGCGTATTTCAACCTGCTCAATCCCTGGGCCGGCCGCGACACCACGCGGCAAGGCGCGGCCGATCTCTTCCAGCTCATCCGCGCCGTGCCGGGGCTGACGGTGCCGGCATCGCTCCATCCCGAGTCGCGCGAGGCGCGCTTCGATGCCGCGCGCGTCGCCTTCCTCGGCCATTCGCAGGGCGGGCTCACGGGCGCGCCCTTCGTCGCCGCCGAGCCCGGCCTGCGCGCCGCGGTGGTGTCCGGCACCGGCGGCACGCTGGCCATCACCGTGCTGGAGCGGAAGGACCCGGTCGACCTCAAGGCGCTGGCCGAGACGCTGCTCGGCATCCAGGGCAAGGAGCCGCTCGATCCGTTCCATCCCATCCTCACCATCGTGCAGACCATCGCCGAGCCCGCCGACCCGCTCAGCTACGCGCCGCACCTGGTCCGCGATCCCATCGGGGGCACAAGCCGCCACGTCATGCTCACCGAGGGTGTCCTCGACGCCTTCACGCCCGCCGAGACTTCCGAGGCGCTGGGCACGGCCGCCTTCTTCGACATCGGCGGGACGGCGTCGCGGCAGTCGGCGGGCTTCACCGCGCGCGGCCTGCGCGTCCTGCCGCTGCCGGCGCAGGAGAACGTGGACACGCCGTCGGGGAAGAAGACCGGCGTGCTGCTGCAATATCCGGCCGACGGGCACTTTGCGATCTTCAATAACCCGGTGGCGAAGTGTCGATATCTGACGTTTATCGAAACGGCGCTGGCGAGCGGAGTGGCGCGGGTGGACCCGTGCGGCGGGTGAAGACCGCGACCGCGACCCCGACCGCCCGCCCGCGACTCCCGCTCCCCGCCCGCTGGATCGCTCGATGACCGAACCTCTCGGCCCGCTGGCCGGCGCCGCGCGCCGCTTCACCGCGTTCGCCGAGCGCTGGATGCCGGACGCGTTCGTCTTCGCGCTCGTGGCCACGGCCATCGTCTTCGCCGCCGGCCTCTCCGTCGGCGCCGCTCCGTCGGCCCTGGTCGACGCCTGGGGCAAGGGCTTCTGGGAGCTGCTCTCGTTCACCATGCAGATGGCGCTGGTGATCATCACCGGATCGGTCGTGGCCTCGGCGCCCCCCTGCGCGCGCTTCATCGGCTGGCTGGCGGCGCGGCCCCAGAGCCCGCGCGGCGCGGTGGCGATGGTGGCCATCTTCGCCATGCTCAGCTCGTGGCTGAACTGGGGCTTCTCGCTGGTCTTCAGCGCGGTGCTGGCGCGCGAGGTGGCGCGGCGGGTGCGGGGCGCCGACTACCGGGCGCTGGCCGCGTCCAGCCTGCTCGGCCTGGGCAGCATCTGGGCGCAAGGGCTGTCCGGCTCGGCGGCGCTGCAGATGGCCACGCCCGGCGCGCTCCAGCCGGCGATCCGGAAGATCGTCGAGGGCCCGGGACTGGTGCCGGGCGGCATCGTCTCGCTCGAGCACACCATCTTCCTCTGGCAGAGCCTGGTGGGCGTGGCGGTCGAGGTGGCGATCGTGGCCATCGTGATGTGGTTCGCGGTGCCGCGCGGGCCGGGCGTCACGGCGCGGGAACTCGGCATCGACCTCGGCGAGGCGAGACCGCCCGAGCCCGAGCCCCCGCCGCGCCCGGGGGAACGCATCGAGCGGTCGCCCATCCTCACCGCGCTGGCCGTGGCGCTGGGCGGCGCCTTCCTGGTCCGCACCTTCGCCTCCGGCGGCGGCCTCGCGGCCATCACGCTCAACACCGTCAACCTCTTCTTCCTCCTGGTGGGCTTCGCGCTCCACGGCACGCCGGCGCGGCTGGCGCGCGCGGTGGCCGGCGCGGCCCCGGCGGTGGCCGCGGTCATCCTGCAATTCCCCTTCTACGCGGGCATCGCGGGGATGATCACGTACACGCACCTCAACGAACGCATCGCGCACCTCTTCGTGCAGGTCTCGACGCCCGCGACGTTCCCGGCGGTGGTGGCGATCTACTCCGCGGTGCTGGGCATCTTCGTGCCCTCGGGCGGCTCGAAGTGGGTGATCGAGGCGCCGTACGTGATGCAGGCCGCGCACGAGCTTCGCGTGCACCTGGGCTGGACGGTGGCGGTCTACGACCTGGGCGAAGCGCTGGCCAACCTGCTCCAGCCGTTCTGGATGGTGCCGGTGCTGGGGATGCTGGGCCTGCGCGCGCGGGACGTGATGGGCTACACGTTCCTCGTCTTCCTGGCGCTCGTGCCGGTGGTGCTGCTCCAGGTCACGCTCTTCGGCATGACCCTGCGCTACCCGCTCTAACCGTTCACTTCGCGGCCGGGGCCTTGGCGGGCTCGGCCGGGGCTTCGGGCGCAGCCGCGGGCGCCGGCGCGGCGGGCGCGGGAGGCGCCTTCTCCGCCTCGAGCGCGGCGCGCAGCTCGTTCATCTCCTGCCGCAGCGCCCGCAGCTCCAACTCGTGGCGCGCGAGTTGCGGTACCAGCACCAGCCACGCCACCACCACGAACACCGCCGCCGAGGTGAGGATGGAGAGGAGCACGTTGAGGACCAGGGCCCGCGAGGGAGGCATGACTTGAGGCGTGTCGGCCATGCGGGCACTTCTCGCATCGATCGCGGGGGGAGACAACCGAGTCGGAGCAGCGGCTCGCGTCACCGCGCCGCGGGATACGCGCGGCCCTTCCACAGCGGCCCCTTGCCGGTGAGCTGGCGCCAGGCGGAGTGGACGAAGATGCCGGCCAGCATGAGCTGCCCGAGCGGCAGGAGCAGCGCGTAGCCGAGGCGGACGTCGAAGATGCTGGAATAGACGAGGAGCCGCTGCGCGTACGCCACGCCGATGCCCGCCGCCGCCAGCGCCGCCGCGTTCCCGTCCCCGGCCGCCAGCGCCCACGGCAGCGCCGCGAACGGCAGCACGCTGAAGAGCATGGCGGCCGCCCCGAGCAAGACGCGGTGGACCCCGCCCGCGCCCGCGGTGGCGTTCTTCACGAAGCCCCACCAGATGCCGCTCAGATCCCGGTACATCCGCACCGCGACGAACCCGCGCCCGTCGGCCACCCAGAGCCCGTGGCCGCCGTGTTTCACCAGCCGCGCCAGTTCCAGGTCGTCGGCCACCCGGTCGCGGATGGCGGCGTGCGTGCCCACCGCCTCGTAGGCGTCGCGCCGCACGAGGATGAACTGGCCGTTGGCGATGGCCAGCTTGAAGCGCCGATCGTTGACGATGAACGTCGGGAACACGGCCACGATGGCGCTGATCGCCGAGGTGAGGAGCGCGCGGTCCCAGAAGTTGTCCAGGACCATGCGCGTGAAGAACGACACCATCGCCACGCCCCGCCGCTGCGCCGCGGCCAGGGCGGTCGAGATCGCGTGCGGCGCGTGGACGGTGTCGGCGTCGGTGAAGAGGTACCAGTCGGCGGGCCCCGCGGCGCGCACGCCCTGGGCGTTGGCGTGGTTCTTCCCCAGCCAGCCCTCGGGCAATTCGCGCCCGAGGACGACGGTGAGCCGGGGGTCTCTGATGCCCTCGGCGACCTGGGCCGTGCCGTCGGAGGATCGATCGTCGACGCAGACGACGCGCAGGTCCGGCCAGTCCTGGGCCAGCAGCGACCGCAGGCACGCCTCGATCTGGTGCGCCTCGTCGCGCGCGGGGACGATTACCGCCACCCGCGGCGCATCGGCGGGCGGCGATGCGGCGGGCACCGAACCGAGGCTGCGCCGCTCGACGATCGCGAGGGCGAGCAGCGCCGCCCAGAAGCCGAGGACGATCCAGAGCGCGATCAAGGGCACTTCGACCCGGCGCAGATGGCGCGCCGGCTCTGCGTCGAGACCGTCGCGTCGTAGCGCGCGGGCAGCGTGCCGCCGTTCAGCTCGGACTGCTTCTTGATGTAGCCGCCCAGCACCTCGAAGTCCTTCAGCTCGCTGCCGTCGGGCCGGTGGATGATGCTCTGGTAGGGATTGGCGAAGAGCTTGCCGGTGGCCGGGTCGCGCAGCTTGACGCCGCCCAGGTAGGAGAGCACGGCGACGTAGAGGTTGGAAACGACGACCACCGGCTTGAGCGCGGCTGCCGCGCCGCCGCCGAACGGATCGGGGGTGGAGCCCGCCTTGCGGTTCACGTCGTAGATGGGGTTCGCCTCGTCGTACGTCTCGTAGACGCCGTTGTCGTGATTCGCCGTCTTGACGATGCGCGTGACGCGGCCGTTGTTGGGATCGAACGGATCGCCGCTCAGGCTGAAGACCGGCCGCGACATGTCGTATTCGTACTTGATGCCCGCGGTGACGAGGAAGAAGTCGCTGTTCGACTCGCTCTGGCTGGAGAGCGTGATGAGCAGATCGAGCGCCCCCTTCAGCTCCGCGGTCAGGATCATGAAGCGGCAGAGCGGATAGCCCGGCGTCCCGGAGATGGGCGAGCCGCCCAGCGGGACGACGCGGAAGATGTCGGCGAAGGAGATGTTGCCCGACTTGCCCTTCTCGAAGTCGCCGCGGAAGGCGCCGGCGGCGAACACCGCGGCCAGGTTCCCGCCCGGGTAGATCTGGTCGGCCGCCCACAGCTCGGCGTCGGCGGCCATGATCTGCCCCTGCCCTTCCTTGAAGACGCGCGTGCCCTGCACCTTGAAGCCCGTCTTCCCCAGCGTGCGGAAGTAGAGGTCGCCGGGGACGGCGGGGTCGTCCTTGATCGGGTCGGTGGCGAGCGGCCGCCCCTCGGCCTCGCTGAGCGTGTATTCGAGGAAGGAGAGCCTCTTCGAGGAGGGATCGAGCGGATTGATGGGGATGGCGGGCGTGCCCTCGAGCGAGCCGATGAGCCCGGCGAGGAAGAGGTCGACGCGCACGTCGGCCGCCACGGTGGTGTCGTCGACCGGGATGATCGCCGCTTGCGCCATGTCGAAGGAGACCTTGCCCTCGCCCGAAACGGTGAGCTGGATGCGGCCCAGCGCCTCGCCGTAGCGGCCGGCCTGCTGCACCAGCACCTGCCTCCCGGTGCGCTCGTTGGTCACCAGCGTGGCGGGGAAGAGGTCGTGGCTGTGGCCGCTGACGATGACGTCGATGCCGGAGACGTTGCGCGCGATCTGGATGTCCTCGCCGGCCTCGAAGTCCTTGAGATTCACGCCGGAGTGGCTGAGCGCCACCACCAGGTCGACCTTCTCCTCGCGCCGCAGCTTGTCGACCACCGGCTGCAGGTCGCTGAAGAGCTGGCTCATGGTGGCCGCGCTGTTGGTCTCGCCGCAGCAGGAGGCGAGCGAAAACGTCACCGGCGACTTGGTGGGCGCCTTGAGCGCGGCGTCGGCGCCGACGATGCCGACGAACCCGACGCGCAGCCCGTTCGAGGCGGCCACGACCAGCGAGCGGTGCACCGGCTTGCCGGCGTCCTTGCCCGTCTCGTCGAAGAGCGCCTCGAGCGAGTCGTCGGCGGCGTCGGTGGCCGAGAAGTGGAGGTTGGTGGCGACGGTGGGGATCATTCCCTCGGCCGCCATCGCCACCTTGATGGCGGTGGCGAGCGAGCCGGGGCCGTAGTCGAACTCGTGGTTGCCCAGGGCCATCACGTCGTAGCCCATCACCTTCATGAGCCGGAAGTCGGGGGCGGCCACGGTGGTGGCCACCTGCACCAGCGTGCCCATCATGACGTCGCCCGCCGAGACGGTCAGGCTGGCGGCGCCCGCGGCCGCCGCCTTGTCGCGCTCGGCCTTCAGGATCGCCGAGCGGCGCGCGAGCCCCCCCTTGATGGCGCCGCTTCCGGCGGTCTTGGCGGCGGGGAAGTCGTCGACCTCCGGGCTGTGGCCGAGGATGTGCGAGTGCTCGTCGTTGGTGTGGAGCAACACCAGCGTGCGGCTGGGCGACGAGCTGGAGCAGGCGACGAACGAGAGTGACGCGAAGAGGATGGCGCGCATCGCTGCGGTGTGCCGCGCGCTGCTTCCGCTGTCAAGCGACCGCGGGGTCCATCTCGCCCGCCCGGATGGGAAAGGCCAGCACGTTCTCCCTGGGCGGGACCGGACAACTGTAATGGGGCGAGAAGGCGCAGGTCGGGTTGACCGCGCGGTTGAAGTCGAGGAGCCAGCCCTCGCCCAGCGGCTCGGGGTCGAGGTAGCGGCCCACCGGATACGTCTCGCGCCCGGCGGTGGCGTCGCGGAAGAAGATCTGCATGGCCGACTCTTCCACGCCCGGCTCCAGGAGCCGATGGGCCGCGAGCCGCAGCGGCAGGCCGTCGAGCCGCGCCTCGAAATGGCCGAGGCGCAGCGCCCGCCGCCGGAAGCCGAGCGTCGAGAGCACCACCTCTTCACGCGGGCTCCGGTCGCGCGCCAGCGCCGACTCCAGGCGGTACTTCTCGTCGGGGGGAAACCAGCGCGGCAGCGGCCCTTCCTGCACCCGCGAGCTGCCTGGATCGAGGACGAGCACGGCGGGGAGGTTCTGGTGCGAGAGCCGCAGGACGAAGCGGCCGAGATCGATCCTGCGCCCCGGCTCGACGCGCTCCTTCACGCCTCCGATCTCGACCTCGAAAGCAGCGCCGTCCACCGCGATGCGCGCGTGGTGCGGCGCGAGCCCTTCGAGCCGCACGTCGTCGTCCGCGGCCGAGCCGACGAGGAGCGGCGCGCCCGCGGGGATATCGTGGCGCGCGACCGCGGCGTAGGGGCTGCGGCGCGGGTCGCGGAAGGCGGCCAGCGTCCGGGCGCGCTCGGCCAGCAGCGTTTCCTTCCAGTCCACCGTTCCATTTGCCATCGACGCCCGCCGAACGCACCATCTCCGATGGATGTCGGTGGCCGAAGAGACGCTGCTCGCGCAGCTCGCCGAAAAGGGTACGCGGCTGCGCGAGGTGCGGCGGGACCTGTTGCGCCAGCAGCCCGGGATGACGCAGCGCTGGTTCCAGGGGCCGGAGGGGTGCGACCTGTTCCTCTGGTACCGCGACGGCGGCGGCCTGACGCAGGTCCAGCTCACGTTCCTGCACCGGGCGGTGGAGTGGGGTGAGGGAGAGGGCGTGCGCACCGGGCGGCTCTTGTCATTCGACCCGCTGCGGCCGATGCGCGACCAGGCGCGGCTGGTGTTCGACGCCGCCGCCGACGCCGGGACGCTGCGGCTGGCCCGGGCGCTGCTCGCGCGGGCCAACGTGGACGACGTGACGCTGGCGATGGTCCGGGCACGGCTGGGGCTGGCCCGGCCGCGCTAGTACATCGGGGCATGCTGCCCCTCCCCGCCGAGCCCAGCTCGTCGGGGCCCCACCCCGCACGGCCGGACTCCCGGCCGGGCCGCCTCCGGCGGCTTTGACGGCTACTTCTTCAAGAGGTCGCGGCGGATGCGGTCGCGCTCGTGGACGCGCTCGCGGCGCCGGGGATCGCGGCGCTCGCCCCGATCGTCCGTGCCGCTCCGCTTGCGCACCCAGCGCATGAACGCGGAGCGCTCCGAGCGCCGTTCGAACGCGCGCGGCCCGAGCACGGCGCGGCGGCTCCAGCGCACCTCGCGGTTCGGATCGAGGAGGTGCGCGAAGCCCTCGCCCCGCACCTCGACGCGGCCCTCGTAGACGCGGACCAGGCTGCGCCCGGCGGCGTCGGTGGTGACGCGGAACTCGGTGCCGCGCACTCCCGCCACGCCGTTCTGCGTCTCCACCTCGAAGCGCTGCCCGGCGAGCAGCTTGTGCACCTTGGCCCACAGGCTGCCGAGGGAAAGCCGGCCCAGGAACGAGCCGGCCGAGGCGCTCTTCATCTCGAACGATGCGTTCGAGGAAAGCCGCAAGAGCGAGCCGTCCGGAAGCTCCAGCTCCAGGCGCGCGGCCGGGCCGGTGGCGACGGTCGAGCCGTCTTCGATCTTCGCGCCCACCCCCAGCGCCGCCGGCGCGGCATCGCCGATGCGCGAGGTCGCCTCGCCCTCGAGGAACGTCACCAGCGCCGCCGCCACCAAGCCCAGCATCTGCCCTCCCGGATGGAGGACACGATACCCGGTCAGCGGGCTAAACGGCGGACGTGGTCGGGGCCCGTCCCGCAGCAGCCGCCGACGATGGACGCGCCGCGCGCGATCCAGGCGCGCGCCCGTTCCGCGTAGCGCTCGGGCGAGACGGTTCCCTGGCCTTGCCAGCCCGAGGCGGGATCGATCTCGCCCGCGTTGGCGTAGGCGCCGAAGGGCAGGCCGTGCGGCGCGGCGGCGTCGAGAACGGCGTCGATCCCGTCGCAGGGCGTGCAGTTGACGAGCAACGCCCGGGCTCCCCGCTGCGCGGCGGCCGCGAAGAAGACGCGCAGGTCGGAGCCGTCGAGCATCGTCCCGCGCGGGCCGGCCTGCGCCGCGACCCAGACGGGAAGGCCGGTGGCGGCCGCGGCCTCCAGCGTCGCCAGCCCTTCCTCGGCCGAGGCGACGGTCTCGACGAGGAGCAGGTCGCAGCCGCCGGCCAGCGCCTCGGCCAGCTCGGCGTATTCGCGGCGCGCGATCTCAGGCGGCGGCCGCAGCTCGGGCCGGTAGCAGTCCTCCAGCGGCGCCATCGATCCCGCCACCCTCGCGCCGCTGTCCCTTGCGGCGGCGACCGCGGCGTCGAGCAACTCGCGCCAGCGCGGGCCGGCGGCGCGGCGCGTGGTCCTGAAGGTGCAGGCGGTGACGACCTCCGCTCCGGCCTCGACGTATTCGCGGTGCAGCGCGCGGACCAGCGCGCGGCCCCGCCCGTCGAGGAGCGCGGCGGCCGAAAAAAGCGGGCCTCGCGTATCGACGCCCCGGCGGCCCAGCTCGGTGCCCATGGCGCCATCGAGGATCGTCACGACATCATCTATACTGCCCCCGCCGGCGCGGCCGGCGGAAAGGACGCTACATGCCGCTGCTCAGCGAGGGCGCCGTCGCCCCCGACTTCACCGCCCGGAGCCACACCGGCGAGACGGTGAAGCTGGGCGACCTGCGCGGGAAGAACGTGGTGCTCTGGTTCTTCCCCAAGGCCGACACGCCTGGTTGAACGATCCAGGGCAAGGGGCTCCGTGATCGAGTCCCCGAACTGCAAGGCAAGGATGCCGTGGTGCTCGGCTGCAGCTTCGACACGCCGGCGGAGAACATGCACTTCGCCGAGAAGTTCTCGTTCCCCTACCCGCTCCTCTGCGACACCGACAGGAGCATCGGCGCGCTCTACGGCGCGTGCGAGCCGGGGGCCACCTCGGGGAACGCGAAGCGCGTGGCGTATTTGATCGACCCGCAGGGGAAGATCAAGAAGGTGTGGCCCAAGGTCGACACCAAGGCGTTCGCCGGCGAGGTGCTGGCCGCGCTCTGAGCGGCGCGGGGCGGGCCGTGCAGGCGCCCGCCCCGTCAGTGCCGGTCGTAGTACAGCTCGATGAACTCGTAGTTCGAGCTGGATGCGTCGCTGAACTCGTTGATGACGACGCCCCTGGCGCAGCCCGCGCCCGCGCCGCTGCCGGGGTTGGCCGAGCTCCGCGCCAGGTTGTTCCAGCTCGCGGCGAGGTTGGCGGCGTTGCACGGGTCCTTGCGCTGCATCGAGCGGCCCGCGCCGGAGGCCATCGCCACCGTCGGGCCGTCGATGGTCGTGCCCGCCGCGTTCTTCAACGTGTACGTCTCGCTGCCGTTGATGTTGGGGAACGAGCCCGACGTGTTCAGGTAGCGCACGTTCGAACCCAGCGTGCGGCCCCAGAAGCTCTCGAACGAGGCCTTGGACGCGTTGCGGGCGACGATCAGGTAGCCGTCGGCGGGGATGACGACCGACGACGAGAAGAACCAGGTCCGGGCCGAGTTGGTCTGCACCAGGCTCCAGCCCGACAGGCCGAGTGTGCAGCCCGCATTGTCGACGGTGACGGAGACTTGCGCGGCCGCGCCGGCGTTGGCGCTGCACGACGCGTCGGTGGCGGTGGCGTCGATCGAGTGTGGCCCCTCGGCGGCCGTCGAGCTGGCCCAGGTCGTCTCCCAGAACCCGCTGCCGGAGTTGAACGCCGCGGGCTGCGGAGCGCCGTCGATGCGGACCTGCACCGAGGCCACGCCGCTCGCGTCGGAGGCGGTGACCTGGATGACGCTATCGACGCAGGAGATGGTCGCGCCGCCCGCGGGGCTGGCGATGGAGGCCGAGGGCGACGAGCCGTCGAGCGGGGCGACGTTCACCGCCACCTGCGCCGCCTGGGCGGTGTGCGCGGGCGTCGAGGAGTCGGTGGCGCGCGCGTCGATGGTGGCCGGGCCGCTGCACTTGCTGGCGTTGGCGTCCCAGGCCAGCTCGTAGAATCCGGTGGCGGCGTTGTACGACGCCGGCGTGTAGGGCGCGCCGTCGATCGATACCTCGGCGGAGGCGACCCCGCACGTGGCGTCGCTGGCGGCGACCTGCACGGTGACGAGGCCGCTCACCGAGGCGCCTTGCCCGGGCGAGGCCACGGACGCCGCGGGCGCGTCGCCGTCGCTGCACACCGGGGCGACGCCGTAGGTGATCCACATCGGCGCCGACCAGAGATCGTGCCCGTCGGCCTGAACCGCCCGGACGAAGTAGTAATAGGTGCCCGTCGACAAGTTTTCGGTTATCGAAACGCTGGAGACGCCGGAGAACGTCCGGTAGGGCGCGGTGAGCGCGCCGGCGCCGATCTGGCCGCGCCAGATCTCGAGGCTCGACACCGTCTCGCCGTCGGGATCGTAGACGGCGGCCCGCAGCGTGGCGCTCGTGCCCACGTCGAAGATGTCGCCCATGACGTGCGCGCCGTCGGAGGTGGCGAAGACGAGCTGCGCGTTCGAGTCCTCGCTGGCGAAGAAGCGGCGCGCCTTGTGGGCCGCCAGCAGCGCCCCCTTGGTGAGCGCGGGCGCGAGGTAGACGGTGCGGTTGGGGATGCCGATGCCGTAGTTGTTGCAGTGCGCGTCGTGGTCGGCCACCGGGGCGAGGTGGAAGCCGCGGTTCAGCGCGTCGCGCCAGCGGGCGCTGTAGTCGGTCGCGCCGACGTTGGCGTTGGCGCAGTCGCCGGCGGTGTTGAAGGCGAGGCCGCTGCGCACCGCGATGCCCTGCATGGCAGCGTCGGCGTTGGCGTCGAAGGCGAAATTATCGAATTGCCCCGCCGAGGGATGGGCGAAGATGCCCAGCGGGCCCGCCGGCGACGGGTTCTCGACGGAACGTTGGTAGAGCGTCAGGTAACCGAATCGCTTGGGCGTGAAGACGTCGAACCAGCAGTTGGTGCCGGCGGTGCACTCGGGGTCGGGGCCGGTGCAGGTCGAGCACGTCTCCCAGCCGAAGAGCTTGGGGGTCTCGAGCAGGGTCAGGTGGCCTTGATCGGAGTTG
>Ga0247727_10012876_pt1 | contig 14236 bp, 7 predicted proteins | sample WisWelCaveWW1625_FD_202498 | JGI IMG/M metagenome (GOLD analysis project Ga0247727, IMG submission 202498) | Biofilm microbial communities from Wishing Well Cave, Virginia, United States - WW16-25 | ecosystem: Environmental > Aquatic > Deep subsurface > Groundwater > Cave microbial mat | place... | reverse complement strand
GCGGCGCGGATCCGGCGCCCGGTCTCCGCGCGGGAGGCCTCCTCCTCGGGGCGGGGGCCGCCGCCGTCGAGGCGCTCGGCCAGGGAGGAGCCGTCCCCGCCGTCCTCCCCGTCCCGGGGGGCGTCCAGCGAGACGCGCAGCGGCCTGCGCAGGACCTTCTCCCTCTCGTTGATCCAGAGGTTCTTCGCCACCTGGAAGAGGAAGGTGGAGAAGCGGGCCCGGACCTCGTAGCGCGGGGCGGCCCGCCAGACCCGCAGGAAGGTCTCCTGCATGAGGTCCTCGGCGGCGTCCCGGTCGTAGCAGAAGTGCCAGAAGTAGCGGAGGATGGGTCCCGACCAGCGGTCGTAGAGGGCGGCGAAGGCGTCGGCGTCGCCCCGCCCGGCGCGGAGCATGCGCGCCTCGTCGGAGCCGGACGGACTCTCATCCCGGGGTGGAACCGGCCGCCCCCGCCGCGGTTCGGCGGGTGTCACCTCTGGTCGAGGACGGGCAGGAACCGCAGCGGCACCTGCAGGATGACGCAGGCCACGGCCGTCCCGAAGGTGCGGCCCACCTGCTGGACCTCCCAGGAGCCGTCGGGGTCCTGGTTCCTGAGGAGGTGGTCGCGGACGAGCGGGAAGTACCGGTCCCATCCCCTTTCCGGCCCGGCGATGTACATGGCCTGGCAGGCGTAGTAGTGGCCGTAGAACCAGAAGTAGTGCCGGGGGAACTGCCGGGCGTGGTCGGCGTACTCGTCGATGATGTAGTCGGCCATCTCCTTGATCCGGGGCGGCGTCTCCCGCCGCGGAGCGAAGCGGGCGAGGTTGTGGTCCCGGCACCAGGAGGCGATGGCCCCGTCGTCGTAGAGGCCCGCGCCGAAGATGGTCGTCATGGCGGCGCCGGTGAGCGCCAGCGAGGCCCGGGTGCCGATGGGGGACTGCTCCCGGTACTGGTACTTGAAGGCCCCCCGCCGCATCTCCCCGGCGTCCAGCCCCCAGGCGCGGCCGCCGCTCCCCGTCACCGCGGACTCCATGACGTACCGGATGGCGTCGTCGATGGCCTTCTGGGGGACGCGGACGCCCTTGTTGCGGGCCGCGCGGAGCGCCATCACCTGGCAGACCGTGACCGACATGTCCGAGTCCACGGCGTTGGCCTCGTAGCGCCAGCCGCCCTGGTCGTTCTGGGCGCGGAGGATGAACTGCACGGCGCGGTCGAGCTTCTCCCGCACCCGCTCGTTGAGCGCCCGGTCGAGGCTCGACCCGTAGACCTCCGCGAGGAAGAGCGTGGCGAAGGCGTGGCTGTACATGCGCGTGTCGTTGGCGGCGATGAAGCCCTTGTCGTCCACCACGCCGGGCCAGCGGTCCCCTTCGGCCGGGTCCCCCCCGATGATGTACCGGATGGCGCGGAGCAGGACCTTCCCGTAGGGCCCGCGGCCGGGGAGGTGGCCCCCCGCGAGGAAGGCCGTCCCGGCGAGGGCCGTCACCCCGGGGTGCGGCGCGTTCACCGCGGTGACGTTGTAGGAGTTGTTCACCTTGAAGCCGACGTTGCACTCCCAGGCCCCGTCCTCCCTCTGCGTCCGGGCGAGGTAGTCCAGCCCCTTGTCCACCGCGGCCCGGGCCTCGGGGGTGAACTCCGGCGGGCCGCCCGAGACGTCGTCCGCCGCCGCCCGGGGGGCGGGCGCGGCTCCGGCGACGAGCGCGGCCGCGAGGGCAAGCACCAGCGGGAGCCGGGAGCGGTTCACGGCGTCATCTTATACGGGAGGGGGCATGGAGGGGCGAAGAGGGCGCCCGTGGGGGCTCGGGGTATCATGCCTCCGGCGGGTCGTTGGAGGCGCCCGCCCGGGTGGTCCGATGGCTGGGCCGAAGAGCCGCGTGCTCACCCCGGAGAAACCCCGTGCTCGACGGGCGAGGAGCCGGGATGCCCTCAAGCTGAAGATCCTCCAGGTGCTGACGAGGAAGCCGGGGCTCGGCTCCGTCGCGGTCGCCGACGAGCTCGGAGAGCACCCGTTCCTGGTGACGAAGGCCGTTCACGAGCTCATGGAGGACGGACTGCTGGAGATCGCGATGTGTATCCCGCCCGGGCCCTGTCCCGCGGAGAGGGGATCCGCGGTGAGCGCATCGTGTACGCCTTCGGCAAGGTGAACACGGCGGTGAAGGGCCGGCGCACCGTGGTGAGCCTCGGATACACCCTCCGGCCGATCACTTCCCCTCGGCCGGTGCCTTCCCTCGGACCAGCAGCACGCGGGGGCCGGAGACGGCGAGCACGCCCGCCACCGGGACCGCCTCGAAGGACTCGCCGGCCAGGCGGTCGTCGGCGAGGGTGTCCACGACCCTCCCCGTGGCCCGGTCGAAGAGGGCGACGCCCGTGGCGGACCCCGCGCCGCCCCCCGCGCCGAGGAACCGGACGACGAGGACGGGGCCCGCGCCGGCCACCTCGACCATGGCGGAGGACTCCGAGAGCGGCGCGGTCCAGAGGACCCTCCCCGTGCGGGCGTCCCGGGCCTCCAGCCGCACACGCGCCCCGGTCGGCGGCTCGGAGGTGACGGCGATGACCGTGCCGCCGTCGGCCAAAAGCGCCGTGGTGGAGGGGTCGAAGGCGCGCCCTGGGCCGGGCCGCCCGGTCCACAGCTCCGACCCCGTGGCGTCGTCCAGCGCGCGCAGCGTGCCCGGGGTGTCGAGCACGGCCACCACGCCCCCGCCCGCGACGACCGTCGACGCCTGGGCCCCCTCGCCCCCGGTCCACAGCCAGCGCCTCGTCCCGCGGCGGGTCTCCCAGGATTCCAGGGAGAAGAGGCGGTGGACGACGAGGGAGCCTTCGCGGGTGACGACGGGCTCCGCCGGGGAGAGGTCCAGGGGACGGCGGAGCGGGACGAAGAAGGGCCGCAGCGTCCCGTCCGACGCCTCCACCATGCGTACCCGGGGCGGGGAGGCGTCCATGGAGACCACGAGGACGCCGTCGGGGACGGCGTGGATCGTCTCGGCGCCGTCGGGGAGGACGGTGGCGTCGCTCCAGGCCGGCTCCCCGGATGCGGGGTCGAGCGCCCAGAGCGAGACGGCCTCGGATTCCTCCTTGTCCGCGAGGAGCAGGACCACGAGCCCCTCGGACACCGCCGCGTCGAGCGCGAGGCCTGGGAGCGGGGCGTCCCAGACGGTCCTCCCGGTGGCGGCCTCGACGCCCACGGCGAGGTCGTCGTTGGCGAACACGAGGATGCCGCCCGCCAGAGCCGCGCGGCCGGGGAAGGCGGGGTGCGTCGCCGGACCCCAGGCCGTCGTCCCCGTGCGGGCGTCGAGCGCCTCGACCGTGGAGGCGCGGATGGTGAAGAGAAGGCGCCCCGCCGGGGAGTCGCCCGCGGGGACGAGGAGGCGGGGGAGGACCGACTGGCCGGCGTCCCGCTCCCAGAGGGTCCGCAGCGGCCCCTCCGCCGGGAGCCCCGGCGGCTCGGGGGCTCCGACCCGCAGGTCGGGGGAGGAGAGGCGGCGGGCGGCGAGCTCGCCGGCCGGGACCCTCCCCGAGGGCGTCTCGAGGGCCACCTCCGGGTGGAGGCGGCCGAGGCGCTGGAGGATGGTGCGGGCCGAGGCCGCGTTCCCCGACCGCGCCAGGGCCTCGGCCAGCAGCCATAGCCCCGCCGCCGCCTCCTCCTCCCGGGGCTTCCGGGCCAGCACCCCCCGCGCCGCGGCCAGCGCGCCGGCCGCGTCCCCCGCCTCCAGACGAAGCCGCCCCGCCTCCAGCGCCGCGAGGATCCCCGCCCGGGAGTTCGGCCACCGGCGCAGCACCCCGGCCAGCGCCGCGGGGTCCCTAGCGGCACGGGCCTTCTCCAGGGCGGCACGGGCCCTCGCCTCGAAGGGGGCGTAGAGGCCCTCGCCCTGGCGATCCAGGATCCCCTCGACGAACTGGCGGGCCGCCTCCCGGGCCGGGCCGGAGAAGAGGAGGTCCTCCTCGGGCCGGGTCTCCAGGATGCGCTGCGCCGCCTCCAGCGCCCCGGCGGCGTCGCCCCCCGCCGACCGCCACGCCCCGAGGTGGAAGAGCGCGTAGGAGGCGGCGGTGCTGCGGCCGATGTCCTGGTCCAGCACGCGGCGGTCCCCCTCCAGCACGGCGTCGCCCCGGCGCTCCACGACGGCCTCCAGGAGCCCCGTCGCGAGGTCGAGCCTCTCCTTCCAGAGGGCCTTCGCCCCCCGCAGGAGGATGGCGGCGCCCTCCGCGTCTTCCGGGGCGATCTCCGCGGCCCGGGCGTAGGCCCCGCGGGCCCCGGGGAGGTCCCCCTTCTCGAGGAGCGCCGCCGCTCGCCGCTCGTGGACCTCGGCCATGCCGGACCGCGCCTGGCGGCCGAGGCGCTCCCGGTCCGCCGGGGCCGCCCCGGGGGCCTCCGCGAGCACACTCTCGAAGAGGGGGACCGCGTCCTCGGGGCGGTCGGCGGCGAGGTAGATCCGCGCCGCCTCGACGAGCGCCCCGGGGTCGCCCGGCCTCTCCCGGAGCAGGGCCGCCGCGCGGACCTGGACGTTCTCCGCGCTGAAGTAGCCCTCCATCTGGAAGAGCCTCGAGAGGACCGCGGCCCCCTCCGCGGAGACGAGGTTCCCCCCGGCCCGGGCGGAGCCGCCGGCGGCGCGGGGGAAGGGATCGGCGCGGAGCAGCCGCGAGGTGCGTGCGTCGAGGACGTAGAGCGCCCTCGTGGAGGGGACGAACAGCCTCCCTTCCGCGAGGAGGCCCCTTCCGCTCCCCTCCTCCTCCCCGCGCGCGGCCTGCGGGAAGGGCCAGTCCCATGCGAGCCTCCCGGTGCGCAGATCCAGCGCCCGCACCGAGGAGCCCGAGAGGTAGGCGCGCTCGTCGTCCGCGCCCAGCAGCCGCGTCAGCCGCTCCCAGGAGTCGCCGTCCCGGGAGGGGTGGGCCCACCGGAACTCCCCGGATGCGGCGTCCAGCGCCAGCAGGTCGGAGCCGTCGGCGGGGGCGCAGAGGACCGTCCCGCCGGAGACCACGGGGGGAGAGCCGGTCCAGGTGAACTCCCGCTCCGGGGTCGTCCAGAAGTTCTCGTAGTAGGGCATCCGCGTCTGCGGGTAGCCCCGGGTCCAGACCGGCAGGCCCGTGGCGAGGTCGAGGCAGGAGACGAAGCCCATGTTGGTCTGGACGAAGGCCCGCTCGCCGTCCGAGGCGACCGCCGCCACGGGCACCTCCTTCACCACGCGCCCGAAGAGGTTCTGCTCCTGCTGGCCGTAGCCCAGGCGCGTCGTCCACCGGATCTCCCCGGTGCGCCGGTCCGCGGCCACGGCCCAGGCGGTGAACTGGATGCTGTAGGTGGCGCCCGCCGCGATCACGAGGTCGCCCGCCACGAGCGGGGGGCTCGTGAGGTTCAGGCGCCGGAGCGGCCCCGCGAAGGGGTCCCCGGGCGGCCGCGGGTCGGCGTGGGACCAGGCGACCCGGCCCGTCCCGGCCTCCAGCGCGAAGAGCCTCCGGGAGGGGATGTAGGGGATGATGTCCTGCCCCGCGAACCAGTTGGTCTTCGAGGACTCTCCCGCGGGCCAGACCAGGAGCGGCGCGTAGACCAGCCCGTCCTTCACCGCGGGCGCCGAGAGGATCGAGCCGTGGGTGCGCGCCGAGTCCGCCCGCGGCACCGGGGACCCTCGCCAGGTCCACCTCTCCTCGCCGGTGTAGAGGTCCCGGGCCCAGACCTCGGGCGCCCAGGTGCCGTTCGCCTCCCCGGCCCAGGCCACGTAGGCGACCCCGTCCGCGATGCAGGGCACCAGCGGCTCCATGGCCCCGAGGGCCTGGGAGACCGGAGTCTCATTCCGGGCCTGGCGGATGTCCACGCTGGTCCACTTGAACCGCGGGTTCGCCCTCGTCCAGCGGGGCGGGCCGAGCGGTTCCACGGGGCTGCCCAGGCCGCGCCGCGCGGGGCCGCCGCCGAGCGTGGCGGAGCCGCCGTCGGACCGGGGCGGCCCGGCCTCCGCCGCCGCCTCCTCCAGCACGCGGGCCAGGGGGACGGTCCCCTCCCCGGCCCGGACCTCCGCCGCGCCGGCGGCCGCGGGCGAAACCCGCAGCGCCTCCAGCCCCTCCCGGTCCCGGACGCGGCCGAGCGCGCGCGCGAGGCGCGCGACGGTCCCGGGTCCCGCGAAGGGGGTGCCCCCGAACTCCCGCAGCAGGGTCCGGAGCGGGGCGACCGCGCGGCCGGGCTCGCCGCGGGCGAGGTGGAGGTCCGCCAGCGCGAGCAGCGCCCGCGGCCCCGGGCTCCCGGCGAGGAGGTAGCGCGTCGCGACGGACTCCAGCCCCTCCGCGCTCCGAAGCCGCAGCGCCCGGGCGAGCGCCTCCTCGGCCCGGGGGCCCACGGCGGCCTCGTAGGCCCGGCGCGCCTCGGGGGAGAGCGCCCGGATCCGGCGGAGCGCGTGGTGGCGCGCCCCCTCGTAGCGGAGCGGGTCGGGGGCCTTCCGGGGGTCCTCCGGGATCCACCGCACGAGGTGGTCGGGGTAGCGGTCGATGACCTCCTGGAGGAGGGCCGTCCCCCGGGCGGCGAGCCCTGCCCCGAGCAGCCGGTCCGCCTCCTCCAGGCGCGAGCGGACCTCCTCGGAGTCCTCCACCGACCAGGTGCCCTTCCCCTCGGGCGGGGCCGCCGCGGCGGGGGCCGCGAGGAGGGCGAGGAGCAGGAGCGCGGCCCTCCTCACAACAGCCTCCACCGCTTGCGGAGGATCCACTCCAGCGCCAGCAGCAGGGTCAGCGCCACCGGCACCCACCACTGCTCGGGAAGCGGGTCGGGGCGGGCCTCGACCGGGAGGCGGTAGTCGCGGGAGCGCAGGAGGTCGGGGACCTTCGCGAGGTCCGCCAGCGGGAGGGACTGCCCGCCCGAGGCCGCGGCGATGGAGCGCATGGCCTCCTCGTCCACCCCCGGGTCCTTCCGCTCCTCGGCGGAGGACATGACGGTGAAGGACTTGCTCTCCGGCTCCTCGCCCGGGATCTCCGAGGGGTCGGGCGCCACCGCGTAGGTCCCTTCCACCGCGGCGGTGAAGGTGCCCCGGTAGAGGCCGAGCGGGGCCTCGCCCTCGGCCTGGGGGGCCGGGGCGAGCTCGAGGGGGGCCTCGGCCCGGTCCGGAAGCGTGAGCACGGCCAGGAGCCTCGGCTTCTCCGCCGGCGAGGTCGGGCGGTAGTCCTCGCCCACGGCGTGCGCGACGATGGTGACGGGCTCGTCGAGGTAGTACACCTGCCTCTCGGGGTGGATCTTCACGCGCCGGTTCCCGCCGAGCAGGCGGTAGGAGGCGAGGTAGCGCACCGCCTTGGCGTAGAAGGCGTAGTAGTAGCGGTCCCCGACGCCGTAGCGCATGCGCCAGAGCTCGTCCGTGCCGAGCCACAGCGTGCGGCCGAGGCCGAAGGTCTTGACCGCCGCCAGCGGGTGGGGCCCGTGGCGGTTGGAGTGGTCCCCGGGCGCGCCCCGCCGGAACTCCTCGAGGCCCTCGGGGTGGACGGCCAGGACCCGGGCACCGGCGGCGGCCTTCCATGCGGGGAAGTACCACCACTGCTTCCACCGGAAGACCGTCTCCCAGAGCGCCCGGGAGCGCTCCGGGTCCTCGTCGATGCGCAGGAGCGGGCTCTCGAGGCCCTCCGGCGTCAGCTTCAGGTTGAAGGAGCGCTCGTAGCGGCCGCGGGCGCCGGCCGCCTCCTCGGCGTCCACGAGGATCGGCAGGACCTCGGCGAGCGCGGTGGTGCGGTACTCCAGCGGCATGAAGAACTCCCCGGAGATGCAGAGGAGGCCGCCTCCCGCCTCCACGAAGTCGCGCAGGTCCAGGAGGCGGCGGCGCGACTCCTCGAGGGTGTCGGCGAACTCCCTCCAGTCGGCGTCGCCGAGGACCACCACGTCGTACTCGAAGAGCTCCGTCCGCGTCGCCGGGAAGCGGTTCCCGGGGAGCGCGGACCAGCCCGGGGCCTCGGTCCGCGGCTGGGGGACCCCCGCGGCGCTCTCCTGCTGGAGCGTGTGGACGAGCATGGTGTCGGCGTCGCGGGTGAGCGCCCTCTGGAGGGACTCCCACTCCCGCCGCGGCCGGCCGTCCACGTAGAGGACCTTCACCTTGCGGTCCACCACGCGGATCTGGTGGTCGAGCCAGTTGTCCTCGGTGACGCGCTCCCCCGGGAGCGGCGGGACGCCGACCCGGATGCGGTAGGTCCCCGGGCGGTCGAAGCGGTGGCGGGCCTTGACGCGCGTGCCGCCCTCGCCGGACCGCAGGACCACGGTCTCCGGGGAGAGGGTGGCGTTCTCCCCCTTCGGATCGACGTACATGAGGCGGAGCACGCCCGTCTCCCCGTCGAAGCCCTTCTCCACGACGTCGAACTCGAAGGAGGCGTCGTCCCGGGCGAGGACCACCTCGGGGACGACGAGGTTGCGGACCTGCACGTTGCGGGCCGAGGAGGGGTCGCCGGCCACCACGGCCACCACGGGGACGCCGCGCTCGCCCATGGAGCCCCGGGGGAGGAAGTTGCGCGCGTGCTCCCCGGCCTCCCGGGGCGTGCGGCTCCCCGAGGTCTGGCGGCCGTCGGAGATCAGCACCACGCCCGCCAGCAGCTCGTCCCTCAGGCGGAAGTCCTCGAGCGCCGCGACGACCGCGTCGCCGATCCGCGTGGAGGAGCCGTCGGGGGCCAGCGAGCCGAGCGCCCGGGAGAGGTCCCCGTCCCCGGCGGCGGCCGCCTCGGGGCCGGTGCGGGACTCGTCCTCGCTCCAGGCGGTCCGGAGCTCCGACCCGAAGGAGTAGACGTGGGTGATGAACTTCCCGCGCATCTTCGAGGCCGGGGAGCCCGCCCCCCCCAGGAGGAGGGCGCGGCGGGCGAGCTCCAGCCGGGACTTCGTCCCCAGCGCCGGCTCCGGGACCCCCGTGGCCGCGGAGAGGGCCGGGGCCGCGCGCGGGTCCACCTCGTCGGCCACCGCCATGCTGGCCGAGGCGTCGAGCAGGACCACGAGGTGGGAGCGGACGCGGCGGGTGACCGTCCTCTCGATGTAGGGCCCGAAGAGCAGGAGCACCGCGGCGATCACCGTGACGAGCCGCACCGCCCCCAGCACGATCCGGCGAGGCCGCGAGACCTCCTCGCGGCGGTAGGCGAGCGCGACGAGCGCGACGGCGAGCGGGACCACCACCAGCGCCAGCACCCAGGGGGGCGGGAGGGTCTCCCAGCGCAGGGAGTCGCCGTCGGCGAGGAACGGGGTCATGGGGTCCTTCCGACATCCCGAGCGGGGGAAGGCCGGCATTCAAGAGGCAACGGCCGGAGTTCCGGATCGTGATCGGCGTGGGAGGAACCAGGAGATCGCGGACGGTGTCCTCGGGCGTTCCGCGAACGGCTTCCGGCCTTCCCCCGCTCGGGATGGCGGGCCACGCTCTCGGGAGGTCGGGCCGCGATCACCTTCTCTTCCTCCCGAAGAACGCCGCGAGGAACATCTCCGCGAGGACCATGAGCGCGCCCAGCGCCAGCACGGTGCCGGTGAGGTCCCCGCGGGCCGCCTCGCGCTCCCGCTTCCGGGCCGCGTCGTCCGCCTCGCCCCCGTAGCCGAGCCCCCGGCGGCGGTAGCGCTCCTCCAGCGCCTCGGGCCTGAGGCGCGCCAGGTCCGCCTCCCGCGGGTCGAGGTTCACGGCGAAGTCGCGGACCCCGGGGGCGAGGCCGCCGCCGCGGGAGCCCGAGGGCTCCATCCAGCGCAGGACGTACCGCCCGGCGCGGGCCGTGTCCGGGAAGACCACCGAACGGGACCAGGCCGGGCTCCCGGGCCCCTCCCCGCGCTGGACCGGCTCGAGGTCGTCGGCGAGGACCTGGCCGTCGGGGCCCTTCACGGAGAACGTCCGCCCGGCCGCGGGGACCTCGGCCTCCAGGGTCTCGTGGACGACGAGGTCCCGCCGCTCCAGGCCCGCCGAGGCGAGGTAGCCGATGGCCTCCTGCACCAGCGGGGCGAAGAGCAGGCTCGGCCCCGTCCAGTCGAGGTCGGCGGAGGTCGTGCACAGCAGCGTGCGGCCGCGGCCGTGGTGGCGCTCGAGGAGGAAGGGGGTGCGCGCGAGGTCGTGGAGCCGCAGCAGCACCTCGGCGCCCTCCTCCAGCGGCTCCTGCACCGGCCACCACCCGGACACGAGCGGAGGGTCGAAGGAGGTGCCGTGGCGGGGGTCCGTGAGGTCCCGCACCGCGGGGTGGGCGGAGGGCGAGAGGTCGAGCGAGATGGGCCGCTCGGGGTCCACGCGGGGGGCCGGGACGAGCCGCGCCGGGAGGAGATCCTCGAGCCCCGGGCGGCTTGCGGCGGCGTTCCACAGGGAGGCGTCCACGCGGTCCCCGAGGAAGACGAGCAGCCCCCCGCCGTGCTTCACGAAGAGGCCCAGGCGGTCCCAGGCCGGGTCGGGGATCCGGTCCACGTTGGCGAGCGCCACCACGTCGAAGCCCTCGAGGTCGGCCCGCGCGAGGTCGTCTCCCGAGACGACCTTCGTCTCGGCCGGGGTCAGGCTCCTCGGCAGGGAAAGCGCGGTCTCCAGCAGGAGCGTCTCCGGCATCCGGCCGGGCCCGGGAGCGGGGTCCCCGTCAACGAGGAGGACCCGGACCCTCTCCCGCACGGGGAAGGCGTGGCCGCGGCGGTCGTCCGCGCGGAGCCGGTTCCCGGTGGCGGAGACCTCCGCCTCGGCGTAGTGGGAGCCCGCCGCCCCGCTCCAGGGGAAGGAGGCGCGCCCGGTCTCCTGCGAGGGCGAGCGGTGCGGCCTCCCGCGGAGCGAGACCCGCCGGGCGCCGACCTCGCGTCCGTCCACGGAGAGGCGCACCTCGGCGATGACCGCGTCCGGCCCGTTGTTGGCGACCACCACCTCGAAGGAGGCCGCCTGCCCCTCGGCCGGGGGCCGGCCGTCCGAGGTCGAGAGGTCGAGCACCGCCACGTCCTCGGGGTCGGGGTTGGCGAGGAACCGGAAGGCCCCGCGCAGCTCGAACCCCATCTGGTCCAGGCGCAGGAGCTGCGCCTGGATGGCCGCGGCGCCGGATGCCCGCGCCTCGCCCCCGGCGGCCGCCTCCTCGACGGGGGCCCAGTCGGCCTGCGGGAAGTCCGAGAGGACGAGCAGCGTGCGCCGGGGGTCCCCGGGCTCGGCCACGGCCGCCACCTCGGCGAGCGCCGCCGCCGGGTCCATGCGGGCGTCGGAGGGCGGGATCCGCTCCAGCGTCTCCTTCACCTTCCCGTGGTCCCGGGTGCCGCGCAGCAGCGCCAGCGGCCGCCCGTTCTTCCGCCGCATCTCGTCGCAGCCGACCACGAGCGTCACCGGGTCGTCGCCGCGGATCGACCCGTCCACCACGGACCGGGCCTCCCGCACGGCCCTCTGCAGGAGCGTGGAGATCCCCTCCTGGTAGCCCATGGAGGCGGAGTTGTCCACGAGGACGTAGAGGTGCTGGCGGTCGGGCCCGAGCGCCGTGACGGCGGAGGCCGACGGCAGGTAGGGCCGGGAGGCGGCGAAGGCGAAGAGCAGCACCGCGAGGGTCCGCGCGAGGAGGAGGAGGAGGTTCTCGAGGCGCAGGCGCTGCCGCGTCTTCACCTGGGCCCGGAGGAGGAAGGCCATGGCGGGCCAACGCACGACCTGGTAGCGGCGGCGGTTCAGGAGGTGGATGAGGATCGGGACCGAGCCCAGGCCGAGCAGGCCCAGCAGGGCCGGGTTGAGGAGCCCCACGCCCCTACCGCCCCACCGACGCGGCCCGCCGCGCGAGGTAGCCCGAGAGCGCCACGTCGAGCGTCGTCGCCGTGTCGAGCGGAACGTAGTCGATGCGCTCGGCGAGGCAGCCCGCCCGGATCGTCCGGCGGAACTCCTCCAGCGCCTCGAGGTAGGCCTTCCGCAGCGCCGGCGGGTCGCAGAGCAGCGTCGGCGAGGGCTCCTCGGTCCCCTCGAAGCGGGTCATGCGGTCGAAGGGGAACCGGGTCTCGTCCTCGTCGAGGACGTGGAACACGACGACGTCGTGCCGGCGGCTCCGCAGGCGCCGGAGGCCGGCGAGCACCCGGTCCGGCTCGTCGAGGAGGTCGGAGACCAGGACGACGAGCCCGCGGCGGCGGATCTTCTCGGCGACCTCGCCCAGCGCCTCCGCCATGTCGGTGCGCGGGCCGCCGCGGAAGGTCTCCATGAGGTCGAGGATCCGCTGGAAGTGGGCGGGCTGGGTCCCGTGGGGGACCATCTCCCGCACCCGGTCGTCGAAGAGCGCCAGGCCCGCCGCGTCCTGCTGGTGGACGACCAGGTAGGCGAGCGAGGCGGCCACCGTGGCGGCGTAGTCGTACTTGGAGGGGGTCTCCCGCGGCGGGGCCTCGTACCGCATGGAGGCCGAGGCGTCGAGGCAGATGGTGGCGACGAGGTTCGTCTCCTCCTCGAACTGCTTCACGTAGAGCCTGTCCGACTTCCCGTAGACCTTCCAGTCGAGGTAGCGGAGGTCGTCCCCCGGGGAGTACTCGCGGTGCTCCGCGAACTCCACGGAGAAGCCCTTGGAGGGGCTCCGGTGGCGGCCCGCCACGAACCCCTCGACGATGAGACGGGCCCGCAGGTCCAGCCGCTCGACGCGGTTAAGGACCTTCGGGTCCAAGTACCTTCGGGAGTCTTCCATCGCTCAGGGTGGGTGTGGGGTGGGCGGGGACGGTCTCGAGGAGGCGGGAGACGATGACGTCGCTCGTCACCCCCTCGGCCTCGGCGGAGAAGTTGGTCAGGATGCGGTGGCGGAGCACGGGGTGGGCGACGGCCCGGATGTCCTCGGTGGCGACGTGGGTGCGGCCCTGGAGCAGCGCCCGGGCGCGGCCCGCCATGACGAGGAACTGGGAGGCCCGGGGGCCCGCGCCCCAGGAGACCCAGTCGCGGACGAAGTCCGGGGCCTCCTTCGCCGTGACCCGGGAGCGGCGGGTGATGGAGAGGGCGTACTCGAGCACCGACTCGGGGACGGGAACGCGGGCGACGATCCTCTGCAGCTCCAGGATCTCCTCGCCCCGGAGCGCCACGGCCACGTCGGGGACAGCCGCCCCGGTGTGGCGGCGGACGATCTCCATCTCCTCCTCCTCGCTGGGGTAGTCCACGCGGATGAGGAACATGAAGCGGTCGAGCTGGGCCTCCGGCAGCGGGTACGTGCCCTCCTGCTCGATGGGGTTCTGGGTGGCCAGCACGAAGAAGGGCTCCGGCAGCGCGTGCTTGCGGCCCCCCGCGGTGACCTGGTGCTCCTGCATGGCCTCCAGCAGCGCGGCCTGGGTCTTGGGGGGGGTGCGGTTGATCTCGTCGGCGAGCACCACGTTCGCGAAGACCGGGCCGCGGAGGAACTTCAGCTCCCGGTGGCCCGTGGATCGGTCCTCCTGGATGACCTCGGTGCCGGTGATGTCGGCGGGCATGAGGTCGGGGGTGAACTGGATCCGGCTGAAGGAGAGCGAGAGGGTGCGGGCGAGGGTGGAGACGAGCAGCGTCTTGGCAAGCCCCGGGACGCCGACGAGCAGCCCGTGGCCGCGGGAGAAGATGGAGACGAGCAGCTGCTCGACCACGGCGTCCTGGCCGACGATGACCTTCCCGATCTCGCGGCGGACGGTGTCGTAGGCGGCGCGGAGCCGGCGGGCGCCTTCCATGTCCTCCATGGGCGCGGGCGCGCCGGCGGCGGGTTCGTCGGCCATGCGGGGGGTCTCCTCGGGTCGGCTGGAGCGGACCTGCCATCCTATACGAACCGGACGCTCCCCGCGGCCCGAGGAATGAGGGGGAAGCGCTGCGCGGAGGGGCCGATAGAATGTCCCGGTCCCCGGTGGGGGAGGTACCCCATGCTCTGGATCGTCCTCGGCATCCTCGGCGGGCTCGTCGTCCTCCTCGGTCTCTTCCTGCTGGTCATGCACGCCGTGGGTTCGCGCATGGACCCGGACCACGAGTTCTCCTGCACCCTGCGCCTGCGGCAGCCCGCCGAGGCGGTCTTCGCGGCCGTCGACGACGTCGCCGGCTGGCCCTCCTGGGACAAGGGGGTGGCCCGGGTCGAGATGCTCCCGCCGACGGACGGCCGGGAGACCTGCCGGATGCACATGGGGCACAACCCCATGGTTCTCGTGACGACGCGGCGCGAGCCGCCCCGGGTGCTGGAGCGCACCATCGAGGACGCGGGGAAGCACCGGATGTTCAGCGGTTCCTGGCTGCACGAGATCGCCCCCGAGGGCGACGGGTGCGTGGTCAGGCTCACCGAGCGCGGGACCATCCACATGGCCATCCCCCGCGCCATGGCGAGGAAACTGGCCGACCCGAGGATGTACCTCAAGCGCCACCTCAAGGTGCTGGCGGCGAAGTTCGGGGAGGAGGCGAGG
>Ga0247727_10012875_pt1 | contig 14238 bp, 15 predicted proteins | sample WisWelCaveWW1625_FD_202498 | JGI IMG/M metagenome (GOLD analysis project Ga0247727, IMG submission 202498) | Biofilm microbial communities from Wishing Well Cave, Virginia, United States - WW16-25 | ecosystem: Environmental > Aquatic > Deep subsurface > Groundwater > Cave microbial mat | place... | reverse complement strand
AGTACATTCCTGCGTCCGTCAAGACGCCGTCGACGTCGGTGGCAAACAGACGGATCTGACTGAGCAGCTTGCGTGCCACCTTCCCGGATCGCGATGTTTTCTGAGATGGTGATCGTGAGGCCATGGTGTTAAACGCTACCCCCGCTACCCCCTACCCCTTCCCCTACCCCCATTAACCCCTATCCCTTTACCCCTCTTCTACCCCCTCTACCCTTGCCCCTTCTTGCAGCCGCTTGCGGTACTGCTGTTCATAGTACTGGAGAAATTCGCCAGACTTGATCGAACGCCACCAGTCCTCATGCTCCTGATACCATTGGATGGTCGTGCGCAGTCCCTCTTCAAATGGCACGCCAGGGCTCCACCCTAATCGACGCAACTTGCCGCAATCCACCGCGTAGCGGCGATCATGTCCCGGCCGATCCTGCACCAATCGAATGAGGTCGCGGGATTTGCCCAGATGGCCGACAATCTGTTCGGCCACGGTGATATTCTCCCGTTCATTGCCCCCACCGACGTTGTAGATCTGCCCCGGCTCCCCTCGAAGGAATACGTGCTCGATCGCCGAGCAATGGTCCTGCACGGCCAACCAATCGCGGCACTGCCGTCCATCCCCATAGAGCGGGAGGGGCTGGTTGTCGATTGCATTGGTGACGAATAGCGGGACGAATTTCTCCGGATACTGATTTGGCCCATAGGTATTGCTCCCCCTGGTCACCATCACGGGAAACCGATAGGTCGTCCAGTAGCTGAGGGCCAAGAGGTCTCCACCGGCTTTGCTGGCAGAATAGGGACTTCGCGGAGCCAGGCGATCGTTCTCAACCGACATGCCGGTCTCAACACTGCCATAGACTTCGTCTGTGCTGACTTGCAGAAATCGCTGCAGGCCGGCACGACGGGCTTCTTCAAGCAGCACGCCGGTTCCCACCACATCCGTCCGTGCAAAGGCTCCCGGGTCGAGGATAGACCGATCGACGTGGGTCTCCGCCGCAGTATTGATCACCCCTTCAATTCTATGCTCACGGAGGAGACGTTCGACCAAGGGCTGATCGCCAATATCTCCATGTACAAATGTATGCCGGGCATGGGTTTCAATCGCCTTGAGATTTGCGAGATTGCCGGAGTATTTCAGCGCATCGAGATTCACCACCTCATGGCCGCTCTGAACAACCAGGCGACGTACAAGATGCGACCCGATGAATCCGGCCCCTCCAGTTACGAGGATTCGCACAGCGAATTCTCCGGGATAAAGGGGTAGCGGGGTAGCGGGGCAGAGTACGGCCTAGGGTAGAGAGATAAAGGGGGTAGAGGGGTACCGGTATAGGGGGGTAGCGGAGTAAAAGAACGGATGTAGCTGTGCAACATGTCCATGCTCGGATTATCTTTCCTTAGCACTGCTTCCTTTGACTCTGAGGGATTGTATTAATGAATTCCGCATTCGGCTAACTCTTTCGGCTTTTGCTTCAAACTCTTTGTACTCTAACGATCCGAGATAGTGAAGATCTACCCCCTTACCCCTTCTACCCTGCTGCGAGACGACATCGGTGTATAGGTCGGGACAGCCTCGTTGAGCCGGCGAATCAGTTCATCGTCATCGCCGTGACTCACGGCAGCCTCAAGATCAGCGATCGCTTGAACGAGGCGATCCGATTGAATCGCTGAAGCACTGATGGCGCGGCGGATCTTTGGGTGCGGCGTAGGCTCGACTTGTTCCGTCGCTTCAAAGAGCTCCTCGTACAGTTTTTCTCCTGGACGCAAGCCGCTGTACACAATCTGAATATCCTGGTCCGGCACAAGACCGGACAGAACGATCATATTCCTGGCCAGATCGACCACTTTGACCTGCTCACCCATATCCAGCACGAATACCTCGCCCCCCTGCCCCAAGAGGCTGGCCTGCAACACCAATTGCACCGCCTCCGGAATCGTCATGAAAAACCGTTTGATCTCGGGATGGGTCACCGTGACCGGTCCTCCCTTTCGAATCTGGTCCGCGAAAAACGGAACAACGCTGCCGGTACTGCCCAGCACGTTTCCAAATCGGACCACCGTAAATTTCGTCCGCCCTTTATGGCTCAGGCTCTGCATCAGATCTTCGGCCACCCGTTTCGTGGCGCCCATGACACTCGTCGGATTCACCGCCTTGTCGGTGGAAATCAGCACAAAGCGATCGACCGCGCTCGCCAACGATGCCTCCGCCATAGTCTTCGTTCCAAGCACGTTATTGCGAACGGCCTCTTTCGGATTCAACTCCATGAGCGGCACATGTTTGTGCGCAGCAGCATGAAAAACAAGCTCCGGGTCCGTCTGCTGCAGCACTTCCGCCACTCGCTCATGAACCGTCACATCTCCGATAGCCGTAATGATCGTGATCTTTGGATGCTGCGCCCGCAGTTCAAGGTCTAGGGCAAAAAGCCCGTTCTCATAACGCTCAAAGAGGATCAGCGTGGCCGGATGGTATCGGGCGATCTGCCGGCAGAGCTCAGACCCGATCGACCCCCCGGCTCCGGTCACGAGCACTCGCTTCCCTTCGAGCAACGGATACAACTCTTGCCGATCCATCTGGATAGGTTCACGTTGCAGAAGATCCTCCAGGCTCATCGGCCTCACCTGCCTCAGCGCCTCCGGGTTCGCCAGCAGTTGTTTCACGCTCGGCAAGATATTGATAGGAACCTTGCACCCCTCCGACGCGGCGAGAATTCGCTGCTTCAATGATGTTGAGGCCGAGGGAATCGCCACAATGATCTCGTGCGCATCGAGGCCCTGCGCCAGACCCGTGATTTCTGCGATCGTCCCCACGACGGGAACTCCGTGGATCTTCTTTTTCCGCTTGATCGGGTCGTCGTCCACCAACCCCACTGGTCTGTAGTTAGAGCCCGCGCTACTCAGCATATCCCTGATCAACAACTCGCCGGCATTGCCCGCTCCGACCACCAACACTCTTCGAGCCGTCGGGCTTGCTACGTGCAGCCATTCTCGGAACCAGCGAACCACCAACCGGATGCCAGCGAGAAAGAGCGCGCTGAGCACACCGGTGAGGATAATGACCGAGCGGGGATAGCCCACCCACCCAAGGAGACCATGCACCACACCATAGAACACCGCAGTACTGATGACGGAGGCCCAGAGGATACGGCCTAAATCATGAAGGCCGACATAACGCCAGAGTCCGCGCTGAATGCCGAATGCGACAAGACCGACACCATGGATCGCCAATACGATAGGGAAGCCCCGTAGGAGCAGCCGTCCATAATCGGGGGGAATATCCCCTTCGAATCGAAGGGCAAAGGCTGTCACATTCGCCGCCGCAATTAACCCAAGCTGTATGCAAGCCACAATAAAGGAGCGATGGTCGAGCACGAACCGCCCGTATCGCTCCGCGAACGAATCAAACATCTTGGCTGCGATTTGTCTCATGCCTCGGCTTTTAGCTCACACCTTTCTCAGACACGCGAGCATATCATGACCTCTCTTCAGCAGCCTAGCCTGGGCGTCGATCATACCCACTCGTTCCGTCCTACGTTTCACTTTTCACCTTTTACCTTTCACGCTCCTTCATCGCCGGCGCCGACATAAGGGCACCAAGAAATGTCGTGAGCAGGTGCCCTTCTGCAAAGGTCCTGAAGTGAGAACTGAATAGACTCGTCACACACCATCCATAAAGAATTGCCAGCGCCAACTTACGATACTTCGGCGGGCCGCACGTATCTCTGGCAATGGCAATGATCCAGACCAGAAACACCGCCAGCCCTCCGATCCCATGCTGTGCGAACACCGCCAAATACTGATTGTGTGGATCACCGATAGGAGCAGATCGCCAATCGGAAGGGTCATACTTGTGGATGACCTGTTCGGTATAGGCCTGTTTGAAACCACCAGTACCGGTCCCAAGCAGCCAATGGTCCTGCAGAATCTCCAGCGTGTTCCGATAGTACACCCGTCGAAGGCCCATGGAGGTGATAGAGGTCAATTCAGATTCGTGTATCCATTCATCCACTCCAAGAACGATTTTGTCTTGCATCCGTGAGGATAGTGAAAATGCGAGTATCGCCGCGAGAGAGAGCCCTAACACAATCGAGAGTTGCTGCAAGGATGAGGCTTTCCACAGTAGGAGCACCGCGCAGCCAATCCCCAAGATGACATACCCACTGCGCGCATTTGTAATAAAGACCATGTTGGCCACAAATAACAGCCCGAGCACCGGGACGATCCAACGCATGTGATCTTGAAACCATTTCTCCAAGAACATCCATAGGCACGCCAACGCTGCAACCGCAAACCCCATACCCTGCGTCACCGCATTCCGCAAGAGTTGGTCAGGACCGCGCCATAGAGTAAACCAACCGGCAGCCGTCATGAAAGATGCCGCCAAGGCCACTGCTGCCCCCACGACAAACGTAACGAGCAACCGCGTTTTCCACCATTCATCGTCGAAAATCGACAACAGCACAAAGAACCACAATATGGTTCGCCATTTGAGCACATCAGTCCATCGGTCAGACCAGGGAACTGACGCGTACGTCACCCCAATCAGCACAACCGCGAGGAATACCACCCCCCAATAGACTGAGGGACGCGCGAACACCTGCGTGAGACGCACAACCGCTTGACCACTCGCCACAAATGCCACATACGTACTGACCAGCGCCACACTCGCCACGGTCGGTGAGTAGAGTATCCCAATACCGGCAATAATCGCCGACCAGCGGGCCGCATTGATACACAACGCCGACTTGTCATCAAAAACAGTCTTGAAACGATCGATGAACAAACGGTCGCCCTTCTAGCCCGCATTATTCATGACGGTTCGTCGCGAAATCGCTGAGCCGCGTCGCGAGACCGGCGCGCGGAGCCCTGAGGCCCCGATGCGTACTCGTGCAGTACGTTGAGGGTCCGAGGGGCGAGCCCGCCGGCCGGAGGCTTGTCGCAGCAGCGGATCGGCGATTGCAGCAGAAGTGTTCATGAGTAATGCGGGCTAACGCCACAACTGATAAATATACTTGCGACGAACCTTCTCCCATCCAAACTTGACGCGCTGAATAACATTGGGAGGCGCAGATTGAATCGCTGACTGAAATGTCCCATTCTTGCTGCCCTGCTCGACCACCGGATCTTCAAGCCAATACCGCTCGATACCCAGCTTGGGATCACTGGCGTCAAAATGACAGTCGATCGCTCCGGCAATCCCATGCTGTTCCATCCATTCCACCCTAAGCCTTGCGGTCTCAGCCCCCAGGATATAGGAATCCGTAAATCTCCCCTTGGAGGCTTTATACAACCGTTGTCCGGGCACGCGCATACTTTGGGGTGTGTAAAAGTTTCCACCGCTCCCAATGAACAGCACGTGAGGCTGCATGAAGGCCGATGATTCGGTGATCGCATCGCGAACCCCCTGGATGAAGTCCGGAGCCAGGATCACATCATCTTCCAAGATCAAGGCCCGGCGCCACTGCCGTTCCACCACAAGACGCATGGCGGCAAGGTGTTTCATCGCGCAGGATTGGTTGCCAAGATTGGGGTAAGGCACCGTGAAGTGTCGTTGAACCGTCGCAGGATCGAGATCACACGCGTCGTAGGTGTGAATGAATTCATACGTCAACCCCAACGAGCGAAGTTGTCGTTCAATATTCTCTCGACGCTCAACGAAGCTTCGCGGATTGATAATAAGAATGCCGTCGACGGGCAGTATTCTATCGTGAGCAGACGCGTGAAGAGTCACAGGAGATCCTCATCACCAGCTGCCGTGCCCTCAGCCAGATGGACACCCAGCATCAAAGATGCCATCAAAAACCCCCAAAAACCGAGGATTGCAAGCCGAGCGAAGTCATCGGCCATCTGGTACCCCCACGCCAGCACACCACAGAGGACCATCAAGCCATATTCTGCGAGTACGGTCTTCCGATGTCCCCACCCGAGCAACACCACCCGCTGGTAATAATGGGTGCGGTGTGCTTGCCAGATCTTCTCTCCGGCCAGCGCCCGGCGAAGCAACGTCGCAGTCGCATCCACGATAAACGGAGAGAATACCAGTCCGGGAAACCACAATGTCCATATTCCTAGTTGCCACCCGACAAGTCCTAAACAGGCAGCGAGAAATCCAAAGAGCGTTGAACCGGCATCCCCCATGAACATCCGCGCAGGATGAAAATTAAACAAGAGAAACGCGCCGGCGGCGGCTGCAAGCGCGGCGTTGGTGACGGCAAAGGGAAGATGGCCGCTCAGGACTCCGGCGAGCGCGTAAAATCCGAATCCGAAGAGCGCCATTCCTCCTGCCAAACCATCGATTCCGTCCATAAAGTTGTAGAGATTCGTCATCCATACAATAGCCACGATCGCCAGGAGAACCCATCCGACCCCGGTATGATTGAGCAACAAGCCGGCCGCCGCTCCACCAGCTGCAACAAAATGCACCAGGAGACGCCCGATGATCGGGAGACCAATGATGTCATCGAGAAAGGAAATGCCCACGAGAAAACAGGCCCCCAACCAGAGAGGCCACCACTCCCCCTGCGAGACGAACGGGACGCTCGCCGCTATCCCTGCCGCAACCCCTATTCCTCCAATACGTGGCACAGGTCGCTGATGCAAGGATCGTTCATTCGGATGGTCGAGGATTTTGTCAGACCAGGTCCGAAGCACAATGGTCAACACAATCCACGTCAAACCAAAAGAGACGAGCGGAATCACGTACGCCAGAGATGAGGGAGACCATGAGGTCATAGATTAAGAACGATCATATGTCCAGGAGAACACCATGCGTCATGAGGCCACCACCCTGGCACGGAACCAGGCAGCGGTTTCTGCGAGACCGGCGTCGACAGTAAAAGGCGGACGCCAGTCCAGCTCTGTTTGGATCTTCGACGAGTTGACCTGAAGAGATCCGACGAGCCGATCGATCATCCCTCGTTTCCCGGCAACCTGTCCCATCCAATAGAGAAATGACGTCGGACACGGCCACAGACACACTCTGCTTTCCATCGCGACGCCAAGTCGTCGGACCAATTCAGGGGTTGAGAGATCCTCACCGTCGCGGACTAAGTAGGTTCGGCCTGCTGCGCGCGGATCGTGAATGCATCGCGCCAAGGCATCGACGAGATTCCCGAGATAGACGAGACTGCGCTGATTGCAGATACTCGCCAGTGGAAGGGGGATACCTCGGGGAAGTATATTCAGCAGTTGCAGGAAATTTCCTCTGACCCCGGGACCGTACACAAGAGGCGACCGAACAACGACGGTCTCCATCCCCGTCTGCGTCGAGACTCGAGCAAGCGCCTGTTCAGCCTCCCACTTCGAGACCCCATAAGGATCCTGCGGCTTCGGAGGATCCTGTTCAGTGAACGGGACAACAGTCTGCTCGCCGTTCACTTTGATGGAGCTCAAATAGACGAAGCGCAGGACGCCTTGCGCTGCCGCTCTGGCCGCCAAACGTTCCGTCCAATCGACATTCACCCGCTGAAACTCTTGAAGCGGATTGGATGCATCATCGACCATGACATGAACCCGCGCGGCCAGATGAACCACAATCTGCACGCCTTGCAGAGCATCATTGGTCTCACGTTCAGTCGAGCGATCATGAAGAACCACCCATTCGAGATTGACGGACTCAGGAGTCGTCCTCCGTGGTATCCTCGTCGAAGCTCTTACTACTCCTCTCACAAGATACCCAGCTTCTAGAAGACAATGACTCAGCGCCGAACCTATAAACCCGGTTGCCCCGGTTATGAGGATACGATCACCCATCTGAGACAAGCCCGGTCTGGTCTATCTGGTTCATCTGGTCTATCTGGTCTGTTCGGTCTGTCTCGTGTGTTTGGTTGAACGAAACTAACCAGATGAACCAGACAGACCGGATAGACCAGATGGACTGGACAGACCAGATAGACCAAATGAACAAGACTGGAGTATCCCCTTCACTTAACCAAGAACTCCAATAACTTGGCAGGGTATTTGGAGAATATTTTAAGGATGTTTGTATCAATCCCGTTCTCACGGCAAGCGCGCAACACTTCCCTATTGAGCAACAAGGTATTCCGCCAACCACTGGTGCTGATGCCGCCAGTGCGCATGCGCACAAGCGTTTCAGGAAGACTGCGATACACCAGGGTATTGCTATGGAAGATGCGGGCACAATACTCAAAGTCACCAGCGATGCGGTAATCGGTACGAAAAAGACCGTAGCTCTCGTATACGCGGCGTCGAAGAAAGAGTGCCGGGTGAGCCGGCATCCAACCTAAGGCAATCTGGTCCGGGCTGAATCGTGCTGAACGATACCGACGTACAGTCCGTGTTGGGTCCTTTGGTCTGAAAAATTCCACATCACCAAATAAGGCGTCAAGATTCTCTCGTTCCATGATGCTTACCACTCTAGACAGGACATCTTTACTCGCATATAAATCATCGGCATTGAGGAAGCCGATTACTTCACCGCTCGCAAGCTTAATCCCCTTGTTCATGGCATCGTAGACACCGTGGTCCGGCTCGGAAACCACGTGGGCGAGCCGGCCGGCGTAACGTTCGACGATCTTGAGTGTATTGTCCGTGGAGGCCCCGTCGATCACGATATTCTCAACGTCGTGATGGCTCTGCATGGCGAGGGATTCAAGCGTTTCGGCAATGGTACGTTCCGCGTTATAGCACACAGTAACAATAGTAATTTTCATGACGCTGTGTTCATGCCACATCCATCAATCGAGACCGGGCAATTGCCCTATCAACCACCACGCCAAAGTCTCGTGCGAAACGGCGTACCTTTTCGCTACTCTCGACATGTGGTTGTCGAGCCAACGGTAAAGGGGGGGTAGCCGAGGCAATTTCTCGCAGCTTTGCGGCCAAACCTTCCGCGTCATCGGCATTAAAATATGTCGCAGCGTTTTCCATTTGCTCGCGGTGCACCGCGATGTCCGATAGCAGCATCGGAACGCCTAGCGCACGCGCTTCTTCAACAGTACTGCTCCACCCTTCAAAGAACGATGGATTGATAAGCGCGGCACATGTTCGCATCAGCGAGATTACATGCCGCCTTGGCACCAGGCCGAGAATACGGAAATTATCCCGAAGCCCAAGTGATTCGATACGAGCATTCAGTTGCTCCACATATCCGGGGTGACGTGGATCGAGCGGATTACCGGTCACTGCGACAACAGCGTCGAACCTCTGCCGCTTCAGCAAACCGAGCGCCTCAATTACCACTATATGGTTTTTGTGTTTCCAGAACTGGTTGGGCAAATACAAGAACTTGGAGGGCAATTGGTATTCCTCCACCACCTTTTCGGGAAACGCCTCGATCAGGTCGGTCGGAATGGAAGTGGCAAAGCGCACCACCGCCGTATTGCCCATCGCCTTCGGATAAAAATGCTCGCAGTCCCTTCGGGCATCCTCACTGCTCAACATGATCATCCTGCCAGATCCCACTTGCGCACGAAAGCCTAGTTCACGCCGCCAATAAGCACGAAACCCAAACTGATTACGCAAATGACGATGCTGGAAATCGGGTAACCACGCGATGGCTGGAATAGGGAAACGCCGCCCATAAAACGTCGCGTTTTCAAAAACAACATCGACCTTGTGCTGACGAAACAACTGAAACGCATTGGAATCAACTCCAATGAGAAATGCCCGCAAAATGTTTGAGGACTTCTTATCCGCATTAAATATAGAAGAACGGACAACTTCTATATCACCCGTCTCACGGAAGGCGTGCAAATCGTTTTCATCCGCATCTTCCCCGCAAAAAAGTATCGGGCTGATATGATCCGCCTCGTAATTCTGGATAGCCCTGAAAAGATTGAGCAGATAGTAATAACCGCCCGTCCATCTCGCGCTATCGATTAAGTTAAAGGCAACACGCATGCCTTATTTCCTGGCTTTAAACCAGCTAACAGCTTCACGAATACCTTCACCAAGCATCACCCCGGGCTTAAAGCCAAGTTGAATTGCCCTCGTACAGTCAGCGACCAGACAAGGCGGATCGCCCGCTCGTGCAATACCGCTGAATTCGACGCCAGCCCCCCCACCCCATGCCTCGCAGACCATTCTTGCAACCTCTCGAATTGAGGTGGCAATGCCCGTGCCTCCATTTACCACAGGGCAACTTCCATCGCATTGCGCACGCGCCAGCCAAAGCAGAGCCGCCGCATCCGAAACATGCATCCAGTCGCGCAACTCGCGCCCGGTACCGCCCAGCACCACCGAGCTATTCCCGGCCACTGCCAGCTTGCCGCACAGATCCCAGACCAACTGCTTTTCCAGCCCCGCGCCATACACTGAGAACATGCGGACAATCGCAACATGGAGCCCGAAATTCTCCGCGTAGGTACGACACAGACTTTCCATCATCGCCTTATGCGAGCCATACGGCGAATAGGGCGAGAGGGCCGCGTGCTCCGGAATCGGCCCGGCAGGCGCGACACCATAGACTGCGGCACTGGATGCGCTGACAATGCGGGCGTCCGGCGCGTTGAGCCGCCACCATTCAAGCAGTCGCGAGGTACTCTCGACCGAGCGGCAAAAGTCCGCACGAGGATGCTGGAATGATGCGCCGACCGACGAACCGCCTGCCAGGTGATACACAATATCCGGTAAACCGGATACCTGCGCCAACTGGCTGAGATTGACCGCCTCAATCTCACCGTTGCACCAATTGGCATAACCCCACTTTCCGGCTTCTTCAGCAGGCCATAACCCATGCCCGATGCCACAGACCCGGTTGCCATGCACGGAGGCCAACCGGGCCAGATGCCTGCCGATAAAACCTTTGCCGCCGGTAATCCAGATAGTTGTCATGATTTCATCTTAATGCTATGGCTTGCTGCAGATAAACGAATACAACCGGCCCGGCCGACGGTCGACGCGCGACAATACGGCAAGCGCAATATCCAGGATCAGTTCGACATCGAGACACCATCCCGCGATGTTGCCCAGTGGCACACGACTGAGTCTGCGTTGAAACTCCTCCCGTAACGAATCGCGCGTATGAGGCGCGTAATTGATCACGCTGTCGAACGAGCGCAACATCTGCTCCACACGAAAGCCGGCAGCCCGCAGCGCATCCAGATACTGGCTTAATTGATACGCGTTTTCCCCGCCATATAACTGGTGAAGCGGATGAACTTGCAAGAAAGCGGGCAGGTCGCCAGGGGAAGAAATCACATGATCGCGCACCGCGATCAATTTCCCTCCCGGCTTCAGCACCCGAAACACCTCCGCACACAAGGCCGACAGATCACGCGCATGGTGTAACACCTGGCGGGCAACGATCAAATCGAAAGAACCTGAGTCACGTGGTATACGCTCGCCAAATTCTTCCACCGTCTCGATTGGCAACCTCTTGGATTGCGCGATTTTCTGAATGGCTCCTCTTCCGACGAAATTACTGGGATCAGGTTCTATCGCTACAACACTCCAGCCCGCCTTCGCCAGCGCATAACTGGCGATGCCACGCCCAGCCCCCACGTCCAAAGCCCGGCCAGGAACGGACGGCAACAAGGCACGGATCGCCTTCCATTCTTCGCTTTGCGAATAACGCTCGGCTGCAGCTTCCGGCGATGAATCAAAGTAACAATCCCGTACCAGTTCCTGCTTGTCTGGTTGGGCTACCAACCACGCAACCGCTTCTTCCCAGGATAAATATTTATCGCTCATCTGGATCGAGTTCCCTGACAACTCTGGCGGGATTGCCTGCAACAATGGTAAATGGAGGAACGTCATTGCTGACAACGCTACCTGCCCCCACGATTGCACCTTCACCTATTGTCACGCCCCGCAGGACAATTGCGAGACAACCAATCCATGCATCATTACCAATGCGTACCGGAGCCTCCTCCAAATCAACTTGGCCAGGATGACCGCGAGTAATGATTTGGTGATAATGCCGATGTCGTTCCACCGGACTGACAGGATGGGTAAGGCTATCAAAAATGTTGACATTATGGGATATCAGTACGCGGTCGCCGATACTAATACGTGCTGCCGACCAGATGTGGCTCTGTTCCCCAACATAACAATACTCGCCAATCGATATTTCGCCACCATGAGCAAACGTAAGCAGCTCTCCCTTGAGATGCGTATTGGCACCCACTCGAATTGCATGCCGCTGCTTCCTGATATTATGCACGGTTGCCGTCGGATGAATCACGGCCTTCGCATCCAGCACCATGTGGCGAGACAAGATAATTCGCTTCATCATGCCGATAAGCATGACTACTTTCTTAACTCCAGGCAAACAACGGCTCTGGATGCAGCCGCGAAGTCTGCATCATAGTGTTTTTGAGTGTGGATATCGAAGTATGTAGCATCTGAGGACTGTTCCCGATCTGAGACAACCCAGCCATCGGCTTGATACTTGAAATGAGATTCTCGACATTCAACAGGCGCAAAGATTTTGAGAATACGATCCACCATTTCCGCATCGAAAATCTGAAACCAACCATGGTTGCAACGACGCCCATAGGGCATGCTGAGAAACAAGGTTCCGCCAGGCTTCAATACCCGTCTAAACTCCTTAACCGCCGCGAGATAAGCATCATGATCGTTCTCACGTTTTGCCTCATCCTGTGTATACAACATCGTATTGTCCAGACCGATGTGCTCGATGGTAGATAGGGACGCCACCCAGTCGAAATAGCTGTCACTGAAACAGGAATCCCGTAAATCCTCAAAAACGTACGAGACCGCCTTACTCCAGTAACAATCATTTTCCGGGGCCAATGTAGAAATAAATACGCGTTTGTTGGCCAGGAATGGCTGGCTTAACAAAAACTCATAGTTCAGGACCGATCCGGCATCCAGTAAGTTACCCGCACCTGAAGGAAGCCGTGAAAACAACCAAGGATATTCGACAATTCTCTCGTCCAACCTATAGCCATGACCGACCGGCAAGACACCATCGCTCAACACGCCTTGTGCTATCGCGCGACGAATAGCTGCAAATTTGTATGGCGCATACCCAAGTTTCCAGGGTTTCATCCTGAAAACCGGGTACAGCCAGGCCCCGTAAGAGTGGTAGAGTGATTTAATTATCTTTTCCACTGCGGAAGCTTTTTAAAAGATGCCCCACCTTGTTCGACATAGTCCTGATATTCAATTTTGGCTTGGGGAACCCCTGGAGGATTACCTCGTACCTATCCGACACCGACACCAGCTGCGGCATCGTAACCACGCGGAAGTCCCGCTCTATCGTGCTCACTTCAATACTGCTTGCCACACAATTGACTCCGCTGCCGTCGAAACCAAAATTACCCACCAAAGTTTTCTTCGGATACAAGGTTAACCCGTTCATCAAAAACACGCTGAGATACCACCTGATCGCCGATGAATCGGTTTCTCCACGTAACTGTGATTCCAACATTTTGAGATAGCCATACTTCCCGTTCAGATCGAACGCTTGCCTCAAGGTCTGATCTTCCACAAGGCGCTGGCGACCAGCTCCTGTAGCATCAAAATTCCGCCAAGCGCGTTCCCACGTTGCCCAACCCCAGGAAGAAGTAAATGGCAGAAATAAAGCATCCTCTTCCAGCTCAAGATTGACCGGAAACATATAGCCAGCGATCTGCATCACTCGATCTTCATGTTCATAACGCGTCAGGGCATCATTCATGTATGACAAAAAATGCGGCGACGTGATCAGGTCATCCTCCATCACGATCACGCGACCATATTCTTCGCACAGACTGGTCACACCATCGATGATGGAGCGGGCCAACCCGAAGTTAGTTTCGCGCTCGATGATGGTGACAGACTTGAAGCCGGCAATGCTTTGGATATAAGATCTAACCTCCGCTACCGCCTAGCTTGCCGCTTCATTTCTGGGTGCATCGGAAAATACATGGATCGGAGTCTGATCGGCGAGCATGTTTGCCAGCAATGCCTATACCGTCTGCTTGGTGTGACCGGGGCGGTTATAGACGAATAGCGCAACCGGGGCACAGGTCACTTTCTATCCTTTGACGGTAGAGAAAGAGCCTTCAGAAAAGAATATTATGTGAAGCGGTAGAGACTACCCTGCGATGATCATCGACAGTTCCACCCGTTTTAATTCCTATGATACCACGCAGCTTGTTGCGGGGAGCTTCATTAATAACGCTAGCCTCAAAATAATTGACGAAATTCAGTACGGCGAAAAACATCTAAAATACCACCGGCGGTAACATTAACTATTTCAATGCTATTAGTTTTTGCAATGCGCTTAAGTGCTAAATATTGGTCCCACAATCTGGCATAAGAGCTAAACATTTCACGATAATC
>Ga0247727_10012874_pt1 | contig 14240 bp, 14 predicted proteins | sample WisWelCaveWW1625_FD_202498 | JGI IMG/M metagenome (GOLD analysis project Ga0247727, IMG submission 202498) | Biofilm microbial communities from Wishing Well Cave, Virginia, United States - WW16-25 | ecosystem: Environmental > Aquatic > Deep subsurface > Groundwater > Cave microbial mat | place... | reverse complement strand
TCGGCGACCTGCCCGAACAGGTCTCCGCGGCCGGAATCGACCTCGACGCCCTCCGCTTCGTGCAGCGTGCCGAGTCGGAGCTCAGCGCCAACTGGAAGATCTCGGCCGAGAACTTCCTCGAGTGCTACCACTGCCCGACGGCCCATCCCGGGTTCTCGGCGGTGATGGACGTCTCGCCGGACGCCTACCTGCTCGAGATGCACGGCGGGCGAATGACCCAGCACACCCCACCCCGGCCGGAGCCGCGCGGCGCGTACGACCCATCGGGCGAGGTCGAGCGAGGTCAGTTCCATCTCCTCTTCCCCGGAACCGTCATCAACGTGATGCCGGGGCGGCCGAACTTCTCCATCGGCCCGATCGTCCCGGTCGAGCCCGAACGCACGCATCGCTTCCTGGACTACTTCGTGGCCCAGGACGCCGACGAAGGGTGGATCGAGGAATCGCTCGCATTCGACGCAAAGGTCGGGGCCGAAGACACGATCCTCGTGGAGCGCGTACAGGCCGGTGTCCGCGCCGGCCTGATCGACCAAGGGCGGATCCTGCCCGAGTCCGAACGACTCGTCGCGCACTTCCAGTCGCTGGTCGTCGACGCGCTCGCGTAAACGCTCACGCGTTCGCGGCCGCGCGCACACCAGTACGCGATTGTCTCCAAACGGTTAACGTCCCGCGCGCATGCGCTTCAGCCTGACTCCGCGCACGACCGAGTTCTACGTCCTCTTCGGCAAGGCGGGCGAGAACGCGCTCGAGGTCGCACGGCTCGTCGAGAGGCGCTTTCGCGAGCACCCCAACTCAGGCGTTACGCAGGAGCAGGTGAAGGCGGTCGAGACAGCGGGCGACACGCTCACGCGAGACCTCATCAACCTGCTGAACACGCAGTACATCACGCCGTTCGACCGGGAGGACATCTACCTCCTCGCAACAGAGATCGACGACGTCGTCGACTACCTGGAGGAAGCGTCCGACCTGCTCGGGCTGTACGGCGTCGAGATGCCGACGCGGCACGCCGTCGAGCAGTGCGCCGTGATCGTGCAAGCCTGCGAGCAACTCGCGTTCGCGTGCGACAACCTCAAAGGCATGCACGGAGTGCAGCAGGCGCTGGTCAAGCTCAAGAGCCTCGAGGACGAGGGCGATCGAATCCTCCGAGACGCCCTCGGTGCGCTTTTCCGCGGCGAGGCGATCGACCCGTTGATCGTGATCCGCTGGAAGGACATCTACGAGGCGCTCGAGCGCGGTCTCGACGCCTGCGAGACCGCCGCCAACGTGATCGCGAACATCGTCGTGAAGAACGCCTAGCCGGCCCGCGCCGTGGAAGACCTCACGCTCGTCGCGGTCGTCGTCGTCGCTCTCTTCTTCGACTTCACGAACGGCTTCCACGACACGGCGAACGCGATCGCGACGAGCGTCTCGACCCGGGCGCTCTCTCCGCGCATGGCCGTGCTCCTGGCCGCCATCCTCAACTTCCTCGGCGCGTTCGTCTCGTTCGCGGTGGCGGCCACGATCGCCAAGGGCATCGTGAACCCGGAGGTCGTCACGCTGGACGTCATCCTCGCCGGGCTCGTCGGCGCGATCACGTGGAACCTCATCACGTGGTTCCTCGGGCTCCCGTCGAGCTCGAGCCATGCCCTGATCGGCGGCATCGGCGGCGCCGCGATCGCGGCGGCCGGCCTGGACGTCGTCTACTGGAGCGGGATCTGGGAGAAGGTCGTCAAGCCGGGGATCCTCTCACCGACGCTCGGCTTCGCCATCGCCTTCGCGATGATGATCGTGATCATCTGGCTGATCCGGAAGCGCTCGCCGAGCAAGGTCAATCGCGTGTTCCGCCGGGGCCAGATCGTCTCCGGCAGCTTCGTCGCCTTCACGCACGGCACCAACGACGCACAGAAGACGATGGGGATCATCTGGCTCGCGCTCGTCGTCTCCGGCAGCGTCAGCCCGGATCTCGATCGGCCGCCCCTCTGGGTCATCGTCTCGGCCGCCCTGGCGATGGCGCTCGGCACGTACGCCGGCGGCTGGCGGATCATCAAGACCATGGGGACGCGAATCGCGAAGATCGACCCGCCACAAGGGTTCGCCGCGCAGACCACCTGCGCCGGGATCCTGTGGACGACAGCCCACTACGGGTTCCCCGTCTCGACGACCCAGACCATCTCCGGGTGCGTCGCGGGCGCCGGGGCGAGCCGCAGGTTCTCCGCCGTCCGCTGGGGGATCGCGGGAAACATCGCCGTCGCCTGGCTCCTCACTCTGCCGGCTGCGGGGCTCGTCGGCGCGCTGATGGAGTCCGTCACGCGGCTGCCCGGCGGAGACCTGATCGTCTTCGTTCTCGCCGCGGCGATCGCAGCGACGGCGTTCCTCGGTCGCCGCTACGAGACGCGACGCCTCCTGCCTGCATCGACCTAGGCGCAAGGCATTCACTCGACCGTAACGCGCAGACGAGCGCTGCCGATACAGAATGTCGTGATGGCAACTCACGTCCGCAGCGAGCCGGCCGAGCGATTGCTGAACCGAGAGCTCTCGCAGCTCGACTTCCACGCCCGCGTCCTCGAGCTCGCCGAGGACGAATCGCTTCCGCTGCTCGAGCGCATCAGGTTCTGCGCGATCTTCGCGTCGAACATCGACGAGTTCTTCCAGGTACGGGTCGCCGGGCTCCTCGGCCAGGCGGAGTCAGGGCTGGCGATGCTCTCGCCCGACGGGCTGACGCCGCAGCAGGCGCTCGCGCGTATCCGGGAGCGCGTTCTCGACCTGATCTCTCGGCAGTCGCGGCTGTGGAAGAAGGAGCTGCGACCCGCGCTCGCGGCCGAGGGAATCGTGATCGGAGGCATCGAGGACTGCAACGAGAAGGAGCTCAAGCGCCTCGAGAAGCACTTCGAGCGCGAGATCTACCCCGTGCTCACGCCGCTCGCCGTCGGCCTCGGCCAGCCGTTCCCGTACATCTCGGGCCTCTCGCTCTCGCTCGCCGTCTTCGCGGCCGACCCCGAGACCGGAGACGAGCGGTTCGCGCGCGTGAAGATCCCCGAAGGCCTCCCCCGCTTCGTCGAGATCGGCAAGCGGGGACTCTTCGTTCCGCTCGAGCAAGTCATCGCCCACTTCCTGCCGGCGCTCTTCCCCGGAGCGCAGATCGTGGAGCGCGCGGTGTTCCGCGTTACGAGAGACGCGGACTTCGAGGTGTCCGACGACGCTGCCGACCTGCTCGAGGCCGTCGAGAGCCAGCTCCGCCAGCGCCGGTTCGGCGACGTCGTTCGCGTCGAGGTGAGCTCCTCGGCCTCGTCCGAGATGGTCGAGCGCCTGACGCACGGCCTCGGCGCTGACGGGACCCAGATCTACGGCATCGAGAGCCCGCTCGATCTCGCTGAGCTCGCCGAGCTCACCTCTTTGGAGCGCTCGGATCTCAAGGCTGCCCCGTGGGTTCCTGTCGTGCCACCCCGCTTCGTCGAAGCGCAGGGGGAGCTTCCTCTTGTCTTCGACGAGATCCGGCGCGGAGACATCATGGTCAACCAGCCGTACGAGTCCTTCCGGGCGAGCTTCGAGGTCTTCGCGCAGGCGGCGGTCGAGGACGAGGACGTGATCGCGATGAAGACCGCGGTCTACCGCACGAGCGACGACAGCGCGCTCGTCGGCTCCCTCATCGAATGCGCAGAGGACGGCAAGCAGGCCGTGTGCCTCGTCGAGCTGAAGGCGCGCTTCGACGAGCGCAGGAACATCGAGTGGTCACGCGCGCTCGAGCAAGCCGGAGTCCACGTCGTCCACGGGTTCCCCGATCTCAAGATCCACGCGAAGATGACCCTGATCGTGCGCCGCGAGGGCAAGGAGCTCCGGCGGTACGCGCACATCGGGACCGGCAACTACCACGCGGCGACAGCGCGGCTCTACGAGGACGTCGGAATCTTTACGGCCGACGAGGAGATCGCCGCCGACGTCGCCGACCTCTTCAACTACATCACGGGCTTCGGGCGGCCGCAGCGGTTCCGCAAGCTGCTAGTCGCGCCGTTCACGCTTCGAACGAGGCTGGTCGACGAGATTCGCACCGTCGCCGCGGCGGCGGCGAGCGGAAAGGCCGCACGCATTCGGCTCAAGGTGAATCATCTCGTGGATCCCGGGATCGTGGAGGAGCTGTACGCCTCGTCGCAGGCCGGCGCGAGCATCGACGTCGTCGCTCGCACGACGTGTGCACTCCGCCCGGGGGTCGAGGGGCTCTCGGAGAACATCCGCGTTCGGTCGATCGTCGGCCACTTCCTCGAGCACAGCCGCATCTACGCGTTCGAGGCCGGAGATCGCGCGACGACGTACATCGGCAGCCCGGATCTCATGACGCGCAACCTCGACCACAGGATCGAGGTGCTCGTTCCGGTCGAGAACGCACGGGTCCGCCAGGACATCCACGCGATCCTCGACAGCGCGCTCGCGGACGACACGAACGCGTGGCTGCTCGGATCGGACGGAGAGTGGACGCGGGCGACCGCCGGCGACAAGCCGCACGCGCACCACATGTCGCTGGGGCGGCGTGCGATCACGCGCGCGAGACGGCGCGCGCGCGAGCGTCGCGGCGTCTAGCGTCCTTCGAGCCGCGGTCTCTGCGAGGTGCAGTAGCCTCGGAGCACCGCCGCGGCACGCGTGGAGCCCGAAAGCTCAGGAGTAGCTGAGGAGCCTCACGCCCATTGACTCGAGGCGAGCCCGCACGACTGACTCAGCTCGAGAGAGCGTGCTCCAACTCTCGCCACCGTCGAGAAGCCACGCAGTTGCGGAAGCTGAGTGGAGTCGCACGACGCACGCATCGTCACGCTCACTGACGTCGATTGTGATGTCAGCGCCACCCGAACCCCGCCTCCACATGAGCGGACTTCTTGCACGAACCCAGTTCTCGCCTCGTCCGACAACGTCGATGCCGTTCAGTGCCTCGAGTGCAGCGCATGCAGCATCGAGAGTTGCGTTGCATTGCGCGCACGCCACGAACTTCCGAGGCCAGCCAAGAAACCGGCCGTCACGAGCGCACCGCTCACCCCTCCCAGGATCGAACGACAAGACGCAACACCGGATACCGTGTCGCGCGCTTCCGCCGCGGTGGCGCCGCCCACCCCTCGGCCGGGTGTCGATGCCTCCTTGATGAGCAACACCACACCGCCAGCGATCGTCGCCACAGCCACGATCAACACTGCCGTTGTCGCCCACTGACTCCCAGACACGGCGTCCCCGACAAGGATGAAGCCAAGTCCTGCGGTAATCAGTAACAGTCCCCATTTCACTCTCACTTCTGACTACGACTTCGCTTTCGATCCAAGAGCCATTTGCAACAGTGGGGTCAGGTCCCGTCTGTTGCACATGTGGCAAGAGCACCGCAACTGACCGAGCGAGCCTAGCTGCTTCACTACTCGCGGCATGACAGAGCAACCCGAAGTGTTGTTCGTGTGTGTGCATAACGCCGGGCGGAGCCAGATGGCCGCTGGCTTGATGACGTTTCGCTCCGGCGGCAACATCGACGTGCGCTCAGCAGGCTCCGAGCCGGCCGACTCCGTGAACCCGGTCGTCGTGAAGGCCATGGCTGAGCTAGGCATCGATCTCACGGACGCGCTCCCCAAGCGACTCGACGACGAGGCAGTGCGTGCAGCCGACGTCGTGATCACGATGGGCTGCGGCGACGCGTGCCCGATCTACCCGGGCAAGCGCTACGAGGACTGGGAGGTCGACGATCCGGCCAGCCATGAGCTCAAGGCGGTCCGGCGGATCCGCGACGAGCTCGATCGCCGCGTTCAGGCGCTCCTGGCAGAGCTCATGCCCGCCTCGCGCGGCTGACTACGGCGAGCGACTGAGAGCGGTTCGCTGGAAGGCGTCCTGAACGGCGCCGGGCGGTGCGAGATATGCCGTCGGGCTCCACAGGATTCCCACCCGCTCGAGAACCCACGCACCAGCCTCCTCGCACATTACGTCGCCCTCGAACAGCTGCAGGATCACCTCCCAGTGCGTACACACTAGAGTCGCATCCGGAAGCTCGGCGAACAGCTCCATCGTCGTCTCGAGCTGAGCCTCCGGCAAGAGCTCGAGTCGGCGTTCCACGACCAGCCGACGGCTCTCTGCGATGGGGATCACGGTTTCGACGCACCGCGCAAGCGGGCTCGTCACGACTCGTTCGATCTCCTGATCCGCCAACGTCCAGATGAGCTGTCGCGCATCCGCCCGCCCCTCGTGATCGAGTTGGCGGAAGCGATCGATGGCCGGCGACGAAAGGCGCTCCCCGGCGCTCGCATGTCTGAGCAACAGCACCCCACCCCTCCTTTGCCCCGACCAACGGATTGTCCGCCCGAAACTCCCGGTCGTCAAGCGCGTCGCTGGCGTCCAACGCAAGGGGCGGCCGGATGGCCGCCCCTCGGCGACAGGCGAGCGGTGGAGAAAGGGGTTAGCTTCGCTTCGCCGCCTTCACGGCGAGGATGAAGTTCGTCCTCGCGCGCTTGAGCTGCTTGGGGGTCAGTGAGATGAAGTCGGCGCGGTTCGCGATTGCGACCTCGTTGTCGAAGACGTAGTCGAGGAACGCCTGCACCTCCGTCCGCGCGAACGACGAGCCCTTGGCGTAGATGAAGAGCGGCCTCGCGAGCGGCCGGTACGAGTTGTTGAAGACGGTCGCCTTCGACGGCCCGACGCACTGGCTCGTCTTCGGGTTTGTGATCTGAATGGCGTTCAGCCGGCTCTGGTTCTCCGTGTAGTACGAGAAGCCGAAGTACGCCATCCCGCCGCGCTCGCCAGAGACGCCTTGCACGAGAACGTTGTCGTCCTCGGAGGCCTGGTAGTCGCTGCGGCTCGCGCGAGCTCTACCGTTGATCGCCTCGGTGAAGTAGTCGAACGTTCCGGAGTCCGTCCCTGGGCCGAAGGGCTTGAGCGGCACGTCCGGGAATCCCGCGCGAACGTCCTTCCAGTTGTTCACCTTGGAGCCAGGCTCCCAGATCTTCTTCAGCTCGGCGGTGGTGAGGCACCGCGCCCACGTGTTCTGCTGGTTCACGACGACCGTGAGCGCGTCGTTGGCGACCGTGAATGCCCGCCATGAGCCGATGTTGTTCGTCTTGCAGGCCAAAGCTTCGCTGTTCCGCATCGGCCGCGATGCATCGGAGAGGTCGATCTCTCCCTTGCAGAAACGCTGGAATCCGCCGCCGGTGCCGGAGATACCGACCGTGACCTGCACACCGGTCGCTCCTGCGCGACGGAAGAGCTCCGCGGCCGCTGTCGTGTACGGGCCGACGGTCGACGAGCCGCCGCCGTGATCGAGCCCTTGAGCTTCTTCAGGTTGTACGTCGGGCCTGCCGCCGACCCTGCAATCGCCGCCGAGGCGATTCCCAGGCAGGCGACTGCCCCGATTGCCACCGCGATACCGCGGCACCCGAGTACGTTCCTCATGCGTTCCCTCTCCTCTGTCGGAATTGCCCTGATGAGGTGATGGTCGCCTCGGGCGAGCGCGGAGTGGGGTGCGAGGGTGTGAACTCGTGGTTGCGGAGTGGTGAACCCTTACTGGCGCACGTCGTGAGACGCATCCGTGAACTCGGCGAACTCGCCGGTCACGACGAAGGCGGTCTGCTCACCGATGTCGACGGCGTTGTCGCCGATCCTCTCGAAGCAGCGCGCGACCGTTATCTGGCGCATACCCCACTCGAGCGCCTCGGCGTCGTGTACGTACCCGAGAACTTCCTGGAACACCTGGCGATTCGCCCGGTCGACGAGATCGTCGAGGCCGTGCAAGCCCCGCGCCTGCCCAAGATCGCGATTGGCAAATGCCGTCAGCGACACCTTGACCATCTCCGCGCAGCGCTCGCCCATGTCGACGAGCCCCTCGATCACGATCTGCCGCGTGTCGAGGTGGCTCGACAGCTTCGTCAGCTTCGCAATCGTCACGCATTGGTCGCCTATCCGCTCGACGTGGAGCCCGCAGTGCAGGAGCGCGAGAACGAGGCGAAGGTCGCCGGCGACGGGTGTCTGGCGGGCGAGCACGAGCTCGATCTGCTTCTCGAGAGCGTGGTAGCGATCGTCGATCTCGTCGTCGAAGGCGATGACCTCGTCGCAGAGCTCGATGTCCTGCGTACGCATCGCATCGATGACGCCGCGGATGGAGCGGACGACGATCTCGCCGGTCTCCTGGAATCCGGCTTCGAGGGCATCAAGCTCGGCCTGGAACTCGACTCTCATCCGAATCGCCCCGTGACGTAGTCCTCCGTCCGCTGGTCGGACGGCGTCGTGAAGATCTTCGTGGTCGCGTCGTACTCGACGAGTATGCCGCGTCTCCCGCTTCCGTCCTCCTCCACGTCGACGCTGAAGAACGCCGTCATGTCCGCCACTCGCGCTGCCTGCTGCATGTTGTGGGTGACGATGACGATCGTGTACTCGCGCTTCAGCTCGTGCATGAGGTCTTCGATTCGCGTGGTCGAGATGGGGTCGAGTGCCGAAGCCGGCTCGTCCATGAGGATGACGTCGGGCTCGACGGCGAGCGCGCGCGCGATGCACAGGCGCTGCTGCTGACCGCCCGAGAGGCCGAGGGCGCCGTCCTTGAGCCGGTCCTTGACCTCGTCCCAAAGCGCAGCCTGGTGAAGGGCCTGCTCGACCCGTTCGTCCAGCGAGCCCTTCATCCCCAGAACACGTGGCCCGAAAGCGATGTTGTCGTAGATCGACTTCGGGAACGGATTCGGCTTCTGGAACACCATCCCGATCCGGCGCCGGATCTCGACAGCGTCGACGTCACGGCTGTACAGATCCTCACCGTGGTAAAGAACTGTTCCGGAGACCCTGGCCCCGGGAATGAGGTCGTTCATCCGGTTGAAGCAGCGGATGAACGTGCTCTTCCCGCATCCGGACGGGCCGATGAACGCGGTCACCGTGTTTCGGTGCACGCTGAGCTCGACGCCTTCGAGAGCGATCTTTCCGTGGTACGCGACGCTGAGGTCGCGTACCGAGAACACCCTCTCGCGACTCTCGACCTCGGCGCGGTCGAGCCCGTGAGAGACCTCGGCGATACGACCACTGTCTATGCGCGGAGCTTCCATCTGCGTCATTTGTGAAGAGCTCCCAACGCGATGAACGGCCATGTCGCGATGCGACGGGCGATCATCACGTTGGCAGCTCTCCTCACCACTGGCGTCGGTAGCGATTGCGGAGAAAGATGGCGACGGCACTCATGCTGAGCACGATGACGAGCAGGACGATGGCGGCCGCGGCGGCCAGCGTCTGGAAGCCCGGGTCCGGCTGCTTGGTCCAGTTGTAGATCTGAACGGGTAGCGCGGTGTACGGCCCTAGCAGTGACGGGTTGAAAGCGACGTACGTGATCGCGCCGACCATGATCAGCGGCGCAGTCTCGCCGACCGCGCGCGAGAGCGCGAGGATCGAGCCGGTCGCGATCCCGGGGATCGACGCCGGGAGAACCTGTCGCCAGACCACCTGCCACTTCGTGGCACCGAGGGCGAACGCGCCCTGCCGAATCGAGTCCGGTACCGCACGGATGGCCTCGCGCGAAGCCACGACGACGGTGGGCAGCACGACCAGCGTGAGGATGAGCCCTCCGGCGAGGACGACCCGGCCGACGCCGATGCCGCGAACGATGAACGCCAGGCCGAGGATCCCGTACACGATCGCCGGAACGGCCGCGAGGTTCTGGATGTTCACCTCTATGGCTCGATTCCACCAGCGCTCGCGATTCGCGTACTCCTCGAGGTAGATAGCGGTCAGCACGCCGATCGGAACAGAGAACACCAGCACCAGCAAGCCGAGGTAGAGCGTCGCCAGGATCGCCGGACGCGCCCCCGCCTCCTCGGGCACCGTCGACGGCAGGCCGGACAAGAGTCGACTGGTCAACTCAGGCCAACCCGTGATGAGCGTGTCGACCAGCAGCACGGCCAGCGTGCCGAACGCGACGAACATGCAGAAGAGCATCGTGAGCTGGAAGAGCCGGTTTCTCCACACGCGGCGTCGGGGACCGCCTTTGAGCGGAGCCGGGATCGCGTTCACTCGTACACCTCGCGGTACTTGCGGACAAGCCGGATCGAGATGAGGTTCATGACGAGCGTCATCACGAACAGCGTGAGCCCGACTGCGAAGATGGTCTTGTACTCGATCGACCCCGTCGGGACGTCGCCGTTCCCGGTCGCGCCGATGAAGGCGGTGATCGTCTCGATCGTCTCACGCGGATCGAAGGTGATCTGCGCGAGCTGCCCCGCAGCGATGAGGACGATCATCGTCTCGCCGACCGCGCGCGAGAATCCGAGGACGAACGCGGCGATGATCCCGGAGATCGCGGCAGGCACCACGATTCTCGTCGACACCTGGAGCTTGTCCGCACCGAGTGCATAGCCGCCGTCACGAAGATCCCTGGGAACGGCGGCCATCGCATCCTCGGACAGCGTGGCGATCGTGGGGATGAGCATCACCCCGAGCACGAGGCTCGCGGACAGCGCGTTGAAGATCTCGACCTGGAGCCCGACCTGGTCGCGCAGGAACGGCGTCACGAAGGTGAGCGCGAAATAGCCGAGAACGACCGTCGGGATCGCGGCGAGGATCTCGAGGATCGGCTTCAGGAACGATGTCGCCCGCGGCGGTGCGTACTCGCTCAGGTAGATCGCGACGCCGACTCCAAGCGGGAAGGCGACGAGCGACGACCAGAACGAGATCAGCAGCGTGCCGACGACGAGCGGGAGAACCCCGAAGTGCGCATCGAGGAACAGCGGTGCCCAGATCGTCCCCGTGAAGAAGTCGATCGGGCTCACCTCGCGGAAGAACTCGAGCGCGGGCAGGAGCAGGGAGAAGACGATGCCGAGGGTCGTCAGCACCGAGATCGCGGCCGCGACGAAGAGAACCGCGTGCACGAGCTGTTCGCCCCAGCGGATCTTCTTTCGCGGGAGAGCGGTGGCCAGAGCGCGGCCGGCCGTGGCGTCAGCCGACGTCACGGCTAAGCCGTCGCGTCCTCGAGCTTCTGCAGCTGCGCGTCGATCTGCTCCTGGCTCAGCGGAACGAAGCGCGCCTCCTCGGCGATCGTCTGCTCGTTCTCGAGCGTGTAGCGGACGAAGTCGGCAAGACCTTCGGTATCTGCGAGCGAGCTCGTCTTCACGTACATGAAGAGCGGCCTCGAGAGCGGCGTGTAGGACGCGTCCTGCGCCGTCTGGACGCTCGGGGCGACGCACCCGGCCCCGCCGTCTACCTCGAGCGCCTTCAGCGTGTCCGCGTTCTCCTCAAAGTACGAGTACCCGAAGTAGCCGAGCGCGCCCTTGTCTCCCGACACGCCTTGCACGGTCACGTTGTCGTCTTCGGTCGGAGAGAAGTCCGAGCGGCTCGCACCCTCCTCGCCGTTGATCACGTCCGTGAAGTAGTCGAAGGTGCCCGAGTCCGTTCCCGCGCCGTACAGCTTCAGCGGAACGTCCGGGTACGAGGGGTCGACCTGGTTCCAGCTCGACGCCGTGGAGCCCGGCTTCCAGATCGCGTTCAGCTGATCGACCGTGAGGCACGTCACCCAGTCGTTCTCGGCGTTGATCACGTTCGTGAGCGCATCGGTCGCAACCTGGAGCTCGACGTACTCGACGCCGTTCTCGGCGCAGATCGCGGCTTCCTCGTCCTGGATTGCGCGCGAGGCGTTCGAGATGTCCGTCTCGCCGACACAGAAGCGCTCGAAGCCGCCGCCGGTGCCGGAGATCCCGACCGTGACGTCGGAGCCGCCCGCAGCCTTCCAGTCCTCGGCTGCCTTGGTCGTAAAGGGCCCGACCGTGCTCGAGCCGTCCGCTGTGATGACGGTGCCGCCCGAGCCGCTACCCCCGCAACCAGCCGTGACCAACACGGCGGTCAAAAAAGCAACGACGAGCGCTACACGCAGGCGTGTTCGCATGAAGCCAGTGTCCCCGGCGCGAGCCGCTTGCCGGGATGCCCGGTGGTGAAGATGTGGTGGAGATCCGGTGAACCAGGCCGCAGGCGCGGCGCAGCGGCCCCCCGGCTACGAAGGCACGGGAAACTCGCAGCGCACCTCGAGCCCGCGCCCACGGGTTCCGCGCGCCTCGACGGACCCTCCGGCCTGGGTCACGATGTGCTTCACGATCGCGAGCCCGAGCCCGGTCCCGCGCGACGCCCGAGCCTGGTCTGCCCGATAGAAGCGCTCGAAAAGCCTCGGCAGCTCTGCTTCCTCGACGCCGATTCCGTCGTCGCACCCGACGAGCGTGACCACGCCATTGCGGTCGCCCTCGACAACCAACGTGAACGTTGCGCCGGGGCCTGCATAGCGAATCGCGTTCTCGGCCAGGTTGCGGGCGACGACCCGAAGCATCCGTGGCCGGATGCCGAGCGCGGTGGCTGGATCGCACGTCAGCAGAAGCGCGACTCCTGCTCGCGCCGCGCGCTCCTCGAGCTCGTCCAGCGCCTCCTCGAGAACGGGCCGGGCTGTCGTCGCGCCGAGCGCCACGACGCGCCCACCGGATTCGAGCTCGCTCAGGAAGAGCACCTCGTCGATCAGCTCCGTGATCTGCTCGACCTCGGCCGAAGCTCTCTCGACAAGCTCTGCCACGTTCTCGCCGGGAAGCGCGGCGGTCTCGAGCAGCGTGAGCAGTCGCGCGAGCGGTGTTCGCAGCTCGTGTGAGACCGCAGCCGTGAACCCCGAGCGAAGCTCCTCGTAGGCCGCAAGGTCGCCTTCCCGCGAGAGGTAGACGAGTCGCTCGCGTCGTCCGCCGACGTCATACGGGACGACGAACGGGATCACGCCACGCTCACCGGTCAGCAGGTCGGGAGGGAGCGGCTGTCCCTCCCGGATGCCGTCGATCGCCTGCCGCGCGCGACGGCTCGCGACCAGGACCGTGTCCCGATCGTCGATGACGACGACGGCCTCTCGGCTCTCTTCGACAAGCGTGCGCCCGCGGATCGCGTCATCCATTGCACACCGTTCTAACAGAAGGCTTGCGCATCCCTTTCCTCGTGCACACGTGACCCAAACTCACATGTCGGTGAATCCGACTGTCCCCTCGACGGAAGGAGAGACAGTGAGGACCAAGGTGTTCGCGGCAGCTGCTGCCGCGGGAGCGCTCGGGCTCAGCGCAGCGGCGACGGCAGCCGTGATCCACGGCACTCCCGGCGACGACGTGCTCCGTGGCACGGAGCACGCGGATCAGATCCACGCATTCGCTGGAAACGACGCCGTGTATGCACGCGGCGGCGCCGACGACGTTCGGGCGGGATCGGGCAACGACGGAACCCGCGCCGGCGCCGGCAACGATCTCGTCTACGGCGGGCGTGGAAACGATGTCGTAGCGGGTGGAGACGGCAACGACCGGCTCTACGGCGGCTCCGACTCGGACAACGTGCTGGGCGGCGACGGCAACGACCGCGCCGCGGGAAACAGGGGAGCGGACTCGGTGTCGGGCAACAACGGCAACGATTCGCTGTTCGGCGGTTGGGGCGCCGATCGCGTGTTCGGCGGCGGCGGGAACGACGAGCTGCACGCGCTCGCGCCCGACGGCGATCCGGATCTTCTGAACTGTGGCCCGGGCAACGACAAGGCCTTCGTGCTCCGCTCGGAGCGGCCGCGGACGCAACTCGTCGGTTGCGAGCGGGTCGAGGTCGTCGAGGCGCCAACGCCGGACCAGGACGAGGGCGAGAACGCCGACGCGGACGCGGAGGCGGACGAGTAGCAACAGCGTCGCGCTGCAACAGAAGGGTCAGGTCTCGTTTGTTGCACGCACTTCGTGCAACAAACGAGACCTGATCCCATTCACCACTTACTCACCAAGCGGTAACCACATGCGGCCCCCCGTCGCCTCCGGGGGTCGCGACTATCGTGTTACCACATGGCCAAGGTCCTGATCATCGAGGACGACGACGTCATCGCTCGAGGAATGGCCCGTCACCTCGAGACGGCTGGGTTCGATGCTGTCGGCGTGGCCAACGGGGAGACAGGGTTGGCGCGGCTGCGCTACGAGCGGCCCGACGTCTGCGTGCTCGACCTCATGCTGCCCGGGATCGACGGCTGGCGAGTGATCGAACAGGCTCGCGGCGAGGGGATCGGAACGCCGATCGTCGTCGTGTCGGCTCGGGGAACCGAGCATGATCGCGTGCACGCGCTCGAGATCGGCGCCGACGACTACCTCGTCAAGCCGTTCTCGATGAAAGAGCTCGCGGCCCGAGTTCGCGCGGCAGCTCGCCGCGGCATAAGCGAAGCGGAGCCCACACGGGGCGAACCGATCGTGATCGAGGAGCTCCGCCTCGACCCGAACAACGTGCAGGTGTACATCGACGGAGTGAGCGCAGAGCTGACG
>Ga0247727_10012873_pt1 | contig 14241 bp, 10 predicted proteins | sample WisWelCaveWW1625_FD_202498 | JGI IMG/M metagenome (GOLD analysis project Ga0247727, IMG submission 202498) | Biofilm microbial communities from Wishing Well Cave, Virginia, United States - WW16-25 | ecosystem: Environmental > Aquatic > Deep subsurface > Groundwater > Cave microbial mat | place... | reverse complement strand
CCTCAATGATGATTGCATACACAAAATCAGAATATGGATGCGGAAGGAAATTCTTTTGTGTTGATTTTCCGACACCTTTTCCGAAGGCGCCACCTCCGGCAATTGCAATGTTGGCCTGAACTGTCTGGTAGTTGGGTTCGTATTTCGAATCTGTATATCTTTCTACCCAGTCTGACCACCGGTTTTTCCATGTTGCGGAGCGATCGGAAAAAGCAAACAACAACATCAGGACAATGAGCCCGGTACCGGTCAGGTAGGCAATGTGCCGGAGGCTCGAACCCGCAATGAACATCAACAGGATGCTCGTGATGAAAATCAGTCCTGCCGTACTGAGGTTTGCCGGCGCAATCAGGACGCAAATTGCAAGAACCCAGGAAACGATCGGCCAAAAGCCGAGTTTGAGATCCTGAAGAACTTCCTGCTTTTCGGTAAGCACCTTCGCCAGGAATATGATGAGAGCAAGTTTCGCGAAATCAGACGGCTGAAACGATTGTCCGAGAACGGTGATCCAACGGCTTGCTTCATTGATCTGGCTTCCGAAAAGGATCGTATAGAGAAGAAGGGGGATGGACGCATACAGCAGGACCGTGCTGAACTTTGCAAAAATCCGGTAATCAAACAGGTGGACGAGGTACATCACGATGAAACCAAAAGCCAGTACGGCGAAATGTTTCAGCAGGTAATATTCCGTGTTGCCGTCGCGGTTCCGGAAGGCGAGCGTGCTGGTTGAACTGTAAATGGCCAAAAGGCTGATCAGCCCGATAATAAATACAACGAGCCAGATGATTTTGTCGCCTTTGAGCCGTTTCAGAATGTGTTTCATCCGAATCAGAGATTGCGAACATGGGTTTTGAACTGCCGGCCGCGGTCCTCGTAGTTTTCAAACAGGTCAAATGAGGCACATGCCGGCGACAGGAGAACGCAATCGCCTTTATTTGCAACATGGTAAGACAGTTTCACAGCTTCATCCATGGAGCCGGCATTGGCGATCATGTCAACCTTTTCACGGAATGCCTTGTGAATCTTGAGAACATCTTTGCCGAGGGCGATGATGCATTTGACTTTCTTCTCTACGAGGGGAGTCAGCAGGGAATAATCGTTGCCTTTGTCCACACCTCCGGCGATCCAGACAATCGGCTTGTCAATGCATTCGAGGGCGTACCAAACGGAATTCACATTCGTGGCTTTGGAATCGTTGATGAATTCGATTCCGCCAACCATCGCTACTTTTTCCAGACGGTGTTCGACGTTTCTGAAATCTGCAAATGATTCCCGGATGGATTCTTTTTTCAATTCCAGCACCCGCGCAACAATGGCGGCAGCCATCGTATTGTAAATGTTGTGGCGGCCCTGAAGCCGCATTTGCTCATAATCAAAACTGAAGTTTTCCTGTTCCATGTTTACATTGATTGTGGGATGGTCGTACCAGGCCACGGAATCGTTTTTTTTTTCGAATCCGAATCCCAGCTTTTTCGCACTGAGCTGTTTGGGCATGTATTCTATTGTCAAAGGATCTTCGTGACAGAAGATGAAATAATCTTCCTTCTTCTGGTTTGCCGTGATCCTGAATTTTGAGGCGGCATACCGGCTGATGTCGTAACCGTAGCTGTCAAGGTGATCGGGAGTGATGTTGAGCAGAACCGCAATGTGCGGCCTGAATGTTTCGATGTCATCAAGCTGGAAATTGCTGATTTCCAGCACATAATGACTGAATTCGCCGCTTGCTACGGCGTAAGCAAAACTTTGCCCGACATTGCCGGCAAGGCCGGCATTCAGACCGGCATGCCTGAGCGTCTCCCAGGTTAGCATCGTCGTTGTCGTCTTGCCATTGCTTCCGGTTATTCCGATGAGCATCGCATCGGTGTACCACGATGCAAATTCAATTTCAGAGACGATGCGCTTTCCTGCATCGCGCAATGATTTCATCAGAGGAGATTTTTCGGGTATGCCCGGACTTTTTATGATCAGGTCTGAGTCCATGATCCGTTCAAGCGAATGGCCTCCTTCTTCGAAGGCAGCATTTTCCCCGAGCAGAATCTTGCGGTATTTTTCTTCGATCTTTCCGGAATCGCTGACGAAAACTGTCAGCCCTTTCCGAACAGCAAGGACTGCTGCACCGGTGCCGCTTTCTTTCGCTCCGAGTATGGCAACTTTTCCGGTCATCTGAGTTTCAGGGTTGCGAATGCGAGTACCGACAGAAAAACGGCGATGATCCAGAATCGCGTTACGATCTTCGATTCGTGCATGCCACCGAGTTCATAATGATGATGGATCGGCGCCATCCGGAATATCCTGCGACCTTCGCCATATTTTCTTTTGGTATATTTAAACCAGGCCACCTGGCCGATCACCGAAAGGGATTCCACAAAGTAGATACCGCACATGATCGGGATCAGCAATTCCTTTTTCACCATCAATGCCAGCACGCCGATGGCGCCACCGAGTGCGAGACTTCCGGTATCGCCCATGAAAACCTGGGCAGGATACGCGTTGTACCATAGAAAACCGACGCAGGCCCCAACCAGCGAGGCGCAGAAAATCACCAATTCCGCCGACATGGGAATAAAAAAGATATTGAGGTAATCGGCGAAAATGATGTTGCCTGACACATAGCAGAAAACTGCAAGTGATGCCGCTGTTACCGCTGAAGTTCCGGCCGCAAGTCCGTCAATTCCATCTGTGAGATTTACCGCATTGGATACTGCAGTGACGATGAGGATGACAATCAGGACATAGAGAATCCGTCCGGGCCAGCCGTCTTCCGTTTCATCAAAATGCCCGTAATTGATCGCGTAGTTCTTGATGAATGGAATGTTTGTACGGGTGACAAACCGGGAATCCTGGTCACTAAACATTGCTTTTGACACTTTTTCCCGGTCGCCGGATGGAACTTCCACCGTTATGATTTTCCGGTTCCCCGCTTGAATTCCCCGTTCCACAGTGTAGGAAAAAGCGAAGGGTTCATCCTCCTGTTCCAATTCCCGGTCAAAAGGTTTGCCGTCAACTTTCAAAAGAATGTCGCCGTGTTGAAAGCCGGCAGCCGTGAGATCTGCTCCCGGCCTGATGTCTTTCAGCGGAAAAACCGCTCCCCGTTTTCCCTGGAAGTCGGGATGCATCACCATCGTGAATCCGACAATCAATCCCAGGCCGATCTGTCCGAATATTTTGAATTTCCCCTTCAATCCCGCCTTATCCTTCCGGAATACTTTGATGTAATCATCCACAAATCCGATTGCACCGATCCATAAAGTTGAAACAAGTATTAGGATGACATACATATTTGAAAGGTCTGCCCACAGCAGGGTCGGAATGGCGATGGCGGCGAGAATGATAATTCCGCCCATGGTCGGAGTTCCGGCTTTCTGCTTGTGTGAGGAGGGCCCGTCACCCCTGATGCTTTCGCCGATCAGTTTCCGGCGGAGCAGATTGATGATTTGTTTGCCGGCAAACAGGCTGATCAGCAGAGAAAAGACGACGGCCAGAATCGCCCGAAAGGTGATGTATTTAAATACACCGAATCCTGCGATATCAAATTGATTGTTGAGCCAATCGAGAAAGTGATACAGCATCAGGTGTTGAGGGTTTTAAAGGTTTCCAAAAGAATTTCCCGGTCGTCAAAGGGTTGCCTGATTCCACGGATCTCCTGATAGGTTTCGTGGCCTTTGCCGGCGACCAGAACAATGTCACTTTTGCCTGCCAGCCTGCATGCGACTGCAATCGCTTCACGACGGTCGGTGACGATCACGACGCGCCGGCGCAAACTCACAGGTACCCCGGCAATCATTTCATTGATGATCTCTCCCGGATCTTCGTTCCGCGGATTGTCTGAGGTCAGGATGACCTGGTCTGAAAGTTCGGCCGCAATCTTTCCCATTTCCGGCCGCTTGGTCTTGTCGCGGTTTCCTCCACAGCCGACGACTGTAATCAGTTTTCCTGATTCACCGCTGACCTTTCTTATTGTCACAAGCACATTTTTCAAAGCATCGGGAGTATGGGCATAATCCACGATGGCGGTGATGGAACGGTCCGGCGCCTTTACCATTTGAAATCTTCCTGCAACGCCTTCCATCCGGCTCAATTCCAGCAATGCAGAGGCCGGATCAATGCCGCACAAGACTGCTGCGGCAAAGACCATGAGTAAATTCGATGCGTTGAATTCTCCGACAAGCCGGAACCAAACCTGCTGACCTCCGGTTTCCATCAGCAATCCATCCATCGAATTTTCGATGATCTTCCCGCGGAAATCTGCCGGCTTCTTTGTGCTGCAGGTTTTTCTTGAAGCGAGCGTATTCTGGAGCATCACTTCGGCATTGCGGTCATCGAGATTGATCAATGCGAATGCAGTCTCCGGCAACTGATCAAATAATATCTTTTTTGCCTTTATATATTCACTGAAGCTGCCATGGTAATCGAGGTGATCGTGGGTGATATTGGTGAACAATGCTCCCACGAAGGGAATGGAAGCGGTTCTTTGCTGTACCAGCGCATGGCTGCTGACTTCCATGAAGCAATGCGTGCATCCTTCATTCACCATATTCCGGAAGAATCCCTGCAATTCTTTGGCATCAGGAGTTGTATGTGTTGCGGGCAATTTCCTTTTCCCGATTGCAACAGCAACTGTGGAAACAAGTCCGGAGGAAAAACCAAGGGCGTTAAACAGCTTGTACAACAAAGTGGCGACCGTGGTTTTTCCGTTGGTGCCGGTCACTCCGACGATTTTGAGCGAATCAGCCGGATTGTCATAGCAATTGGCTGCAATGTGTGCCCAGGACAATGCGCTGTCTCTTACAAGAAGGTACACGACATTCTGCTGAAGAACAGGGGGAAATGTTTCACAAATGACAGCATCGGCGCCGTTTGCAATGGCATCGGCGATGAAGTCGTGGCCGTTAACCTGCGTGCCGCGAATTGCGACAAAAAGGCTTCCGGAAACCACTTCCCGGGAATCAGAAAAAAAGTCCCGGACTTCAATGGCCAGGTTTCCCCGGACTTCAAGAATCGGAACTTTATATATGATATCCTGCAATTCCTTCATCACTTCAATTCCAATACAACATTTTGTTCATCCCGGATGGCGGTACCGGTGACCGGAGCCTGGGCAATCACGCGTCCGGAGCCGCTGAGAGTCACTTCCAGACCGAGATTCTCCAGCAGGCAAACTGCATCGCGGGCCGACATTCCTCTGACATTTGGCATTTTTTCCATGCTGATCTTCACCGGCTGCAGCGCCACTTCCTCCCTGGATACCAACGGATTGGAATACATTTCATCGGGAAGGGAAGTGACCACAAATCCCAATTCCCGGTAAATGCGATTGGCATTTTCCGTAAAGACCATTCGGTTGGAAGGAACGGATACATTGGCCGCTACCGGCGGGGATGTGTACATCCGGAGTTTGCCGGCATCGAGCGCCTGAACCCTGGATGCAATTTCCAGGAAGACAGGAGCGGCGACGCGTGCCCCGTAAATTTGTCCCGCGGCAGGTTCATCTATCAGAACAAAACAGGAATACCGGGGCTCCCCGGCCGGGAAATATCCCACAAAAGAAGATTGATATGCATCAACATATACACCATTCACAACTTTTTTAGCAGTTCCGGTTTTTCCAGCCATTCTGATCTTGTTGGTCTGAATGGTCCTTGCTGTTCCGCTTTCCACCACGCCTTCCAGCAATTCTTTCAGAATTGCGAGAGTGGCATCGGAACATATTTTTTCTTCCAGAACTACCGGGTTGAATGAAATTCTGACGCTTGAATTCCTGCGGACCTGGCTCACGAGGAATGGCTGAACTTTTCTGCCGTCGTTGGCAACCGCGTTGTAAAAGGCAAGAATCTGAAGCGGGGTGAGACGGATATTGTAGCCAATGGAAAGCCAGGGAAGCGAAGTGCCATCCCAACCTGGCTGAGCCGGAATTTTGACTTCCGGCACCGGTTCACCGCGAAGTTGCTGGTTGACAGTGCTGAGCAATCCAAACTGATTGAGCCGTGAAATAAATTTTCCCGGATCCAGCCTGTAAAACCCATCGGTCATTTTTGAAATGGCGACGTTGCTCGATTTTTCAAATCCCTCACGATAAGTGATCTTGCCCAGCGCAATTTCATCTCGCATGGCCTTGTCGTAATAAAGGCAATACCCTGCACCGGTCTCAATGGAATCGGAAACATTCACAGCATGGTCTTCGAGCGCGGCCATCATGGAGGCAAGTTTGAAAGTGGAGCCCGGCTCGACCTGCCCGGCAAGAGCATAGTTATAGCCCTCGTAATAATTTCCGTTTTCGTCGCGTTTCAGGTTGACGATGGCTTTGATTGCACCGGTCTGAACTTCCATGAGGATGGCGGTTCCGAATTTCGCATTGTGCTTTTCCAGATTTGAACGAAGGGCTTTTTCAGCGATGTCCTGCATTCCGATGTTGATCGTCGTAACGATGTCGTCGCCGTCAACAGCGCCGGTTTCGCCGAATCCTTCCACAGGTATTTCGGTTTCTCCGTTGATTTTCTGAACAAGTACCAGGCCATCTTCTCCGGCGAGGTACTCGTTGCATGAGAACTCCAGGCCTTTGACGGGGACTGTATCGCCCCTTACGATTCCAAGCGTGATTCTTCCGAGATTCCCGAAAGGATACACGCGCTTGTTGCTGAGTTTCTCTCCAAGCAATCCGCCGTGATACCTGCTTTCTTTGAGAACCGGCCAATGCGCCGCTTCATCATAGGCCGTGAAATTGACGGGCTTTTTGATCAGGTACAGGTGGCGCGTGCCCATGTCCATAGCCGTCGTGATTTTTGTTCGGAAGAAATCGGAATTGAATGTACTGTCACCAAAAGTCAGGGCCAGGTATTTGCAAAGCGAATCGAGAGAAGACTCAAAATCTTTGTAATCATCCTTCCGGATCACAGAAGGATCAATGGACAATTTGTAAAACTGCTGACTGCTTGCCAGCACCGTTCCGTCATCAGCAAGGATACTGCCGCGGGTTGCAGGATATTTCTTCATCCGGATGCGTTCTGATTCTGCCTTTTGCTCCCACATTTCATTTTCCACATATTGGATTTTTACAATGCGAAACAGAATGGCGATGGCGATCAGGGAAAACAGGCCAAGAACCAGATATACGCGTGTCAGGATATGTTCCGGGACTTTGCTCATTCTTCAGTCAGGTCAAAAGGCGGATCAGTCAGGATGGTAAGTCCAAGTGTATCCACCCGGTCAGCGATTTCCGACTGCCGGGTTCCATAACTCAGTTCCGAATTCAAAGTCGTGTACTTCGATTTCAATTCCCTGATTTCATGGTTGAGAGTATCCCGGCGACGGACTTGCTTTTCGGCAGTGTGTGCATTCCAGATGTAAATGAGGCCGACGACAACCAGGAAAATGGCAAAGCGCAGGTATTTGTCAACCCTTTGCAGGGAAAACCAGGACTTCTTTGCCGCTTCCGGACCGCTGCCCACGGTGTCAAAATCTTTATATTGATTTTCGTTCATTCTGTGTCAAATTTTTTCTGCCGCTCTCAATCGCGCGCTTCTGGACCTCGGATTTGCGGCTATTTCGTTTTCTGAAGGTTTGATTGCTTTTCTTACCACCAATTTCCACGGGCTCAGGGAACGACCGTATTCGTCTCTCCGGTCCTCACCCGCAAGGTTTCCAACCCTCATAAAATGCTTCACCATTCTGTCTTCGAGAGAATGGTAGGAAATGATCACCAACCGTCCGCCGGGAACGAGCAAGCGCAGGCTTTGATTGAGCAGATCGCCGAGGGCGCTTAATTCGTCATTCACCGCAATCCTCAGAGCCTGAAAAGCCAGGGTGAGGACTTTTTTGGTTTCTTTGGTTCTGACGGATCCTGACAGCAGGTTTGCAAGTTTCAAAGTCGTATCCAACGGTTTTGACTTTCTCGCACTGACGATTGCCGCAGCAATCTTCCTGGAACTTCTCAATTCGCCGTACCGGCGGAACAGTTCTGCCAAGTCGGTTTCAGACCAGGTGTTCACGATATCTTCTGCTGTCATTTCCTGCGAGGAATCCATGCGCATGTCGAGTGGACCATCAGCGCGGAAAGAAAATCCACGCCTGGCTTCATCCACATGCCGGGAAGAAATCCCGAGATCTGCAAAAATTCCATTTACTTCCGGGCATCCTTTCTCCTCCAGCCGCATTTCAATGAACCTGAAATCACTATGGAGCAATTCAAATCTTTCGTCGGCGATCCGGTTTGCCATCGTCTCCTGGTCTTTGTCAAATGCAAACAGTTTTCCATTCCGGAGTTTTCCGAGAATTTCCGCCGAATGTCCGCCGCCGCCGAATGTTGCATCAACAAATACCCCCCCCCTACCAGGATCGAGGAGTTCCATACTTTCAGAAAGAAGGACCGGATTATGCCAGGCTGAGGCCATCTGCCTGCTCATCTCCCATCACCTCTTCTGAAAGTTTCTCCAGGTCGTAGCGTTCGTCCTTCAGCCAATTGTCGTAAGTCGTTTTGTCCCACATTTCAATCCGGTCGAATGCCGCCACCAGGATGATCTCCTTATCCAGCTTTGCATAGTCGAGAAGACGTTTGGGAATCAGGATTCGGGAATTGCCATCCACCGCCACGGGAGTTGCCCCGTTCAGGAATTTCCTTGCAAAAGCCCTGTTTTTCGCAACAAACCGGTTTTTGGATTGAATTTTTGCCAGTTCCTCTTCCCAAATGTTCCGGGGGTAAAGCACCAGGCATATCTCAATTCCGCGGTTTACCACGAAGTCATCCTGCTGCCCTTTCGGCAATTGCTTTCTGAGCCCGACCGGAAGCAAGAACCTTCCTTTCGAGTCAATCTTGCAATCATGTTCTCCGAAAATTGGCTTCATTGACTACTCAAACCCAATAATTGGGGCCTAAAATAGGAAAATTTCCACTCCTTACCACTTTTTACCACTTTCTACCACAACTTGTGGATAAGTTTACGAATCCTCTGACCAGGAGTTGCAGCATTACAAGCTGATTACAAAGGATTTAAGTCGGGAAATGGATAAGGGCGAATCAGCATGGGGGGCTGTTTTTGATGAAGCAAGGATCTTTTTTGCAAAAAATTACCTTATTGATGTAATCATCTATTTATAAGACTATTTATTTGATCTTATTAGGATTATTTTTTATATTTACAGTTAATCATGCTTCAAAACGTTCCTAAATCACAAGTCATAGACTACTTGAAATCTGAGAATCCCTGGTGGATTAGCGGTCAAATAGATCCTTTTTTCAATGAATTGAAAAAGAGACCTTGGTTTAATTTTTTCAAGCCTTTGGTCATGCAAACCGAAATCAACAGGGCCGTTGTAGTGATGGGTCCGCGCAGAGTAGGTAAAACTGTCATGATCCATCACATGATCAGGGAATTGATCCGCAATGGAATCTCCCCTGCTTCGATCTGCTACATCTCGATTGATACTCCGATCTACAATGGAATATCATTGAATGACCTTTTTTCCTGTATGCAGGAATCTGCAGGAAATTCCAAAACCGAAGGATGGTATGTCTTCTTTGACGAAATCCAATACCTCAGGAATTGGGAAGTTCATTTGAAAACAATGGTAGATCACTACCGGAAATCGCGTTTCATTGCCTCAGGCTCGGCATCTGCTGCTTTGAAACTGAAAAGTATGGAAAGCGGAGCTGGCAGATTCACCGATTTCATGCTCCCCTCACTGACTTTCCACGAATACATTGATTTCAGGGGCTTGAGTCATCTGATGCGGCCGGTGGAAATGAAAATCGGAATGCGGAATGGGCAGTTTTATAAAACCACCCACATTCAAAAACTCAATGAGGAATTCATCAACTACATCAATTGTGGTGGCTATCCAGAAGTCATCTTTTCCGAAGAAATTATGGCCAATCCCGGAAGGTACATTCGCCACGACATCGTTGACAAGGTTCTGCTTCGGGACCTGCCCAGCCTGTATGGAATCCGGGATGTACAGGAATTGAATTCTATGTTTACCATGATTGCATTCAACACGGGCAATGAAATTTCCCTGGAAGCATTGAGCAAGAAATCGGGAGTAGTGAAAAGTACCTTGAAAAAATATATGGAATACCTGGAAGCGGCCTTTCTTGTGAAGATCGTCCGGCGGGTGGATCAAAATGCGAAGCGTTTTCAACGGGACACCCTCTTCAAAATTTATCTCACCAACCCATCGCTTCGAAGCGCTTTGTTCGCTCCCATTTCTGCAAATGACGATAAGGCAGGAAACCTTATCGAAACAGCAATCATTGCACAATGGTTTCACCGCGAATGGTTTACGCCCCGGTATGCACGATGGCAAAACGGCGAAGTGGATATCGTCGCACTGAAAAACTCAGATATGCGGCCATCCTGGGCAATTGAAGTGAAATGGTCAAATCGTTATTTTGAGAATCCTTCTCAACTGAGAAGTCTTGTTAAATTCCAGCAAGCCAATCCGGAAATCACGGCAATGTCAACCACTCTCGACAAGACCGGAGTAAAAGAAGTCAATGGCAAAGCAATTCACTTTTTTCCGGCGGCAGAATACGCCTATACGATTGGCGCCAATCAAAGGGATTATGAATCAAACATTGGCGCAGAATCTTCCGGCGAACTTTTTGAGCCATTTCTTAAGTTTCCGTCATAATCATTTTCTTTACCATTCAGGCACTGAAATACATGTTGTTTCATATATGGCAATAGCATTCCAATTTCCCTCCGGGGAGGGGCGTAGGGGGGGTAACGGAATCATGGCACTTGCTATTGTCTTCAAAGATCACCCTTCCATTCCTTCAATATCATGGCAATCAATCCCGTTCACCCTAAATATTTGTCTGATACCGGGATAATTTGGGATGAATCTTGCCATTTTGACCTTGTCAATTCCTGACAAAAAACCTGATCACCTCTGACCGCGAATCATTGCGGATTACCGCAAAATAGATTCCCGCAGGCAATCCGGAAGCGTCAAGCGGGATTTCAATTTTTTTGTTCCAGGCAAACGATTGTTCCTGCCCAACCGTCTGCCCAAGTGCATCCAATATTTCCACTGAAATCGTCTGCGATCCCCTCAGTTCAATCAGAAGGATTGACTTGTTGCTGACCGGATTTGGAAATATCCCTGCGGTGAATTCCGGTCCGGATTCGTTTTCAGGTCTGGAAACAACCGGAATTACTGTAACATAGATCTGATCACTTTTCTCACATTTAAATCCGTCAGTTATCAACAAATAATAATTACCTGAATAATTGGGCCAGGCTGCCGGATTGGCGAGGGTCCCGTCATTGACTGTATTGTCTGGGTACCAGGAATACTTGAATGGCAGCGTGCCGCCCCATGCAGTGGGATTGCCCCCAAGGAGGAGGGTATCTCCCTTCCAGATCGCGGTATCCTTTCCTGCATTGGCAAAAAGCTGTGGTCCCACATATATTTTGCGCGAGGCACTTACAGACCCGCAAACATTTGTTGCGTTCACGAGCTGAACAGTTTCGTAAGTAGGTGTAACGCTGTCCCATCGGATTGTAATGGCGTTTGCAGCCACCGACAGGATCGTTCCGTGAGTGCCGGGAGTAAGCAGCCAATTGTAAGTAGTGTTTGGATAGTAAGGAACACTATATGTGATCGTTTCACCTATACAAACAATGGTATAGCCAGTAATATTTCCCGATATGCTACTAACCACCCATACGGAATCAGCAGGCGACTTTGGCCCCAGGCACCCATAATTCGATTCCTGAACTTCAAATTTATAGGGACCCGGACTACCATTGAATAGAACTCCCAATGGATAGATTGGCGAATTATTGGGCGGTGGTCCAAACTTAGATCCATTCAGATACCATTGATATGATGATTCAGGATTGTTGACACCCGGGGGTCCAATCGTCAGGTTGGAAACGTTGCCCTTGCACAGGTATTTCGGATTCGGAATGATGTAAAATGAATCTGCAGGCGCGCCAATCGTCAGTCGTACAATGGATCCATCAAGATTATTCGAGGGAATCCCGCAAGTGGCGCTTACCCGCAAGTAATACCTGCCTGATGCCATTCCCGCAGTTGCAAGACTATCAGCCGGCGGAATGATCAGGGTTATGGAATCTGCGGAGGAAGTCACCTTCATTTTCATTCCAAGTGTTCCCGGAACATTCACTTGTGCCAATGTATTGAAATCCAGAACCTGAACATTCATCGTATTGCCGGGAAAAGCACAATAGACCACGTTGGAGGGCGGATTGTTAACAGAAAACTTCAATTGGATTGTGTCTCCTGCTTGTGAACTGATACATGATAGAATATCCAGACCATTGTTGGTTACAATATCACAATCCTTAATGCAAAAAGGCCCCGACAAGGTCCCTGTAACAGCGGGATTGCTGCTTTTGACGCAGATGAAATACCCGCATCCATCCGGCACGGCAGGTATGGTTCCGGCTATGGAACCCGGATCCGGGACCATCGCAGGATCAAAACCCTGGCTGCTGAGGAGTGTCCCGATTGTCAGGGGACTGGCAAAGTTTCCGCTGCTGTCTGAAAGCTGCGCCGTGTACACATTGCCGGCACTCAATGTTCCATAGGACCAGAATTGAACGTCAATCACACTTCCAACACATATCGCGCTGGCATAAGCAGAAGCAGACGAGGCTACCGCAGGAACAAGGGTTGTAATCGTCAGAGGGCATGTTACAATATCAAAACATGAACTGACTATCATGCCGAGAGCAGGCTGACTTATCCTCGACAACCGCAGGCGGTAGCAGGTTCCCGGAGCAACGCCGCCACCGATCCATATGAAAGGAACTGCAACCGTCTGTGGACAGTTCAGCCAGTAGTTCCAGGTGCCGACAACCAGACTCGCGTTGTTTATCAATTGAATCACATAATTGCCGCCACACATCGTATCGCTCAGAGAAAATCCGAATGTCATATTTGAAGCTTTGCAGACGCTGGCGGGTATAGCGGTAAAATTCAATTGCGGACCGGTGGGGCTTGAGTCAAAATCTCCCGTGACAAGAATATCATCCACCCCAAATGAAATCTTGTTCGGAGCAATACCAAATCCGTTGATCCAGCGGAAAGCAAAGCGCAATGATTCGCGGTTTGCAAATTCCGGATCGGTGATCACTTCCTTCGTCCAGTACAAGCTGGAAGCGCTGTTGAATTTTGATTTCCCGGTTTTCGTCCATGGTCCTCCGTCGGCGCTGTAATAAATTTCACCGTAATCAATGGTATCTCCTTCGGAGAGCCATGCAAATGAAAATTCGATATTGCTGTGGCTCTTGGTGCAGATCACGGTGTCAAGGTAAGCCCAGCGGTCTGCCGCTATTGTGACATCGTAACTGCAATTGAAAATTCCGGCTGACGAGGCGGAATCATGAATGTGGAGGTAGTTCGAATCCGGTGAAGAAATGAACAAGCCTCCGTTTGTCAGGAATTGGGATGTTGTTACCGGATAATTTGCATTGCCTGCAAAGACGGAATTGATTACCCATTGATTTGTACCCGAATTGCTTCCCATTCCGGTTGCATTGGAATTGAGCTGAACATAGGATGCTCCGGCGCTGAAATCTTCAGAGAAGATGGTGAGTCCGGTCTGCGACTGCGCATCGTTGTGACTGGCAGCTGCCAGAAAAAATGACGAAATTAGAAATATATATTTTCGATACATAAACGCCTTGCATGTAAACCCCGAAGGGCAAACGGAATGAAATAAGTTACGCTTTTTCCTTCGGATCCGGCAACCGGATCCGGTATGAATCCATTTCTTCAGTATTTCTTCAATAATACCAAATATAATTGACAATTAATCCTATATTTGTAAGCCAAATTTTACTTTATGCCAAAGCGTACGTCATTGCTTTTTCCCCAATCGCAGCGAATTCTTACTGAATTCGGCGAAAACATTCGTCTTGCAAGGCTGCGACGCAGACTAAGCGCAGCCAGAATTGCTGAACGTGCTGACATTTCCAGACCAACGCTTCTGGCGATTGAAAAGGGCTCCCCATCAGTCAGCATGGGATCATATCTCAACGTCCTCGGAGTTTTGGGCCTGCAATACGATTTGTTGCACGTAGCCAAAGACGATCTATTGGGAAGAAAACTGCAGGATGCCGGACTTGCGACCAAATCACGGGCACCGAAAAGGAAGTCAAATTGAGCGAAAAAATATAATTGAGTTTCTGGTATATTTTGATGATTCGTCAATGTTCAGACCCTTGCTCATGGGTACACTTCGATGTGAATTGCTTCGAGGCAAGGAGATTTTTT
>Ga0247727_10012872_pt1 | contig 14241 bp, 10 predicted proteins | sample WisWelCaveWW1625_FD_202498 | JGI IMG/M metagenome (GOLD analysis project Ga0247727, IMG submission 202498) | Biofilm microbial communities from Wishing Well Cave, Virginia, United States - WW16-25 | ecosystem: Environmental > Aquatic > Deep subsurface > Groundwater > Cave microbial mat | place... | reverse complement strand
GTGCACTTCCTAGGAGAGGGCGATGCCGCTGGTGCTGGACGAGGTCCTGAAGGTCGCCCTCAAGGGCGGTGCCTCCGACATCCACCTGAAGTCCGGCCTGCCGCCGATGTTCCGTGTGGACGGCGCCCTCGTTCCGCTCAAGAACGGCGAGCGCATCATGCCCGACGAGATGCAGAAGGTCTCGGTCGGCATCATGAATCCGGTCCAGCGCGCGCGCTTCGAAGAGCTTCGCGAGTGCGATCTCGCCTACGGGATTCCGGGCCTCGGCCGCTTTCGCGTGAACGTGTTCCAGCAGCGCGGCACGGTGGGTGTCGTGTTCCGGGTGATCCCTTTCGGCGTGAAGACGATGGAGCAGCTCCACCTGCCCAAGGTGATCGAGAAGATCGCGATGGAGCAGCGCGGCCTGGTGTTGGTCACGGGCACCACGGGCTCGGGCAAGTCCACCACGCTCGCTTCGATGATCGACCACATCAACGCGCACCGAACGGCGCACATCATGACGATCGAGGACCCGATCGAGTTCCTGATCCGCGACCGCCGCTCGGTGGTGAACCAACGCGAGATCGGCGTCGATACGCAGAGCTTCGCGAACGCGTTGCGCGCGGCCCTGCGCCAGGATCCCGACGTGATCCTGGTGGGCGAGATGCGCGACTACGAGACCATCGAGACCGCGCTGCTCGCGGCCGAGACCGGCCACCTCGTGATGAGCACGCTGCACACGCTCGACGCCACCGAGACCGTCAACCGCATCATCTCGGTGTTCCCGCCCTACCAGCAGAAGCAGGTGCGGCTCCAGCTCGGCTCGATCCTGCGGGCCGTGATCTCGCAGCGCCTGGTGCCGCGCGCCGACGGCAAAGGCCGAGTGCCCGCGCTCGAGGTGATGATCGCCACCGCCCGCGTGCGCGAGTGCATCGGCGACAAGGACCGCACCAAAGAGATCCACGATGCGATCACGAAGGGCTACACGACCTACGGCATGCAGACCTTCGATCAATCGCTGATGCAGCTCGTGAAGGGCGGCCTCGTGACCTATGACGAGGCGCTGAAGCACGTCTCGAACCGCGACGACTTCGCCCTCCGCTTCCGCGGCATCGCCTCGACCTCCGATGGCACCTGGGACGACTTCGACGGGGCCGCGGAGGAGCAGCCGGAGCAGCCGGACGCGACCGCCGACAAGAAGGGCGAGCCGGACTTCATCGAGCGCTTCTAGCCGCGCAGCGGAGCCGTCACAAAGGGGACGTTCCTTTTCCGTCACTTGTCACAAGTGACGTGGGAGCGTGAGCCCGGGCTGCGCGCTTCGCAACGCCGCCCTTCGCTTGCGGACCGATTCCACCTGCTCCGCACACCTGTGCGCCGAGCTGCGGCACCTCCAGGTCATCTATTTCGGACGCGAGCATCGTCCGGCGCGCGGGCACGATCCGGCGGCGTGCCCGATCAGCTCATGGGCAGCGCCCCGCGGGGCGGACGGAAGGCGGTGTCGGCGCCGCGGGGTCGGAAACCTCTTGTCTTCTCGGCGGTGCTCGTGGTAAGAGCGATGCTGCCGCCCTGGGAAGAGAAGAGCGGCTCTTCCGTGCGCGCGTGAACCCCTTCCCAGCCGGCCCAGATCGCGGCTCGGCGTTCGGGGAAACGGCATGCGGAATGATGGGTGCCTCCACCGCGCTCTACTCGTAGGCCTGCTGGCCGCGTTCGGTGCGAGCAACGGTGCGAGCATCGGCTGCCTGCCGCCGCCCTTGACGGTCGCGATCGTGAGCCCCGCGACCGACGAACGCGTCGAGGCGGTGCCCTTCGAGCTGACCGTGCCCCTGCCGCCACTCATGCCCCAGCCGTTCTACGTCCTTTGGAACGTCGCGAACGGGACCGCACCGTACCAGGTGCAGCTCTCGGTGGCGTACGAGGGGCCGACGGACTCGGGCCGGTTCAAGCCCATCTCGGGCCCGCTCACGCAGGACGCCGCGGGGGACAACGTGTTCGTTTGGTTCGTGCCCAACCGGCCCTCGCAACAGGCGAAGCTGCGCGTCGAGGTGGTCGACAATGCCGGTGCCGGCGCCTTTAAGGATGTGGTGTTCCGGCTCGAGACCGCGCCGGGCGTGCCGACGACGGCGACGCTGCGCGACTTCGACATGCCAGGCACGCAGCCGCACCACCACGGTAACGACATCGAGGAGCCGCTCGGCAGTAACCCCAGATGCTCCGACTGCCACGACCAGTCGACCCCGCAGAGCGCCGAGACCGAGGCCGCGATCCCCGGGGTCGAGCCGATCAACATCTTCCGGAACTGGAGAGGCTCGATGATGGCGATGGCCTCGATCGACCCGCTCTTCGAGGCCTGCCTCGAGATCGCGAACCAGGACGTGCCCGAGTCTGGAGACCTTTGCCTGCGCTGTCACACACCGAAGGCGTGGCTCAACGGCCGCTCGACACCCACCGACGGCAGCATCGCTGAACCGGCCGGCGTCGCGAGCTTCGACAAGGACAAGACCGGTGTCTCCTGCGACTTCTGCCATCGGCTCGTCGATCCGCTCGACGGTATTCCGCCGCTCGATCGCGCGATCCTCGATCGCGTCGCGCTGGTCGACGACGTCCCGCCCGTCTATGGCAATGGCATGTACGTGATCGACCCCCAGGCACCGACCCTGCCTGACACCTTCAACCCGATCCCGGCACGAGTTGACGACACGCTGCGGCGACGTGGTCCGTTCACGGTGCTCGACGCCGTCCAGCAGAGACACCGGATGCTGACATCGATCTTCTTCCAGCGGTCGGGCCTGTGCGGCACCTGCCACGACGTCAGCAACCCGGCGCTCTCGGGCTCGGGCGGCGTCTATGCACTCAACGCCTCCAACACGCGGGCCACCAACTTCTCAGCGAGCGCGCTGATGCCGATCGAGCGCACCTACTCCGAGTGGCTGGCGAGCAGCTACCCGGGCGGCGTCCGCCACGACGGCTTCGACCCCATCAAGAACGTCGCGAGCTGTCAGGACTGCCACATGCGCGACAGCGTCGTCGGTGCCAACGCCTGCAATCGTGCGAACACGACCACCCGCCAGGACATGCCCTATCACGACATGACGGGCGGCAACACGTTTATACCCGCCGTGCTCCGGGCCGAGCACTTCGCGTCGAGTACGTCGATGGCCTCCGCTCTCTCCGACACGATCATCCGGGCGCGCTACACGCTCGAGAACGCGGCGACGATCGAGCTCCAGGAGCTCGCCGGCGAGCCGCCCCAGCTGCGTGTCCGGGTCGTCAACGAGACGGGCCACAAGCTCCCCACCGGCTACCCCGAGGGCCGGCGCATGTGGCTCAACGTCCGCTTCCTCGACGCCCAGGATCGGCTGCTCTCCGAATCGAATCCGTACAACGCGGCCACAGCACACCTCGACCACGATCGCCCGGAGGACAAGATCTTCGAGGCCGAGCTGAAGACGACCGGGGGCCAGCCCTTCCACTTCGTGCTCGCCAACACGATCGCGAAGGACAACCGCATCCCGCCGCGTGGCTTCACCAACGCAGCGTTCGCGGCATTCGGAGGAACACCGATCGGTGACGACGGCCAGCCCGTCGATGAGAACGGTGACCCGATCTTTGCGGACGGCCAGTACTGGGACGACACGGGCTACGCTGTCCCGCCTTGCGCCGCCAAAGCCGTGGTCGCGCTCTACTACCAGACGGCGAGTCGCGAGTACGTGGAGTTCCTGCGCGATGAGAATCGGCACCCGAACCACGGCAAGGGCCAGGTGCTCTACGACTTCTGGAAGCGCAACGGCAAGTCGAAGCCGGAGTTCATCGGGCGGGGCGAGGGCCGCTGCTCCGAGATCGCCAGCGGAAACCCGACGGGCGCGACCTGTTCGCCGGCGGTGGGCTGCGGCGGTGGCAAGGTGTGCCGCGGCGGCTACGGCATCCAGACGATCCAGCTCGCGCGGAACGCGCCCGATCCGAGTCAGCCGCCCGTGCTGTGCCGCGCCGTCTCCCGTAAGACCCACGGCGGATTCCAGGATTTCGACGTCCAGCTGCCGCGCGAGAGCGAGCCGCGCGTGGGGGGTCCAACGCTCGTCATCGCCTCCTTCGACCAGGACCTGGCCGCGAACCCGGGAGCGGTCAGCGTGGCGCAGGGCACGGCTCAGGTGGACAGCTGGGGCGTATCGGGCAAAGACGTGACGGTGGATATCTCCGGCGTCGCGGACGAGCAGTGCCTGACGCTCCGCTTCGAGGGGTTCCAGCAGCGCGCGGCTCCAAACCTCGTGATGGCGCCGCACGATCTGCCGGTCGTCGCGCTGCTCGGCGACACGACCAGCCCGGGCGACGGAAGCGTGGCGACCCACCGCGACGTCGAGGAGGCGCAGGAGTTCAGTGGGCTCCTCGTCGACTCGCACCTGTTCCGCTACGACGTGAACCTGACCGGCAATATCTCCGCCGCCGACATCGCGCAGAGCGCGGCGCAGGTGGGAAACACCGCCTCATGTCCGTGACAGGCGGCGGAATCGATCGCGTTCAGAAAGTGAGGAGGGTGATGTGGAGGGCTTTGCTGCTGACGTGCTGGCTGCTCGCTCCCGCCGCGGTACAGGCGAACGTGATCCTCGAGCTCTCGGACAACGGCTCGGACGGCGATGGTGACGCGTTCGCCACGTCGCTCCTGCCGGGGAGCAGCTTCCAGCTGTTCTTGACCCTCGAGCTGACCGGTAACGAGCGTGTGATCGCGCTCGGCTACTGGATCGGGGAGACAACGAGCGCGGGCTTCACGATCACCGGCCGCTCGGTGCTGAGCCCGCGCTTCACGGTGATGACGAGCTCCGACGCCCAGGTCACGACAAGCGGCGACACGATTGACGCGGCCGGGCCCGACAACCAGCTCGATCCCGGCAACGACCGCGACCTCGGGGCCATGACACTGGGTCTGGTCCCGTTCCAGGGACCCGGCGTGGATGTGCTCGCGCAGCTCATGCTCCAGGCGCCAGCTGCGATCGCACCGGGCATGTACACGCTCGGGATCCGTCCGAGCCCGCAGGGCGTCTCGCTCGAGTGGGTCGATCCCGGCTTCGTCCCCCATGCTTTCGACCAGCTCGTCGGCTACAAGGTCACGGTCGTACCGGAGCCCGGGACGCTCGCGCTGCTGGCGCTCGGGATCGCGGGGCTCGGCGCCGCTCACCGCGCGTCCAGGATCTCGAGATCGGCCCGGCGGATCGCCTCGGTGTGGTGCGCGTAATCCTGCAGCGGTGCGCGGCGGCCGCTCGCGTGCACCTGTCCCCTAGCCGAGGCGGCGCGCGAGCCCGTCGAGCAGATAAGCATCCTGCCGGAACCTGCAGCTCGCCTGATACGTCCGGGCTTCGCGGCAACCATGACCTTACGCAGATCTAGGAGAGCGACGCCACGACGATCGAAAACAGCGGCGCGAGCGAGCCCCAGAATCCGCATCTCGGCTTCTGGGTCTCGACCGACGACAGCTTCGGCGATTCGGACGACACGTTCCTGCTGAGCGGTCTCCGCGGACGGTGCCTGATATGCTGCGCCGGGACACGCAGGAGGCCCCATGGCCATCGCATCCGTCGCACCGAAGCTCGATGTCGCCCGTCTCTCGGGCTCCCTGGGCGCCGAGATCCGCGGGATCTCGCTGGCGAAGGCCGACTCCGCCGAGGCCGACGGGATCCGCTCGCTGCTGATCGAGCACCAGGTGCTCTTCTTCCCCGGACAACACCTCACACCCGACGAGCACATCGCGTTCGGCCGCCTGTTCGGCAAGCTCGAGCCGCACCCGAACCTGGCGCTCGGTGGGGAGCGCCCGGAGTTCTTCGAGCTGCGCGCCGTCTCGGGGGCCGGAGCGATCGCCGACGAGTGGCACAGCGACCTCACGTGCCAGGCCGAGCCCTCGCTGCTCTCGATCCTCCACATGGTGAAGTGCCCGCCGGTAGGCGGCGACACGATGTGGGCGAGCATGTACAAGGCCTACGACGAGCTCTCACCGGCGATGCAGGACTTCTGCGAGGGGCTCTCGGCGCTGCACGACGCCCACGCGCACGGCAACACCGAACAGATGGCGGTGCACCCGGTGGTGCGCGTGCACCCGGTCACGAAGAAGAAATCGCTGTTCGTGAACGAGCACTTCACGCGCCGGATCGTCGAGCTCTCCCACGAGGAGAGCGACGCGCTGCTGCGCTTCCTCACGCGCTGGGTGGCGAGCCCGCGCTTCACCGTCCGCTATCACTGGACCCCCGGCACGATCGCAATGTGGGACAACCGCTGCACGCAGCACCACGTGCTGAACGACTTCGACGGGGAGCGGGTGATCCAGCGCGTCACTGTGATGGGCGACCGGCCCGAGGCCACCCGCCCGCCGCGCTGGCAGCCCTACGTAAAGCCCTTCAGCGCTGCGAGCCGGCACGATCGCCAGCTGAAGAAGTATCTCGACGGCCAGGGGAAGTAGAGGACCAGCGCGCGGACGATTGCGGCGCCGATCCGGTCACGGATCCTCGAAGCTGCGTGTCGCTACGGCTCGGTCGCACGCCTTGCCAGCCGGCCGATCCACAGTCGGTCCGGACTTGCGAGATGGGCTCTCGTCCCAAACCTGGCCGAGGGCTCTCGGGGCCCTCGAGTGCCTCTCTCCGCTTCCGCTCGAACGTCGTCCTCAGCCCTCCATGTCCTCTTTCCTCAGCTTTCCAGACACATCCGCTAGCCACGCCAGCGGCCCCTCCGGGGGCGCTCCGTTATCCTCGGCGGCTCGCCAGCAGGAGAGCCCGTGTCGGCGCCGCGTGCAGCCAAGGACGTTCGCGAGACCTTTCTCCGTTTCTTCGAAGAGAAGGGTCACGCCCGCGTGGCGAGCGCCTCGCTGGTCCCGAGCGACCCGACGCTGCTCTTCACCAACGCGGGCATGGTGCCCTTCAAGCGCGTCTTCACCGGCGAGGAGACGCGTCCCTACAAGCGCGCCACCACCACGCAGAAGTGCATGCGCGTCTCGGGCAAGCACAACGATCTCGAGGAGGTCGGGCGCAGCGAACGACACCACACCTTCTTCGAGATGCTCGGCAACTTCTCCTTCGGCGACTACTTCAAGCAGGACGCGATCCGCTTCGCCTGGGAACTCGTCACGGAGCGTTTCGGGCTCGATCCGCGTCGGCTCGCGGTGACCGTCTTTCGCGAGGACGACGAGGCCGCCGCGATCTGGGAGAAGGAGATCGGTGTCCCCCGCTCGCAGATCTATCGGCTCGACGAGGCCGACAACTTCTGGGCGATGGGCGACACCGGTCCGTGTGGACCCTGCAGCGAGATCTACCTGGACCGCGGCCCCATCCCAGGCCTCGCAGGCGATGATCCGTCTCAGGACTCGGGCCGCTTCCTCGAGTTCTGGAACCTGGTCTTCATGCAGTTCAACCGCGACGCAGAGGGCCGCCTATCGCCGCTGCCGCGGCCCTCGGTCGACACGGGTGCAGGCCTCGAGCGCACGGCGGCCGTGCTCCAAGGCGTCGACTGGACCTACGACACGGATCTCTTCGTGCCGATCCTCGCGCGCGCGCAGGCGCTCTCGGGGGTTCGGCTCGGCGCCGATCCCGAGCAGGACGTCTCGCTGCGCGTCGTCGCCGATCACGCGCGCGCGGTCTCATTCTTGATCGGGGACGGTGTTCTGCCGTCGAACGAGGGCCGTGGCTACGTGCTGCGTCGCATCCTGCGGCGCGCGGCCCGTCACGGCGTGCTGCTCGGCCTCGAGCGCCCGTTCCTGTTCGCAGTCGCGGAAGCCGTGATCGAGGGGATGGGCGACGCCTTCCCCGAGCTGAGCGAACGGCGAGCCTTCATCACCGACCGCGTTCGGCGCGAAGAAGAGCGCTTTCTGGAGACGCTCGGCAAGGGCCTCGCTCTGCTCGAGGCGGAGATCCGCGAGCTGCGGGCGCGCGGCGGCGCCGAGCTGCCGGGCAGCGTGGCGTTCAAGCTCTACGACACCTTCGGCTTCCCGCTCGACCTCACGCAAGACATCCTGCGCGGCCGACAGCTGCGCACCGACGAGGCCGGCTTTCGCGCGGAGATGGAGACGCAGCGCGCGCGCTCACGCGAGGCGTGGAAGGGCAGCGGCGACCTCGGCGTGGCCGACGTGTACGGCCGCATTGCCGCCGATCTCGCGACGCAGTTCGTCGGCTACGACGCGCTCGAGAACGCAGCCGAGATCCGAGCCTTGCTGGTGGGCGGTAGGCCCGCCGACGAGGCCACGCTCGGAAGCGAAGTCGAGGTCGTGGTGGGCGAGACGCCCTTCTACGCCGAGTCCGGCGGACAGGTAGGCGACCGCGGCGTGATCGAGACGGCGGCGGGCCGCGCCCTGGTGCACGACACGCAGCGGCCGAGCGGCGAGCTCGTGGTGCACCGCGGCAAGGTCGTGGCGGGCCGCGTGCGTGTCGGAGAAACCGCGCGACTCGCGGTGGACCCCGGGGTGCGCGAGGCCACGGTTCGCAATCACACGGGCACGCACCTGCTGCACGCGGCGCTGCGTGAGGTGCTCGGACCGCAGGCGCTCCAGAAGGGCTCGCTGGTCTCGCCCGAGCGCCTGCGCTTCGACTTCACACACGACGCGCCGCTCAGCGAGCAGGAGATCGAGCGCATCGAGGATCTCGTCAACGCCTGGATCGAGGCCAACGACGCCGGCCGGGTGCGACAGATGAGCTATCGCGACGCGATTGCTGCGGGGGCGATCGCGATGTTCACCGAGAAGTATGGCGACCGCGTGCGCGTGGTTTCCTTCGGCTCTGTCTCGACCGAGCTGTGCGGCGGCACACACGCCAAGGCAACCGGGGACGTCGGTCTGCTGCAGATCGTGTCCCAGTCCGGCATTGCTGCGGGTGTCCGCCGCATCGAAGCGCTCACCGGCCTCGGCGCGCTGCGCTTCGTGCGGGAGCGCGAGAAGACCCTGCGGCGCATCGGCGAGCTGCTGCGCGTCGCGCCGCAGCAGGCGGAGGGGCGCGTCGAGAAGCTGCTCGAGGAGCGCAAGGAGAGGGAGCGCGAGATCGCCGAGCTGCGGCGTGCGCGTCACCAGGCGCCGGCCGCGGCCGAGGCGCAGGCGCCGGCCCGCGAGATCGCCGGTGTGCGCGTGCTGGTGCGCGAGGCCCCCGGCGCGGACGGCAAGGAGCTGCGCACGCTCGTCGACGACCTGCGCGGCCAGCTGAAGAGCGGCATCGTGCTGGTGACCTCGACGCAAGACGGACGCGTGTCGCTCGCGCTCGGCGTGACGCCCGACCTGCGCGAGCGCTTCCAGGCCGGCGAGCTGGTGCGCGAGATCGCCGCGATCGTAGGCGGCAAGGGTGGCGGCCGGCCCGACTTCGCCCAGGCAGGCGGCACGCAGCCCGAGAAGCTCGACGAGGCCGTCGAACGCCTCTACGCGCTGCTCGCCGGAGGCAGTGCGTGACGGCGCGCTACGCCGCCAGCCCCTTCGTCTGGCGGCGTCGCGCCACCCGCGAGGTGCGGATCGGCGACGTCGGTGTAGGCGCCTCGAATCCGATCCGCATCCAGTCGATGACGACGACCGATACGCGCGACACCGCCGCCACTGCCCTGCAGGCTTCGCTTCTCGTGGCCGCGGGCTGCGAGATCGTGCGCGTCACCGCACCCAGCATCACGGATGCCGAGAATCTCGCCGCGATCCGGGCCGAGCTGCTGCGCCGCGGGGTCCGCGCGCCGTTGGTGGCCGACATCCACTTCACACCGAACGCCGCGATGGAGGCAGCGCTCCACGTCGAGAAGGTTCGCGTCAACCCCGGCAACTACGCCGACAAGAAACGCTTCGAGCAACGCGAGTACGGCGACGCCGAGTATGCGGCCGAGGTCGAGCGCGTGCAGGAGCGCTTCCGGCCGCTCGTCCGGCGCCTCAGGCAGTACGGGCGCGTGCTCCGCATCGGCACGAACCACGGCTCGCTCTCCGACCGCATCCTGAACCGCTTCGGGGACACGCCGCTCGGCATGGTGGAGAGCGCCCTCGAGTTTCTCGACGTGTGCGAGGACGAAGGCTTCTTCGACGTCGTGTTCAGCATGAAGGCGAGCAACCCGCAGGTCGCCATCTACGCCTACCGGCTGCTCGCGGCGCGGCTCGAGGCCCGCGCCCCCGGGCGGCCGTCCTATCCGTTCCACGTCGGCGTGACCGAGGCCGGAGACGGTGTCGACGGCCGCGTGAAGAGCGCGATCGGGATCGGCGCCCTGCTCGAGGACGGCATCGGCGACACGATTCGCGTGTCGTTGACCGAGGACCCGGTGAAGGAGATCCCGGTCGCGCGCGCGCTGGCCGCGCGCTACGACGCGCGCTCCGCGCTGCCTCTCGCCGCGCCCGCGGAGCCCGGCGCGCCCTGGCTCGCCGACCCTTTTGCCCACCGCCGGCGCGAGACGATCGAAAGCTTCGGGCTCGGGGCAGACCATCCGGTGCGCGTCGAGGCCTGGCTCGGTCCCGCGCCCGTCGATCCCGAGGCCGCCGCCGCCGAGCTCGAGCGGGAGCTCGCCGGGCTTGGCGAGGTGGCTTGCGAGGGGCTGCTCGTCGACGTCGTGCAGGCGAGCGATGTGCCGCGGGTGGCCGCGTTCGCGGAGGCGCTCGCGAAGCGCGGCATTCTGGTGCCGCTCACAGTCGGGGCGCCGGCCGAGCTTGCGGAGGCGGTGGCGAGGGTAGCTTCGCAGCTCGTGCTCCGCATCGATGCGGCGGGGCAGGGCGGAGCGGCGCTCGCGCTCGCGACCGAGTGGAGCTTCCGCGTCCCGATCCAGGAGCTGGCCGCAGCGCTCGACGCCGCGCTGGCCCGCTCGCAGCCTCCGCAGCGGTTCTCGGTCGAGGCGGCGTTGCCGGTCCACGCGCTGCGTCTGCTCGTCGCGCTGCTGGCCGAGCGCGGCCTCGCGCGGCTGCCGGTCGCGCTACGCCACCGCGCCGACCCCTTCGCAGAAGTCGAGACAGCGCTCCTCTCCGCAGCCACCGACCTCGGCGCACCGCTCTGCGACGGCATCGGAGATCTCGTTTCCCTCGGCGGCTTCGGCTCGCTCGCGCGCGACGTCGAGCTGGCGTATCGGATCCTCCAGGGCGCGCGGCTGCGCACGTCGTGGACGGAGTTCATCTCCTGTCCATCGTGCGGCCGTACGCTGTTCGACCTCGAAGAGACCACGGCGCGCGTGAAGGCCGTGACCAGCCACCTGCGCGGCCTCAAGATCGCCGTGATGGGCTGCGTCGTGAACGGCCCCGGCGAGATGGCGGATGCCGACTTCGGCTACGTCGGCTCGGGCGTGGGCAAGGTCGATCTCTACGTGGGCCAGGAGCGCGTGGTGCGCAACGTGGCCACGGCCGCCGCGCCCGAACGACTGGTGGCGCTCATTCGCGAGCGCGGCCGCTGGGTCGAGCCGGGCTGAAAACGGGAGGCGGAGCGCAACGTCGGCGACCGGGCTCCACCCGGCCCCGTGGCCGGGAAATGCGCGATCCGCCTCGCTCCGAAAGCCAGCTAGCGCGCGCCGCGCGCTGCGGGTGGATGGGGTTCGGGTCGGGCGCTGCGCCCTTCGATTCCGGCGGCGGCCTTTGCCCGTTCGTAGGCCGCGAGGCTGCGCGTGCCGGCGAGCGCTTCGTCGTCGCGGCCGAGCAGCGCGAGCAGGCCGAACACGAGCGCGGCCACCACGATCGCACCCTCGAGGGCGCCGAGCAGCGCGCCGGCCAGGCGATCCACGAGGCCGAGCCCGGCCCCGCGAATGCCGCGGCGCACGAGCCGGCTCAGCACGGCCACCGCGGCGATCGTGCCGACGCCGAGGCCCAAGGCCGCGAGGGCTCGCGCCGCGAGCTCGGTCATCTCGACGGGGCTCTGCGTCACGAGCCACGCGCCCGCCGGGAGGCGCCAGCTGCGCACCACCCAGCCCGCCGCGGCGAGGCCCGCCAGCGAGAAGACTTCGCGCACCGCGCCGATCCAGATGCCGCGCAGCAGGGCAAGGCCGAGCACGGCGCCCGCCACCGCATCGAGCGTACGCAGCTCTTCCACGCGCGCATTCTAGCGATCGGGCCGCCCGGCCGATGAGCGGCACATGCTCGAAGCCGGGCTCAGCATCGGCGCCATCGCGGCTCTGTCGGTCAGCGTGTGGGCGTGGAGCGCCGTGGCGCCGGACGTGCTGCTCGCGCTCGGCTGCTGGGGGGTCGCGGCCGGCCTCGGCTTCGGCCTGCCGACCGGCCTGCTCTACCACATCGAGCTGCGCCGCTCGCTGCTCGCGCTCGGTCGCTTGCCGCAGCGCTGGTGGCTGCGCCCGATCGCACTGCATCCGCTGCTGCCCTCCGAAGCCGTGTTCCGTGTGCTGGCCTGGTGCCGGCTCGGCGCGTTCGGCTGTGCGGTGGCCTTCCTCGGCTGCGCGGTCTTCGCGCTCGGCGCCTTCCGCCTGCTGCTCGCGGGGTGAGACCGTGTGCAGCGTCGATGGCCGGGCCGCGTGGACCGGCCGCCGCTGCGGCGCTGGCTCAGGGTGTCCCGCTGGCGCTGATGTCGAGCAAGGGAGGTGTGCAGCCGGCGCACGCATGCCGACTGGCCCCGAGGCCGGGTGGAGCCGGTCCACCCGGCCCGACCAGCCAGCCAAACTGCGTGCCTACGCCCGTGCAGCTCCCACCAGGCGCAGGTACATGCGCGCGTCCGCGCGTTCGGGCGCGGCGACGAGCACGCGCTGCCATTCCGCGATCGCCTGCCCCGCACGGCCGAGGCTCCAGTAGGTGAGGCCGAGCTGCACCGCGGCCTCGAGGAAGGACGGGTTGCCGCGCAGCACCCGTTTCAGCTCGCCGATCGCCTGCGCGGGCAGTCCGGCCTCGCGCAGCGTGACCGCGAGCCGAAAGCGGATGTCGTGGAAGCCGGGAGCCCGATCGAGGGCGCGACGGAAGGACTCCACGGCTTCGCGCAGCTCGCCGGCCTCGCGATACGCATCGCCGAGCGCCGCGTGCAGGTTCGCGATCTTGCCGGCGGTCGTGGGATCGAGCGCACCGCCCTCGGTCGCCAGCGCACCGAAGCGCTCTGCCAGTGCACGCGAGCGCTCCCATTCGCCGCGCTGCTCGAAGACGCTCGCCAGTGCGAGCGCGCACTCGGCATAGCGTGGGTTGATCCCGAGGGCGTGTTCGAAGCTCGCGACCGCGGCATCGAGCTCGCCGCGGCGCTCGTACACCAGCCCGACGAGATAGTGCAGGTCGGCGAAGCTCGGATGCGTGGCCAGCACGCGCGAGAAGGCATCGAGCGCAGCCTCGTCCTCACCCCGCTCGAAGTAGCCCCGGCCGGCGCGGACGCAGTCCCGCTCCTCTAGGCTCATGCGGGACGCGGCGGTTCCGGGGCGGGGCTGCACGTCAGTTCGCGGCGGGGATCTGGTCCTGCGCGGCACGTGCGACGTCGCTGCCCTCGTAGTTCTCGAGGATCACCTCGAAGATGCGCCGCGCATCGTCGTCCCGGTTCATGTGCGTGTAGCAGAGGCCGAGCTTGTAGAGCGCTTCCGCGTCGAGGCCGAGGCCCGGGTACGCGTCGAGCACCTGCCGGTAGCGACCCGCCGCGCTCTGATACTCCTCGCGCGCCCAGTAGAAGTCGCCGATGCCGAACACGTGCTCGGCGAGCTTGGTGCGCAGCTCCTTCCAGAGCACTTCCGCTTCGCGCGCTTCGGCTGCGCCCGGGTAGCGCGCCATCAGCTGATCGAGCGCGGCCAGCGCATCCCGCGTCGCCGTCTGATCGCGGTTCGACGTCGAGCTCTGCCGCGCGTGGCAGAGAGCCGTCCGGTACAAGGTGTACGGCACCTTCTCGTGCTCGGGGTGGAGCTCCGCGAAGTCGCGGTAGTAGGAGAGGGCCTCCTCGAAGCGCTCCTGCTCGAAGTAGGAGTCGGCGATCTTGAGCTCGGCGGCCACCGCGTACTCGCTGTACGGATAGTTGTCGACGACCTCCTGGAACTTGTCGATCGCGTCCTGGTAGGGCGTCACGTCGACCAGCCACAGGATCACCCGGCGCTTCTCGAGCAGCTCGACTCCCTGCTGGTACAGCACGTCGGCCTCCGGCAGCTCCGCGATCTCCGGCTCCGGCGGCGCCGTGGCGCAGCCCGAGAGCCCGAGCCAGGCCGCCGGCAGCAGTACGCGGAGAGAGAGGAGGGTGCGCAGCGACACGATGGGCCCTCACCTGGAAATCGCAGGCCAAGCTATCCGAAGCCGGAAGCGATTACCAAGTGCTAGCGAGGCTTCGCCTCAGACCGACGAGGTGTATGGCTTGTGAGCGAGACGAGACTGGGAGAGGCTCCGACCGTTGTCCCGAGGTGCACGGCCGA
>Ga0247727_10012871_pt1 | contig 14242 bp, 10 predicted proteins | sample WisWelCaveWW1625_FD_202498 | JGI IMG/M metagenome (GOLD analysis project Ga0247727, IMG submission 202498) | Biofilm microbial communities from Wishing Well Cave, Virginia, United States - WW16-25 | ecosystem: Environmental > Aquatic > Deep subsurface > Groundwater > Cave microbial mat | place... | reverse complement strand
TATAAAAAGAGGCGGCGACATTGACAAACCCGGTGACCGGGTCGGCCTCGGCGGGGCGCACGTCGGCGTGCAACAAAGGGATGCCGGACTCTGAAGAAAATATATCGAAGGTCAGGGCGGTCACGTCTGGTTGAGCCGATCCCGTCAACCGGGCCTGAGCATACACGTTGTACCAGCCAATGCTCAAATCGCCGATGCCGTCACTTTGATACAAATAGCGCGGGCCATCGGCGGCGACAGACACCCACTCACTCCCCCCATCCACCGGGCGCTCCAACGTGCGCGTGCCCAGTGCCGGAAGGTAGGATCGAATTTGCCAGCGCGTAGCCTCTTCGTAAAACTTTACCGGCGACTCTTTGTAGGCATAGGCCGGGGCCATCAAGATCAGAATTGTGTTGATGATGCTTATCGTCGTCAGCCCGGCGGCGAAGGGCCAAAATAGTATCGAACGGATCCGCCCGATGGCAGCGGCCACAGCCGACACCAACAAGGGGAGGCCGACGATGAAGAAGCGGGCAGAGATTTCCCATCCAATATAGAACCCGCCCCATACCGCCGCCAACAGCCACATGACGGCAATGGGCGCAAAGAGCGCCAGCCCTTCCCAACGCCGGGAGCGCCACAAGTGCGGCAGGCCGATGAGGGCCACGATGAGGGCCGGGCCAAAGATGAGCAGGCCGCGCTGTTGATCGAACCACCACGCGGCGAGGCCGCGTCCAATTTGTTGGGCGCGCACGTCGCCAAAGCCTGCGCCCACCGCACTGCCCGCCGCTGTGGTCGAGGGAGTCAGGCCGCTGTACAGAGTCAGATTCGTAATGAGATAAGCCGCCACCGAAGCGATGGCGATCATACCGACAACGATCCAACGTCTGGGATGCCGCCACTGTTTCCAAACCCATAGCGCCACCAGCAACGCCACGATGGGGAGGTAGCGACTAGAGAGCCAGGGGAGCATGGCGAGGAAAAGCCCAATAACCAAATCCGAAAATCCCAAACGCGAAGACGGCAAAGTTTGAGAGTCAGGGCGAGTCCATGAAGGCGTATTCAGAATTTGACGAAACGACCACAAGACCACAAGACCGCCGGACATCTCCGGATAAATTTGAAACACATACAGCGCCAGCGGCGCGGAGAACGCCATCGCCAGCCAACCGAGCAGGCCCGCCCACCATTTGCCGCTCACCTCCCAGCCCAACACAAACATCTGGGTTGCGAGTAGCCCACCGATGAAAGCAAAGAACCGCATCACGCCGAGCCGACCATCCCATTTGTAGGCCGGGGCCATGAGGAGGGGCAGGCCGATGTCGTGGGCCAACAACCATTTGCCGTCCGGTTGTTCTTTGATGTGAGGATCGAGGAAACCGAAATAAAAGGGGCGGTGATCGCCGTTGAGGTAATTGTTTTTGAGATCGAGGTCGCCGTCGAAGGCCAGGCTATGAGCGGCCAGTAGATAATGCGGTTCGTCGCCTGTAATTTTCCACACGCCCATGACAAAGGGGATGGCTTGGGAGTAGAGAAACCAGGACGTGAGGAAGATGAGAGGAGAGAGGAGGGAAGAGGGCAGGCGAAGTTGGATCATACCCAAGCTGGAGACGCAAATTTTAGGCGCATCGCGTTTGACGGTCACGGCGGCTCGATGATATCGGGAACAATGGCGCTGGCGCGGTTGCGATAGAGGCCGGCTTGAGCGGTTCGGCCCAATTGATCATACGCCCGCGCCAGAAAAAAGTTGGCGGCATAATCGTCCGGGGCGGCGGTGGTGGCGCGCTCCAACGCGATGACGGCCTCCTCCGGCAGGTTGCGGGCCAAATAGAGTCGGCCCATCCCCACCAGCGCCGGAACCAATGCCGGATCGTCAAATAAGGCACTGAGGTAATATCTCGCCGCCTCATCGCCGCGCCCACTTTGTCGCAAATAGTCGGCGTACTGCGTGCGATACGTTGGCGCATCGCTCAAGGCAATGGCGCGCAAATAGCTTTCTTCAGCCTGAACTATGTTGCCGAGCGCCGCGTATTGCTCGGCCAACCGCGCCCACGCCGTCGGCGTGTCCGGGGCAGTGACACTGGCGAGCAACTCTGATTTTGATTTATTCCGATCCAGGACGAATACACGAATATCGTCATCCAGGCGATACTCTACCATTGAGGGTTGAACCGCTAACCAAGTATACATCGCCCGATCCGCCGGGCCGACATAGGGATGCATGACGGCCCACAAGCGCGCGCCGCGCGCCAAAACGGAGTCAAGCTCCTCAATCGAAGTCGTGTCCAATCGTCCGGCGTCGGCGCGCTGAGTGTAATGAAAGATCACCCCGCCCCCCAACGGTGAGTTTACGGCATCGCCCGGCGCAACGTTGGCGTCAATGAATTGACCCGCCGCCCGCCAATCTTCTTTAGGGAGGGCGTAATAGGCGTTCACTCGGGCAAGGCTGAGGGCCAGCGGGGCGCCTACAGTGGCGGCTAGAATAATGGAACGCAGATGACGCAGATGAAACGCGGATTGACGCTGATTTTTTTTCGGTTTATCCGCGTTGATCTGCGCTCTATCAGCGTTTATCAGCGTGCCGATCCCACGCCCAATAGCTACAATCGCTAAAGCCATCAACGGCACAAGCGCCAAGAACGAGGGCGTGATATAGCGGACGGCAAAAAAAGTTTGACGGTGGATCAAAAAGGCAACGATCAACATCGTGGGAACCAACGCCCAAATCGCCAGCGTCAACCCCAGGGCTGGCCGCCTCCGCATGGCAACGACGGCCCCTACGACTACCAATCCAAAAAACAGCCACCGCCAAGCTTCACCACCACCGCTCAACACTTCCAACAGTTGATCCTCAAAGAAGGCGCGATCCAACACCGGCGGTGGAAGCTCCGGATTCAGATCAACAGCGATGGCAAAGGCCGTTTGCGGCGCGACCAGCCGGGCGGCAAATTCCTGCCCCACGCCGATCACGTTGTCGAAGTAAGGTGTGGTTGCCAGCACGGCAAGGAGGAAAGCCAAGGCAAATCCGAAGCGCGCGACCTTGATAGAGACGCCCCGGCCTAAGCGAAGCGGCGGCGTCTCCACAATCAACCATAATCCAACCACAAGACTATGGGCTACGACGACCAACAGGGTGAAGTAATGGGTTAGCAGAGAGAGCGTAGTGATCAGGGTATAACAAATCCAATGCCTTGCGCGATTTGCCTTCAGGGCGCAGAGCAAAAAATAAAATGACGCCAGCGAGAGCAGGCCTAAAAGCGCATAAGGCCGAGTCTCCTGCGCATAGCGAATGTGAAAGGCGCTGACGGCCAACAGCGCGGCGGCGGCCATGCCTTCGGTTCGTCCCCACCAGCGCCCGGCAAAGCGAGCCATCAGAGCCACAGTCAGCACGCTCCACAAAGCCGGAGCGGTGCGTAGCCAAAAATCCTGTTCGCCCAATTGCAACACGAGGCGGGTAACGAAGTAGTCCAGCGGCATAGCTCCGAATGACAATACGTTATTCACAATGTCGGCGAAGGATTTTTGCGCCAGCCTGATCTCCAGCAGTTCATCCAGCCACATGCTTTGTGCACCGAGAGCGTGGAAGCGGAGGAAGGTGGCGAGGAGAATCACGGCAACACCCCATGCAAGTGAGGGCGAAATCGCTGCCGGAGTCGAGGCTTTAGCCAGCCCCGGCTGAAGCCTCGACTCCTTCAGATGAATCAACAGTCCAATGCTGAACGAAATACCATTGTAGAAGTAATACAGCCAGTGCATGGGCAGGACGCCCAGCGCAAACGCCGGACCGCGCTTTTCGGCAAAGTAGCGATAGACATCCTGATTCATGATCACCAGCGCCAACGCAGAGGTGAACGCGCCAATGAGGGCCAGTGGTTGCCACAGGCCGAGGGCGAGGCAGAGCAAGCCAACGTAAACGGCAACCACACTCAGGCGGTTGTGGGTTTGCAGATTGAGGTCGTTGAGGAAGGCGCGCTCGCGCATGAGCAACAGCGTCCAGGGGATGCCGCGAGCGATAATGTCGGAGTGCAGGAGACTGGCAACCGTCCAGCGCTTAAGGTGCTTGACTTGCAGTGTCTTGTCCAGCCAGATGCGGTGGCCGTGGCGTTTGAGAGTGTAGCCCAGTTCGATGTCTTCGATGGAGGGCAATTGGTAACGCGAGGAGAAGCCGCCGTACTTGGTGAAAGCCTCACGACGGATAATGCCGCACCCGCTCCAAAAAGTGGAGGCGTCCTCGGAAGCGTGTTGATGGACGTAGTGATGAAAGAGATTTTTGTATTGAGAGATGAAACCGGAGTCCCCGGGCCGATCGTCGTAGGAGCCGAAGAGAGCAGTGAGGCCGGGGTCGGTAGCGAAGAGGCGCTGGATGTGGGCCAATGTGTCGGGCCGGATCGCCACGTCGGCGTCGCAAAAGAAAAGGAGGTCGCCATGCGCAGCGGCGGCGGCCATGTTGCGGGCAAGGGCCGGGCCAGAGCCGGGATTGGTGGTTCTGATTAGCGTCGCTCCGGCAGAGGCGGCCACGGTCACCGTATCATCCGTTGACCCATCATCGGCGACGATCAATTCGTGCGGGGCAACGGTCGAGGCGGCAACGGCCGCGAGGCACTGGCGAAACATCGCGCCGCCATTGCGAACTGGGATGATGAGGCTGATGGTCGGCTCAGACACGCTCGGTTTTATACCACACTCGCGGCAGGTTGAGGATGGCAGCCGCCATCGCCCAAACCGCGGTCGCGGCGTCCAAAATAAAAAAGATGGGAGTGAAGGGCAATCGAATCCACATCCCCAGCGGCGCGCGATCAAAAATGAAGGCGGCGACGATCTGAATAAAAGGCAGAGCCAGGCTCAAGGCAATACCTATCAACATCCACGAGCGGGCGATACCGAGAATAGCGAAGGCAATTGCGGCGAGTAGTGCGAGACGATCCAAATAGCCAACGGAGAAAATGGCCAGTTCGAGCCGCATGAGAGTTGAAAGACGCGAGTCAGCGAGCAGGGAACCGAGATGGGTGCGGGCCACGTCGTTGAAGCCGCGCCCCCAGCGCAGATGTTGTCGAACGTAGCCACGCACGGTAGGCGGCACTTGATGATGCGAAATGGCCTCCGGGATGAATCGTGTGGTGTATCCGGCGCGATGGAGGGCGAGGGTGAGATCGCTGTCTTCGAGAAACGCGCCGGGCCGGAAGCCGCCGACCGCAGCCAGCGCACGGCGGCGATAGCCGTTGTTCGAACCTAACAACGCTGGGCCGAGGGCGAACACATCCTTACCGCGCATGGTGATCAGTTGATGCACCATGAGTTCGACGGCGGCGTAAAAGGCGGCGGGGCTGGCGAGGGCATTGGCCGGAATGGTGCGGCCACTGACCCCTGCCACCCGGGGGTCGGCAAAGGCGGCGGCAGCGCGGCGCAGGCAGTCGGGATGCGGACGATGATCCACATCAAGTATATACGCAATGTCGCCGAAGTCACATCTGGCAAGGGCCAGGTTAAGGGCCTGAGATTTGCCGACGTTATCCGGGAGGGCGATGGTTTGCCAATAGGATCGGGAGGCGCAGGCGGCGGCCATCACCTTTGCCGTGTCGTCGGTGGAGCCGTCATTGATCAGGGCAACCTTCAACTTGTCCCGATCATAGTCGAGCCGGTCGAGCGAATCGAAGAGAGCGGGGAGTGTCCCGCTTTCGTCGCGGGCAGGGATAAGGAGCAGGATGCCCGGCAGGGTTTGAGGGTCGGACAGCTCTAGCTGAGGGCGAAGGAGGCTGAGGGTAAAGAGGAGGCGGCGTGCGGCAAAGACGGCCAGCACGATGAAGAGGATGGAGGCGAGGCCATTCAACAAGATGAGTAACAGATTACTCATCCGCAATGGGCAGAGTCAATTCGACCACCACGCCAGAGCCATCGGGTCGGTTGTACATGCGGCATCGCCCACCCACCCCCCAGACAATGGTGGCCACGGTGGCAAGGCCCAGGCCCATACCCTCGGTTTCGCCGGTGAAGTATTTCTCGCCCTGATAGTAGGGTGTGAAAGCCTGTGAGATTTGATCCGGCGAGAGCGAGAGACCGTCGTCGGCGATACGGATGGTGAGGTGTTTCGGGTCTGGCTGGAAGAACCCAACCAGGACTTTGGGGGTGTTGAGCGGGTGGAACTTTTTGGAGTTTTCCAGAATTTGTTGCAACACCATCTGGGTGGCCTGCTGAGATAATTTGACCCGAACTTCGGCCAGCGTGCTCGTCGCAAAACTAACTGAGCGTATGTCGAGCGTCTTGCACACCTCCAACACCAGCTCGCGTAACTGCGCCAACGACAACTCTGCACCTTCTGCTGCCAGCGTCGGGGCGACGAGGTATTCGGTGACGTCTTTGACTTCACTGCGCAGGCGTTGCACCCCGCGCAGAGCGACATTTGCCATCTCGACAATTTTGGCCGAGGGCAGGGAGGGCGCGGTGTCGGCCAGCAGTTCGAGGCTGGTGAGCATGACGCCGAGGGGGGTGCGAAGTTTATGGAGCACCATGGATTGGAACTTCCAAGTGTCGCGCTTGAGCACCACCTGGGAGGTGATGTCACGCAGTTGTATCATGCGGTTGGCCTGGCCCCCGCTGGGCACATCCAACACGTTCACCTGAAGCCACAGGGGGTTGGCGTTGGCCGACTCGGGGCGGACAAGATAAAGCGGGGACTGGAAGGAGTCAGAGGGCGGCGCTGGCCAGTCGGCCCACCCTTCCTCCGGCTCAAGGTTGTAGTATTTCTCCGTCAGATCCAGAAATGTTTCGGTCGGGACCGTATCGTCCTCAATGGGTAGTTCTAGATAAATACGGGCTTGCGGGTTGGCATAGACGATGTGGTCGTCGTCGCTCAACATCAAATAACCATCGAAAGCGCGCTCGACCACCCATTCGAAACGGGTACGCTCGGCCACAAGCCGCCGATAACGATTGAGTTTGATGATCGTCGTCACCCGCGCTCGCAGTTCAACGCCGTCGAAGGGCTTATTCAGGAAGTCATCCACCCCGGCTTCGATGCCCTGAATGCGCGAGGCGCGATCATCCAGCGAGGTGACCATGACGATGGGTACCTCAGCCAGCGTTGGGTCTTGCCGCAGGCGGCGGGTGGCCTCAAAGCCATTCATCACTGGCATGGTCACATCCATCAGGATCAAATCCGGCATCAGCTTGCGGGCTTTGTCCAACGTCTCCTGGCCGTCGGCGGCAAACTCCAGCGTGTATTCGGTGCTACGCAACAGCGACTCAATGAGCGTACGCCAGTTGGGTTCATCGTCTGCAACCAGGATGATGCTTTTTGGTTTCATAGCCAGCTTTCAATTCTTCCAGAGCATTGCCGCCCGTAGGCGCCGAGTCGTTCGGCGAAATGGCGCGGATAAAAAAGTGGAGCCAGCCAGCGGTGGCGCAAACTGTATTTTGCCATTAACTGCCCGGTTGGGGGAAGGGTAGCGAAGCGGATAATCCCCAACTTTTCCCGTACAGAAACCGCCGAAATGAATGTCAATTCGTAATCTTTGCCTTTGCTCCGGTGGCGATAGTCTGAGGTCAACACGTCGGCCACGCCGTGTTCGGTCAGCCAGCGGCGGAGCAGGGACGGAGTTTGCTGAGTCAATCGCTCCCACAGGAGCGACGGCGGAAACGGCGAACCATAAATTTCGTGCGCCAACCACAGCGAAGTATACAAGAAGCGTGCCACATTGGCGGCCTCGGCGCGCGAGGCCACGACCTCCCACTTCACACCCTCAGTCCGGGTCAGAAACCGGGCCAGATCCAAAAGCTGATTCAATCGCGCTTCGCGTTCAATCAGGTGACCGGCGAAGTGCATCGCCAAATGAATTACCGTATTCTCGTCGGAAAGGATACGCATTGCACGGCCGGCGACGGTACGAGTTTGGGCGTCGGCCCAAACGTCGTTCAGAGGGTTCACTGCCAGCCCGCGCCAGCCCGTCTCCCACAACCGCAGGTGCAACTCGACCGGGCGTGGGTAGTTTGGGTCAAACAAATAGCCATCCCATTTGTAGCCCTCGTTACGCCACACTGACGGCAAATGCTTCTCCACCCACTCGTCCTTCATTGGCAATCGTCGGAAGCCTGCGGCCAATAACGCACGGTGTCCGATCTCAGCTTTATCTTCCGGCGCGAGAAAATCATGATCGTAAATGACTCGATGCGCCGGGTCGGCATACAACCGCTCGGCCAGCGGCCAACCCTTGAGAACGAGATGAGGGACTCCGGCGGCGGTCAGGATCGAATCGATCTCCAACAAATCGGCGCGGACGTTGGCCTGACGCTCAGCGTTGTCCGGTAGCGCTCTCTCCAGCCTCACCCGGCTCTGGGGCGGAAGCCGACTCAGTACTCCGGCTTCTTTCCAGGTAGCGGCCAACAAGGGGGTGAGTGAGTGACGATCGGCGTGGGTGAGCAACGACTCCCAATCCACATCGCCGTCGAGTCGTATTGTTGGCGCGTCGAGGCGGAGTGAGTCCGTAATCAGTTGAGCAGTGAATAGTGAAGTCATTCTCGAATTTCACCACAAGTCACCAAGTCAGGGAGAAACACAAAGAAAAACTTGGTGGGCCGTTTTGTGCCTTTGAGTCTTCGTGGTTAATAATGTCCCAAACTCCCCTCACGCTTGACCCGGTTCAACGCAACTCGAAATGCAAAAAGGCTGGCCGGCAACAGGATAACATTAAAGAGGAACAAAATGAATACGTAGGGCCAAAGCTCATTCAGTGTTGCGCCGCGCATGAGAGCAAAGCGCAAGCCTTCGAGCGAATGGCTGAGGGGCAAGAGATAGGCCGCCCAGCGCAAACCCGCCGGTAACACCGACACCGGGAAGTACACCCCGGCCAGCATGTAAATCGTCACGTCCACCAGCCAACTAAGCGGATCAGCGCGTTTGAAGGCCAACACGAACGCCGCCGAGAAGATCCCCCACCCGTTCAGGGCCGTAATCGTGAGCAGTGACAGCACGATCGCGGCAGACCAGTCAGCGCGCGAAAAGTCCGCGCCGAAGACGACGGCGCCAATGGCAAACTGGATCGCCATTAGCACGAGGCCTTCGATCAACATCCACAACGAGGGGCCGAGCAGGGCCAGCGCTGGGGAGGTTGCCGTCACCATCACCGGCTCAATGGTGCCGGCCGCCAACTCGTGTTCCAGCTCCCGCCCGAAATGCCGCATGCCGACGCTGAAGTAGCGGGCGAAGACGCCGCCGATCAGCAGGAAGGTGAAGTAGTCGCCGTAGGGGGCGAGCGCGGCAGGCTGAGCGTTTTGATAAAACCGCGCCAGCACCGCGAAGAAAATGATGACCAGCACCCCGCTCAGATATGTACCGACGAAGTTCAGCCGATAACTGCTGGCGTGCAGGAAGCCGCGTTTGGTGAAGGCGAACAACTTGGAAGCGGGTATCACTGCGTGCTATTTTGCTTGAGCAACGTCACCAGCCCATCGTCCTTCGGCGCACAGCGTTTGACGTTGATGTTTTGCGCCGCCAGTGTTTGCCACACTTCGGGGCCGGGCGCGGACGAATCGGTCAGGGTCAAATCAAGAATGGTGAGGGCTTCGGTCTGCGAGACGACCTCCGCCGAGCGCACAGTGGATAACTGCAAGAAACGATCAACCAATCCATTGACGTGGCCGACCAGTTCGAGGCGGTAAACCACCGTGGTGTTGGCCTCCCGGATCAAATCCGCCGGGGAGCCAACAGCTCGAAGTTTCCCATTCTCTAAAATTCCCACCCGGTCGCACAGCAATTCCATCTCCTGCAAATCGTGCGTCGTCAGCAAAACGGTCTTGCCCTGCCTCCCCACCAGTTCAGCGCGCAGGAGCGAGCGCAAAGATTCAGCCGCCAGCACATCCATGCCCTTGGTTGGTTCGTCGAGGAAAATGAGGGGCGGGTTGTGCAGAAGTGCGCGGGTGACGTTGAGCTTTTGCCGCATGCCGGTGGAATACGATTGCATCGGCTTGTCGGCGGCAGTGGTGAGATTGAAGAAGTCGAGCAGTTCAGCGGTGCGGCGGCGCGCCTCTTTGGCCGACAAGTTTTGCAGGGCGGCGAAAAATTCCAAATTCTGCCGCCCGGTGAGGCGGCCATAAAAAGAATTCTCGTTGCTGAAAACCAGGCCGATGGAAGCCCGGACTCGATCCGGCTCACGCACCACATCGAATCCATTCACCGATGCCGAACCAGTGGAAGGGATGATGAGGGTGGACAGGATTCGGATGAGCGTCGTCTTGCCCGCCCCATTTGGCCCGAAGAGGCCGAAGAACTCGCCGCGCTCAATCGTCAGCGTCACGTCGCGCAGAGCGTCCACTGAACCGCGAGCGGTGCGGAAGTTGTGGGCAAGATGAAGGGTAGTGATGGCCGAGAGCATATTACAGACTACGGACTACGGACTACGTAGTGCGTAGTCCGTAGTCCGTATTATTGACTCGTGTCAAATTTATACGTCGTGGGATAAAGGTGAACATGGGTGTTGCCCAGATGAAGCGCCATCGTTGAGCCATCAGCCAGGGTGAGGGTGAACCAGTCGGCGGCGTTAGCGCGCGACCATGTGCCGCTAAACATCTGCCCATCGCGGAACAGCGTTGCCGGGCCACTGCCAATTAAATTCACCTGCACTGATCTTGAGTTCAAACTGTCTTCGATGATCTCAGTTTGCTCATGTAAGGCTTGAATGATCAGCACGTTGGCCGCCGCAAGTGGGCGGCCGGTAGCGGCATCCACGTGCGGCGCGTCGATGGTGGGCGCAGTGTCATTGGTGACGTTGCGAGTCCACAAACCAGAAGCGGCGTCCCACTTCCAGCGCACCCAATAGCTGGAGTGATGCTTTACCGTCGCCGAACTGGTCGGCGCGCCACCGGCAGGCGCCGCCTCCGAGAAACTCAACTGCGGCGGCGGGCGGTCGCCCGGCACGGGGATGTTGCGTTGTCGAGCGGCATCGTACAGGGCCGAGGTGCTGGTGAAGACATCGAACGGGGCGCGGCGGCGATCCGGCAACAGGGTGAAGCCCGGATGATTGCGGAAGTAATCCAAACTGCTGTCGCGGATGGTGCGATCATCCTCAAACAATTTTTGCACCTGTTCACTCGCGCCCACATGCACGAAGATGGCGTTGAACATCGGCACGAGTTGCAGATCAATCAGCCGCCCGGAACGCACCCCGGCAACCTCCGGTGCATCCTGACACAAATAGATCGCCGAGAAACGGGTGATGCCGCCTTCGGCAATGGTCTCGAAGACCAGATCGGCCTGGGCCAATCCGAATTGTGGCCGTTCCGGATTCGAGTTGCCGATCTGCACCAGGATGGGACGGCGCGACTCGACCAACGATTTCGACACGCCCAACCCGGTGAGCGGACAGGGAACATCGTCGGGCGCAGGGGTAGCCGTTGGACTCAGGGTGGCCGTGGCTGGCAGGGGGGTCGCCGTCTCTGAGGGGGTGGGCGGTTCGGTGGCCTGGGGCGCGCTAGTAGCCCCGGGCGGCAAAGTCGGCGGCAGGTTCAGAGTAGGCGGCGGCGAGGAACAGCCAACAACGAGTAGGGCGGCGATCAAAATTGAAAGCAGGCGTTTCATTTCAACGACTCCATAACAGAAATAATTTTATCCGGGTCACTGCCAATTTGCAGACGATGCAGATGAGCGATGCCAAGCAAATGAGTCAGCGCGGCGCTGTTGTGAGCGAGTCGGGATGGATAATCCCAATACACGGTATTAGCCTTCAATAACTCACGGGCCGCCGCCGATTCCAACGGGGCGACTCTTGACTCCGCCCCATCTACCCGCTCAACAAAGCACAGATGAATTTTATCGGGTACGACGAGCGCCCCGACCAGGCCCTTCGGGTGCGCGAGGCGTAAATCCACTACCGTCTTGCGGTGTTCGCGTACCTTCACTGCTTCACCAGCGTATTCAGGGAACGCGGCCAGCACATCGTCGCGCAGTTTTACTTCGCCAATTGGGTAGCCGCCAATCACTAAGTGTCCGTCGCGCAATTTTAACAGGGCCATGCCATCAGCCAGAAAGTGATACCCGGCTCGAAGTAAATGCAACGCCGTCGTGGATTTGCCCGTGTTGTGCGGCGCGACCATAATGATCAAAGTTTTTCTGTCAGCATCGGTCACACAGGAGGCATGGAGCATCGCCCACTCGGTCAGCAAGAAGTTGAGAAGATAGTGATCCACAAAATAACGGCTGACCAGACGAGACTCGGCGGCGAGGGCAGGCGAAAGAAAAACAAAAGTCTCTCGCCTCTGCAAATTGGCGAAGCCGTGCCCCCACTCCCCTGCCGAGACCGTGATCCAATCGCCCAGCCCGGAATAAACTAATCGCTCCGGCAAATCCAACGGCACGAGGATGGTCTCATTTTTACCAATGACGATCTGGATGCTGATCTTTCCTCCTTGCCCTTCACTCATCTGGCTGAAGCGGTTAGCCGAGAGCGGCGCGGCGGCCAGGGCGACAGGGTCGTTGGCAGTCATAATTGTCGGCATGCCCAGCGGCGCAAACTCAAACGAAAATTTTTGGGTATTGGCCTGGCGCGACCAGAAATCGTCGGAGGGGATGAAGGGAGAGACGGTAATAGACATTAGAGTGTGAAATTCGGGACAACGAATGTCAAACGAATAAACGAATGATATCAGCAACAGCTACTCATCTATCCGTTATTAGATCAAAAACGCGCCACAGCTTTATAAAAATACGCACTTATGTTCATTTTGCATTTTCGATTATGTATTACGGTGTTTAAGAACCTTTGCCTCATCGAAGTCACCAAGCCACAACACGACTCTATAATGATCTTCGCCCTGCAAACCATTATCACTGAGAGTGTCCAATCCTCCGTAATAAATTTGGGCTTTATAACATCCTGGTGTGACCGAAATACGATGTGCATCAACAAAATAGTCGCTACACCCAGCAACCACGATCCGGCCAGAAGGGACGTTAATATTGCATTCGTTGACATGATCCCAATCGTCAAAGTTGTCATCGATAGGTGCAGAGTCACGCAATTCAATGAAAACTGGAACTGTCATATCCCGAAATGTTTCGATGCCAATAATGCCGAGAGCAAGTGCTAGATGATTTTTGACAGTTTCCTCTGTCCAACTCCGAGACAAATTTCCCTCGGCCCACTCATCTTGAAGGTAAAATTGAAAGTAATCAGCGAACAACTGATATTGGTATTCAGTCATGGCGATCAACTCAAAGAGTCGTTTCCTAACTCAAACTCCGCCAACAGCGGGAAATGATCCGACGCGATATTGACGGCCTTAACATCATCCACCACCCGGCAGGCTCGCAGTTTGGGGGCGAGGGCGGGATCGGCCAAAATGTAGTCGTAGCGAGTGGTGCGGTTCCCCGGCATCCAGGTGAAGCCGTCGTCGTTTGGGTGCAGTTGGCGAAAACAATCCACATATCCGGCTTTGAGCAGGCGCGGGATCGTCAGCCGGAAAATCAATCGCAGTTGCAAGAGCATCGTCCGCTTCATGCGCGGCGGGTTGTTGCGTTGCAAAACCCGGTCGCCGGGCGCAATGGCGTTGAGGTCGCCCAGAATCAAATGCGGCCCCGGCTGGCGGACGCGAATCACTTCGAGCAGTTTGCCGACAGCCTGCCAGCGGCGAAACTCGCAGGGTAGGAGGAGGTAGGGGAGAAAGTGGAGGTTATAGAGAGTCAATTCTCCCTCACTCCCCGCCCCCTCTCCCAACGGGAGAGGGGGGAAAGCTATCTTTGTCTCCAACACTGCCTGCGTCAATGGCGGCGTGTTGTAAATGTGCCAGTCGTAAATTGGGAAGCGGGAGAGCGTAGCGATGTGGCGGTCGCCACTGCCCTGCGCCCAAATGTGACACAGGCCCAACCGTTCGGCCAGCGTCTCGACAACGGATCGGTCGTCGGCTTCGGTGAGGGCGATCACGTCGGCGTCCACATGTTTCAATACGGCGTAAATAGACTCGATCCGGTCCGCGCCGCCAAAGTAGAGGTTGTAGGCCAGCACTCTCAATCGTGTCATGATCTTTACCATGAAGGCGCGAAGGCACCTAGAAGCACAAAGGGGGTTTCAATTCCTTTGTGTTCCTTCGAGGCTTCATGACTTTGTGGTGAAGCTGTTCTCACCTTATAAATTCCCGATGCCACAGTTGAGTCGTCAGCACGCCAGTCAGCAATCGCGAGGTGTCAGCACGACCCGAACGATGCGCCTCACGCAAACGAGTCACTTCGGCAGGATTGAAATAGTCGGTCTCATTCAAGGCGGTCGGGTGCAGGGCT
>Ga0247727_10012870_pt1 | contig 14243 bp, 12 predicted proteins | sample WisWelCaveWW1625_FD_202498 | JGI IMG/M metagenome (GOLD analysis project Ga0247727, IMG submission 202498) | Biofilm microbial communities from Wishing Well Cave, Virginia, United States - WW16-25 | ecosystem: Environmental > Aquatic > Deep subsurface > Groundwater > Cave microbial mat | place... | reverse complement strand
CGTGCCTGCAATTTACGGCGAGGCGTTTGGGCTGTATCTCATCGAGGCGATGGCCGCGGGCGTGCCGGTGGTGCAACCGCGCGTGGCTTCGTTCCCAGAACTCGTCGAGGCCACTGGCGGCGGCGTGTTGTGCGACGCGAACACGGCGTCGCTCGCGGACGGCATCGAGTCTCTGCTGCTGGACCGCGAGCGCGCGCAGGTGCTCGGCGACAAGGGGCGGCACGCGGTGTATGAGAAGTTCAGCATCGAGCACCTCGCGCGGGAGATGGTCAAAACATTTCAAGCCGTGGCGGGGAAATGACAAATACGAAATCTGAAACTCCAAGCTCCAAATCCCAAACTTCAAGCTTCGAACTCAGAACCCAGAACTGATTGCCCGCCAACTTTGATTCTTGAAGTTTGAACCTTGAAATTTGAACTTCCCTCATGCCTTACGAGTTCAAAGCAGTGCGCCGGGTGGAGTTCAGCGAGACGGACATGGCAGGCATCGTCCACTACTCGAACTTCTTCCGCTACATGGAGTCGGCGGAGACCGCGTTCTTCCGCTCGCTCGGATTCTCGATCGTGGTGCGCGACTCGGCCGCGCCTGTCGGCTGGCCGCGCGTCCATGCGTCGTGCGACTTCCGGCATCCGCTGCGGTTCGAGGACGAGCTGGAAATCCACCTGCTCGTGGCGGAGAAGAAAAGCAAAGCGCTGACCTACGAGTTCCGCTTCCGCAAGCTCAACGCCGCGCCACAGGTGGAGGTCGCGCGCGGGCGGCTCACGGTCGTGTGCGTGACGCGCGACGCGACCGGCAAGATGACCGCCGCGCCCATCCCGGAGTTCATCGCCGCGCAGATCGAAGTGGCGCCGCCCGAGGCGTTGAAGTGATACTCTCGCGCCCGCATGAAAATTGTCGTCCTCGATGCCCACACGCTGAACCCCGGCGACTTGAGCTGGGATGAACTCCGCGCGTTCGGCGACTGCGCGATCCACGAACGCACGCCGGCGGCGGAAGTGGTCGAACGCGCGGCGGGCGCGGAGATCGTGCTGACGAACAAGACGCCGGTGTCGCGCGCGAGCCTCGCGTCGCTGCCGGCGCTCCGCTACATCGGCGTGATGGCCACGGGCTTCAACATCGTGGACACCGCGGCGGCGCGGGAGCGCGGGATTTCCGTGTGCAATGTGCCGTCCTACGGCACGCGGTCGGTGGCGCAACACACGTTCGCGCTGCTGCTCGAACTCGCGAACCGCGCGGGCCATCACGCGCAGACGGTGCGCGACGGTCGCTGGGCGGCGTGCCCGGATTATGCCTACGCGGATTTCCCGCTGGTGGAGCTGGACGGCTTGACCATGGGCGTGGTGGGCTTCGGTCGCATCGGCCGCGCTGTTGCGGAACTGGCGCGGGGTTTCGGGATGAACGTGCTCGCTTTCTCGCGAACGCAGCCGACGGAGAAGCTGGAAGGCGTCGCGTTCACAGATCTTGAAACACTGTTCCGTCGAAGCGACGTGGTGAGCCTGCATTGTCCGCTCACGCCTGAGACGAACCGGCTGGTGAATCCCGAGCGGCTCGCGTGGATGAAGCCGTCCGCGTTCCTGCTCAACACAAGCCGCGGGCCGCTGGTGGACGAGGCCGCGCTCGCTGACGCGCTCAATGCAGGCCGCATTGCCGGTGCCGGACTCGACGTGCTTTCGGCGGAGCCGCCGCCCGCGGGCAATCCGCTGTTCACGGCGAAGAATTGCATCATCACGCCGCACAACGCTTGGATGTCGCGCGCGGCGCGGGCGCGCTTGATGAAGACGGCGATGGAAAACTTGCGTGGGTTCCTCGCCGGCTCGCCGCAGAACGTGGTGAACTGATCGTTCGTGCGAGCTGTCACGCACGGGCCGCGTTGCCGCTGGACTTCGACGCAGCTTCTTCACAACCTCCGCCGCGATGAACACGCTCACGTTGGGCCATTCGCCGGACCCGGATGATGCCTTCATGTTCTACGGGCTGGCGAAGGAGTTCGTCCCGACGCACGGGCTGAAGTTCGAGCACAGCCTGCAGGACATCCAGACGCTCAACGAACGCGCCACGCGCGGCGAGCTCGACATCTCGGCGATCAGCATCCACGCCTACGCGCACGTGTGCGACCAGTATGCGTTGCTGCCGAGCGGCGCGAGCATGGGCGACGGCTACGGGCCGATGCTCGTGGCGAAGCGACAACTTTCGCGCGGGGAGATTTCGAAATTGCGCATCGCCGTGCCGGGCACGATGACGAGCGCGTTTCTCGCGCTGCAACTGTGGCTCGACCGGCCTGCGACAGAGTTCGAGCACGTCGTGATTCCGTTCGACCGCATCTTTGAAACAGTGCGCACCGGAGCTGCGGATGTCGGGCTCATCATTCACGAAGGACAGCTCACGTTTGAAAACGAAGGGCTTGTCTGCTGCGAAGATCTGGGCGTGTGGTGGGGCTCGCAGAACGACGGGCTGCCGCTGCCGCTCGGCGGAAACGTCGTGCACAAACGTCACTCGCCCGAGTTACGCCGGGTGATCTCCGGGATTCTCGCGGATAGCATTCGCTACGGGCTCGATCACCGCGTTGAGGCGGTGCGGCATGCGTTGCAGTTCGCGCGGGACATGGGACGTGATCTCGCGGACAGGTTCGTGGGGATGTATGTGAACCACTGGACGCTCGACTACGGGCCGCGCGGGCGGGAGAGCATCCGGCGGTTCCTCACGCGGGCGCACGAGCGGGGGCTCATCCCGCGGGCGCCGGAGTTGGAATTTGTGGAATAGGCGGCCGTGCGTGCGGCGATGAGACGCAGAGATTCCGCACGGATTCGTTCACGCAGCAGCGCAGCCGGGACTTCGCTCAGAATTGAACCTTCGGTGCTTCCTTGTCTGCGTCCGGAGTTTCGAAGAACGGTTCTTCCTTGAAGCCAAACATCCCCGCTATGAGCACGGTGGGAAAAGTCTGGATCGCCGTGTTCAACGATTGCACGGAGTCGTTGTAGGCCTGGCGTGAAAACGCGACGCGGTCCTCGGTCGAGGAGAGTTCGCCCTGGAGGGACATGAAGTTCTGGTTGGCCTTGAGTTCGGGATAGGCTTCGGAAACAACGAGCAGCCGTGCGATGGCAGAGGTGAGCTCGCCTTCCGCCTTGATGGAGTCAGCAGGCGTCGTGGCGCTCGTCGCCCGCGCCCGCGCGTTGATGACGCGTTCGAGAGTGTCTTTCTCATGAGAGGCGTAGCCCTTGACGGTGTTGACGAGATTCGGGATGAGGTCGTGGCGCCGCTTGAGTTGGACGTCAATTTGCGCCCAGGCGTTCCGCACTGCTTGGCGCAACTTCACGAGTCCGTTGTAACAACCCATCAGCCAGAGGCCGACCACGATTGCCAGGCCGACGACCACCACGATGATGATGAGAAGAATAGTTGGCATGGGCGGATGTTAGATGATGCGCCGCGAACCGCAACACCGGCGATTCTACAAGAGTTGGGTGAGTTTGTAAGGAGCCTCCGCGAGTTTCCTGTTCACCGCACCCTTTCCTTGCTGGTAGGCTCGTCGCACCATGAAAACTGAAAGCCAGGAGCGCTGGGCTAGATTCAAGAAATACTATCGCGAGTATCCCGAGATCGGGCTCTCACTCGACATCAGCCGGATGCACTTCGATGACGGGTTTTTGGAATCCATGACCCCGCGCTTCGACCGGGCGTTTCGCGAAATGGATGAACTAGAGGCCGGCGCCATTGCGAATCCGGACGAGAAAAGAATGGTCGGCCACTATTGGCTGAGAGCTCCCGAGTTGGCACCCACAAAGGAGATCGCGGACGAGATTTCCAAGATGCAGAAGGATATCCAAGCCTTCGCTGCCAGAGTCCACGCTGGCGAAATCCGAGGCGCGAATGGTCCGTTTCGACGAATGATCCTGATCGGAATCGGTGGCTCAGCTTTGGGGCCACAGTTTGTTTCGGACGCACTTGGCGATCCACGGAGGGATCGCCTGGGCATTTCGTTTCTGGACAACACCGACCCCGATGGATTTGACCGTGTCCTCTCAGCGGCAGATGATCTGGGCTGCGCTCTCTGCCTCGTCGTGTCGAAGTCCGGAGGCACAAAAGAGACACGAAATGGAATGGTCGAGACGATGCATCGCTATGAAGCTCAAGGGATTCGTTTTTCACAGCACGCGGTTGCCGTTACGGGGAATGGTAGCGAACTTGACCTATTGGCGACTCGCGAGAATTGGCTCACGCGCTTCCCGATGTGGGATTGGGTCGGTGGCAGGACCAGCCAGACGTCTGCCGTAGGTCTGCTCCCCGCAGCTTTGCAAGGAATTGACATCGCTGCTCTTCTGAATGGAGCGCAGTTGTGTGATCGGCTGACCAGAAACAAGGATTTGCTGCACAACCCGGCGGCGTTGATCGCAGCCATGTGGTTCGTCGCTGGAAATGGGCACGGCACGCGTGACATGGTGGTGCTTCCATACAAGGACAGACTCGTGCTCTTCTCGAGATATTTGCAACAACTTGTAATGGAATCGCTTGGGAAGCAGTTTGACGTTGATGGTGGTAGAGTAAACCAAGGTATCGCCGTCTATGGTAACAAGGGGTCAACTGACCAACACGCTTACATTCAACAACTAAGGGATGGGTTGGATAACTTTTTCGTCACATTCATCGAGGTCTTGAAGGATCGGTCAACGAGTTCAATGGAAGTCGAAGAGTCCGTTCGTTCTGGGGACTACCTATCTGGGTTCCTTCACGGAACCCGTGAAGCTTTATCCGGCAACGCGAGACAGTCCATGACAATCACATTGGAAGCTGTTAGCCCTGTCACGATTGGAGGGTTGATAGCCGTATTCGAGCGTGCGGTCGGATTTTATGCCTCGCTGATTCGTATCAACGCTTACCATCAACCAGGGGTAGAATCCGGTAAGAAAGCAGCAATAAGGTATTTGGAAGTTCAATCGGCTGTCCTAAGTGCCATTCTGATCGGGAAAAACAAGCGCCAGTCGGTTGAGGAAATCGCACACTCTTCCGGTCGCACGGATGACGTCGAAGCCGTCTTCAGAATCTGTCGCCACCTTGGAAGAAATGAAACGATCAAGACCGATCTTGCTGATGCCAAATCCACTTTGGAATCGCGGTATTGGACCGAGTGAAGCATCTTTTACGACTTGTCATCGGTGACGTCGTTCTCGTGTTTCGAATAGTCTGCCAAGCTGTCACATGACCCCAATCGGAGCTGGACCGGTTAATCCGGCCTACAATCTTGGGCGATGCAGCGAGGCGGCGTTGGTTGCAGAATCCCACTGTTCCACATGGAACTGTCGGTCACCGCTTCGAAGTTGAAGTGATTGTTTCAGAGTAGATGCATGCCTCTGGTCCCACTTCGGTGCTGCCAAAAAGTTACTTCCTATCAAACCGAAGCACTGCTTTGCCTTGAACGTCGTCTACGACGAATTGTTCCGAGTAGGTGACAACCTTGAGCGATGATGGTTTCGTATCAACCAGTTTGAACCCGCTAGGACCGTTTAGCGTGAGGCCGCGGATCCTTGACGGGCATTCAAGCGTGACAGTCAGCGATTCTCCATCTTGGGCTGAGTCAACTCGTGTTTGATTCCGTGACTCCCACCATCTCCCAAACCCACTGACCGTGTCGAACCATGCTGCCTGCTTGGTCGAAGAGATGAATCTTCGTCCGAATTCTAGCTTGTGGCCAAGAACGTCTGGGTGGATCAGAATTGAGCAGATTGCTCCGTATCTTGATAACTGACGAGCGAGAATCAATCCGCTCTCAAGGCGGTCCCCCAACCGTGGCGATTCCTCATCTTCGATCGAGACTGGGAACTCGAACATCGGAAGTTCGCTAGTTCTTTCTCGGGCGTAGTTCATTCGGAATGGCATGTGAGTTAATGAGTTGTTTGCAGTAACGGACGACGAAAACCGCATTCCGACTGCTGAAAGTGCTTGAGGAAGGGAGTATGGGTTGGATAGTTCACCCGGTCGAAATGAGAGAACTTCGACACCGGTCAGACTCTCGATCAAGAACTTGCTGACTCTCAGTTCTCCAAGAATCGTGCCGTTCCTCGTTGTCTTTCTGTCCCGAACGAACGGGGCGTATTCGGGATACGACTCGTTCCCAGTTCCAAGTTCGAACCTCGCGAACACCGGTGAGTGGGATACGGAATGGCTCGCGACTTCCATATCCATTTCGACAAGTTTGCGGATGATCGGAAAGCCTCTGTCGTGGAAAAAAATGTCGTCTTCGTAGTCTCGGACATACTTCGATTGCAGGAAGAATGTCGCACGCAGGCCCGCGGACTTGGCAAGCGATGCAAATTCGAGTGCGTTCGAGAGCGATCTTGAGTAATCAATATCGTGCGTGAAGAGGACGGTCAGCGATCGGTTGTTTGGAACGGTTCCGAGAGTGACCGCCCCAGGTTGACCGTGCTCGTAGATGCTCCGGATCAATCGCAATTGAACGTCCAGACTCGGTTCGAATTGGTTCACGTAGCTACGGGCGATGCCTTCTTCGCGATTGTTATGGCCGAGCAGAATCAGGTTCCCAATATCCCAACCGAAAGCGTAGGCCGAGCCGCCGCCTTGGAAATGGCGCTGCGTTATCGCGACCGTTCCGTCATCGTAAACCGCCAGTGCATTGAATGGGACCGTCGCTCCGCCTTCAACCACCGGATGTGGTTTTGTGAAAGTGTAACTACCGGCAGTGGCTTGGGGTTGGCGAGGGTTGGCGATTCGAAACGTCCACTCCCGTGGCTCGGTAAACGCAGAAGTGTGGACGTTTGTCGCGACGAACCGAACTTCTGAGTGAGACTTTGATGGAATGGCATCGCCGAACCCGAAGACTTGGTTCAATCCGCCGCCGAGCACACCGCAGCTCATCAAAACTCCTCCTCGCCTAGGAAACGACGCAATGGATTGCAATGCATCATATTGCAATACTGAACCAGAGATCTCAGGATATACGAAAAGCACCCGGTGCTGTATCGCTTCCCGCCAGTCCGTGGTCACGCGGAACGGGACACCCATCGTCTCCAGCCCGTGGATGAGTCCGAGCCACGCCGAGTTCGTATCAGTGAGCAAGATTGCCAACCGGCTTTTCGACCCGCCCGCGTAGGTGCGCCAAAGCGCCGGCTGCGGAGGTGGAACAACCGTGCGGTGTGCAGGTCCCTTGAGTCCGGGGACGATGAACATTTCAATCTTCTTGCTCCCGTCTTCACTGGTCTGGATAACGGTAGTGGATCGGGGTGCTCCATCCGGTCGAGAATGAAACAGTTTCCAGAACAGGCAAAGGAGCAGGAACACGGGAACCACCAAGGCGACATAAAGGAACGGTGAAGGTCGGTTCATGAAATGGTGGATCGCCCGGTTGCGACACCGTGCAAGCGCGCGTGCGGTTGAGGATTGTCCCAAGCCCTGTCGCTCGTCTCAAGCCGAGAGTTCGAGCGACCTCTTCGCGAGAAAACCACTCCATTTCGAAGGCGCTTCCTCCTTCGACTGGTGCTCGTGGAACTGACCTACGCCCGCCGGGGGTCGCAACATGAAGACGGGACTCCAAACCCACGTTGCGTCGAAGTCTTCGCGACCTCGAATGTTTGGCCGATGTCCGGATACCGGTCATTCAAACTTGCCCCGGCCGAACTCGCGCCTACAGTTCCCGCGTGGCTGAAGCCCCTGTCCAAATCAAATCCAGTTACGCCGCCGTGCAGGATCACGCGCGGCAGTTCAGCGACTTCACGTTCGTCTATCCCGTCATCTCGCGGCGCTCCGGCGGACTCTCCATCGGCATCAACCTCAACCCTGACAAGGTCTGCAACTTCGACTGCATCTACTGCGAGGTGGACCGCAAGGTCCCCGGCAAGGTTTCCAACGTGGACCTCAGCCAGATGCGCGACGAACTCAAGGCCATGATCCACTTCGCACGCGACGGCGGCCTCGCGAAGGAGCCCAAGTTCAGCGAGCTCCCGCCCTTCCTCACGCGCAACATCAAGGACATCGCCTTCAGCGGCGACGGGGAGCCCACGATGATCGCGAACTTCGCCGACTGCGTGCAGGCCGTCGCCGACGTGAAGCGCGCCGAGGGACTCGACCGCACCAAGATCGTTCTCATCACGGACGCCGCCGGACTCGACAAGGCCGACGTGCGCCGCGGCCTCGAAGTGATGGACGCGAACAGCGGCGAAATCTGGGGCAAGCTCGACGCCGGCACCGAGGGCTACTTCCACCTCATCAACCGCACGACCGTGCGCTTCGACCGCATCCTGCACAACCTGCTGCTCACCGCGCGCGCGCGGCCCATCATCATCCAGAGCCTCTTCATGAAAGTGCATCACGAGCCGATGCCCCCGGCTGAACTCGCCGCCTACTGCGACCGCCTCAGCGAACTCAAGCGCGACGGCGCGCAGATCAAGGAAGTCCACGCCTACACCATCGCGCGCCCGACGCCCGAGCCCTACGTGACCAGGCTCACCGCGGCCGAACTCGAAACGATGGCGGAAGTCATCCGCGGCAGGACTGGGCTGGTGGTGATGACGTTCGAGTGATGGAACTTCTCGCCAAACTTAAATCACACGCCGTGACGATTGTTGTCGCGGCAGTTTTCATCGGCGCGATCGTGTGGTTTAAGCTCGCTTCCGACCGCGTAAGTCTTTCGATTCAAGTGCGGCTTGCGACAGTCACTGCAAATTCAGTTCAAGCGAGGTTTCGGATGCCTCCAGCACGGACTTACAATTTGGTGCTCATGATTCCGGAGGAGGCTGACAATTCACCGCAGTTCAATGCGTTGCCGCGAAGTCAGTTCTCTGGCAGGGCTCACATTCGTGAAGGAACAAACGTGGTCGCCGAGTTCGAGGTGTCCAGTCTCACGGCACAGAGCTGCAACTGGCTTCTACGTCACGGATTCACCAACGCATGGATCCTGACTTGGCATCAAGATTCTCCCCGTCTCTACCAGGTTCTAAAGCCGGACCGCACCTACGAAGTCAGCATCGAGTTCCAAGAGGCGCCGCCACGCGACAGCTCGCTGTGGATGTCGTTTGCAATACGCAACAAGGATCGCCACCGGGCAAAGAACCTCGTTGTCGTGCCATGAACAGGGCTGCGGCCAAATGCGCAGAGGTTTTCCCACTCAATCTCGACCACCGCTCATTGGTCACCTGCGCGGTTCGGTTGCAGCCGACGCCCTTCTACCCCTTCTACCCCTTCTCCGCCGACGCCGTGGCGAGGCGCTCGACGAGTTGCGCGTGCTCGGGCCAGCGACGCTTTGGAGTGCGGTGACTTGTCACCGCTTTCAGCGCCGGGCCGACTTGTCGGCGCGGCAGAGTCCCGATTCCGAATCGGGACTCGTCGAGTGCAGGACACGCGTCCGAGTTCGAGGGCGACAAGTCGCCGCACTCCACGTTCCGAGGGCGCGCTTGCATTGTGGCCACACAGTGGCCATCTTGTCCGGCATGAAGTCCGACACGCTGGTTGCCAGCCGTGAGTTCAAATACCGCGCCGGCGCCTACCTTGAACGCGTCCAGCGCGGCGAGACGTTCACCATCACGATCCACGACAAGCCCGTGGCCCGCGTGGTCCCGGTGGCCGCGACGCTCTCCGTCGCGCAGGCCGTGACGGACCTGCGCGCGTTGCGCAAGGGCCACAAGTCCGGCGGCAACCTCCGCAAGTGGATCCACCACGGCCGGCGATGAGCGACTTCGTGGTGGACGCGCAGACGACGCTCGCCTGGTGCTTCGAGGACGAGATTTCCGCCCGCACCGATGCGCTCCTCGACGAACTGGCCGCGGGCAGCAACGCACACGTCCCGACGCTCTGGGCCTACGAGGTGGCCAATGTCCTTCTCTGTGCCGAGCGCCAACGCAAGCCGCGGGCGACTGCGGCCAAGTCCGAGGCGTTTCTGCGCAGGCTCGCCGCGTTGCCGATCCAAGTGGACCCCGAATCCACGCGCCGCGCACACGGCCGCACGGTGGCGCTCGCCCGGCAGCACCAGCTCACCGCTTACGACGCGGCGTATCTTGAACTGGCTCTGCGCCTCGGCCTGCCCCTCGCGACTTCGGACAAGGCACTGACGACGGCATCGAAGGCGGCGGGGGTCAAACTGCTGCTGTAGCCGACGCTCCGCAGAGACCGGGTGCATTTCACTTTGGAGCAGCGCGCTACGCGAGCCCGCGTCTCCGTAGCGTGGCGACGTAGGCGCCGTCCGAGGCGTCGCGGAAGGGGAGCAGTTCGCGCTCGCGTTCCAGCGTGAACTCGTGGTGCGCGTCGAGGAAGTCCTTCACCACGCCGCCGTTCTCCTCGGGTTCGAGGCTGCACGTGCTGTAGACAAGCGTGCCCCCCGGCTTGAGGCATGAGGCGGCGCGGCCAAGAAGTTCGAGCTGCGTCTTGCGGAGGTTTGCCAGGTCCGCTTCGCAGAGCCGCCAGCGGAGGTCCACGCGCCGTCGCAGCACGCCGGTGTTCGAACACGGCGCGTCCACGAGCGCGCGATGGAACATGCCGTGGCTTCCCATCCACCTGGCCGGGGCAGGGTCGGAGACGGCCTCGATGCACTGGATGCCGGCGCGGCGGCAATTGTCGTGGAGCAGTTTGAGCCGCGCGTGTGAATCGTCCACGGCGACGATGCGGCCGGTGTTGGCCATTCGCGCTGCGATGGCGGTGGTCTTGCCGCCGGGCGCGGCGCAGAGGTCGAGGATGTTCTCGTTGGATTGCGGCGACAACTCGGAGACGGCCAGGAGCGTGCTGGGATCCTGCACGTAGAACCAGCCGGTGAGAAGACTCTCGAGCTTGTGCAGCGGCGGGTGGGACTTGAGCCTGAAGATGACGTTCTCGCGCAGCCAGTCGCGCCGGACGAAGTCGTATTCCACGCCCTCCTCCCGCCACTTTTCGAGCAGCGTGCCGGCGTCGGTCTTGAGGGTGTTGACGCGGGCGAAGGTCGGCGGCGGAGAGTTGTTCCATTCGAAGAGTTGGGCCGCCTGCTCCGCGCCCCAGCGGGCCTGCCAGCGCTGGACGAGCCACAAGGGATGCGACCAGCCGAGATGCGGCTCGGTGGCCTTGAGGTCCGCGAGTGCGCGGCGGACGGGCTCGTGTTCGCGGGAGTGGGTGCGCAGGAAGGCGTTGGTGAAACTGGCCTGCGCTTCGCAGCCGTTGGCCTTCGCGAGTTCGACGCTCTCGTCCACCGCGGCATGGTGGGGGATGCGGTCGAGCCAGAAGATTTGATAGAGGCCGAGCCGCAGGATCACGCGCACGGGCAGGAGCTGCCTGCGGCTGCCGGTGTTGCGGACGATGAGCCAGTCGAGCGCGGCCTGCCAGCGGACGACGCCGAAGACGATTTCCTGGCACAGCGCGCGGTCCACGGCGGAAAGGCGCGCGCAGGCGAGGGCGTCCTCGAGGAGGTCCTCGGTGAATTCGAGCCCGCGCTCGCGTTCGACGAGCACTTCAAGCGCGAGCTGTCTCGCAGACGGGCGCGGGGGCGGCGACGGGTGGCGATGGTGCGCCGGATTTTCGCTTGGTATTTGAAACTGCACCACTTAAGAATACCGACCCCCATGAGGGGCGCGAGGAAAACACATTTTTATGAGAGAAGAGTTTGAGAAGCTGGCCGCCGCGGGTAAGATCAGCAACAAGCACATTGACCCGCTCGTGGTGCTTGCAAAGGGCGGCTATTGCACGCACCGGAGCTGGGGCTTCGGAAAAATCACGACGGTGGACACCGTCTTCGCGCGTTTCACGATTGATTTCCAGACCAAGGCCGCCCACTCGATGGACCTGACCTTCGCGGCCGAATCGCTCAAGGCGATCCCCAAGGAGCACATCCTCGCACGCAAGGCCGCGGACCTCGGCGCGCTCCGGCAGATGGCCGCGCTGCATCACCTCGACCTCATCAAGCTGGTGCTCGAGAGCTTCGGCGGGAAGGCCACGCTCGAGCAAATCCAGCAGGTGCTCGTGCCGGACGTCATCACCTCGGACTACAAGAAGTGGCTCGAGGTCGCCAAGCGCGAGATGCGGAAGGACGGCCACTTCGTCGTGCCTATCAAGAAGACCGACCCGGTCACCTATCAGGCTGCGGAAATTTCGTTGCAGGACAGGCTCATGGGCGAGTTCCGCGCGGCGAAGGGCCTCAAGGCGCGCCTGCTGGTCGCCGCGGAATTGCTGAAAGGCGTCCCCGACCTCGGCGACGCGGCTGGGTCCGTCACCGAGTCGGTCACGCTGTTGAACGCCGAGATCGCGTCGCACCAGCGCACGCAACCGGCGCTCGCGCTCGAGGCGGTGTTCATGCGCGACGACCTTCGGGAGGCCGCCGGGCAGCCGGCCGTTCCGGGCGACATCACGACCGACGCGATTTTCCAGCAGAACCCGAGGCTGACGCAGTTGCTCGATCAACTCCCCGCGGCGAAGCACAAGCGCGCCCTCCAATCCCTCCGCTCCGCCAACCCGCACTGGGCCGACGCGGTGCTCGACCTGCTTAACAACGTCTCCGCGAAGACCTGCAGCGAATGCGTCGCCGCGCTGAACCAGGACGGTTTGCTGCAAGCGCTCAAGGACCGGCTCGCGCGGCTCATCAGCCGGCACCAGGCCAGCAGCGAGCTTCTTCTCTGGCTCGCGAAGGAACGCAGCGACACTTTCGCCGACATTCTCGGGCCCGAGGTCTTTCGCGCGATGGTCACCGCCATCGAGCGCGACCAGTTCAACGAGAAGAAATCCAACCGCCTCCGCGACTTCATCATGGACGACCAGGAGTTGCTCGTGCAACTCATCGAGTCCGCGGACATCGAGGTCATCAAGGACCTCACGCGCGCGCTGCAGCTCTCGCCGAGCTTCGACGACATGGACAAGCGCTCGCTGCTCGCGCGAATCGTCAAGGCGTATCCGGTCATCCAGTCGCTCATCAGCGGCGAGCACACCAAGCAGGACGCCGCGCTCATCGTCTCGTGGGACAGCCTCGAACGACGGCGCAAAGAATACACCGAGCTGGTGCAGAAGAAGATTCCCGCCAACTCGAAGGACATCGCCATCGCGCGAAGCTACGGCGACCTGCGCGAGAACCACGAATACAAGTCCGCGAAGGAAATGCACGGTGTCCTCATGCGCCGCAAGCACGAGCTTGAGAACATACTGGCGCGCGCGCGCGGCACGGACTTCACCGAGGCGCGCAACGACACTGTCTGCATCGGCACGCGCGTGCGCGTCACCGAGGTGACCTCGAAGCACACGGAGACCTACTCGTTGATGGGCGCGTGGGATTTCGACGCCGAGAACGGCATCGTCAGCTACCTGAGTCCGCTGGCGCAGTCGTTGATCAACCACCGCGTCGGAGACGAGGTGGATTTCGAACTCGACGGCGCGAAGAAGCGCTACCGCATCGAGAGCATCGAGGTCGTGATTTCCGCGCCGACATCTGCTCCACAACAAGCGGCGCCCGATCCCGCCGCGCCCGCCGAGGAATCCCAAGCCGAGCCCGTCGCGAGCGCCTAGCCGCGTCAGGTAGGGCCAGTAGTTGGCGACTGGGGGGAAGGCACATTGGTCAGCTTCTGGAACAAGTAGTCTCGCTGCGTGAATTGACAGGCACGGCTTCAAAGCTTTGAATCGTTCCATGCCCGTCGGTGACGATTTCAGCCTGCCGTCTCGTCGCAAACCCAGACTCCCCGTCGAGTTGGAGCGTGCTCTCGCCAGTTCGCCGCCACAATCCCCGGAGGTCGAGCGGGTCTATACAGCGCCCATGCCACCGGCAAAGCCACCCATCGGAGTGATTGACACTCTGTTTTGGACGTTGGTTCTCCAGGTTGCAAACATTCTCACGGGCATCGTCGTCGTCGCGATCTACGTCCTGGTTGGAACGGGAACGAGGTCGGGGAGACACCTTGCCGCGGACCTGAAGTCGGACCCAATTGCGCCGGCGCTCTGCATGATCATAGCAGCCCCGGTCTTGTTTGGATTTATCGCCTGGATCCTTCGGCGATACACGCGGGAATCTGCCACGGACTACTTGCACGTGTTCTGGCCGGGCCTTCGAAAGCTCATGTTGTGGTTCGCCGCCTTGATAGTCTTCCCGTTAGCTGCAGGTCTGTTGATGGCGTTCCTCGGACTCAAACCGCAAGCGTCCGGCCACTGGCAATCGTTCGTTAGTTTCGCGGACACATCGCTTCTTTTCTGGTTCTCGGTGGTCATTTTCGCACCGCTATCCGAGGGGTTGGTGTTCCGCGGCTTTCTCTATGAGGGTATCTCCCGTTCCAAGTTTGGACCACACTGCGCGGTCTTCGCGTCA
>Ga0247727_10012869_pt1 | contig 14244 bp, 8 predicted proteins | sample WisWelCaveWW1625_FD_202498 | JGI IMG/M metagenome (GOLD analysis project Ga0247727, IMG submission 202498) | Biofilm microbial communities from Wishing Well Cave, Virginia, United States - WW16-25 | ecosystem: Environmental > Aquatic > Deep subsurface > Groundwater > Cave microbial mat | place... | reverse complement strand
TTCATCCATACTCCGCCATTGGGGGGATCAGTCTCCAATGTCTGCGAGGCGCCGGCCTGGGTTTCTTTCTGAAGATGCGGCGGTTTGAATCCCCGGTAGGTATCGAACCGCGAGTTGTAGAAGACGATATTCGACTTGTCATCACGCAGCGTTCCACCTGAAGGGTAGAGAAAAAACTCTGAAATGCTGTCGGTCACCTTATTTACCGGCCGCCCATTCTCCGTGTAGAACCTCAGAGTGTAATAACCCAGGGCATACGGTGCCGTCTTGAGCTGCAAAAGGAGATTCTCTTCGGAGAACCGGTGCCGATCTTGATCCATACCTACGAGGGTGCCTGAAATTTGTCCTCTCCTACGATCAGGTCAATCTCGAGAATCTGCTCGAGGGTGAGGCGGGTAGCGGACGCCGCAACGATTTCACATATCTGATCGGGAGTTCTGGCTCCGCAGACGGCCGAGGAGATCGATGGGTGTTGAAGCACCCAGCCGAGGGTGAGCTGCGGGAGTGTCAGTCCTTCCTCGGCGGCGAAACTGCGCAGCCGATCGACGATTTGCAGGTTCGCTCGAAACCTGTCGCCGCGGAAGCGTCTGTCGATGACGCGCACGTCACCTTCTTCAAAAACGGAATTCTTGTGTAGTCGGCCAAGCAGCAGCCCCCGGCAGAATGTCTCGCAAGCATTCACGGGAACGCCTGCCTCCCGGCAGGAAGAAAGAAACTCGGGGTCTCTGGAACGGCTAAGGATGTTGTAGGTGACCCACACGGTGTTCACTGTTCCATAACGAAGTGCTTCCCGCAGCGCCTCGGTGCTTGAGACGGAGAAGCCGACGGAACGAACGTGTCCTGATGCTCGAACCGCTTCCATCATCTCCATTATTGTGGCAACGTCTGCAACGGATCCGGGAGCATTGAACGAGAGTGTGTCGACATAGTCGCGTCGTAACCTCCGAAGGCTTCCTTCAAGGCTTCGAAGGATTGCATCCCTGCTGATTCCGTTCCCTGCAGAATGTCCGACGGCAAGTTTTGTCCCGATAAGGATATCGTTTCGCTGCTCTTTGAGAGCCCGGCCAAGAAGCTCCTCGGCTCGCCCGTGTCCGTAATCGGGAGATGTCTCAAAAGCATTGACTCCGCCATCAAGCGCCTCATGAATAACCTCAATGGCTTCATGATCGGAAAGCCTTCCATAATGGTTGCCGAACCCAAGGCCTCCCAGGGTTATGTTGCAAGACCGGGAAGTGGCGGTGGGTGTTGCTCGGGCTCGAGCGACTACTGTTGTTGTGAAGTGGTTCATAATGACTTGTGGACCATTCCTACGGATGCCTGATCTGTGGGTAATACCATGACCTCTGCGAGAGTGACATGTGAAGGTCGGGTTGCGCAGAACACAACCACTTCTGCAATATCGGAAGCGCGAAGGGGTGTATAGTTTGTATAGACCTTTGCCGCACGATCCGTGTCTCCACGAAATCGCACGTTGCTGAACTCCGTCTGCACCAGTCCCGGATCGATGATCGAGACCCGCACTGCAGTGCCGAGGAGGTCCATCCGTAGCCCGCGGGTCAGGCCGACCACTGCAAATTTGCTCGCACAGTAGACGTTACCGCCCGGATAAGTCTGATGCCCCGCTATCGACCCAATGTTCAAGACATGTCCGCGGTTGCGTTTGACCATTCCCGGGAGGACGGCGCGCGAAACGTACAGTAGTCCCTTGACATTGGTATCGATCATCTCTTCCCAGTCTTGAACAGAGCCCTCATGGAGCGGTGACAGCCCCCGGCTCAAACCAGCGTTGTTCACCAGAATGTCGATGTCGGCCCAATCAGGCGGAAGCGAAGAGAATACGCGATCCACCGCCTGCTGGTTTCTCACGTCGAGCGCCAGAGTTCGCGTCCTGATCTTGTGATCCGACCGGAGCTGAGCGGCGAATGTGTCGAGCTGGCTCGCTCTTCTTGCCGCAAGGAGCAGGGCAGCGCCATGTCGGGCGAATTCGATTGCACACGCGGCACCGATCCCACTGCTGGCTCCCGTAACGCAGACGATCTTGTCCTTGAGCGAATCCACAAATCCAGGATGAGAAATGGCTTGAAATCCAGAAAAAGTCTACACGAAGATAACCGGTAGCAAGAAGACAATCAAGAAAGTCATGGGCTGGTTTTCTAAACTTATCCCCTCTACATAGTGTTGCGTCCCGACAAATTTCGGCTTACATGGTTACCCAGGATTGGTACGTATGACATCAGATCCCCCTGTCATGGCTGAAGCCCGATGTGTGGGTGGTGGTGTCTCAACCCCAACCTGAAGGTTGGGGTTATGCAGGTCTCGCCAGGGATGATGTTCGTTCCTCGTTTTGCTGACAAGGAGAAAGCACGTATCCTCCACAGTGATGAGTCATAACATGAGTCTTCGTTTCCGCTTCAGATAGCATCTGTCCCGCCTGACCTTCTCTAATTCAAGTTGGCGGGCAGGCGAATCGCTTCACAACCCGAACGCCCATAAGACAGCGTCAGAATAGAGGCAACAACACAGGTGAGGGGTTGAGTTCATTCTGCCACTTGTTACTCTGAACTCATTCCCGTCCCCCTCTCCTGCAAAGAGAAGGAGGGTGAATGGCTGCAGGTTCGTTTCCAAAAAAAAGCCCCGGCTGTGAACCGGGGCTTGTCCAATGTCCTTTGCTCAACGCGACTGAAATTACTTCAACAACATCAGCTTCTTCGTCTCCACAAAATTCCCTGCTCTCAATCGGTAGTCCCAATGGCCTGCCCGCCTCATTTGAACTACAAAGTCTACAAAGTCAGGCCTGCCCGAGTCCGAACTCTTTCGGGACATCGGCGGTCAGGCGGGGATTACCGAAGCAAAACAAGTTTCTTGGTTTGAACGAAGTTAGATGTTGATAGTCGGTAAAAATACACGCCGCTCGGATGGTTGGCGGCATCCCATTCTCTCGTGTATCTGCCCGGGGCAAGCTTCTCGTTGACAAGCGTTGCGATTTCTCGGCCGAGAAGATCATAGACAGTGAGATTCACGATTGAAGATTGAGGAATGGTGAGTGAGAAAGTTGTCGTCGGGTTGAACGGATTCGGGTAGTTTTGTTCCAGTGAGAAAACAATAGGTATCTGTTGATCAGCCTCACCGACTGAAACAAGAGTGGAATCCGTCCGCATTGCAAGCGCATTCAGGCCCGTCAGGCCGGTTGAGCCAATGAGAGTACCCGCAGCAGTCAGCGTATCGATGGAAATCAATTCATTGGTCTGTGTTCCGCTTCCGGTGATGGCAAAGAGACGGCCAGCCGGGTCGAAGACAATGGACGGGTGGATACGGGTGGAAAATCCCGTTTGGCCGATAAGTGTTGCCTGTCCGGTTGATCTGTTCACTGTGTAGATTCTGTCCTTGTTTGCCAGAGGCGGTCGAACCGAAGCCCATAGAACTCCCGATGTCGGGCTGAAGGAAATCCCTGCGTAGACGACTCCGGATGCGTTGCCGACCAGAGTTGCGTTCCCAGTCAACGGGTCGACGCGATACAGGTCGCCGCTCGTGGTCGCACCGTACAGAGTATCTCCGCCGCTGAAAGCAATTGCCCGCATGTTAGCAACGGGGATGGTGGAGAGGGTTAGTGCGTCGCCAAAATCACTGGCGATCCGGTACAGTGTTGTCGACACTGATGTCGATTTGACTCCATATATCTCCAGGGTTGTCGGCCTGATCGCGAGTCCCTGAACTTCGTCAACAGCGAGAGAGCCGATCAGGGTCGGGGTTGCCGACGTAATGTCCATGGAGTACAACTGGCCGTCGAGGGGGCCCGATGCCGCATACGTACGGCCGACACTTGCACTTCCGATAACAATCCCGCGGCCATCGAGCTGGATGTTTGCATTGGGGTTGTCAGGGTCATTGCTTGTCACAGTGATCGAATCGATCGCATCTCCATGCGCTATCGGGTCGAAGAGAACGGTGAACGCGATCGAGTCGTAGGTTGAAAGCACGACCGGGAGCGATGGGAGGCCGGTCAGCGTGTATGCCGGGTGGCTGTTCGCGACGTTCGTAATGGTGAGATCCGGCGTCCCGACATTGAACACGGAAACGGAGAGGGTCTCAGGAACCGAGCCGACCTCCAGCACGTCGAAGTCGTGTGCTTGCGGCGACGTCAGAACGCGCTGTGTTGCGTACGGGACGAGACGCGCATTCAGCCACCACGTCCCCCAGGTGTTATCAGGTGAGTCCGCGTATTCCGTAAACATCCAGAAATTGTTATTGTCCGCTGGATCAAGTGCTATTCCCATATAGTCGCCCCACCGATTTCGTCCGCTTCCGAAATCTTTCACATAATAGGCCTCACCATCCTTGAACATCACGGCCGGACGCAGGCCAACTCCATCGGAAGCAAATCTCCACATCATCCCCGCACCGATGTATTCCGTGGTGCCGCTTCTGCTGAACGTGATCGCGACGTTCTCATCGCTGTCGACCATCAACGAGGGATAAAAATGCCAGAAGCCGGTTGCGCCAAGTCTGGCGTCCTCCAGCACGGCGTTGGTGACCGTGCTGATGCGGACGTAACGAATACTCGAATACGCTCCGTTGGCCACAGAATGTGCCGCCCAGATGGAGCTGTCCCTGTACACCGCTGCATGCCGGACGCGTGAGCCGCCGCCTTCAATCGACAATCCTCCCCCGGGCTGGCTGGCGTTCGGAGCCGGAGTCCACGACGCCACCGGAACGCTTACACCGGTCAGGACCGGCGAGGTCAGGGGATTTGTCAGTCGGTACAGAGCAATAGAGACGTTGGTTCCGAAGAAGGTCGTAGGTGCTATCAGATAATACTCCGGCGGATTCGTGAAGACCACGGAGGGCCGAAGTCCGTCATGAATCAGACCGGATGGATCGGTGATGGCCCAAAGGTCGGTCCAGGTAACCGGCCCCGCGTTATTCTGATAGAGCTGCGCGGTGCCAACAATCCTGATCTTCGGGTACTGGTACAGAAAACCGAACGTGAATTCCCTTGAGACGATGTAGAGCGCTTCATCGTCATAGCCGATTCCGGGATAATCCCCCCAATTGCCCGAAGGAGTGCTGCCGTTCAGGTGAGCCGGAAGAGCCCAGTTGTACCAGATGCCCTGAGGATCGTCATCGTCTGAAACTGAGATAAGCCAATATGCAGTGGCGTTGGTTTCGTTGAGATGATCCCACAACATGATCCACCGGCTGTTGAAATGGTCGTACATGATCTGGGGATCGAAAGGACTCGCCGACGGAAGAACGCTTTGATACCATGTTGAAGCCGTGATCGTCTTCAGTGTGTTGCCTTCCTTATCGCTGATGCGGAACCGGCTGTTCACCGTGGCCAGAATATGGTTCGGTCCGACTGCCGCATGGGGATCGGGTGGGATTGTGGTGCCGAGGTCGGGGATGCCGTCGAAGCTTTCCATCTGGATTGGCGGCGGACCGATCGGAGAAATGGCGTCCGGGTCATACTCGAAGGCATTGTGAGTTTCCGGCCAGAGCGGCGCGGGGAGATCCGAAGGCCGCGGAACGTCGCCGGCGTCGAACAGGTTCGGGATCACCCTTCGCTCGGGTTCCGGACTAATTGGTGCCGAAAGGAAATCATCGGTATTGACGATGACGCCGCCGGTAATCGAGCCCGACTCAGGACCCTGGTACGATTGTGCCTGAAGGCTGCCCGCAAGCAGCAGCAGACAAGCCGAAACAGAAAGCAAGAGTTTCATAGACCTCTCCTGTACTTGGTTGACTTGATCGAATTAAACCTTCGTCGGTCGGAATCTATCCATTATTCTGCTACTCCACTACTCCTATTGGCCTCACCGTAGGAGCAATAGTTTTTTCGTGTCCGCAAAATCTCCTGCACTAAGTCGGTAGAAATACACGCCACTCGGCTGGCCGGCGGCATCCCATTCTCTCGTGTATGTGCCTGGAGCAAGCTTCTCATTGACAAGCGTTGTAATTTCACGGCCCAGAAGATCGTAGACCGAGAGATTGACGATTGAAGATTGAGGAATGGTGAGTGAGAAAGTTGTCGTCGGATTGAACGGATTCGGGTAGTTCTGCTCAAGAGCAAATGCCTTCGGGAGCACCGGTTGCTGCTCTCCTTCGACGGATGTTGCTATCGAATCAACTCTCATCGCCAATCCGCTGAGGTTCTCAAAGCCCGTCGAACCGACAAGTGTCCCGATGCCCGAGAGTGTGTCAATCGTGATGAAGTTGTTGTCCTGTGTTCCGCTTCCGGTCAGGCCGTAGAGCACTCCATCCGCATCAAATGCAATACCCGGCGTAATCTGTAATGAAAATCCTGTGCTGCCCACCAGCGTGGCCTCCGCTGTTTGAGCATTCACCGTGTATATCTTGTCGCGCCCCGCCACGGGAGGACGAACACCGGCCCACAATATTCCAGAGGTGGGACTGAAGGAAAGCGCGCCGTAGACAATTCCAGTGCTTGTGCCGATATAGGTCGTGTCCCACGTTTCAACATCAAGCTGGTACAATCGTCCGGAAGTTGTTGCTCCGTAGAGCATATCTCCGCCGGGGGCAAACGCAATGGCTCTCATGTTGGGGATTGCTATCGTTGCTTCTGGAACAGCTATGCCGAGGACCGGACTGATCCGGTACACGGAGGTGTTTGTGCTTCCGCTCCCGGTTCCATATAGTTCGCCCGTCGATGGCCGTACGGCAAGTCCATGGAGGGAAGAAACGCCGAGTGAACCGACCAGTGTTGGCGCTCCTGTTGACGCGTTCAGGGTGTACAAACTTCCGGGGCCCGTTGTGTACATGAGACCAACGGGGGCGGGCTGGGCACCAACCATGAACGCATGGGCACTGTCGATCGTCGAGGGGAACGTAATTGTCGTTCCGCTGATCGGGTCTCGAGCCGAAACGTAATACCGGATGACAGTTCCCCACGGTTGAGGCGGTATCTCCGCACGGTACTCGTTCGGATTTGTCGGGGCCGCTTCAAGACTGAGAGTTGTCGCAAGGTTGTCGAGTGAATAATGGACATACAGCGACTCGGGTTCTCCACCAATCACAGGTGTTCCCTCGAGCATGAAATCCACCGGGTAGGGGTTCATGGTGTCGTCGGTGCTCGGTACCGGCGTATGGGAGAACGAAGTGCGAAAGAACAGCACGCTGCCAATGCCGTGCGCGTTGAACGCATCCGCGATCTGGATCATGTGTGGTGTACCGTTGCCAAGATTCCCGTCATCATCATCGGCCACCAGCGTTTCGACGAACCACTCGCTGAACGCCGTTCCATCGTCGGCATCGTCGGGCAATCCATACTTGGCAAAATGGGTGAGCGTCTGGAATGTCTCAAGGTCGGTCGCTTCCCGCAAATCCCAGAACGCGCCCCCAATGATCAAGCCGGTGATGTGCGGATCGCCGGAGACATCTTCCGGGTAGGAACTCGTGTTATCGAGGTTGCGCAACACCGACCCAGGACCGAAGAATCCACGCCCCACTCGAGGGTCATCGAGAATCACCGAGGACGCCACATCAGCCATTCCCTCGTGCGTTGCGCCGTTGATCATTCCAAAACCCTGACCAAGCTGCTGGTACAGCTTGTCGTTAATGCCATGTCCGTATTCATGGTACACGACATCGGGCATCTGGGCGGTATTCGGGCATCCACCTCCTTCAAGATAGAAATTAATCCCGAAGCCGTTCCAGAATGCATTGCACGTCGAATTGATATTGACGACACAGGGCATGCTGTAGTTGATGTTTGTGAAATTCGGGTCGAGTGTGGTGATGAAGTCGTGAATGAGTCTCGTGTGGAAGTAGCCGTCGCGCTCGGCCGGATGGGAGTTCGTCTCATCCCAGAGAATGTTCAACGTGTCACCAGGGTTCACGGTTGTCGAAATGAATGCATCGGGCCCATCGGAGCGATTGACATTGACGTATGGACCGTCGAGCGATACAACCAGGCTCGTAGGAGAGGATATGTCGGTCCTGTAGTCACCCAGGCTGTCGGTAACGACTTGGAGAGTGCCTATCAACACCGTTTCATCCTGGAATCCCTGCTCGACAAATGGGTCGGTCGGGAGGTCGAGTTGCACCATCCCTGTAACCCGGCCGGACACGTCGGTGTACCGAACACGGTTGTGCCGCCAGAGTAGCGCGCCATCATGCGCGTCAACGAGTGTGACATAGTTGCCGACAGGATCAGATGAGGTAACGGACACCTCGTACACGAGATGGTAGCTGATGGCGTCCTGGCCGACGACAGGCAGGATGGAAAGTACTTCATTACCGGAGATAGCCGTGGCAGACTGACCCAGGCCCTCGGTTGCACGGTTCTTTGCTGCATCATAGGAAAGTGCCGGCAATGTGGAAACTGTAAGATCATTGTAGAAATCTGCACCGAAGGCCATGACACTGCCATTCGAAAAAATCCGCAATTCGACTTCAGAGAAAAGCACATCGATGTCTTCGAACACCTGTCGATACGAAACATACCATCGGCCGTTGACCTCCGTTGCACGAATGAGGCGCAGGTTCTCCGGTCGTACGTTGAGCATGTCTGCGTATCCGGTGAGAAACGCCATCGCGGCGTCCTGAACATTGTCCTCGCGAATCTGAGAGAAGCCGGGGATCCGAATCGCCTTGCCGAACGCGCGGTGCGGCGAGCCTATGGCCTCGTTCCAAACTACTCCCCACGTGCCATGTTGCTGAACAAACCGTTGCCAGTTCACCCCGCGGGAAAGTTCCAGTTGTTTCTTCGCATCAAACGAGGGGTTGAGTCGCGTTTGAATGGGAAGTGGAACGGAGCCATCCGTTTGGATCCCGTGGCCGGCTCGTGACGCAGAAAAACCGAGAATCACAAACAGAAGTGTTGAGCAATAACGCATGGGGTAAACCTCATAGTTGGGTTAGTTGAAATTCGCTCGAGGGAGATGGATCCTGCCTGGCAACCACTAATGACCTGATAGTTCCTTTTCGATGATGCGGAGAACCTCGGGGAGAGGCATCGCTCGCTCCTCTGCTATCCGTTTGCATTCCTCAAATTCAGCAGAAACTGATTCCTTCCCGTCGCGCATTACACTCTTTGCCCGGACAGTTCCAAGGCTCGTCGCTACGAGAAGTTCCCGCCGGGGGAGTTTTTCCCGTCTAACCTTCTGAATCCTCAGACCGATCGTGGAAGTGTTGGAGTAGATGAGGTCGATGACCGTACCGAGATTTTCCCGCGTAGTCATCACGGAAAGAAGAATCCCCGGTCTCCCCTTTTTCATAATGACAGGAGTAAGATATGCATCATTTGCGCCGGAGGCAAGCAGCTTTTCCAGAAGATAGGGGTAGACCTGCGGGTTCATATCGTCGATGTTGGTCTCGACGAGCTGAAGCTCTTCTGCTTCCGGAAGCTCGACGGATTCACCGATGATGACGCGCAGGAGATTCGGAATCTCCTGAAACTCCCGTGCCCCGGCCCCATAGCCAATGGAATGAGACACAAACTGGTCGTCGGTCATGATGCCGGAGGAAAGCCCCTTGACAATAGCCGCGCCCGTCGGGGTCGCCAGCTCATAGGGGAGAGAGGTCAGGACAACGGGGTAGCCCTTGAGGATCTCCATGGTTGCGGGACCTGGAATCGGGATCGCCCCGTGCCCCGATTGCACCATGCCGCCGCTTCCGACCTTAACCGGGGAGGTATACACCCGTTCGATTCCGAAGTGCTCAAGACAGATTGCCGTTCCCACGATGTCGACAATCGCGTCAATCGCCCCGACCTCGTGGAAGTGGACCCTTTCTGGTGTTGTGTTATGTACCTTTGCCTCAGCAGCTGCAAGGATTTCGAAAACGACCCTGGCTCTGTTCTTGGTCGGTATGGAGAGCTTGCTGTTGTCGATGATCGAGCAGATGTCGTGTAGTCCTCTATGGTGGTGGGTTTCATGAGAGACGACCACGTCGATCTGTACCGCGTCGATCCCGTTCCGGTTCACATGCCTGCCGATCAATTCAAATCCTTTGACGGGAAGCTTTTGGAGTTCGGAGGCGAGATCATCCAGTGGAAACCCTGCATCGACAAACGCTGCCAGCGTCATGTCGCCGGCGATTCCACCGACGGTGTCCAGGTACGCTATGTTCATGGCTGAGCCTCCGGGGGCAATGGCAAATGCTGCCGAGGTTTGAGGTATGGTGAAAGATGCGACAGCAGCCGGTGTGTGGTGCCGGTGTGTATCGTGACAAACTCTGCGGCGCGCCGGCCCGCGTTGGTTCGCACTGATACGTTCTCAAACAAATTACGGACTGTCCTGAAAAGATCGTCGCTGTTTCCAACGACAAATGCACCGCCCCGGTCGACCAGCATCAGGGGTTCCTGTGAGTTATCGTACCGCGGCCCGAAGACAACCGGGATGCCGAAGACCGCGGCTTCAAGTACGTTGTGAATTCCCTGTTTGAAACTGCCGCCGATGAACGCGACATGGGCTGTGGCATAGAGTGCCAGCAAGATCCCAACGCTATCCACGATGATCATTTGCTCTCCATTGTGCCGGTCAACGGCGGAACACCGGAGAGACGAGATTTTTCCGGAGATCTGCGCTTCGAGGTGCTCGAGATGCGCTGGGGTGGGCTCGTGTGGCACATGGATTACAAGAATGTTCGGTATCACCTCATGCAATCGGGCGAGGGCGGGAATGAGCACGGCCTCATCCTCGGGCCAGCAACTTCCAGCGACCAACACGCTTTTTTCTTTGAGGACATGAGGTGGGATGATCTGCCGGTTCCTTGCTTCGCGGCTTCTCATGGTGACCTGGTCGAATCGTGTGTCGCCAATTGTGCGGATGTGCGGACGGTCCAGCGTAAAAAGTCTGAAGGTCTCCGCATCGGTTTCCGAAACGACAAAAAACGCGTCGACTGCATTGTAGACCGCACGGTGAAAGCTGCGAACGATGGGGAAAAGGCGCAGGGTCTGCCGCCGGAGCGTTGCATTGGCGATCAACACCGGGATGCCGCGTCGCTTTAACTCCCAGACGTGGTTCGGCCAGACGTCATAGCGCACGAGAAGAGCGACATCCGGGCGTACAATATCGAGAAACCGTCTTGCTCCGCGCAGAGAGTCAAACGGTAGGTAACTGACCAGGTCCGCAAGCGGATAATTCCGGCAATGTTCATAGCCGGAAGGGGAAAAGAATGTCACAATGATGCGGAGATCCGGGTGCCGCTGTTTTAGCTCGACGATGATCGGCTTGGCCTGTTCGAATTCTCCCAGCGACGACGAATGGAACCACACGCGGGTTCCCGCCGGTATGCTGTGTGACTGTTCTTCCAGGACATTGAACAGTCTGTCGCGGCCGCGAATTCCACGCCGCACCTTCTCGTTGACCAAACCGGTGGCCTGGAGCAGAATCCAGAGCAGGGGGATGAGGACGAAACTGTAGAGGGACTGCCAGAACCGCTGCATGGTTCAGTTCTCCAGCAGTCTCCGCGCTGCCAACGTTACGTCGGCTGGTGCGATTTCGTTCATGCAGCGGAAGTGCCCCTTCGGACAATGCGACAGACCAATATGGGTGCACGGTCTGCAGGCGAGATTGCTGTGCTCAACCACCGTCGCGTCCGGAGCATACGGAAAAAACCCGAACTCCCTCACCGTTGGGCCAAAGATGGCCACCACCTTTCTCTTCCTTGCAGTTGCAAGATGCATGAGCCCGGAATCGTTTGTCACGACCAGAGCGCAGTAGTCCATGAGTGCGGCAGCTTCCATCAGCGTGGTCTCCCCGGCGGTGTTGATAACGACCGCAGTAGACTCGCGGTCTTTGATCATCATTTCAATAGTGTTACATCGCTCGCGATCGCGGGATGAACCAAACAGAATGAAACGTGCGTGGCGGTTGTGCCAAAGCGCGATGGCGGCCTCTGCGAAGTTTTCCGCAGGCCACATCTTATTTGCATGGAGGGCAGACGGCGCCATTCCAATAACTGGATCGTGTGCCGCGCCGCCTGGATTTTCCAGCATTGCGTGTGCCTTTTGCTTCGCCTCTTCAGGAAGATGGACCTCAAGCCCTTCCCCGTCGTTCTTCACCCCCAAATGCTGCAACGGCTCGAGGTATCGCTCTGCAACGCTCGGGGCACCGCCGAAGAAACGGTAGAGATCCAACTTTGTCCTGACCAGAGCGAATCGAGCCATTTTCCTTTTGTCGATCCTCAGAATGCGCCGTTGTCCCCAGCAAAGATAGCGACTCCGTACGCTGTCATGGATATCGAGGAGGAGATCATAGCGAGTTTCGGTGATTCTTCTCCTGGTCTCGTTCAATGCGCCAAACGTCCCTCCCGACGGAAACTCTATCACATTGGACACATGGGGATTGTGACGCACAAGCTCTGCGTAGTCTGCCTTCACCAGGTAGTCGATGCGACAACCGGGAAATCGCTTCCGGAACACGCGCAAGAGAAGAGAGGAAAGCAGAATATCGCCGACAGAGCTGAAGCGAATGACGAGAACTTTTTCGATTGGAGGCAGCATGCCGACCACGAATGCATTGTAGCAAATTCCGGCGGTGGAAGCAAAATGAAAAAAAGTGTAGTGCCCCCTGTTTCCTGCTTTCCCGCTTGCTTCCCTGGGGTGTGCTTTTCACTCTTCCCAGCGCCTGCCCCGCGGCAAAAGGCAAACCTCGTTGCATTTCAAAGCTGAACGGAGTACATTAATCACAGTGTGAGAATGGTACTTAGGGTCTTTATAGATTGAGGAGAATGAGCAACCGACTATGAACCTGCCCTCCAACCTTGGGGAACTGAAAAGAAGCGGCTACAAAGTGAGATCGGTCAAGGATGAGATGCGGAGCAATCTCATCCATCGGCTCAACGAGAAGCAATCCCTGTTTCCAGGGATCATAGGATATGAGAAGACGGTCATGCCGGCCCTGATCAATGCCATCCTGGCAAGGCACGATATCATCCTTCTCGGCCTCCGCGGTCAGGCAAAATCCCGAATCGTCCGCATGCTTCCCACGCTCCTCGATGAGTATATTCCGGTGGTGCAGGGGAGCGAAATCAATGATAATCCGTTTCAACCTGTCAGCAAACATGCCGTCGACTTGGTTCAAGAACAGGGCGACAGCACTCCCATCGAATGGCTGCATCGCTTCCAGCGCTACGGTGAGAAACTTGCAACGCCCGATGTCACTATTGCCGATTTGATCGGCGATATCGACCCCATCAAAGCAGCATCACGACGACTCCATTATGCCCACGAGGGCGCGATTCATTTTGGTATCATTCCCCGGTGCAACAGGGGCATCTTTGCCATCAACGAACTTCCCGATCTCCAGCCACGCATCCAGGTCGGACTCTTCAACATTCTCGAGGAGAAAGATCTCCAGATCAGAGGGTTCAATGTTCGTATTCCGCTCGACATCATGCTGGTCTTTACGGCGAATCCCGAGGACTATACGAACCGGGGGAATATCATCACGCCGCTGAAAGACCGAATCGACTCGCAGATCATGACGCATTATCCCAGGACGATGGAAGATGCCATCAGGATCACCGAGCAGGAAGCGAATTTGTCGAGGGAAGACCTCGAGTTGAGGGTCCCCCCCTTTTTCAAGGAGATCATCGAGCAAATCGCGTTCGAAGCACGCAAGAGTGAATTTGTCGACCAGAAATCCGGTGTGAGCGCGCGGTTGACCATTTCCTCAATGGAAAATCTCATCAGCAATGCCGAACGTCGTGCAATCATGGTCAGCGACCGGATTGTCGTGCCGCGCATGTGCGATCTGCCGCATGTGCTTCCCGGTTTAACCGGTAAGGTTGAGCTCGTGTTTGAGGGTGAACAGGAAGGGGCGGTGAAAGTCAGCAAGGCTCTTGTCGGAAAGGCGGTACGCGAGACGTTCAAACAGTATTTTCCCGATCCACTGCGAAAACGTCCGCGCCAGATACAGGAGGCCTCGGGTGCACGTCCCGCACAGGAAGAGGCGGAATACAGCAGAATCATCCAGTGGTTCGAAGCGGGAAACAAGGCCGAGGTGTCGGATGAAATGACACTCGACGAGTATACCAGGGCGCTCAGCAAAGTGATCGGTCTCCGTGAGCTGACAAAACGCCATATGCCTGATGTCGATGAAAAGTATGAGCTTCCTTCGGTCATGGAGTTTGTGCTCGACGGTCTGCACCAGAACTCCAAAATCGCCAAAGACGAAGTTGATCATATCACATCCTACAAGGATATGGTCGGGAGCATTTTCTCCGGCACCGGCAGAGGGTTTGAGGATGACTGAGAAAAACGATCCTGTTACTAGACTGACT
>Ga0247727_10012868_pt1 | contig 14244 bp, 10 predicted proteins | sample WisWelCaveWW1625_FD_202498 | JGI IMG/M metagenome (GOLD analysis project Ga0247727, IMG submission 202498) | Biofilm microbial communities from Wishing Well Cave, Virginia, United States - WW16-25 | ecosystem: Environmental > Aquatic > Deep subsurface > Groundwater > Cave microbial mat | place... | reverse complement strand
TCACCGGCGTCCTGCGCGGGATCGGCGCCCTGGCGCCCGAGGACCGGCCGCGCGTCGGCGCGGTCGCCAACGCTGTCCGCGCCGCGATCGAGGCTGCGCTCGCGGGTCGCGGCGCGACCCTCCGCGCCGAGGAGCTGGAAGTCCGGCTGCGCCTCGAGCGCCAGGACGTGACGGCTCCCGGACGGCCGCTGCGCGACGGCGGGCTCCATCCGAGCATCGAGGCGATGGCCGACATCGCGGCCGTGTTCGGCCAATTCGGCTTCGTCGTCTACGAGAGCCCGGAGATCGAGGACGACGTCACGAACTTCCAGATGCTCAACATCCCGCCGGACCATCCGGCACGCGACCTGTGGGACACGCTGTACGTCGATGTGCCGGGGCATCTGCTGCGCACCCACACGTCGCCGGGCCAGATCCACGTCATGCGATCCGCCTCGCCGCCGATCCGCGCACTGCTGCCCGGACGCTGCTTCCGCTACGAGTCGGTGGATGCCTCGCACGGCTTCGAGTTCTTCCAGGTGGAAGGCCTGATGATCGACGAGGGGGTGACCCTGAGCGACCTCAAGGGCCTGCTCGACGAGTTCGCCCATGCCATGTTCGGCGCGGGCAAGCGGACCCGCTTCCGCCCCGGCTACTACCCGTTCACCGAACCGTCGGTGGCGTTCGACGTCGAATGCCTCGTCTGCGGCGGCCCGGGCTGTCCGGCCTGCGGCCGTAGCGGCTGGCTGACGATCCTGGGCGCCGGGATGGTCCATCCGGTCGTGCTCCAGTACGGCGGCCTGGACCCGGAGCGCTACCAGGGCTTCGCCTTCGGCATGGGTCCCGAGCGGATCTCCATGCTCCGGCACGGCATCACCGACCTGCGCCTGTTCATGGAGAACGACCTGCGGTTCCTGGAGCCGTTCCGATGAGGGTGCCGCTGACCTGGCTGGCCGAGTTCGTCGACATCCCGTTCACGCCGGAGGCGCTCGCCGAGCGACTGACGCTCTTGGGGATGGAGGTCAAGTCGATCGAGCGGCGCGGCGACGACTGGCGCGACGTCGTCGTCGGCGAGCTGCTGTCCGTCGAGCCGCATCCGCGGGCCGATCGCCTCTTGCTGACCACGGTCACGCTCGGCTCCGGGGCGCCGCTCCGGATCGTCTGCGGCGCGACGAACATCGCCGTCGGCCAGCGCGTCCCGGTGGCGCTGCCGGGCGCCGTGCTGCCGGGTGGCCGCGCCATCGAGCGCGCCGAGAAGCTCGGCGTGGAGAGCAACGGCATGCTCTGCTCCGGCGACGAGCTGCGCCTCACCGCCGACGCCGACGGCATCCTCATCCTGCCGGGCGACGCGCCGCTCGGGGCGCGTCTCGCCGACCTGTACGGTGAGACCGTCCTCGACGTGGACGTGAAGCCGAACCGGGGCGACGCCCTGTCGATCCTCGGCCTCGCGCGCGAGGTCGCCGCAGCCACCGCCGGGGCGGTCCGCCCGCCAGACGTCGCGGTCCGCGAGACCGGCGGGCCGGTCGCGGATCGGCTGCGCGTCGAGGTCGAGGACCCGCGGCTGTGCCCCCGGTTCGTCGGTCGCTGGTGCTCGGGCGTGTCCGTCGGACCGTCGCCGGATGGGGTCCAGATGCGGCTGCTCGCGGCCGGCGTGCGGCCGGTCAGCAACGTGGTCGACGCGTCGAACTACGTGATGCTCGAGCTGGGCAAGCCGATCCACACGTTCGACGCCGCCGCCGTCCGGGACGGCCGGATCGTCGTCCGCCTGGCGCGGCCGGGAGAGCGTCTCACGACGCTCGACCACGTCGATCGCGAGCTGGACCCGGAGGCTCTGCTCATCGCCGACCCGGACGGCCCGCTCGGGATCGCCGGCGTGATGGGCGGCGCGGCGTCCGAGGTCGGCCCGGGGACGACCGACGTCGTCGTCGAATCGGCGATCTTCGACCCGGTCAGCATCCGGCGCACGGCCTTCCGCTACGGCCTCCGATCCGAGGCCAGCCTGAGGTTCGAGAAGGGCCAGGAGCATGGGCTGGCCGAGCTCGGCGCCGACCGCACGGCCCGCCTGATCTCCGAGTGGGCCGGCGGCTCGGTCGCCGTCGGCCGGGTCGACACGGCGCCCGGGCTGCCGGGGCTCGCTCGCGTTCCATTCCGACCGGCGAGGGTGGACCGCCTGCTCGGCGCCTCGCTATCCGCGGATGAGCAGCGCGGACTGCTCCGCCGCGTGGGGATCGTGGCCGAGGTCGCCGAGCGGGACGTCGTCGTCCCCATCGCGAGCGCGCCGCAGCCGAGGTCCGTCACCGCCGCGGCCGGCGACGCGCTCGTCGCGGTCATCCCGGCGTGGCGGGGCGACATCTCCGTCGAGGCCGACATCGTCGAGGAGATCGCGCGGATCCACGGCTACGACCGCCTCCCGACCACGCTGCCGCGGACGGAGATGCCCGGCCACCGGCCGTCGCCGCTCCAGCTTCGGGACGACGTGCGCGTGGCGCTCGCCGGCGCGGGGTTGACCGAGGTGGTGACGCACGCGCTCGTCTCGGAACGGCACATCGAGCTGTGGTCGTGGCGGACGGCGGAGGCCGTCGCCGCGGGCGAGGGCCCGGTCGCCGGATCGCCGGTCCGAGTCACCAACCCGCTGTCGATCGATCATGGCTGGCTTCGCCGCAGCCTCGTCGGTGGCCTGCTGGACGTCGTCTCGCTCAACCTCCGGAGGGGCCGCGACGACGCGGCGGTGTTCGAGGTCGGCAAGGGCTACGGCAACGACGGCGGTGCCCCGCGCGAGTGGTGGCGTCTCGGGATCGGGCTCACCGGCGCCTTCGACGTGCCGGCCTGGAATCGGCTGGCGCGGCCGGCGGACATCGACGACCTCAAGGGCATCGTCGAGGCGCTGGCGCGGCGGCTGGGGGCCGCCGGACCGGTGTTCGAGGCGCTCGAGGACGAAGCCATCCTGCACCCGGGACGCGCGTCGACGGTCCTCGCGCTCGGCGCCGATGGAGGCGTCGCCATCGCCGGTCGTCTCGGCGAGGTGCATCCGGCCATGCTGGAGGCCTGGGGGGTCCGCGCGACGACGGTCGTCGCGGAGCTGTCGATCGCCGGGCTGTCCGGCGGGCAGCTGCCGCGCGTCCGGGTGGCGGCTCCGCCGCGCCACCAGGAGACGGTCCGCGACATCGCCGTCGTCGTGGCGGACGGGCGGCCGGTGGCGGAGGTCGCCGGCGCCATCGGAGCCGCGGCCGGCGAGCTTCTCGAGTCGGTGCGCCTGTTCGACGTCTACCGTGGCGCCCCGCTGGCGACCGACGAGCGGAGCCTCGCCTTCCGGCTCACCTTCCGCGCCAGGGACCGGACGCTCACCGAGGCCGAGGTCGATGACCGCATCGCGGTCGTCGTGGCGATGCTGGAGCGGGCGGTCGGCGGGCGGATCCGTGGCTGACCGGCGTCCCGCAGAGCGGTTGCGACGCTCGCACGGGCGCTGCTACCCTTGGCCGGCCAGCGCCCGTGGCGGCGAACCATCGCCGGTCGCGCGGCCGATACACCGCCGGGAGGGTCCGTGGACATCGAGGGCATCCTGAGGTCCTTCAACCCGTTCGACCTGCTCGTGGTCCTCGGGCTGATGGCGATGTTCATCCTCGGCTTCATCCAGGGCACGGTGCGCCGGCTGCTGGGGCTCGCCTCGATCGTCTTCTCGCTGCTGCTGGCGGCACAGCTGCGCGAGCCGCTCGGCGACTTCCTGGCCAGCAACTGGACCCAGTTCCCGGATCAGTACAGCCGGATGATCGGCTTCGGTGCGGTCTTCGTCGCGGCGAGCATCACGTTCACGATCGCCATCCAGGCGTTCTACCGCGTCGTCCCCCTGTTCGTGAGGTTCCCGGTCGTCGACGAGCTGCTCGGCGGCGTCCTCGGCGTCCTCCAGGGGGCGGTCATCCTCGGGGCGGCGATCCTCATCCTCGACCCGTTCTACCAGCTCTCGGGGATCCCGGCCTTCGGGGACGAGATGGCCGTGCTGCGGACGTTCCACGAAGCGCTCGACAACTCGACGACCGCTATCGTCTATCGCGAGCAGATCATCCCGGGCTTCTTCGCGGTCGCCGGCGGCCTGTTCCCGGAAGCGGTGCGCGCCGTCTTCCCGGCATCCTGACGGCGCGGGCGTTCGATCGCGCCGCCCTCGCCGGGGGCGCGCTCCAGGCGGCCCGGGCGCTCCTCGGAGCGCGGCTGGTCCGGGAGGACGGTCTCGGGATCCGATCCGGTCTCGTGGTCGAGGTGGAGGCATACGCCGGACCGGACGACGAGGCGTCCCATGCGCGGTTCGGGCGGACAGCGCGCAACGCCGTCATGTTCGGGCCGCCGGGGATCGCCTACGTGTACCTTGTCTACGGGATGCACGACTGCCTGAACGTGGTCGCCGGCCCCGACGGCACCGCCGCGGCCGTGCTCATCCGGGCCGTCGAACCCGAGGAGGGGATCGCGGCCATGCGCGCCGCCCGGATCGCTCGAGCACGACCTCACGCTGGTCGTGGCGGTGCCGCGGCGAAGCGCCTCGCGCTGCTGCCGGACGCCCGCCTGGCGAGCGGCCCAGGCCTCGTCGGCGCGGCATTCGGGATCGATCGACGTGACGGCGGCCTCGACCTGTGCGATCCGGGCGAGGGGCTGCGTCTGGAACCGGCACTCGGACGGGTGCGCCGCTCGGTCGTCGGCTCCGGGCCCAGGATTGGGGTCGGCTACGCCGGTGAGGCCTGGCGCTCGCGGCCTTGGCGCCTGGGCCGCCTCGACAGCCCGTCGCTCAGCCGAGCCGCGGGCCTCGCGCCGATCGGAAGCTGATGGACGAGCGCACGATCTCCGTCCTCGAGTTCCCGGCGGTCCGGGAGCGGCTCGCCGGACTGACGTCGTTCCCGCCGGGGCGCCGCCTCGCGGAGGCGCTCCTGCCGTCAGCGGACCCGATCGTCGTCGCCCGCTCGCTCGACGAGACCGACGAGGCTCGGTCGCTGCTCGAGGAACGGCCCGGCGTCGGGCTCGGCGCGGCCCGCGACATCGGGCCGGCGATCGATCGGGCGGCTCGCGGCGGGCGCCTCGACCCGGCCCAGTTCGTCGCGATCGGCGAGACGCTCGACGCCACGGCCCGGCTTGGGGCCGCGCTCGCCGAGGATCGTCGGGCACTCCTCCGTGGGCTGACGCGCGAGCTGCACCCGCTGTCGGCCGTGCGCTCGACGCTCGCCCGGAGCTTCGACCCGGCCGGCGAGCTGCTCGACACCGCGTCGGCTCGCCTCGGCGGCCTGCGCGCGGCGGTCCGGGTCGCCTTCGACCGACTCCGGCGCCGGTTGGACACGATCGTCGGCGGTGAGCTCGCGGGGGCGCTCCAGGAGCCGATCGTCACGCTCCGCAACGGCCGCTACGTGGTCCCGGTCCGGGCCGACGCGCGGAGCCGCGTCAAGGGCATCGTCCACGACGCGTCGTCGAGCGGGCAGACGCTGTTCGTCGAGCCACTGGTCGTCGTCGAGCTCGGGAACGCCTGGCGAGAAGCTCAGGTCGCCGAGCAGGACGAGGTCGCCCGGATCCTCGACGAGCTGTCGGCGCTGATCGGCGCCCACGCCGCCCCGCTTCGCGAAACGCTCGACGCGCTCGCCCGATTCGACCTCTGGACGGCGAAGGCGCGCCTCGCCTCGGAGATGGACGGGGTGCGCGCCGAGACGGCCGGCCGCTCGGAGATCACGCTCCTCTCGGCGCGCCACCCGGGCCTCACCGGCCGGGTCGTCCCGATCGACGTCCGGCTCGGCGACGGCTACTCCGCGCTCGTCGTCACCGGCCCGAACACCGGCGGCAAGACGGTCACCCTGCGGACGCTTGGCCTCTGCGCGCTGATGCACCAATCGGGATTGCACGTTCCCGCCGCCACCGGCAGCGCGCTGCCGGTGCTGCGCGACGTGTTCGCCGACATCGGCGACGAGCAGTCGATCGCCCAGTCGCTGTCGACGTTCTCGGGTCACATGCGCTCGATCATCCGCATCGTCGCCGCGGCGGGCCCGGGAACGCTCGTCCTGCTCGACGAGCTCGGCGCGGGGACGGACCCGACCGAGGGCTCGGCGCTCGCCCAGGCGCTGCTCGACCACTTCATCCGGGCCGGCGCGCTCGTCGCCGCGACGACGCACTACGCCGAGCTGAAGGCGTATGCCCATACGGCGCCCGGCGCGATGAACGCGTCGGTCGACTTCGACATCGAGACGCTGTCGCCGACGTTCCATCTCACGATCGGCCTGCCGGGCGGCTCGCAGGCGTTCGCCATCGCCGAGAGGCTCGGTCTTCCGGACTCGCTCGTCGCGGATGCGCGGGCGCGGGTCGGCGAGTCGCAGCGGGCCTTCGAGGCGACGCTGCGGAAGATCCGCGCGACGGAGGGCGAGACCGCCGAGGCGCTCGATCGCGCGCGGGCGGCGGAGGCGCGCTCGGGCGAGTCGCTGCGCGCGGCGGCCGAGGAGCGCCAGCGGGCCCGGCGCGAGCGCGATGAAGCCGTCCGCGCCGCCCGCGAGGAGGCCGACCGCCTGGTCGCCGAGCTTCGGACGGAGGTAGCGGCGGCCCGCCGCTCGCTCGAGCGGGGCACGCTGACCGAGCCGCTGCTCGATGCGGCGCTGTCCGCCGTCGAGGCCCGCCTGGCACGGCTCCCGGCGCCGGCGCGGGTCGAGCCGAGCGATCCGGTGCCGCATCGGCCGGACGCGTGGCGCATCGGCGACCGGGCGCGCAGCCGGTCAGCCGGTTGGGAGGGTCGCATCGTCGCCCTCGAGCGGCGGCGGGGGCGAGCCAGCCTGGACGCGGGCGGGTTGCGAGTGAGCGTCGAACTCACCGACCTCGAGCCGGCTGCGGGGCCGGGGGACGCGGACTGGGCGTCCGGATCGCCCATGGGGGCCTTCCGTGCCGGAAGGAGTGAGTCCGGACTGCGGTCTTTGAAGGCCCGCAGCGTCCCGTCGTCGCTCGACGTCCGCGGCGCCCGGGTCGATGAGGCGCTCACCGCGCTCGAGCGCTACCTGGACGACGCCGCGCTCGCCGGCCTCGAGCAGGTCACCGTCGTCCACGGCCACGGCACGGGCGCACTCCGCGACGCGCTGCGTTCCGCGGCGGGCGCCAACCCGCTCGTTGGCGCCGTGCGGCCGGGAGAGCGAGGCGAGGGCGGTGACGGGGCGACGGTCATCCGGCTCGCCTGAGAGCGGCGCCCTCGCGTGGACGCGTCAGGGCTTCTTCGGGGTCGGCGAGGGGCTCGGCGGCGGCAACGATGCCGGCGGCGGGCTGTCCGATGGCGGGGCCGACGGATCGGGCGTCGGCGTCGGGCAGGGTTCCGGGCTCGCCGTCGGCGGCCCGTTGCCGGGGTTGTCGGTCGGGGTCGGCTCGACGCTCGGCGGCGGGAAGGACTCACCGATCGGCGGGCAGCTGGGGAGCACCGGCTCGCAGATCTCGGTCGGCGCGAAGGCGCCACCCCAGGTTTGGCCGAAGGGCGTGAAGCCCTTCTGGTAGAAGTAGATCGGCGACGTGTTCTCGGGTCCGCCCTTCGTGCCGATGCCCTGGCGGGCGCGCTCGACCCAGCCCTGGGTGAACTCCTGCCACGCGGGGAACCGCGGCTCGACGCCGCTGAAGTCGAGGAAGCCCTTCGTGACCTTGGGACCGGCGCAGCCGTCCTGCCAGAGCTTGCCGCTCGGCTCGTCGATGTCGAGCTCCACGTGCAGGTCGTCGATGCGCCTCGGGACGGTGCCCTCGACGAACAGCTCGCGCACCGTCGCGACGGTGTACGGGCCCGGCAGCAGGCCGCTGAAGGCGTCGACCTCGGCCTCGACGATCCCCGTCGGGCGGGCGAAATCGACGATCGGGAGACCAGCGCTGATCTCGGTCAGGATCCGCGACCAGAGCGGCGCCGATGTCTCCAGCGACAGCGACCCGGCGTTCGGCTCGGCGTTGCTGTTGCCCATCCAGACGCCGACCGCGAGCGCCGGCGCCAGCGGGTCCTCGGGTGGCGCCAGGTAGCCGTACGCGGCGACGTCCTTGTTGTCGGACGTCGTGCCCGTCTTGTAAGCCGCGGGCCGGCGCGTCTTGCCCTCGAGGATCGCCCAGCGCGCCCAGAACGGGTTCACCGCGCGGACGGTGTTGTCGGCCAGGATGTCGGTGACGATGTAGGCGGCCTGCGCTGAGACGACGCGCGTCCCCTTCAGCGTGTCGCCGATGTCGGGGTAGACGACCTCGCCGTCCGCGTCGAGGACCTCGAGGATCACCTGGCGCGGCATCAGGACCCCGCTGTTCGCGATCGCGCCATAGGCGCCGAGCAGGTCGATGGGGTGCATCTCCAAGGTCCCGATCGACATCGAGACGACCGGGATCGTCCGCGGCGGGTACTGGATCCCGAAGTCCTTCGATCGGTTGAGGAAGTGCTCGAGGCCGTTCGTCAGGCCGGCCTTGATGGACGGCGTGTTCAGCGAGAACTGGAGGGCGGAACGGAGGCGCACCGGCCCGCGCTCCTTGAGATCGGCCTGCGTCGGCGTGAACGGCTTGTCCTTCGTGCCGAAGTTCGTGACGACGTCCATGAACATCGTCGCGGCGGTCATCGAGCCGTCGCCGATGCCGATGACGTAATTGATCGGCTTGATCGCCGATCCGGGCTGGCGCCCCGTGCCGTAGGCGAGCACGTCGACCTGAGGATCGAAGCGGCGATCTTCGCCGACGCGGCCGTATCGGGCGCTGCCGACGTAGGCGAGGATCTGTCCGGTGCGGTAGTCGATCACCGCCGAGGCGCCGTTGTGGATGTTCTTGCCGCGAAGCGCTGAGATCCACTTCCAGTCCGCCTCGGGGATGCCGAGCCCGGCGAGGACGCCTGCCGTGTCCTTCAGGTTCGGCGCGCGAGCGACGGCGTAGGTCCACTTCTCGGCGATCTCCTGCATCGACCAGTCGAGCGTCGTGACGACGCGGTAGCCGCCCGTGTCCACCTTCTCGCACTGCTCGGCGTTCTCCGGGCCGCACAGGATTCCGCCGAGCTCGCGGCGGACCTGCCAGACGAAGTGGCCTGCCTTCCATGGCTCGGCGTCCTGCGGGGCGAGCACGACCGGCTCGGTCATCGCGTCGAGATAGTCCTGCGGGACGTGGTCGGCGCCGGACAGGACGCTCCGTGTCTGCATCAGCTCGAGGATGCGGTTGCGACGCTCGACGACCTTGGCGCTGGGTGGCACGACCACCCGTGCCGCTTCCGGCGGGCACTCGGCCCCCACCTCGACCTCGACGGCGCACTCGCGGAGCGCGTTGCTGACGAGGTCGAACTCGGACGGCGACTGCGGGATCGCGGCGATGATCGCCATCTCGGCGAGGCTGAGCTCGTCGAGCTCCTTGTCGAAGTAGCCATTCGCCGCGGCGCGGATGCCGTAGCTCCGGTTGCCGTAGAAGTTCTGGTTCAGGTAGGCCGTGATGATCTGCTTCTTGCCGTCCTCGCCCGGGAACTCCTGCGTCAGGCGGATGCTCTGGATGATCTCCCTGATCTTGCGCTCGTAGATCGAGCCCTCGAACGCCGCCTCGGGCAGCAGCCGGGCGCGCACCAGCTGCTGGGTGATCGTGGATCCGCCGCGCGGCCGGCCGGCGAGCGTGTCGAGCGTGGCCGACACGAAGCCGCCGAGGTCGAAGCCCGGGTTGCGCCAGAAGTCCTTGTCCTCGATCGCCGTTGTCGCGTCGATGAGCTCCGGCGGGATCGCGTCGAACGTGACCAGCTCGCGCTTGCGCTCACCGAGGCGGGCCAGCTCGACGGTCCCGCTGCGGTCCACGATGACCGTCTGCTGGTCGAACCGGAGGTTCGACAGCAGATCGCGGGGGTCGGGCAGGTCGCGCGAGTAGAAGGCATACGCGGAGACGGTGGCGAGGAACGCGACGCCGCCGAGGAGGAGGAAGCTGGCGAACAGGAGCAGCGGGATGGCGATCGCGGCCTGTCTGGCCGGTCCGCCTCCCCGCGGGCGCCGCGCCGCGCCGGTCCGGCGATGGCGCGAACGCCGGGCGAGGCTGATCTGCATCTGTCTCCCGACGATACCATAGGGCTCGTGACGGTCCGCCAACGACGACACCCGCGCCACGAGACGGCGCACGCACGCGACGCGTGACGCGGAGCGCGTCGGCCCTCGGGGGCCTGCTCGACGATCTTCGCTGGCGTGGCATGTTCCACGCCGCGTCGGCCGGGCTCGAGGAGCGCCTTGCGAGTGGCCGACCGATCGCCGCCTACAACGGTTTCGATCCCTCGGGGCCGTGGCTCCACGTCGGCCACCTCGTGCCGATCTTCGGGTTGATCGCGCTCCAGCGACATGGCGGCCGGCCGGTCGTCGTCGTCGGTGGCGGCACCGGCATGATCGGCGACCCGGCGGGTCGTGCCGCGGAGCGCGCCCTGCTCGACGACGACACGATCAGTGCCAACGTGGCGGAGCTGCGCGAACAGTTGGGCCGCTTCCTCGACTTCGAGCCGGGCCCCACCGGCGCCCTGATGGTCGACAACCGCGACTGGCTCGGGAAGCTGACGCTGATCGACTTCCTGCGCGACGTCGGCAAGCACTTCACGATCCCGTACATGCTCGCCAAGGACTCCGTCCAGGGCCGCCTCGAGCGGGGCCTCTCGTACACCGAGTTCAGCTACATGCTCCTCCAGGCGGTCGACTTCGCGCACCTGCGGCGCAACCTCGACGTCGAGCTCCAGATGGGTGGTGCGGACCAATGGGGCAACATCACCGCCGGCCTCGAGCTGATCCGCCGGACGACGACCTTCGCCGACGGGCGCGAGCCGGCGTTCGCGCTCGCCTATCCGCTGCTGCTGACGCCGTCGGGCACGAAGTTCGGCAAGTCGGAGAGCGGCGATTCGATCTGGCTCCACGCCGCCGGGACCAGCCCATACGCCTTCTACCAGCACTGGCTGAACACCGATGACCGCGACGTCGGGCTGTACCTGCGCTGGTTCACGACCCTTGAGCACGAGGAGATCGAGGCGGCGGAGGCGGGGCACGCCGGCCGACCGGAGATGCGCTCCGCCCAACGGCTCATCGCCCGCGACCTCACCGCCCGGGTGCACGGCGAGGCGGCCGCGGCGCATGCGGTCGCCGTGTCCGAAGCGGCCTTCTCCCGTGCCCCGATCGTCGACCCGGGCGTCCTGGCGACGCTCCACGAGGCGGCGGACGGCTTCTGGTTCGAGGCGGCGGACGTCGCCGGAGGCGTCGTGAGGCTGTGCGTCGCGAGCGGGATCTTCAGCTCGAACGGCGAAGCGCGCCGGGCGATCGCCGGTGGCGGGCTGACGATCAACGAGCGGCGGATCGCGTCGGCCGACGCGCCGTTGCCGGATCCGATCCACGGCGAGTGGCTCGTCGTCCGCCTCGGGCGGCGGAAGGTTCGCGTCGGACGGAGACGGCCCTAGCGGCCGACCGCCGGACCGCCGCCCGTCCTGGCGCGCAGGACGTCGATGACGGCGCCGGGCGGGACGCCGCGCTCGGCGAGCAGGACGAGCAGGTGATAGAGCAGGTCGGCGGCCTCGCCGGCGAGCGCGTCGCGCGTGGCGGCGGCCGCCGAGGCGTCCGCGGCCGCGGCGTGGTCCTTCGCCGCGAGCAACAGCTCGGTCGCCTCCTCGGTCACCTTGCGGGACACGGCATCGACACCGCCGTCGAGCAGCCGGGCGGTGTACGAGCCGACCGGCCGTGCCGCCGCCCGTGAGGCGATCGTGGTCCATAGGGCCTCGAGCCAGGCGAAGCCCTCCGGCGGCTCGACGGCCACGCCATCGACGTCGAAGCAGGAACGGGTGCCGCGATGGCAGGTCGGGCCGGCCGGTTCGACGATCGCGAGGATGGCATCGGCGTCGCAGTCCCCGACCAGCTCGCGGACACGCAGGACGTTGCCGCTCGACTCACCCTTGCGCCAGAGGCGGTCGCGCGATCGCGAATGGAAATGGAGGGCGCCGCTCGACAGCGTCGCGTCCACGGCTTCGGCGTCGGCGTGACCGAGCATGAGGACACGCCCGTCGGCCGCGTCGACGGCGATGACCGGCAGCGACCCGTCGGCGCCGTAGCGGACGTCCGAGGAGCTGCGGACCGGGAGCCCGGGTCTCGCCGTCACGGCATGGCCGCCGCGAGGTCGCCGGCCACCGCCGGCGCGTTGGTCGCGCGGACCGGCAGCCCGGCGGCGGCGAGCGCCTGCTTCACGTCGTCGATCGAGTGGATCCGACGGTGGAACATCGATGCGGCGAGGACCGCCCCGGCGCCGCCCTCGAGCACGGCCGCGACGCAGTCCGCCGGGTCGGCTGCGCCGCCGGAAGCGATCACCGGGATCCCGACGCGCGCCGTGATCGCCCGGAGCAGCTCGGTGTCGTAGCCGCTCCGGGTGCCATCGCGATCGATCGATGTCACGAGCAGCTCGCCGGCGCCGAGCGCCGCCGCCCGCTCTGCCCAGGCGACCGCGTCGAGGCCCGTCGCGTCACGGCCGCCGCGGACGACGACCTGCCAAGCCGCGGGGGCGCCGGCCGCGGAGGCGCGCGCGGCGTCGGCGCCGGCCGCCGGTCGCCGCCGGGCATCGATCGCGACGACGACCGCCTGGCGCCCGAAGCGGCGGGCGCAGCGAGAGATCAGCACCGGATCGGCCACGGCAGCGGTGTTCAGGGCGACCTTGTCGGCGCCGGCCCGCAGCACCGCCCGCATCTCGGCCGCGCTCCGGACGCCGCCGCCGACTGTGAGCGGGATGAAGGCGCGACGTGCGGTGCGCTCGACGATGTCGAGCAGCGTGCCGCGACCCTCGGGCGCCGCGGAGATGTCAAGGAACACGAGCTCGTCGGCGCCCTCCTCGGCGTACCGCCCGGCGAGCTCGGGCGGGTCGCCCTCATCGGTCAGGTCGACGAAGCGGGTGCCCTTCACGACGCGGCCACCGGCCACGTCGAGGCACGGGATCACCCGGATGCGCAGCATCAGTCCGGCCTCCCACCGCTCCGCCGCACGATCGACGTGAAGTTCGACAGCAGCCGGAGGCCGTCGTCACCGCTCCGCTCCGGGTGGAACTGGACGCCGAGCAGCGGACCGCGCGCGATCGCCGAGACGAAGGTCGCGCCGTGCTCGGTGGTCGCCAGGACCGCGTCGGCGTCGCGCCCGTCGGGACGGCCGGCGTAGGAATGGACGAAGTACAGGTCGACGTCGTCAGCCAGGCCGTCGAACAGCGTGTGGGCCCGGCTCCGAACGACCTGGTTCCAGCCGATGTGCGGCAGGCTGGGTGCCGCCTCCAGGCGGACGCTTCGGCCGCGCAGGAGGCCGAGCGTCTCGGCCCCATCCTCGTCGCTCGCCTCGAACAGCAGCTGCAGGCCGAGGCAGATGCCGAGATACGGTCGCCCGTCGTCGACCCAGCGGCGGATCGGCTCGACGAGACGAGCTCGGCCGAGCCGGCCCATCGCCGGTCCGGCGGCGCCGACGCCGGGCACGACGAGCCCGTCGGCCTCATCGAGGCCGCGGGGGCCGCTCGCCAGGCGGACCGTCGCGCCGACCCGCTCGAGGGCGTGGCCGATGCTCACCAGGTTCCCGGCGCCGTAGTCGACGACGGCGATCGTCGGGCTGTCGGGATTCATCCCGCGACGCCCTTCGTGGAGGCGACTCCGTGTCTCCGGGGGTCGGCCTCACAGGCGGTCCTGAGCGCCAGCGCGAGGGCCTTGAAGGCCGCCTCGGCGAGGTGGTGGTCGTTGCGGCCGCGACCCTCGACGTGGAGCGTCGCCCCTGCGGCCCGCGCGAGGGCCTCGAGGGCGTGCTCGACGAGCTGGAGCGGCAGCGCGCCGGCGCGCTCGCCGCGGAACGGGAGGTCGATCACGGCATACGGCCGGCCGCCGACGTCGATCGTCGCACCGGCGATCGCCTCGTCCATCGGCACGCGGGCGTCGCCGAAGCGGCGGATGCCGGACCGATCGCCCAGCGCCGCGCCGACGGCCATGCCGAGGACGAGCGCGACGTCCTCGACGGTGTGGTGCTCGTCGACTTCGAGGTCGCCGCTCGCCTCGATCGCGAGGTCGAACAGCGCATGGTGGGCAAGGGTCGCCAGCAGGTGGTCGTAGAAGCCGACGCCGGTCCTGACGGACGCCTCGCCGCGGCCGTCCAGGTCGAGCGTGACCCGTACGTCCGTCTCGCGCGTCCGTCGTCGGACGGAGACGCGGCGGCCCGTCCGCTCCAGCCACTCCGGCTCGCCGATCGTCGTCATCGGCCTGCCCTCCCGAACGCTCGCGCCGCCGCGACGAGCCGGTCGTCGTCGGCCGGCGCGCGGACCGTGATCCGCAGG